>Ga0164309_10000137_pt1 | contig 44126 bp, 64 predicted proteins | sample Whisoiple_247_MG_FD_109984 | JGI IMG/M metagenome (GOLD analysis project Ga0164309, IMG submission 109984) | Soil microbial communities amended with fresh organic matter from upstate New York, USA - Whitman soil sample_247_MG | ecosystem: Environmental > Terrestrial > Soil > Unclassified >... | reverse complement strand
GCAGTTACCCAGATGCTCCTGAATGCCCAGATCAAACGCCTGGACAGACCACCAGTCAATAACATCCTGCTTCTCGAAGTCGCTAATGTCTGCCAGGTAGTGAAAGCCAGGACCTCGGTTGCCAAGGCGGGATGGCTCATCGGTGCGAATACCCAGCCAGCGCTCGTAATTACCCTTTCCGAACCACGCATCGCAATACTTTGTAAATGGAACAGTCTTCATCCTGTCTGTGCAAAACGCCCCGCCAACGTATGGGTGGCCGTACTTGCGGAGCATCCTCCGCCATGGCTCAAGGTCGGGGCCTATCTGGTCAACTGTTAGCTGCTCATATGTGCTGGCTTTGCGCATTCTGGCATTTGGCATGACGCGAAGGCACGTTATCTTAATTCCGAAATGTCGCGAGAAATTGCGGATGAACTCGTATGTTTTTGGGTGCTCAGCACCGGTGTCCATAAATATCACCTCGGCATGAGGGTGAAGCTTGAGCACCTCAAGCGTCATGAATGCTGACGTTCTCCCGCCTGAAAAACTGATTACTTGTTTCATTGAATAACTCCGTTATGATTGCTGTATAGTAATGATACACCAGTGGCACATGGTTACAACTAATTTGTTTGCGAGGATAATAAATGAGTGGATTCTTTACAGTAACAGACCTCCCTGCGCGCCGCGTCGTGCAGTACAAGCGCGTAGCCCATTCAGGAGACGACGTGGTTTACGTGTCGGATGAGGGTATCCTTGGCGACCCGATTAACGAGATGCCGTATGCGGAAAAAACCGGCCTGGCTGTTACATCAGGCTACTTCGGTATGGTTTATGAAGTGCCTTACCTGGCCGACGCTGGCGACGTGTACATTGACGGTCAGCCAGCAGATGGAATTGTTGGCGACTTGCTCAGTGTGTCGGCGCGAGCTGGCAAGGAGCCATATGCGTATCAGTGGTACAAGGATGGTCAAATGGTGGTCAGCGTATCAACGCCTGACTATGCCATTAAGGCCGACAAGCCAGGCAAGTACTTCGCGAAAGTCACTGACGCTGGCGGTTTTGAGGCGGTATCAAAAGAGGCTGAAGTGAAATAGCGAAATATAAAATAAATAAGTTGCACAGTCGCAAGGATGCGGCTATATTCAGATTCAAGGCGATGCTTAGTACACAGACTGCACGGTTGTGGAAAACCTAGTCTTTAAACGGTCGAAAGACGCCGGATAAACGTAACCGGCACACAACAGGTAAGAGCATTGAGTATGTGGCGGCATCCCGGTGAGACCAGGCACACTTCCCTGGCTCGGCAGTGCTCTTTCCGCTGTGGTGAATAAGGCATCCCCTAACTTTAGGTTAGGTTAGGTTTTAACAGGAATCTGCGCAGAGTTTTCATGCCGAATAGACTGCGCACCACAATACCGCGTACCTCATGCGGGCCTCTGAAGTAGCTGTGATGCATGACTCCCATGCGGAGCACTTCAGGTAATTGAACAGGCGGGTTTACCTTCCTTACCGCTTGCGAGAGAGGTGAATGAGATAGCCAGGGTTTGACAACTTTCCCCGGAATGGCGATTAACCATCGCGGCGATTCGGTTTGACGGGCTGGAAGCAGACAGCCGGTAGTTTTGAGTGTTTTGCAAATGGTAGGCCTGCCGCTCTTCAATTCACTGCGAAGCTGGCAAAGCACTCACAAGTACCCACGACCGTAGTCTCTTCATCTTCCAGAGCCAGTGCGTATCTTTGACCCTCCTTGTGAGGGTCTTTTTTTATGTGTTACACAGTAACAATTTGCGGCATAATGAGAATGAGCTATGGTTATTGTTGCAAGGAAGGTTGACTATGAACTGGCATTCAGAGTCTAATCGGACTTGTTCAGTAATAATCTAAGATTAATCTTAAGTGAACAGGTCCCCTGCGTGGGGGTGGAAATGAAACGTATGCAAGACAAAGAGAGCATTACCGGGATTACCTGGTTAATCGTACTGGTGATTGCTTGCTGGGGCGGCCTGGTTCGGTATCTCATCGACATCAAGCAGAGCAAGGCCACATGGAGCTTCTTCAATGCTCTCGCTCAGGTTGTCGTGTCTGGTTTTACCGGACTTATCGGCGGTCTTATCGGCGCAAACTCCGGTTCTGGTCTGTATATGATGCTCGTCATTGCAGGCGTAAGCGGAACAATGGGTTCAGTGGCTCTCACGTACTTCTGGGAGCGCATTACAGGGGTGAAGACAAATGCGGGAAATTAATCCTCAACGTAAGGCATTTCTTGACGCCATCGCAGTTGGCGAAGGCACAGATAACGGCAGGCAGAAAACAAATCATAACGGATATGACGTGATTGTCGGTGGTGGTCTTTTTACCGACTTCTCTGACCATCCTCGTAAGCTTGTGCAGCTAAATCCCCAATTGAAAAGCACGGCGGCAGGGCGCTATCAGCTGCTATCTCGCTTCTTCGACGCCTACAAGAAGTCTCTCAATCTTCCAGATTTCTCTCCTTCGAGCCAGGACCAGATTGCACTGCAGCAAATTGCAGAGCGCGGTGCTCTGGCTGACGTTGACGCTGGGCGGATCAAAGATGCCGTGAAAAAGTGCCGCACCATCTGGGCCTCCATGCCTGGTTCGCCATACGGCCAGCGCACAGAGACCATGGATGACTTTATCAAATACTTCACTGCCGCTGGCGGGAAAGTATCATGTTAGACAAATACAAGCCTTTCATCGCGGCGTTCTTCCTGCTTATTGTCTGCTCAATCGCGTACTCTGCGCACTATTACGCGCAGAAGTACAAGGAGACAAAGAAGTCACTGGATGATGCAACTTCCACCATCTCAACCATGCAGTCGCAGCAGAAGACCGCAGCAGAGCTTGATGCCAAATACACGAAGGATTTAGCCGATGCGCAAAACACTATTGACCGCCTGCGTGATGATGTCACTGCTGGCAATAAGCGGTTGTCAGTCCGTGCCAAGTGTGTGCCCCAAACCACCACCGGCGGCAGCGTGGGCGATGCAGGAACCGCCGAACTTGACGAGTCAGCTCGACAAGATTATTACCGCCTCAGAGAGCAAATGAATCTGGCCGATAAGCAGATTCGTTATTTGCAGGAGCGTGAGAGAGCGTTTTATGGCGAAACCAAACCTTGAGATAAAAGTAAAGCTACCATGGTGGGCTAGCGCATACGCCATGATGCTTAACGCGTTCGGCAGCCTTCACGGACTTGAGCCTGATGCAAGAAAGTATGCCAGGCTAGTTGTTAAGTATTCGAAGGTTAAGATATCAGCCAGCAATGGCAAATGAAGGAGGTGGTCGCTCATTTACTGGGCCTATCTTGGCAGCCGGAAAGACGGAAGTGATTTAGCAACTGCGCGAGCCGTGGCGAAGATTGCGATACCTTACGGGAGAGAGTGATGAAGCCAAATATTTATATGCATAGCGGATTGTGGTTTTGCGAGCCGCATAAGGATTCATTTAGTTATGTTGTTGGTCATGGCGATAGTCCAATGGCTGCTTACACTTCATATATGGCTAAGTTGCACCACAACTAAACCTGTTATAACATATCAACAACGCGGCAGGGCCGCACAAATTGCCTTGGGGGCAGAATGTTTAAGTTATCGGATTATTTCAATGTGCTGTGTGAAGAGGCCGGCCCGGATAAATCTGGCAGCGGTGGAAAAGTTTACACAGAAGAAGAGCTTGAGGCTATTGTAGCCGAACGCACCGCTGGCCTGAAGGCAAACAGTGAAAAACTGCTGGCTGAGAAGAAAGAAGCCAAGCGCCTTGCTGATGAGGCTGCGGCGGCAAAACTTCTGGCTGACCAGGATGCAGCGAAGAAGTCCGGTGAACTTGAAGCATTCGAGAAGACCCTGCGCAGCCAGTACGATGGTGAACTGGCGGCAAAAGACAAAGCGCTGCAGGCACGCAGTGAGCGAATTCTTACCAGTGAGAAGAAGGCTATCGTAAGCTCTCTCTCTGGCATGCTGATTGATGAAAGTGCAACTGAGCTGCTTGGCATGCTGGTCCGCGCAGAATTCGACGGCGACGATGTAGCGACCAAATTCGTTGGTGCAGATGGCGCTGTCATCACCACTGACGTTGAGCAGTTCAAGAAGTATCTGTGTGAGCACAAAGCTTTCTCGCATCTGATTAAAGCAGATGCAGCTACCGGCGGCGGGGCCAATGGCGGCAAATTCCGTGGTGGGGCCACAAAAACAGCTAATGAACTGACCGGCGAAGAGCGTGCTGCTCTGCTCCGTGAAGACCCTAATGAATTTTACCGCCTGTTCCCAGGCTTGAGGAAAAAGTAAATGGCTATTACTACTATTGGCGATATCGTAACCGGTAACGAACCAGTAATCCTGTCCTATATGACAGAAGACCCTGTTGAGAAGACTGCGTTCTTCCAGTCTGGCATCCTTACACCAACTCCGTACGCGACAGCTATCGCAAGCGGGCCATCAAACAAAGCGGTGCTGCCGTACTGGAAATCTATCGACACATCTATCGAGCCTAACTACTCGAACGACGTGTACCAGGATATCGCCACCCCGCGCAACGTGCAGACCGGCGAGATGGACGTTCGCGTAGCTTATCTTAACGAAGGCTTCGGCCAGGCCGACCTAACTGTCGAACTGACCAGCCAGAATCCGCTGCAATCCGTGGCATCTCGCCTGGATAACTTCTGGCAGCGCCAGGCGCAGCGTCGTCTGATTGCTACAGCTCTCGGTCTGTACAACGATAACGTTTCTGCAACCGACGCGTACCACACCCAGAACGACATGGTTATCGACGTGTCCTCCACTCTTGGCTTCGACGCCGGCGCATTCATTGACGCAACCCAGACTATGGGTGATGCGCTGATGGGCTCCTCTGGCGAAGTGCTGGGTGCTATCGCAATGCACAGCTTCGTGTACGCACAAGCGCGTAAGCAGCAGCTTATCGACTTCGTCCGTGACGCTGATAATAACACCATGTTCGCCACCTATCAGGGCTACCGCGTTATTGTCGACGACAGCATGACCGTTGTTGGCACTGGTAACGATCGCAAGTTCATCAGCATCATCTTTGGTAATGGTGCGATCGGCTACGGCGAAGGCTCGCCAAACATGCCGCTTGAATATGACCGTTCACCAGAGCGCGCAAACGGCGGCGGCGTTGAAGTTCTTTGGTCACGCAAAACCTGGCTGCTGCACCCACTCGGTTACAGCTTCACCAGTTCCGTGATTACCGGTAACGGCTCAGAAACCGTCCCGCGCTCTGCTTCGTGGCAGGACCTGGCAAACGCCACAAACTGGAATCGCGTAATGGATCGCAAGCATATCCCTATCGCCTTCCTGGTGACCGGCGTTGGCGCATAATTAACCAAGGGCGCGAAAGCGCCCTTTTTCATTGAGGTGATTTATGTCTAAAACAGGTAAGGGCTTGCCACGCAGTCTGGCAGGTGCAGAAATTAGCGCAGCATGGGATGATGTAACTGGCAAGCCAGCGACGTTTGCGCCAACTGTCGGAACAACATCCACTACAGCAATGGCTGGGAATAAAGTTCCGACCGCCACTCAGCGCGGCGGTGTTCTGTTGCAGTCGGCGCAGACCGATTCTGCTGCAGCTCCGACTCAGGCTGAATTTAATGCTCTGCTGGCGAAGCTTCGCTCGGCGGGGATTATCACACCTTAATTGAGGATTAAAAAATGGTTGATGTAATCAAGCGACGCACCACTGGTGTAGACGATGCAAACGACGACGGCCAGGTTGAAGTGGTAATGGAGAATATCTCTCCAGCATCATTCTCTACTGGCATTCCGGACACAACTGCCGTGACTGCACCGGCGGCCCTGACTCTTACCGTTGTGGTTGCCGGTGGCCAGACACCATATGCCTATCAATGGTTCAAAAACAACAATGCCATTTCCGGCGCAACGGCAGCTACTTACACCAAGACGCCTACCGTTGCCGGAACGGATTCCGGTACTTACAAAGTTGTTGTCCAGGATGGTTATGGTAATATCATCTCAGACAGCACCGTTGTAACAGTGTCTTAATTAAACGGCCCTTCGGGGCCGTAACAAGGAATCAAGATGGCCGATAATTATGTAATACGCGAAAGATACAATGGCCTGGTAGACGTTGACGGGCAGCTAATACCTCAGCGAGGTAATGTCGAACCTGGTGAACTGGTAGCAACCCAGCCAGTTAACGATGGAGCGCATTTCAATGGCGGCGGCACGGAATCAAGGCGCTCAGGCCGCAGAAGCGTTAAGGAATAAATCATGGCTTTAGTCGTCGAAGATGGCTCTATTGTAAGCGGTGCCGACTCTTATATTGGCCTTTCTGATGCCAGAATGCTGGCGGCTAAATACGGCTATGCCCTACCCGCTGACGATACGGAAGCGGAAGCCGCATTGCGTAACGGCGCGATGTATGTAGGTTTGCAGGAGCCTGCTATGTGCGGTCGCCGCGTGTCCGCCGCGCAGTCTTTATCATTCCCGCGCACCGGAATTAGCCTGTACGGTTTCCCTATAGCGAATAACGTTATTCCGGACCAGGTTAAACTGGCTCAGCTTATCGCGGGTGTTGAATACGGTAATGGTGCAGATGTGCGCGCCAGTTCCGACGGGCGAGTAACCACCATGGAGCGCGTTGAAGGAGCTGTTACGGTGCAATACGCCGATAATGGAATGACAGGTGCGACCATTACCATCACTGCTGCCATGGACGCGCTGAAGCCGTTAATTTGTGGTGGCGGTAACAACGGCTTTCAGTTCAGAGTGACAAGGGGTTAATTATGGCTCTCGATAAATCAGGCATGTTTACCCTTATCGGGAATAACCTTCCTGATAACGATAGTGGCACAATCACTCCAGCCAAGCTTCGCGAGGTAACAACGCAGCTTGCCGATTCTATGCTTTATGCGGCCGCTGGTGTGAAAGAGGTTGAGGTATTACGCGCCCCTTCCACGGTTGCACAAGCGCCATCTGCCGTCGATACCGCTTTGCAGTTAACTTTCGGCGCCGCGCAGAACTCGGCGGCTATCCCGGTTATGATTAATGCTGCCGGATTGGTAACATTTAACACGGCTGGCTCTTATGCCGTGCGAATCAAACTACAGTGTGGGCGAACCGGGGCCACGGGCACTTCCATTCTGTTAAGTAGATTGCTGGTTGGCAGCGCGCAGATAGGAAGCCCTGCTGCGGTAAAAATGACACAGACTGATGCCACTACGCCGACAGAATCCCGTGTGGTAATTAACGCCACAGCAGGGCAGACATTCGTTGTCCAGATTATGCGTGATAGCGCAGGGTCTAACTTCGGTGGCGTCTACCCGCAGGTCGCAACTGTAACCGCATGGGGTACCGCGCCGTCTGCGTTACTCGTCATTTCTCGCCTGGAGCCAGTATAATGGGTACGGCTTTCAGCAAGAAAATGCAGGGCGTAGCGACGCACCTGCTAGGTAAATACGGCAGCACCGTAACGCTGGTTCGCGCCGGTTCTAAGGTATGGGATGAAGACCTCGGCGAATACGTGCAGCAGCCTTATACTCAGATTCCTCTTACTGCGGTTCCGGTTCCGGTTAACGCCGGGCTTGTCAATGGAACAACCATCCAGGCGGGTGATATGGTTGTTAAAGCCGACTATAGCGTGCTGCCGAAGATGGAAGATAAGGTCGAGTTTGCGGGCGAGCAATGGTCTGTCGTGGGTATCGAGAAGAAAATCGTTAACGATGATATCGTGGCCTGGTTCATTCAGGTGCGCAAATGAGTTTCACACTAGATGTTAAAGCCTTCTGCGATAAGGCTAAGAAGAATCCAGAGATTGTCATGCGACAGGTTTCGATGAAACTGTTCAGCGCGATAATTAAGTCTAGTCCTGTTGATACAGGGCGATTCCGTGGTAACTGGCAGACAACTGGCGCTACTCCGGCTACTGGATTAATTGCTGGAGTTGACGTTACAGGTGGCAAGGCTGTAAACAGCGCAGCTACATTCATAACAAACGCTCCTGGTTGGGATGTGTTCACGCTGACGAACAACCTGCCATATGCAGAGCGTCTTGAGTACGGCTGGTCCAAGCAAGCGCCAGTCGGGATGGTTCGTGTTAATATTACACGATTCCAGCAGTTACTTAACGAAGAGGCGGCGAAGGTGAGATAATGGCTACCTATTTTGAAGACCTCACGAAAGTATTCGACGTGGCGCTGATGTCGTTCGGCAGCATGAATAGCATTGCCATCGCGCTGGAGAACATTGACGCACCAACCAGTACGGCAACTCCTTACCTTGCCGGGTTCATGCTTCCAGAGCCTACAGAACAGGCAGACCTGGGATTTACTGAACGCCGAGGAGGTATCTACCAAGTAGATATCAATGTCGGGAAAGACTACGGTAGCGCGCCTATCAATAAAATGGCAGACTTACTTAATACGGCATTTAAGGCCGGAAAATCGTTCCAGCGTAATGCTATCTGCGCAGAAGTGCAGTCGGTTAGCCTGGGGCCGCTTATTGTGGAAAACGGATGGGCCAAGCGCCCACTAACCATTAACTTCATTGCCTTCACTGCGAGGATATAGCAATGTCTATCCAACCGTTTAAGGGTGCCAACACGGCGCACTTTTATATCCCTGAGGTGACTGCTGGTGTCACCCCTACAAACCCTGCATGGTATCCGCTGCGTAATACTGGCGGCGTCCCTGCCCTTACCCGCGACGCGCTGGTTTCCAACGAACTTGACGGCAGCCGTGAAACATCATCTATCCGTACCGGCAACAAACAGATTACCGGTGAGTTTGCTATCGAACTGAGCGCGCAGAGCCAGGATGAATTGCTGGCTGGCGCAATGACGAGCTCATGGGTTGCCGGGCAGACTGTTTCAGGCCTTACCATCGACGTTTCTGCTTCAGGAAAAACCTTCACGCGTTCCGCTGGTGACTTTACTACCCTCCTTGAAGTGGGCGACCTGGTTGCATTCCCTGACCTGGTAGGTGATAACGCGAAGCCGTTTATCGTCACAGCAGTCTCTGCTCTGGTGGTAACCGGCGCTGGAATTCCTCACGCGCTTACAGATGAGACAGGAGCAACAACAGACTTGATTGCTGCTGATCGCCTTGAAACCGGAAACCTGTGTAAGACATACTCAGTGCTTACCGTGTTCACCGGCAAGTGCGGCACGGTAGACGCGTACCTTCTGACGAAGGGTGTTGAGTTCTCTGGCTTCTCCATTGAGCAGGCAGTTAACGCCATGGTAACCGGTAGCTTCCCGTTCATCGGCCTGTCTCAGCAGGTGCTGAGCGCCCTGCCTGCTGGCTCAACATTCCCGTACAGCTTTGACGCCGAGCCATTCGCGAGCGTTGACGTGTCAGCCTTTAACGGCACCGCGCCGCTGAAGCTTATCGACACCTTCACCATCACTAACGACAACGCAACGTCTGCGCAGTTCGAACTGGGCAATGACAGCGTAGCATTCGTTGAGCGCGGTCGTGCTGCCAACACCTTCTCTCTGGCAGGGAAGCTGTATGACATGACGCTGCTGAATCTGTTCCTGAATGAAACTCAGGTTGAGATGACGTCGATTCTATCTGGCGTAGCTGGTGCGATGTCTTTCTCTCTGAAGCGCGCCGAACTGACAGCTGCAACACCAGAAGTTGGTGGTCCTGAGTCGGTGACGTTGACAATCGAAGGGCAAGCCACCGGCAACAAGGTGCTGTCGTCCATCGTTGTTCAGCGTATCGCTTACGCGTAAAAGAAAGGCCCCTTCAGGGGCCTTAATTATTTCAATCCGTTGCGTGCGGGATGCCGTTTCCATGAGTGCATTCCGTGTTCTTTAGCGGTACACGGCTTAGCGGGCTTACTCCATAGCAGCTTAATCCCGCACCACTCACACTTACAAACAATATTCTTTTCAGTATTATCGCCCATATTGGTCTCCATCACTTACACCCACCCAAAAACTTACGCCTTGCTGGCCTGCAGTGCTCTTTCTTTACCTTCAGCGTAAACGATTTAAGTTTTTCATCGACGCAGCACACATAAAGAGCAAATGATGGCCTGAACTCAATTCCTGCAACGAAATCAGGTATTGACTCGAATGCCTGGTTGTATCTCAACACAGCTTCTTTGCCTGTTATCTTCAGCATCATCGCTAACCTCCATCATTCACTACGAATGGCTTTAAGAATCTTTGTGAGCAACTCTGGCGAGCTTGCCTGCACCTGCTCTCCATCCGCAAACTCAACCTTGAACGTGTTGCGATGAAAATAAACGTAGGCCAGCTTGTGGTTTTTCATCTCTTCCAGTAACTCAATCATCATTCCTCTCCATCAGCGTGCTGGGGTGTTAGTCAATATGTTTTGGCAGCTTGAATGTTGCAGCCCAGGGAGTTCCGTTTGGTGAGCAATAAAAATAAACTGGCCACCATTGACCAAAGCAACGCAATGGCAGTCGGAAACAGATATATCCCCACCGTTTGGTTTTGATATTCACTGCCCAATGCATAGCGTTTTCTCCGAAAATAGTGACAGGACCAAAGCTCACATGGCCACCCATGAAGTTTTCCCACCAAGAAAGCGATCGGTATTCTTTGCGGTTTAATATTGCATTCTTAAGCCAGTTCAATTTTTCCTTCATTTTACTCACGCTCTCACCTCTCTCAATGCCTTGTTGATAAATGCAGTCACTTCTCCGCCCCGAAAGCCCAACCCTTCATCACCACATCGACGCGCGTAAGAGACAGAAGGCTATCAAGAGAATCCTTGTGTGTGACGCTCTTGGCAAGCATGTGCGCAACAGGTGCTGGGCCAACTCCCTGTCGTGCAACCTTGATCGCCGAATTGCACGCTTCGATAGTGGCCTGCTTGTAATATTCAGCTTCCGCTGGAGTCCCTTTGGCCAGGGTGTCATACAGGCCGGAAGAAACCAGCGCAGAGTCATTAAAAATCTGCTCGCATACTGGAGATGCTGCGCTGGCGCCGCCGACGTATGAGCATCCAATAACGGCAGAAACTACGATGGCAATTGCGGTGATTCTTTTCATTTTGTTCACTCCTCAGTTAGAATGTAATCAGCTTATATTGCATACAGACACATTGCAACTTATTTGTTTGCATTTGTCGTGAATAGGCTCGCAACCGACAAGGAGACTGGTTATCGCTTTTCACGACATCACCAAACCATCACCCTTTAAACCGAAGGAAAGCAAATGGAAATCAAAGACTTCTTTTACGCAGACAAGCACGCAGCTGGCACAGTGATGCCAATCCCACTACCTGGAGGTGGTGACTCTGGAGAATGGCTCCGCGTCATTGGCCCGGCATGCGATGCAGGAGTTAAGGCTGGCAGAGACTATCACCGCGCCTACCATGCCATCAAGGCTGATCTCGCGCCTCTTGACGCTGAATGCAAAGAGAAGAATGACTGGACCACGTATAACGCAGAATTTAACTGGAAGGCTGACGAGCTTAACGATTCGCTGGCGCTAGCCGTGGTTACCGGTTGGTCGATGAGTAATGAGTTCAGCAAAGATTCATTGAATGAACTGCTGAAACAGTACAAGGGCCTTGGAACAATGGTTGCCAAGCACTTCAACGACAGCAGAGCATCACTGGCGGAAAAGTAGCTGCGCTGTATGAATTCGCGCAGTGGAACTATGTTGATCGGCACAAGAAGCAGAAGTTTGACAGCATAGCAGATTCACATCGCGCAGCTCTAGCGGCAATGGGCATTGATACTGGCGAGCAAAAGAAGAAGGATGATTCACCTGAATGCCCGGCATTATTCGCAGACCTTTTCGCAAGGTACAGAGAGCTTAAATTCATACAGCGAGATGATGGAGAAAGGATCACAATTTACCCTCGCGAAATGCTGAGGTGGCAAGACCTGGTAGCGTACAAAGAGATTACTGGTAATGAGATAAGCCTTCTTGACGCTGAGCTTATCATGGGAATCGACGGCATATTTGAAGGGCGTGAAGATGGCTGATACAGCTTCGCTTATTGCAAGAGTAAAAACAGAGGGGGCGGAACAGTCGGCTAAGCAGCTTGACGACTTCGCCACATCAGCTGGCAGAGCAGACACATCAGCAACAAAGATGGCGTCGTCTGTCGACAGGGCCACTCCTAAGTTACGAGGCTTCGGCACCGGTGCGCAACAGATTGGTTACCAGGTGCAGGATATGGTCGTCCAGATTCAGGGCGGAACTTCTGCATTTGTGGCGATCGGGCAGCAGGGCTCCCAGCTCGCGGGAGCATTCGGCCCGGGCGGCGCGGTAATCGGTGCGATCATCGCGTTGTCCGCTGCAGTTGCGGGCACGCTGGTTAAATCATTAGGTGGCGCCAAGGTGAGCGCAGAAGAACTCCAGGCGTCGACGAAGACGCTGGATGACGTTCTCCAGAAGAACAAGGATGGCACCTACGAGCTATCGGACAGCTTCGTAACGCTGGCGAACAATATCGACACCGCTTCTCAGGCTCAGGCTAAATTCTACGAGGCGCAATCGGCAACCGTAACCCAGACTGAAGGTGCGAAGGAAGCAATCACCGACCTGGTTGATAGCCTCGACACTTGGACAAACGGCTCAGCTATCGGTGCTCAGCGCTCTCTTGAGCTTGGGCAAAACACATCCTCCCTAACCGGGTATATCGAAGACCTGTCAAGCAAGTTCGGCATCACCAACCAGGAAGCGGAAACGCTGGTGCCCCTGCTCGCCGCGGTGCAGAAGAATGCATCGCCGGAAAACATCAAGGCGCTTTCCGATGAGACCGCGCGCCTGAATGATAAATACCAGGGGACCAACGGCGAATTGGTTAAGTTTAACGGCGAGCTATTCAAGAACATCGGGAACATGCAGGAGGCAGCAGCCAAGGCAGACACGCTGAGCGGTTCTCAGGACAAGCTCGGAAACTCTGTTAACTCAACCACCCAGCGACTGAGAGAACAGAACGACCAGATTATCAAGAATGTCCAGATTGGGAACATGGCCGACAAGGACAGGTACGCAGCTCAGGCAGAAGCAGATAAGGCTGCATTCGCCAAGCGTGAAGGTGTAACCGAGCAGCAGATTAAAGACTACAACGCCGCCCGTGACGAAGAGGCTCGCCAGGACATCCAGCGCGTTAACGACACCGAGGCGAAGCGTGCCGAAGCAGAGCGAAAGGCTGCAGACAACCGAGCGTCTCAGCAGGCCAAACAGGCCGAAACAGCAGCCCAACGGCAGCAGACAGCAGCCAACAACTTCCTGGACACGCTGAAGCGTCAGAACGAGGACGAGCTTGCCGCCATCGACGCGCAGGAGCAACAGAAGCTGGAAAAACTACAGGGCTTCCGTGATAACGAGACGATCACCCAGCAGCAATTCGAGGAAGCCAAAACACAAATTGCGCTGGATGCCGACACGAAGCGCAACGAACTGCTGCAGAAGCAGACCGAAGACCGAGATAAGCAGCAGAACAGCGCGGACAGCTTCATCGAACAGCTGCGTGCTCAAAACGAAGGTGAAATCGCAGAGATTGACCGCCAGAATGAAATCAAGCTGCAAAAACTTCAGGACTTCTATGACAAAGGCCTGGTGGCGGAAGAGGATTATCAGAAAGCGAAGCAGGATATCCAGGAAGAATCCGACCAGAAGAAATTAGATAGTTATGTGCAAACGCTGGGCGACACCACTTCAGCCTTGAAAACTGCGCTTGGTGAAGGCTCGGCGCTGTATAAGGCTGCCGCGATAACGCAGACCATCATAGAAACGTACAAGGGTGCCACTGCAGCGTATGCGTCGCTGTCGACCATTCCTATTGTTGGCCCATCACTCGGCATCGCGGCCGCAGCAGCAATTACTGCCGCAGGCCTTGCCAACGTTGGTCGTATCCGCTCTGCGCGTGAGCAGGGTGGCAACCTGGCCGCTGGGCAGATATCCACTATTGCTGAGCGAGGCAAGGCGGAAGTTATCATGCCTGCTGGCGCCTCGCGCGTCCGGACTGCCGAGCAAATGCGGCAGATTATGGGTGAAAGCGGGAACAAGAACACTGGAGTTCCACAAATCAGCATCATCAACCAGACCTCCGGGCGCATTGACAGCGTGCAGCAGGAGCAGGATGATGAAGGCAGAATAACACTACTTGTGAGGGAGGTTGTGTCTAATGACTTCCAGGACAGCAACAGTAGAATATCAAAAGCCCGCAAAATATCACGCGGTCAACCGGGGATGGCATAATGTCCGATATTAATTTTCCTGCCTCGCTGAAGCCAGTGGTCAACAAGGGCTATTCTTATTCACGCGGCAGCAACATCTACCGTAACACGGTCCAGGGCGGCTTACCCCGCCAGGGCCGCGATACTTACTTTGAGCCGGTGCCGATTGAGGTTAATCTGGTAACGTCCGCACTCGGCAATCAGGTGTTCCAGTCGTTCCTGAACAACATCCACGGCGGTGCGGACAGCTTCAACATGACGCTGGACAGTGGCCTGGGGCTTCAGGTTCACCAGGTAATCATCACCAGCAACGTCGGGATAAACACGACAGACGGCATTAACTGGAATATCAATTTCACTGCGACGGCAGAGCGCACCGCGATTCAGGAAGACACCTGTCTTACGGCTAACCTGCCAGACCTGTACGGCTGCTATGGCGATTGCCTTGGCGAATTCCTGAAAGCCTATGGCGTGTCGCAGACGACATTCCCTCGAATCTGGGACCCGATGCAATGACATTTCTTAAAATATGGTACGCACATGCAAGGACGAGACTTGATATTGAGACTGCCTATCGTCTCGTTAAGCGGAGATTCCAAAATGAGTATTGAAGACGATTACCGCCGAAAGCTGGCGTCCAATCCGGAGGGCGAGGTCGATTTCGTTACTGTCGAAATCACCCACTCCATGTTGTCGAAGCGCTATTTTATTGTGCGTGGCACCTCAGAGCTCACGGCAACACTGGAGACCGGCGAGACGGTGACCTTCGACCCGTCTCCGATGAACGCGGCTAACGCTGCGAATAACAGCGACCTCGACCAGCAGGCGTCTTTCACGCTGCCGGATGTTGGTAACCTGCTGGATGATGAAATGAGCCGCATCCCACTCGATAACCAGGAATGGCCGGTATTCACGTTCCGCCGCTTTATCAGCACGGACCTTTCCGCGCCATGTGACGGGCCTGTGTCGTATGACCTCCAGGCTCTGTCACAGAGCAAGGGTATATTCACTGCGGATGTTGGTGTGCCACGCCTTAATGAGCGCCCCACAGGGCTTCTGGCGACGCCCACGGACATTCCGTTAATCAGGGGTATTCTGGCGTGAACATTAACGATTACACCGGACTTCCGTATAACTTTCGCACCAGGAACTGTTGGCACCATGTACGCAACGTGCGCCGTGATGCAGGGCTTGAAACTCCAGAGTTCGACGTTATCTCTCCGGCGCAGATTCAGGAAGCCTTTGACGACGGCCACTCGGCACCTAAGGGGCTGGAGCAGGTATTTGCACCACAGAACTTCGATGCGGTGTTGATGGCGCAGAAGGTTGCTGGTCGCCTGGTATGGCACGCTGGTGTATACTTTGATGGATTTGTGAGCCATTGCGAGCTGGCGGCCCGTCAAGTAAGATTGGAGCCATTATCCGACCTGAAAAGCAGGTTTAGCGACATAGAATTCTGGAGATAGCCTTGAGCGTAACCCACCATACCAGAGACGGAAATGGCAACTATCGCAGCGCGACCCACTACATGCCGCCAATGGACTTCGTCGTCAAGCATATCCCGGATGGCGTTCCGTTCGAGATTTACCGCGACGCCATCGGAGATGACAACCGCGTAACTGACGATTTCGAAGCGCTGAAAGAGCCGGGCAATTACCACATCGTCGAATCACCAGGCGGCGGGGCGATCGGCGGCGTGCTGAAAGTGTTCACGGCAATCCTAAACCCGATTCTTAAACTGCTGATGCCGTCGCAGAAAGTGTCGACTCCTGGGCTTGATAACTCCCAGGCTGCCAGCCCTAACAACAGCCTTACGGACCGCAACAACAAGCCGCGTCCATATGAGCGCACCTACGATATCTGCGGCCTGGTACAGAGCATTCCGTCCGACCTGATGACCACATACCGCACGTATAACAGCGCAGGTACGGTTATTGAGTACGGGTATTACGACGTCGGACGCGACTACCTTGACACGCCGATTTCAGGCATCACAGATGGTGACACGCTCCTGGCAGACATCACCGGCTCGTCTGCCGCCGTGTATGCACCGTTCACCTCTCCGAACAGCGGTTCACCACAAACGCTGGTAGGTAGCGCGATTACGGAAAACCTGTATATCACATCCGCCGCTAACGAGATTGACGGCCAGACTCTGAAGGCTCCAAACGACCTGCAGGCCAACGTCGGAGACGTCGCTACGGCCTTCCTTACCGGAACCACCGGCGTCATCACAGACCCAACCGGCGATGCCGAGTTTAGCGAATTCCTCTCCGTCGGCGACACCGCAAAGCTGACAAACATTTCTGTCGATGTTACTCCAGGTGTTGATGGAAACGATGCCGTGTTCGATGGCTATTACGTTGTCACCGCGGTAAGTGATGTTGAGATTCGTCTTAACGTCGCGTCGAACCTGGCGGAGTGGCAGAAGCTAGGCGGGACTACCTGGACGATAACCCCAAACGACAACGCCACCGTCGGGCCGCAGGACACCGTCACGAAAAGCCTCACTGACTGGGTTACCATTGACCGAATAAAGCCAGAGCGCGTGCTGGTTAACATCAGCGCTGACAACGGCATGTATAAGGACAACGGCAACAGCAGCAAGAAACGCGCATCCGTAACGGCTGAGATTCAGTTCCAGCTAATTGGCGATGATGGCGTTCCTTACGGTCCGATTTACACGAAGCAGGGGACCATTACCGGGCGCTCAACTGACGCGACCGGAACGACTATTATAGGGGCTCTGCCGTCGCCGTCTGCCGTTCGCGTTCGTGCGCGCCGCGTAACAAACCTCGACCTCGACTTTGAGGGTCAGGTGGTCGATGAGATTAAATATTCCAACCTGTACGGGCAAATCCGAGACACGACCCCTAATTACGGCAACCGCACTACCGTACACACAGCTCGCAAGCAAACCGCCCGGGCAACTGCCGTTAAGCAGCCGCAGCTCAAAATGCTGGTTACTGAGAAGGTGTTTAAATACCTCGGCAATGGCGTTTTCGATACGGTGCGCACAAATAACACGCAGGCCGTGCAGTCTCTTATCCGCCTTATGCGCGACCCGGTTGTTGGCAATATGGAGTTATCCACAGCCACCATGGATGCCCTGCTTGCGACACAGGCGGAGGTGGAGGAATATTTCCAGTCACCGCTGGCCGGGCAGTTCTGCTACACATTCGACAACTACACAACGACGGCGCAGGAAATCATCACGACGATTGCCGAGGCTATCTTCTGTTCGGCAACGAGACGGGGCAAGCAGATATTGCTTAATCTGGAGCGCCCGCGACTCGGGCCCGAAATGGTGTTCACCCATCGCAGTAAAGCGCCGTCTGGTGAAAAATGGACGCGTCAGTTTAACGACAAGAGCGCCTACGACTCCCTGAAGTTTAGCTACATCGACCCTGACACTAACATCAAGGAGACAATCCAGATACCGGAGACGGGCGGAGTCAAGACGGACACCTTCGACTCGAAAGGCATTCGCAACTACAAGCAAGCCTACTGGCACGCATGGCGACGGTATCAGCGCAACAGCCTTAACCGTGTATCGGTTGAGTTCACCGCGCTGGAGGAAGGCGTCCTGGCTATTCCAGCAAGGCCGATTAGCGTTGTGAAAGGATCGCGAGTGTCTCCATTCGACGGCTACGTTGTTGCCGTTGACGGGTTGACGCTGGTCCTGTCTCAGAATGTCGAATTTACACCTGGCGAAGACCACTCATTAATCCTGAAGAAACGCGATGGCGGCATCCAGAGCGTACAGGTCACAAAAGGGCATAACGATCGCACTGTCATTATGCTTTCAGCGCCGCAAGAAGCCATTTATACTGGTAACAGTGAGCTGAAGACAGAATTCTCCTTCGGCAGCGATAGCCGCCACGCGGCGCAAATGATTATGGTCAGTACAGTAGAGCCGAGTGATGACAGGACTGTCAGAATTACCGGTTTTAACTACGATGTAGACTACTACAAATACGATGGCGTCCCGCCATTTGGTCGCGCATTCAGCGACGGATTCAATAACGGTTTTTCATAAAGAGGACACAATATGTCTAGCGGATGCGGCGACGTTTTAAGCCTGCAAGACTTACAGACTGCCAAGAAACATCAGATTTTCGAGGCCGAGGTTATCACCGGAAAAGCTGGTGGCGTTGCCGGTGGCGCTGATATCGACTATGCGACTAATCAGGCCACAGGGCAGGTGCAGAAAACAATGCCAGCGGTTTTGAGAGATGCGGGGTTCTCCCCCGCATCGTTTGACTTCACTACGGGTGGCACATTAGGTGTAAACGACCGCGGCAAAGTTGTGTATGACCCTGTCAGTACTACGTGGTATTCCTGGGGTGGGTCGCTGCCGAAGGTTATCCCTGCGGGGACTAACCCTTTACTTGATGCCAACTGGAAGCCTCAAACAGACCCTAAGCTTAGGGATGACCTTGCCTCTGAGCATGGCGCGGCTCTAATCGGCGCGTTCCCATCGGTGGCAGCACTTAAAGCGTATACTGGCACCTCCTCTTTCAGTGCTGGCATACGCGTAGTAGTTAGAAGTTTTCTTGCCGGATATGACATCGGCGGTGGCGTTTTCCAGTGGTACCCGTTATCAACTACTGCGGATGATGGTTTCTCCGTAATACAGCCGGCATCGATTTCTGGCGCGGGGCGCTGGGTTAACGTTAAGCGTGGGCGACTTCTGCCGGAGGAGTGCGGGTGCGTCCCGAACGATAACACGTTCGATAATGATGTGGCGCTAAACCGCTGGATGTCACAACAGCACTGTATCGGTTCCGTTGGTAAATTCTACAAATCAACGGCAACAATACCAACTGCCTTGTCTTACCCAATTAATATTGACGCATACGGGATGCAGTTAGTAACCACAGCGCCAGATGTTAATGGTGTGGAGATGCCGCAGGCTACATCGCGTCGCATCAGAATTAAGGGTCTTGAGTCTTTTGCGGCGGATGGGCTTACAGTAACGAATCGTAATAAAGCAAATGGCTTCTACATCGCTGGTAGCCAGGAAGTAACCCTAAACGACATCCGTTGTGAAGGATGGAGAAATGCCGGGGTTTGGTGGTTTGAAGTTAACAACATGACCATTGATGGTTTTGTTGGGTGGCGTAATGACTGGGATGGAACTGCATTGTTTTCGTCTGGCGGCGACCTGGTGGAATGGACTTCCAGCGCAGGTTTGGCGAAATCATGCAGTATCACCAATTTTCTTTGCCTGTCAGACGGCAGCCAGAGTATTTCGGTTAACTCACTCTCGTTTGGGCGAAACATCTTAATAAGTAATGGTCGTTGTTTTACATACGATTCTGCTAACTTTACACCTAAAGTGCAAGCTAACATAAAAGCCAGACATGGTATTACCATTGGGTATAACTCCAATCAAACCTACGGTGGTGGCATCAAAGTAAGTGACGTAATTATCCGTGACAAAGGCTGGACGGGGATGTACAGGTCTGGCGGCCTAGATGGCGCCGTTCGGTATCAGCCAGCTACAGTTTCTAACGTTTCTGTCTATGATTGTGGTTTTGGCGTTAACGCAGATAACATCGGAGCTGGTATTTTGTTTGGAGATGTAGTAGACGGAGACATGATTAGCAACTGTTATGTCGAAGGCTATCTAAACTCAAATAACGGCGCTTACAAAATCCAGGATTCAGTCGGCACAGGCAAGCTTACTCTGGCGAATTGTGTTGACCGTAACTCTGCGGGGTACGGTGTTCACATCGCTACGGAATCCGTAAACGTCATGATTATTGGTCACAGGAGCATTGAGCCAACCGGTGCCGGAATATTCATGGAAGCCAAAAGCGGGGCTACGCTGTTCAGGTCTCACACCATTGATGGTTGCCGTATTGAGCGCGTTGTCGATGGCTACGGCATTCTTATGTCAAATGGTGTGCTTAGCGCTAATATTAAGAATTGCGAGATTAGAGGCACTTCAACTGTTAGCAATACGAATGTTGCAATATACGTAAACCAGAATGCGACGGCAGTTAACGTTCGTGGCAATCAGATTTATGGGTTTGGCTATGGTGTATGGTATAACACCTATGTTAACAGTGACACGGTACTGCCGTGGGGAAACAATCAATTCTTTGGTTGTGCTAACGCCTTCCGTTTGGCTCGCTCAACAGGCACTTCTGTGGCAAAAGTCGAGCCTAACTTCTATGATGGCGGAACTCCTAATAGATTTAGCAACGGTGGTGCTGGGACATCAAATGGTACAGAGGAATTCCGTGTAAACGGAGTCCCCGTTACCTGATAAAAATAAGGCCCCTCACGGGGCCTATTTATTCTGTAATATTGAGATAATCGAAGCTCCTCCCTTTGCAATAAACCAATCAGGGACAGCCATAAACTCCGACCCCATAGCAATCTTGTAAGGGCCTCCCTTCTTTTTACATTTAGGGCACATAACACGTCCATCTACGTTATTCAACATATACTGCCCTTTACATTTACGGCATTCAATATAAGCTCTCATTTTGTTTCCTTCATGTTCTCCAGGATAAAATCAAGTTGCGCGTTTGCCGCGTCTCGCTGCTGCCGTAGTCTGGCGCTCTCCGCTTCGAGTTCCTTGATTCGTCGCGCCATATACACTATCTCTTCGCTTCGCACAGTGCTATAGGCATCAGGCGCGATATTAGTTAAACCGTCGGATAGCGTTTTAATTTTCAACGCGGCAATTTCATTAACGCGGAACATGTCCATCATACACCCCTCTTCTGCTTGCACTCAGTGCATCACACTTCGCAACCTGCGCGGCTTATTCATGCAGGTTGCCACGTAGCTCTTTGCGCGGTTCACCACCTCAACGCTGATTTTCTTACCATCCACAGCAACGCTGTAAACCGTTCGCACGCTTTCCGGGCTGTGGTCACCGTAATGCTTAACGTGCGCTTTAAGTGCCGCAGAGCATGCCTGACGCTCTTCATTTGTGGCGCATCCTCTCATGATTTGCTTACGAGCCATAGAAGCCAACCTCGCCACCGCCAACCTGATTCAACTGGCGGCGAATCATCTTGAGCGCACCATCAGGAAACGCCTGGCGGCAAAGGCCATCGAAAATCGCGATATTAGCCGCGTTTTTCATGCGCTTACGAATTACTGACCAACTATCGCGTATTGTCTTGTTAACCGGCCTGCAGTCGATTTGAGCGAGCTTTACGGCCAGTTCAATGGTGAGCAGGCAATCAACATATTCGTCGAACTGAATTTCGATGGTGGTCATGGCTTATATTTCTCCGCAATGTCAGCCTCTGCAACCCGGCGGCAAAGCTCTTCGCGAACTTCACCAATCCAGTCCTGAAACTTGTCGTCGCCGAACAGCTTTGCAATCGTACCCATGCTGTTCAGCTTTCCACGAAGTCGAGTCGTGACAAACAGTTACATGCCAAACTCACCGATGGCGTCAGATAATTCTGATGCCAGGTCGTCAATTTCCTTCTGCTGGATGTCATTCCAGAATGCAATAGCATCATCGTGGTCTTTGATGTCTTCCCAGCTCATTCCCTGTTACTCCCGCGCTTGGCGCACATGGTGCTAATGGTCACCGTGGCGTTTGATGGTGTTGAAACACGAATGAAGTCCTGCGCGTCAGTGCATGCTTTTTTGGCATAGAACACCGGCGGGTTTTCATCGTTAATTTTCACGTCGCCCGATGGGTAGGCGAGCATTATTAATAAAATATATTGCATTGACTCTCTCCTACCACATAAGTTCTCTGTTCGGTAATAAATCCGCCACTCCTCCGATACAGTGGATATCCGCAGGCAATCTTCATCGCTTCATTGGCCTGCTTCCACATTTCGCCATCGCCAATAAATCTGGCAATGACGGCCTTGTTTTGCGCTGCGCGCAGTGCGTTGTGGTTAATCATGCTTGCCTTCCAAGACTGACCATCCTTCCTTCTGCCAGTCATAATCAGATGTATATCCATTAGCCATGAACCACCCACTCATGTTGTAGCCCATTTCATCAATAATTGATCCATTCTTCATTTCAAAGAATTCGCCACGGCAAAAGTATTCATGTACAACTTTATTTCCAAGCCGCATTGATGCCACTGCTTCTTCGTATGTCATGATAATCTCCAGTTCCAGCAGCACCGCGCCGCCTCATGTGATTAACTATACCTCATTCGACCTGCTTTGCAACTTTTTTGTTTATATATTTGCGCAGCCTGCTGTTCGCTTCATACCTCGCGGCCCCAGCCTTTTGATAATCAATGTCGTGGCAATCCTCGCTGGCTTGGTATGCGCGACCGTATGCAGCTGCAACCTGAGCGCGTTCGGAAACTCCCAGTAATGAGAGCTGGGAATCAATCCATGCGGCATCGTCTTTGTGGTAACGGAACGGCATTGCTCCGGTTATTTTTTGTTGGCCGTATGCCATGCTTTTACCCCGAGATAGCCAAAGTAAGCAGCTGATCTAGTATCTTCATTGCTCTTCCCAGGCCAGCCAAGTTTCTTCAGGATTGGGTTCCCGGTGGTTGCATCCTTCCACTTGCTGCTTATTGGGTGCTTTATCACCTCAACGCCAAGGTAAGCTGCCATTCTTTCGACTTCCACCTGAGCTTGCTGGCACATGCCAACAGAGCGAGATATGGTTGTCTCTGCCCTCCTGTTTTTAACGAACTGTTTGCTAAAGGTTGCATTTATTGCGCACACGTCCTCCATGTGGATTTGCAGTCGGCCCTCGCCTTTCAGCATATTAATCATGTCGAATAATTCGAATAGCTGGCGAGAACCAAGATGGTCAAGCTTACCGTCACGATATACAGCAACTCCATGCTTGCTTGAATCCGGATCAATACCGATGATAATCATGCTCCCACCTTTTCTGTGTAATGAACTTGTTTAATTTCGAATTTAACGTAGCCGTTATGCTCCGTCTTCCTGATGGTTATTTCTCGCGGCGCGTTCTTCCATTCTGCGCACTGGTCGTAACCGGTGATCGCCTCGCTGTCGGCGCCGTTAATCTGCGCCAGCTTGGAGAATATCCACTTCTGGCGGATTGTATGCCACGCCGTTACCTCGCCAATCTCGGTCCGGTATTCTGCTTTCAGAGAGTGGTTACCGGTCGCCTTCGCAACCCACGGTGTGTATGTTGCGCTGTAGCACTTAACTCTGCGGATTTCTCCATCCATCATGACGTTTGCGAATCCGGCTGCGTCGGTGAGCTTGCTGTTTGGGTCAACCAGGCGCTCTTTGCATTCAGCGCAGTGCCTGGCTGCAATGTCATTCTCTGCAAAGCACTTCGGACAAATCTTAAGCGAGAAGCGATGCTCACAGCGAACAGGCTGGCCCTTGATAACGAAAGCCTCCGGGTTGTTGCACCGGCGGGAGTAATGCGCTGGCATTGGCAGGTCTTTCGTCATTACGTCACCAAACTCGTCCTTCTGGCTTGGGTCAACAACCTTCATCGTCATGACTTCGTTCGTGCCTGGCACTAAGAAGTTTCCGAACTGGTCATGCTCAACGCCATCGTAGATAGGGTCATTACGGCGCTTCTTCATGCTTATCGCATGGCATGCCGGGCATTCAACCTGAATCTCCGTGCTTTCATCGGCTCGTCGGCTGGTCTTAATTTCTGGTGTAAAAATGTCATCCTCAAGGCCATGGCGCTCAATGTTTTCTGCATAGTCCAACATCAGAACATCTTCCTTTCCTGGAGAAAGGCGAAGGCCACGACCGATAATCTGCTGAAGCAAGCCAGGTGATTCTGTGGCGCGAAGGATTGCGATCAGGTCGACATGAGGAGCATCGAATCCGGTGGTCAGGACGTCGACGTTAACCAGATATTTGACTCGCTGGGCCTTAAAGTCATTGATGAACTTCTCGCGCTCTGACTTCTTCAGCTTTCCGGTGATTACGTGAACATCATCAGCGGGCAGATAGCTTGCGATTTCTTCTGCGTGGCTGATGGTGGCGGCAAAAAACATCACTCCTTTGCGATCGCCAGCAAACGACATCACCTTGTTAACGATGCGCTCGGTTTTGGTGTTTCCGTTAAAGGCCTTTGCTGTTGACGCGGATGTAAAAAGTCCATTCTTACCGATTTCAAGCTTGCTGGTGTCATAGTGCTCATCAGTCTCGCCAATGACAGGGCGGGTGAGATAGCCTTGCTGAACCTGCTCACCTGCGGTAGCTCGATATAGTAACCTGGAGAAATACGGGTCCCTTGCTTTATCGTCATCGTGAAGGATTTCATCCGGCCCGGTGCAGTCTTTGGCGTAAATGTACCCTGTTCCAGTGCGGTAAGGGGTTGCCGTCATGCCTATAACGCGCACGTTTTCGTTTGGTCTTACGCCATTAATTTCGTATTCCTGAATCTGCTTGATTAGCTCAAGCATCGTTGGCGTCATTCCGTGGGCTTCATCAATGATGATACCGGACACGCCAAGGTGGGCGATCAGGCGAATGTTTTTAACCGCAGTCAACGGGCTTGCGAAGATAACCTGGTGTCGCAGGTCTTTACTGCCTGCGCTTGAGCAATAGATGCTGGCTGGTTCTTTGTACCAGGTAACGTATTTCTCATGGTTCTGCAAAATTAATTCAAGTGTTGGAGCTATACAGAGAACACGTTTGCTTGGTGCTACCCCGGCGAGATACTTTGCTATAGCAGAAACGACCAGGCTCTTACCAAAACCTGTAGCAAGCTCAACCAGGCATGGGCTCAGGCGTTTCTTTATGTGGTCAATTATTGAATCAACGGCCTCGACTTGTGGCGGTCGGAGTTCGAATGTCATTGCATTCTCCAGTGCAAAAAGCCGCCGAAGCGGCTGTGCTTAATTATTAAAGGCTTCAAATTCGCTGATGATGCCTGCCATTTCTGCGTTTAGCTCCCCACCGCCTGAAGAATAAAGCTCAAGGAAGCGGCGCGCTTTTTTAGCGCTGAACTGAGGAATGGCATCGGATTTGGTTATTTTCGCCCGGCCCTCTGACTTTACCTTTTCCAGCTTATCTTCAGCGAACCGACCGGCATCAGCACCATGCTCTTTCGTCATTGCAACTGCTGTCGTAGCAGCAAGCTGGCCTGATTTAACCATGCCAATAATTTTCTCATCGCATTCGGTTAGCTGAAGATGAAGGTCTACGTCAGCCGGTGAGCGCTTAACCTTTTTGGCAATCTCTGCATTTGTCCAACCCTGATTAACAAGGCGGCGGTAAGCCATGCCGCGCTCAATTGCGCTTAGCGGCTTACCCTGGCTGCTGGTGACCATAAAAGCAATCTGGTCTGCTTCAGAGCCAACGAAATCCTTACACTCAAGGCGCAGGACTTCATGACCTGCTTCCGTTGCTGCTAGCGCGCCGTAGTAGCGGTGGTGCCCATCCATAACCTTGATGCCGAGCTCAGTGACTTTCACCACCAGTGGCGGGATAAATTCACCGGCGATAAACGCATCACGGAATTCGTTAACGTGTTCCTGGTCGATATCACGGACGTTATAACCAGGCTCTACGTAAAGCTCTTTGACCGGCACGATATAAGTTTTGTTTACTGCGGTTCCGGTGCCGTTCTTCTCTTTTTGTTTATAGTGCTGAGCTAATGAGGCCATTTAAGTCTCCAGTGCTTTAAAGGCCGCCCGGAGGCGGCAGTTATTTATCAGAAGCCAACATCTTCGTCTACTGCTGGGTTTGCTGCTGCGCTTACTGCGCCAGCACCAGCACCGCCATTAACACCGGTTGGTTGCGAGTTGGTCTGCGGCAGCTTTTCGCGCAGGAAGCCGAAGCCGCGGATAAAGTTGATTTCGCGACCATCGTCCTCTGCCACCATCAGGCCGAATTTGATGCGCATATTTGATGCGCCAACCCAGTGCTCCTGGATGTTTTCGGTAGTCAGAGGTAGGCGACCTTTGCCAAGCGGCGAACCGGCCTGGGTGTCAAGCAGTGTGAGGTTTTTCATGGCACGATCGCGTTTAGCTGCGTCCATGTCATAAATCTTCGCCTGGTAGCGGTATTTCTGGCCCAGGAATTCGCCCGGCGTTGTCACTGCAACCTGAACGAAGCAGGTTTGCACAGCCTTACCTTCTTCAATGCCGTTGAAGCCGTCGATAACAACACCTTCCAGCTCAGTGCCTTCAGGAATTACTTTTTGCTGACCGTCATAGAAACCGTCAAACTGGATGTCGTCTTCAGAAGCCAGGCCTAAGAAAAATTCGCTCATATCGTTCTCTCTTTGTGGTTGAGTTGTGCAGCTCGTTGCTGCTGGTGAGATGAAGTAAACACCAAAACGAATTGACGCGCAACCTTTTTGTTGTTATTTTTATTTCCATCAACAACAGAGGATTCGTGAATGAACAAAGATAAGGCACAAACAACTATTGAGCGCCTGCGAAAAGCGGCAGGTTTAGGCATCAAGGTATCAGCAATTTACGGCAAGGCAGAACTGAGTCCGTTTCGCATCAAAAGCATTATTGCCGATGCTTCTTATAAGGCGGGCAAATCCCTGACCGATGAAGAAGCGGATGCGATCAACGCCGTGCTGGATGAGATTAAAGCAGACCTGTAGCAGCAAAAAAGAAACGATATAACATAACAAAACTGGCGTGCATGCCACGCCATAGTTTTCTATTCACTGGAGTTCTGGCATGAATTTAATATTCCCACTTACGTTGTCATGCGGACATCTCGCCAGCGGCACATGCGACTGCTGGAAAGGCAACTACTCATTTAACCCTGATGGTGACGGGCCAATTGACCGCGTTCTGCGTGAATTCAATGGCGCATGGCGCTCAACACTTGAAGGTTACGGCTGCCAGCTCCCTTCCGGACGCCATCACGGCCCCTGCCCGGTGTGCGGCGGAAAAGACCGATTCCGCTTCGACGATAAGGACGGGCGCGGAACATGGTTCTGCTCTCAATGTGATCCACAATCTGGCGGCGGCCTACTCCTCCTTTCTCGCTATCTTGGGAAGCCAACGGTAGAAGTGGCAAAGGAGCTGCTCGGTCAGGATATGCCCCGCACCATCGCGCCGGTGAGAAAGCATTCAGCAACAGATGAGCAGATGCGAGAAGAGCTGCGCAAGCGCGCCGTGAAAGGTGCTGCAATGCTCATGGAAAGCTCAATGCTTGCGCCGCACCAGTACATGGATAAAAAAGGCCTTGCCGGGGAATGGGCTGTTAACTCACAAATTATGATGGGCGCTGATAACGAGCGCATTGATCCTGGTTCGTTGCTTCTGGTTCCGGTTTATAAAAATGGCGAACTGGTGAACGTTCAGAAAATTAAGATGGACGGCACAAAGCGCCCGATTTACGGCGGAGACATGGCTGGCGTTTGCCATGTGATAACAGGACCCGGAAAAACAGTTGCCGTTGTCGAGGGGTTCGCCACTGGCGTCACCGTTAACCGCATGACCAATGCAACGACCTATGTGGCATTCAACACCGGGAACCTGATGTCAATCACCGCGCAGGCGCGCGCAGAACATCCTGAATCCATTCTGGTCATCTTCGCGGACAATGACGATCATGGCGCTGGCCTGAAGTATGCCGAAGAGGCAGCCATTCAGTCTGGAGCAAAAATAGCACTGCCTCCGGAGACAGGTGACTGGGATGATTACCGCCAGAAATATGGCGCTGAGTCATGCCGAATTGCCATGCGTGAGGCTATCAGGCTGGACGGGAAGGCCCCAGCGGCTAACGTACATTCGTACGGGTCTGCTCCGGTTGAGTCAGAAGTTGCGCCGGTCGTAAAAGAAAATGCGCCGGTCGACGACGCTCCTGCTCCGCTCATTATTCCAGGCATCTATCTTCCTGGATGTTCACCAGCTGAAGAGGTGAAGGTAAACGACGCCGAGCCTGATGAACCGTACAGCCATAAAGGCGAAGTTCCGGACGGCATTAACCTGTCAAAAATAGACATCGACAATCCTCCCGGGCTGCCTGGCCGTATCGTTGATTATATCCGGGATGGCGCCCACCGTGAGTTAACTGGCGGGGCTTATGCGGTAATGGCGCTGCAGTGCATTGCGATCGCTGCTTCAGGACTAAAGTGCTATGGCGGCGGCAAGACAAGCCTTATCACCATCATCCTGGCGCTGTCAGGCTCAGGAAAGGAGCGCGCGCAATCTGTCATTAAGAGCATTCTTACAGAGGCCGGGCGTAAGGTTTATGGCGACATCCGCTCAGATAAAGACGTCATCATGACGACCATGTATGACGCCGGGCGCGCTGCCTACATTGTGGATGAGGCCCACAAATTCCTTATCCAGCCGAAGAACTCCAGCAGCAGCTATGCGGCCAACATCTCAACGACACTTATGGAACTGGCTACCACCGACAACTTCAAGCCAGCCCGCAACCACGTCGGAGAAGTTGAAGCGTCAATCAGGAACTCACTATCTCGCCTGGAGAAGGAAAAGCTGGCGCTGGAAGAGTGCATCGGCCACTGTAACCCGGAATATGACGAGGCCAAGATTAAGCAGTACGAGCTGCAAATCCAGAAGAAGGCTGAGCGCCTGGCAACAGAAGAATCTGCGCTGCATATGCTGGAGACGGGAATACCTAACCCATGCCTCAATCTGGCTGGCTCATCCACCCCTGGAAAGCTGTCGCAGATGGTAAACACCGACAACATCGACTCCGGCCTGCTGGCCCGTGCAATCGTCGTTGACTGCGGTGAGACTCGCGCCAGGTTGAATATGCGCCTTACTGGAGTGGATGTGTCCATGCTCAACATTCACGATCGCAATGACATTATCCGAGACATCGCGCTTATCGCAGCTGACGCAGATAAGGCCATGCGTAGCGACACGGAGCGTGAGTTCAATGGCGAAGCACCGGTGATGGAAGTTATCGCCACCAGCGAAGCAATAGAGGCTATAGATTTGATTAAGCTCCACTACGACCAGGACAGATATCGCAACCACGAGCAGATTGGCTCAATGTATGCGCGTATCGCTGAGCGCGTGCAGAGCCTTTCCAGCCTGATGGCCTTTGGCAACATCAAAGACGGAAAAGCGGTCATTGAGGTAGATTTCGTCCACTACTCTCTGGCGCTCATCATCAAGAGCTTCGACAACCTGATAAGCAACCTGAAGCTTAACGCCGCAGTCGACGGTGACGACCTGACCGACAAGGTTAACGCTATCCAGGAGAAGATTATGCGCAGGCTGAAATCATCCAGGGGCGAACAGGTGTTCATGGCATCAGTGAAGCAGTCAATCACCAAAGCTGCCTACTACAAGGAAATCAAGAAGGCTCTTGAAGGCACTGGCCAGGATGCGTTCCAGAACGCCATCAGCATGCTTCAGATGACCGGGAAGATTATTGTCGAAGGGAAGGTGATACGACTCCCATAGAAAGAACAAAAATTAACCAGCCTCCGCATGCGGGGGCTTTTTTGTGTCCTGCGTTTGGATAATTATCCAAAATGGATAAAAACTGGATAACAGGTAAGTAGCTGATAATAAAGGCTCATATCCATTTATCCGGCTTATCCGACGGTAATTATCCATCTGAATTTATCCGGTAGGGGGGTGGGTCTATATAGGGGGGGGATTTATCAAAAATGATGGGGTCTATATATATTATTATTTTTTACTATGTATATATAATTTAGTGTCCGAATCACAAAGTGTATTCATACACTAACATTTTGCAAAGAGAAAATCAATAGAGAGATAAAGAAAAATGCAATAAAAATTGGATTAAAATATTAACAATTATTTAACATATCACATTAAGTATCAAAAGCAGGAGATACCAAAAACACGGATAAATGGATAATTACTATATATAACATGAACATACACGGATAAATGAACGGATAAGGATTGGATAATTATCCTTTCTCTCTATTTATAGTGAATACTACCATACCAGTAGCGCGCTAAGTAATATCACATATCTCAACAAATAAGTTGCAAGTGTGTTCATCTTGCGTATACTGAACGGACTAACAACCGATGGAGAGATGAAGATGGGTAAAACTACTGGCGGTCCAGCATTCCCGGTAATGCACAAAAACGTGACTGGAAGCTTTGACGGAATCTGCGGTTCGCTGCAAGAAGTGCAGATGGACGGAATGACTCTGCGCGATTACTTTGCTGGTAAGGCAATCGCAGGGCTAACGGCTAACATGGAAATGCTTCAGGCATTCAAAATCATTGCCAAAAGTGAAGGCTGCAATACACAGGATGCTGCAGCGAAAGCGGCATACGATTTTGCAGACGCAATGCTGGCAGCACGAAACAAATAACAGGAGAACCAAAATGACCAACAAAACCGAAGTAAGCACAGAAGTAACCGAGCTCCCTTCCCTGCCGGTTGCATACAGCGCTGAAAGCCTGGAAGACCTCTTCAACAAAGTTAAGGCCGAGGTTGAGGCTCACGTCCCGGACCTGGAAACCGTAGAGGGCCGCAAGCATATCAAATCTCTGGCCGCGAAGATTTCCAGCAGCAAGACGGCCATCGACAAGCCGATGCGCGACTACCTGCGCGAAATTAAGGCCCTACCGAAAGTTGTTGAGAAGAATGCACGAGAAAGCGTGGAGCGATTCGACGCTCTGCGTGATGCAACGCTTAAGCCTCTTGCTGAGGCTCAGGCGGCACAGGACGCGATTATTGAGCGTATGGATGAGATTGTGCGCATGTGTGCGATGGATGGCTTACAGAGCGATACAGTGCGCTTATGGGCTGATGAGGCGCGAGCTGCATCCGTTAGCGTTGAGACAACCTTCTGGCCTGAGCTAATCAAAAAGGCGCGTGCGTCAGTGGATGGGGCTGTAGCAGCTACGTCAACGACAATCACCCGCCTTGTTGCTGCTGAAGAGCAAGCCGCAGAACTCGAACGCCTGCGCAAAGAAGCGGAAGAAAACGCGCAGCGTGAACGCGATCGCCAGATTGCAGAAGCTGCAGCTCTGAAAGCTCAGGAGGACGAGCGTCAGCGCGCAGAGCAGCGAATACTGGACGAGCGTAACAAGGCCGAGCAGGACCGACTTGCTAAACTGAAGGCAGAGCAGGATAAGGCCGCAACTGAGCAGGCGCTGAAGGATGCACAGGAAAAGGCGAAGCGTGATGCAGAGCTGGCAGAACAGCAAGCTAAGGAGAGAGAGCGCATCGCATCAGAGAACGCGAAGAAATACGCTGAAGAGCAGCAGGCTCTTGAGGCTCAGCGTCTGAAGGATGAAGAACAGCGCCGGGCCGATGACAAGGCTCATCGCGTGGCGATTAACCGCGCAGCACTGGCCGACCTTATTGCTCAGGCAGGATTGAGCGAAGACCAGGCCAGGGCGGTAATTACTGCGGTGGCGAAGGGTCTGGTGGCGAACATCAAGATTCATTACTAAACAAATAAGTTGCAATAACAACAGGTGCTGATATGCTTATGTCAGCACTTAAATAAACACTGGAGAATGAAGATGACTTTACTTGAATTGCTGGTTAAAGAGTTACCGAAGCGTGGCGGATGGCCTGCAAATATAAAAACCATTGAGCAGGCGTCAGATGGCATGCTCATGGATGCTGACGATGAAACATTAACGTCTGAAGACCCTTATTTGTTCGATGACTTCATGTTTATCAAAGCTGATGACTGGCGTGAAGGTAAAGTAACCATTGAACAATGCGAATCCGCACTTGCAGCCAGCAAGACTAAATGGGATGGCGATGGCTTGCCTCCGGTTGGTTGTGAGTGTGAGGTTAAGATTGGAGGTGATTACTTTAATCTCTGCCGTGTCGTTTACTCTGATGATTCATGTGGAGTGGCCTTTGTTTATCTTGGGGGTGACGATGAGAAATACTGCGGACAAATTGACTGCGTAAGTGCAAAGGCGGCGATTGATTATTTCCGCCCTATCCGTTCAGAAGCAGACAAGAAGCGCGATGCTTCCATTGAGGCGTTAGTTGAGGTTTACCGAAATGCATTAGGCGACGTTACAGGTGCGTTTGGATGTGTTTACGACGCCATAGCCTCCGGTAAAATAACTGGCGTGAAACTGGGGGATTAAATGGCAGCAATAACCGGCGTACTCACAAATGATGAGTACCGAAAGGTCAAGGCGTGGTCGAAGTCCGACCTTGACCTCCTGCACAAATCGCCAGCTCTGATTGAATGGTCACGAAACGCGCCGTCGGATGGTAGCCCGGCAGTTTACCGCGGAACCAATCTCCACTGCGCGCTACTTGAGCCCGACGAGTTTGCTGCGCAATACGTGAGAATGCCTGAGTACGATTTAAGGTCATCTGCTGGCCGTGCAAATGCGGAGGCGTTCCGCGAAAGCATGGCGGGTAGCGGGCGCATCATTCACACGGCACAGGAGCACGACATGGTCATAGCAATGCGTGATTCTGTGCTTGCGCATCCTGTGGCGAGAAGCCTGCTCACCGTCAGCGGAAAGTCTGAACAAAGCATTTTTTGGGAGCTTGATGGAATTCGCCTGAAGGCCCGGCCTGACCGCATTCCCGACGAGGAGCATTTCGGTCACGTTCTGGTTGACGTGAAGAAGATTGCTGATGCGGACAAAATGCAGCGCCACTTCCAGGATTTCCGCTATCACGTTCAGGCCGCATTCTACTCGGATGCGTATCAGCAGCTGACTGGCAGCATGCCGCGCTTCATCTTCATATGCGTAGGTGAGCGTAGGAGTATCGGCCGCCATCCGGTTCATGTTGTTGAGCTCCCACTTGAGTGGGTTGAATACGGTCGTGACGAGTACCGAAAAGACCTGGCGATAGCGAAAGAGCTTGATGAGTTTGGCTCATCGTTCGACGTAGAGCTTCTGCCTATGCCGAAATGGGTAAACAAATAACTGAGTTTATGTAGTTGACTGAGTTGAGCTGTGATTGTATCATCACTTAAACAGGAGCGGAGTTATTGATGATGAACAGTGTAGAGCTATCAAACTATATAAGGAAAAATTACAAGCCAACTATGCGATCAATGTCCATGAGAACGCTGGTTCATGGTGTTGGGATTAATGATGCTGACTACATGCAGCAGCCTGTAACAGAAAACGGGAGGGTTACATGCCCTGCATATAGAGCGTGGAAGTCAATGCTAGCAAGGGCGTATTGCGATAGGATTCACAGGCTAGAGCCTGCATACGCTGACGTTGAAGTTTGCGATGGGTGGCTTAAGTTCATGAGCTTTAGGGGTTGGTGGGTTGACAATTACAGAGAGGGATTTCATTTAGATAAAGACCTTTTTGGAAATGGCAAAGAATACTCCCCAGAAAAATGCATTTACATACCTCAATGGCTAAACGCATTCATAATGACAGGGGAGTCAAGGAGGGGTGATTGCCTAATTGGCGTTAATGTAAATAAAAGAAGCGGTAAGTATATAGCGCAGTCTAATAATCCAGTAACAGGGAAGAGGGAGTTTATAGGTCATTTTGACGATATGGTTGAAGCGTCAGAAAGATACAAGGAGAGAAAAAAAGAGCATGCAATATCATTAAAACCTCACATGGATGAGATAGATTTAAGAATTTTCAATAGAGTTATAAAATTAATTGAGGAGTCAAAATAATGTCTACAGCACTGGAATTAGTTGCATCAAACGTAGGTGCTACAACCGAAGAGGTTGCAGAAGTTATCAAGGGAATGATTATCAGCTCCAAGAATCAGCACGGAGCAAGCACTACAAACGCGGAAATGGCTATTGTAACAAGTGTTTGCGCAAAGTATGGATTAAATCCGTTGGTTAAAGAATGTGCAGCATTTGTATCTGGCGGAAAGCTACAAATGGTTGTCATGATTGACGGGTTTTACAAGGTAGTTAATCGTCAACCTGAATTTGACGGAGTTACGTTTGAAGACAACTTTGATGAAAAAGGTGATCTGGTATCAATTACTTGCAGTATGCATTTAAAAAACCGAAAGCATCCAGTAACGGTTACGGAATATTTAAGGGAGTGCAAGGATGCGAGGTCAAGCGTCTGGAGCAAATGGCCTAGCAGAATGCTTCGTCACAAAAGTTACATTCAATGTGCTCGTATGGCATTTGGCCTAACAGAAATGGTAGACCCGGACGAAGCCGAGAGAATCAAGGCCGGTGAGCGTGACGTAACTCCGCAGCAATCTCGCGGCGTTGTTGATTACCAGGCTCTTGAGGCTGAGATGTCAGCATGCGACACGCAAGACAAGCTGCGCGCGTGCTGCACAGCAATCCGTGAAGATATGGAAAAGCGCGGCATCTGGAACGCAGAAAAGGCAATCGTCATTGAAATGAACGGTCGCCATAAAGCGCGCATCGAAGCTGCGGCACCTATCGAGGCAGAGTTTGAAGAAGTAAGCGAGGAAGCAGCAAATGAACCAGCAAAGCAAACAACAGACAGCGCCAGTGAACCAATCGACGGAGAAGCAACAACCGTCGAATTCGAATAAATTCACCTGGAACGGCAACACCGGCGGCGCAGGTCACGGCCGCTGTGACAGATACATCAACCCATTAACCAGTAAGTAGAAAGTTGGCCAAGGACGGCCAGGAGAAAGATAATGGCATCATTACGCACAAGACTCATTCAGGCTATGAAAGGCCAGCCGTGGCTTACGTCAAATCAGATTTGTCACCTTCTTCCAGAGGGCTACACGCCAGAGGTGAGTAAGACTCTTCACAATATGGTGAACTCATCAGTAGCAGAATCCCGTCCATCGGCAAAAGGCAAGCGCCGGGAGTTCAAACTCATTGAGCGCAATAACCCACTTGAGCGCGGAACTGTGAGACGCTTCATTGAGGAAAACCCAGGGCTCACCGCAGATGAAATAGCTGAGCGCATTCCATGCCGGAAGCAGACCGTCCTCGAATACGTCCGCAACGCATACCGTGACGAGCGCATGGAGCGAGAAAAAAACGAAGCCGGTGAATGGATGTATGCGCTGATTGAGGACAGCAAGCTCCCATTCGGCATGCAGAACCCGACGCGATTCATGTTTGAGCAGCTCCTGAAATCAGTTCGCAATAATAAACAAATAAGTTGCAATTAACAGGCTCAGTGATATGATGAATTTGTAAACAATAACTGGAGATGAAGAGATGAGTGTTAAACGTTATAGCCTGACATTCTCAGGGGCGCTTGTTGTATCTCAAGACGGCGGTATGGTTGATTACGACGACTACTCCGCACTTGAGCAAAAGCTTGCAGAGTCTCAGCGCGAGTTCCGTGCTGCTGATGCGACTATCGAGAATCTGCAGATGCAGGTAGAGAAGCTAGCTGCGGAGAATGCTCAGATGCTGCGCCTGCTGACTGACATCAGCGAGAACCATGACGAGTACGTTAACCAGGATGAGTACCTGTACGCTGGAATTCCAATGGATTACGTATCTGAAATCAATTCCTACGTTTCACGCGATGTTGAAGCAGAAAACCCATTCAAGGCCACCGACGCTTTCCTGGCTGAAGTGCGGGCGCAGGGTGTAGAGATGTGCTCAGCCGAAATACAGAAACAAATATGGGATGAGCGAGAAGGTGATGGGATTGTAGCAGCGATTGACGCTATGGAAATTTATGCCGCCCAGCTTCGCAAAGGAGTGCAGTCATGAGCAACAACATTCAAGTGCTGAAAGCTTATTACGTGCAGGGTGATGAGTACGGGATTATCCGTTTCGCTACAAGTAACGTCGTGGCTCGCCGTGAGGGTGCGAACGAACTGGAAGAGGAATTCAACTGCGTATCATGCAAGCGCATTCCTGGCGCTGATAAATATGCAGAACTTGGTCGCGTTCCTTCTCGCGTTCTGGTTGAAGAGTTTGGCTTTTGGCAAGAGTGCACCTATTGCAACTGTCACGTTGATGAAGAAACAGAGGGGCGCGTGTGGGATGGCGATTCTGTGTATTGCGATATGGAGTGCGAGGCGCGCTGGATTAACCATCGCCTTGATTGCGAAACTGAGCGCAAGCGCACTCATGAAGCAGAGCAGGAAGCCATTGCGGAAGCGGAAGCAAAATTCCCTGGAATTACAGACGTCAAGGCCTACATCGGGCACAAGAAAGACATCACGGTTTATTTTAGATTCCCTGGTGGATTAGCAAAGGCCTCATGGACTGTTGGCGAGAATCATGCGTACACCAGCCGTGATGATGGAGATGCGTTTAAAGCGTACATCAACTCAATTCGCCAGGGGGAGGCCGCCCAATGAGCAACATCGACAAACGCGGTTTACGTGAAGAGTTATCGAACCCGGCGATCGGGAATAATGCCCACCTGCGGAAGTTAGCGCTGGCGCTGCTGGATGAGCTGGAAGCCGCAGAGAAGCGGATTGCTGAGCTTGAGGCACCGGATTGGACTGGAGAGGTCAGCGACGAAGAATTAAATGCAGCTCTTCAAGTTCATAGGCTTAAGGTTGACGGCCATAGCCAACTTTCTGATGCGTTCCGATCTGGATTCAAATATGCAAGGCGCGCCGCAGCCGGTAAAGGAAAGGCATCATGACCACATTCACCAAAGAGCAGTTGATCTCCCGCATCAACCAGGTAACTGCAATCAATAAATTCCGCATCAGTAGGGACCCGGACGCTGATGGACTGGCGATGGATAACGAATTGTTTGCTATCGCGCTGGCATCGCTCGAAGCGGAGGGGTCAGGGCGAAATCCGGTGCTGGCCTATGCAGACAGTTACCGAGATATGGCTAAGCAGGGTATTGAGTCTATTCCGGTATGGAGCGTAATTACCGACCTGGAAAGAAATATCGCTCCGCTCTACACCGCCCCGCCAGCGCCGGTATCCGTGGCTGACTTAGGCGCGTTAACGAAATGCATCGTTCAGCGCCTTGTTGATTATGGTGCTGCGGATGATGACGCTATCGCCAGAGCGGAGGAGTTTGTATACAACTCCTGCCGCGCCGCCATGCTTCAGGGTGCCGAGCCTGTAGCGACGGCTTACAAGTTGCCACCACATGTTTACCGCGAGCTTGTGAATAGCCTGCGTGATACTGCGGTTAAGTATCATGGCTGTCAGCAGTTACGAGAGCAATTAAGCCGCACCATGCAGGAGGTAATTCAGCCAGCAGCACCGCAGCAGGAGGTGAAGTCGTGACCTTCAACCGCTACGTAATCACTGTGGTGCTGCCGAATCTGATTTTCTGCAAATTAGTAGGAAAGCCAGCTCTTGCAATCGAGAAGGCTGCTCGCAAAGTTCGCCTGGCGTGCGGACGTCGCATGGAGCGCGTCATGATGGATGCCCCGCCAAAGGAGAAGCGGAATGCCTAACCCATTCGACGCATAACAATGAGGCACACATGAACAACATCCTGTTCATCGGACTGATATCAATACCGTACATTCTTGATGCGATAGCCAGCATTTATCAAACAAATTAGTTGCAAATAGGGTGAGTGATGTTATGCTTACCCTATTGTTTATTGATGGAGAGACGGAAATGAAATACACCGTATTTGAAATATTTATGCTCGCATTAATAACGTGCCTTTTAGGATTATCTTATTACTGTTTCGCTAAATACTCGGGGTTGTTATGACTAACCAGGAATACGAAGCCGCCAGCATCGCCGCTGCCGGTTGTTACGACCGCTTCGAAGGCGAGCACAAACTTCAGCAGTGGGACGAGCACATAGCCACACTGGAAGCAGAGCTGACTAAAGCACAGGAGGCGCGCAGGGAGATTGTTAATCAGTACAATCTGAATAAACACTGCGGCCATGCTCGTGCTTTATGGACTCCAACCGGACTGGCTAAATGCCCTGATTGCGGTGAGGTATTTAAATGACCACCAAAGTAACTAAAGAATCCCTGGCCGAGAATATCGGCCGCCTGGAGAGTTACGGCGACCTGTCGCTGAACGAGGAATACCAGCTCAAGGCGTATCGCATGCTCATCGACCTGATACCGGACGATAAGCACGAGCACGATTGGATTCAGGTGCGCGAGCTGGGAATGGAGAAATCATGGAGCCTGTGCGAATGCGGAGCAACGCGCGTACCGGGCGAAGACGACCAACACGCGCACATGGTGGACTGAATATGATTACCATAGGAACAAAAGCATGCCTCCTTAACGACGGCGATGAAGTTTTCACCATTGAAGGCCGCATTAAGGTCAGCGATGTGCACATGGTCATGGCGGAAGGTATCGTCACGTTCACTGCCACGAAGGTTAAATGTGGAACGTCGACAAAGCGCTGGGCCGACATGAACGAAGTATTCAACAAGGTTATTTAGGGTTAGGTATGAGCGAATTATTAACAGCAACAGAGATTCAGTTGCGACAAACCATCGACCAGCTCCGCGCAAACGCAAAGGGTCACAAAAAGACGGTCGATAAGCTGGCCGCCAAGGTTTCTCAGTTGACGCAGGAGCTCACAAACGCCAATCAACACATAGCGAAGCTGGAGAGTCAGACTGATATGAATTCTGTACCGACAAAGAAGAAAGAGCAGTCAGAGTTATCAAAAGCTTTCTGCTTTACGGTGATGGTATTTAGCAGCGGGTGGCTTATGGCCATGGGGGCCGCATTCGCTCTGTTATCAATCGGGGTTATCAGAAACTGAATTAGACGCCGCGATGAAGTGGCAGAGGGGGTGAATGTGAACCTAATAGACGCGAAGGTTATTGAAATACTATCAAATCCGTATCATCTTTATGGGCGCTTCTGGGTTGACGTAAAGGTTACCGCTTATGGGCGTGAAAGCAAAACAGAGATAATGTGCAGAACGCTTGAGGAGGCAGAATCCGTCAGTGTCGGGAAGGTAATCCAAATATAACAAAAAGCCCCAATCCGGGGCTTTTTCATTTCCGCAACTTTAATGTTATATTGTTTCATATCTGTCGGTAGGGCCGACGCTATCAATTGCCTGGGGCAAAGATATGATTATTTTAAACGCGCGACAAGAGGCATTCGCACAAGAGGTTGTGCGTAATGGCGGCGATAAGGTCGCCGCAAGAAAGGCGGCCGGGTACAGCACAAAGATGACAAGCGCTGCTCAGTCAGTTGATGCTGATAAGCTATTTAATCACGCTAAAATATCGCTAAGGATTGCTGAACTTCAAGCTGTCAAGATGGAAGTGGCTGAAAAAGAGTTCAGAATCGATGCTGGATACGTTCTAAGGCGCTTTAAAGAGATAGATGACTTGGACATCCTAGACATTCTGGAAAGTGATATGAGCGCATTTAAGCCGCTATTTGAATGGCCAAAGGCATGGAGAACTTCCATTTCCGGAGTTGACATCAAAAAGATCATTCAAGGGAAGGATGAGCCTATTGAGATGATAATCGAAAAGATTAAGTGGCCTGACAAGCTTAGAAATCTTGAGTTGCTCGGCAAGCACATCAGCGTCAATGCCTTTGTTAAAGATGATGGCTCAGAGAAGAGTCAGCCTATCACAAACATAACTGTGGAGGTTGTTGGTGCAAATAAAGATAACGGCAACTGAGCCACAGGCTGAATTCCTTGGGATGGACTGCAAGTTTCCAGCCTTCGTTGCTGGGTTTGGCACCGGAAAGTCGGAGGTCATGTGCAATTCAGCCCTCCTTGATAGCCTTGAGGGCGGAAGTAATTCAATGGTCGCAATGTACGAGCCAACATACGACCTGGTTAGACTTATACTGGCCCCGAGGATGCAGGAGAAGCTAACTGATTGGGGTGTTAGATATAAATACAACAAAGCCGAAAACATAATCTACACCAGCACCGGGCAGATGGGTGACTTTATCCTTAGAACCCTTGACAATCCAGCAAGGATTGTTGGATACGAGTCATTCAGGGCTAAAATAGATGAGCTTGATACCCTAAAGCCACAGCACGCAGCTGACGCATGGGTGAAGATTATAGCCCGAAATAGACAGAAGCCTGACACTTACAAGCCCATAAGCAATAAGCCGCTAAATACCGTTTCCGTGTTCACTACCCCGGAGGGGTTCAGGTTTGTGCATGACAGGTGGGTGGTGAACAGAAGGCCTGGATACGAGATGATTCAGGCAAGTACTTTGTCTAACCCGTTCCTGCCTGATGATTATGTTCAGGCGCTCAGAGATAGTTACCCTGGCTCGCTTATTGAGGCGTATATCAATGGGCAGTTCGTCAACCTGACATCCGGCACCGTGTACTACGCATACAAACGCCAGCAGTGCAGAAGCCGTGAAACAATACAACCCAATGAGCCACTCTACATCGGACAGGACTTCAATGTTGGCAAAATGGCATCAACGGTATACGTGCAGCGCGGGAAGGAGTGGCACGCGGTGGCAGAGCTGGTTGACCTGTTCGATACACCTGACGTTATCCGCGTCATCACGGAGCGCTGGAAGAATAACGGCCATCGCATTATTGTCTACCCTGACGCCAGCGGCAAGAACCGAAAAAGCAACCAGGCGTCCACCTCTGATATCGCCATGTTCCAACAGGCAGGCTTTGAGGTGAGAGTTAACGCCAGCAACCCGGCAGTGAAGGACAGGATTCTTTCTGTCAATACCGCATTTGAGAAGGGATTGCTGCTCATCAACGACCATGCATGCCCTAACGTCTCGCGCACGCTGGAGCAGCAGGCATACGACGACAACGGCGAGCCAGAGAAGAATGGCGTAATCGACCATATGGCAGATGCCCTTGGGTATCCAATAGCCTATGAAATGCCTATAATGAAGCCAGTTCTTAATATTCCTATCTCATTCGCATTATAGCGAGGGCAAGATGACTACCGGATTCGACACAGTAAAAACACAGCACCGAGACTACATTGCCAACCATGGCAAGTGGGAAAAGGTGCGTCATGCCGTCGCTGGCGATATGACCAAATACCTTCGAAACGTTGGCGCTAATGAAGATGACCCTGTATATGGCACGCTTCGCCAGAGGGAATATGCCGATGGAGCCATCGTCTACAACTTCACTAAACGCACATTGTCTGGCATGGTCGGTAGCGTCATGCGTAAGGACCCTGAGCAGGAAATCCCGGATGCACTCAATTATCTGCTTGAGGATGCTGACGGCTCAGGCGTTGGCCTGTGGCAGCATGTGCAGGACACACTGATGGAGATTGACTCCGTAGGGCGCGGAGGCCTGCTGGTTGATGCCCCAGCTGTTGATGTCGCCACCATGGCGCAGCAGAATGCCGGGCAGCTAAACCCAATTATCGCTTTCTACACAGCGGAGAACGTCATCAACTGGAAGATGAAGCGCGTCGGCTCAGTGAACAAGTTCCAGATGGTGGTGCTGCGTGAGCCGTATGAGTACAACGACTCGCCTGACGAGTTCAGTACGCTACAGGGCGAGCAGTATCGCGTCCTGGACATCGATGAAGATGGTAATTACCGCCAGCGCGTGTATAAATTCGATAATGGCGGCACATTGCAGGATGGCGTGCAGGAGTTCTTCCCGCAGCTCAATGGCGTGCCAAAGGGGGAAATCCCGTTCACGTTCGTCGGCGCCAGCAATAACGACTCTACCGTGGATGACGCGCCGCTGCTTCCGCTGTCAGACCTGCAGATTGGCCACTTCCGTAACAGTGCCGACAACGAAGAGAATCTCTTTGTGGTGTCCCAGGCCATGCTGGTTATTGCCCCGAGCGAGAAAATCAGCCCGGAGCAGTGGCTGGCATTAAACCCGAATGGTGTAAAGTTCGGTGCGCGGCGCGGTCTTAACGTAGGCTCGGGCGGTGATGCCAAGCTCATTCAGGCTCAGGCTACCAATGCGCTTGACCTGGCACTGGCCAAGAAAGAGCAGCAGGCCGTACAGATTGGCGCTCAGCTCATTACGCCAACACAACAGGTCACCGCAGAATCAGCACGACTGCAGCGCGGAGCTGATACGTCAGTGATGGCAACCATCGCGCGCAACGTCAGCAAGGCCTATGAAGATTGCCTGAAGTGGGTGGCCCAGATGAAAGGCCTGCCGACTACCGGCATTGAGTTCAAGCTGAATATGGAATTCTTCCTCCAGCAGATGACGCCACAGGAAGCTCAGCAGTGGATGGCTATGGTTCAGGCTGGCTATGTGCCAACTGAAGCGATGTGGGAAGCTATGCGCCGTGGCGGGTGGACAAACTGGACTAACGCTGAGATGAAGGAGAAGATTGAGAACAATCCTCTTCCTCTTCCGGCGGGTCCGGCTCAGGTGAACGGTGAGATTCCGGCTAATGCGAACCAGCCTGACCAGCAGAATGGCGGGAATGCGAATGACCAGCAGAAACAATAAGAAAAGCCCCGAAAGGGGCTTTTATTTTATTGGTTTTCCTTGATAGAACCTATTGAATTTGACTCGCTCAATTAGCTTTCTGCCCAGATTGTAGCTATCACCCCACAGCATCAGGCCAACAAAAGAATCACGGCTGAATGCCCTACGGCATACTGTACGCATCTCTCCGTTATGTATCACGGTGTCCCCCACCGTGATTTTGCTTATGTGAACATTTTCAGTTTTCATCACCATGCAGTCCTGATCATGTTGGCGATGTAGCTCGGTCTTTCGTCTTTGTTGCCGCCGTAGATTACTTCGAACCATTTATCCATCATTGCTTTTACTTCGTCCTGGTTGTTACCCCATTTAATCAGCAGCGCTTCAACTTTGTTTTTCATTTCTTCTTTCCTGTGTGCATTTCGTTTCGATGTAGTAAGATTAACACAATCCAGCTTGATTGCAACTAATTTGTTTGGAAAATCACAATGAGCCTCCTCGAATCATACATCAGCCATCAAATCTGGCTCCAGCGCACGGCCTCGCATGAGGCTGGCCTTGTTGTTCCATTCATCCAGCAGATGCGTGATGAAATCCGCGATGAGGTGCTGAAGTTCGGCGATGACAGCCGCACCGCTGCGCGCCTGAACAAGATGCTTCGCGACCTTGACGCTGCCTTGCGCGGTATCGCTGGTGACTGGAATGACGTTCTGCTGGAGGACCTACAGGAGTTGGCAAAGTATGAGGCTGACTGGAATGTCAAAACGCTTGCCGATAATGTGGATGCGAACTTCACGACACCGTCACCAGAACAGGTCTGGTCTGCGGTTAAGTTTGAGCCGCTCGCCCTGAGCGATAAGCCAGTTGACTTCAATAGCCTGCTGAGCAACTGGACAGAATCTGAGGTTCAGCGCCTTACTACCGGAGTTCGCTCGGGATTTGTGCAGGGCCTGACGACCAGGCAGATTGTGAAAAGCGTCGTCGGTGCTGGCGGCCTGGCCGATGTGTCTCAGCGCAATGCCATGACAACGGTGCGTACGGCCCTGGCGCACGTGTCCAACGAGGCGCGCAAGCAGACCTACGAGAAGAATAGCGACATCATTGAGAAGTATGAGATTGTTGCCACCTTGGATAGCAGGACATCAACAATATGTCGCGGCCTTGATGGGCAGAAGTACGAAATCGGCAAGGGTCCACTGCCACCATTCCATCCCAATTGCAGGACCACTACAGCACCGGTTATCAGCTCAGAATTCGACTTCCTGGATAAAGGAGCCAAGCGAGCAGCTAAAGGTGCGGATGGTGGCGAACAGGTTAACGCCGATACGACATACTACGAATTCCTGAAGCAACAGCCAGCCTGGTTCCAGGATGAGGCGCTCGGCCCGGTACGTGGTAAGATATTTCGCAATAGCGGCGTGACACCGGAGGAGTTCAGGTCAATATCCATTGACGGCTTCGGTAGGCCGATGACACTGAAAGAAATGAGTGCGCTGGACAGTCGCGTGGCGCAATACCTTGGTGAAAGATAAAGCCCCCTGGAGGGGCTTTCATTAATAATTCTCGTCGAGCTCTCCCTCAAAGCCCGTTAGACGCACCTCATTCCTTTCGCCATCCAGTTCATCTCGCTCAAGTTGCTCTTCCACCCGCGGTGAGAATTCGGGAAACGCCTCACATGACTCCGAGCAGGAGCCAGTGTCGTACTGTCGCATGGACTTCATCCTGGATGCCAGCTCGTCACGTCCGGTATCTCCAAACAGGGCAATCACCCCTGGAAGCGTATTCTTGCCGCGGTACATTCTCGGAAGCCCCTTCCTTGTTGCTGTCTCTCCATAAATGGCATCAATGAACTCATTTGCGAGCTCCGGTTCATCCTTGGCCG
>Ga0164309_10000136_pt1 | contig 44341 bp, 28 predicted proteins | sample Whisoiple_247_MG_FD_109984 | JGI IMG/M metagenome (GOLD analysis project Ga0164309, IMG submission 109984) | Soil microbial communities amended with fresh organic matter from upstate New York, USA - Whitman soil sample_247_MG | ecosystem: Environmental > Terrestrial > Soil > Unclassified >... | reverse complement strand
TGACTTCCCGCGCGGGCAACGTTCGCATGCCGTCGTGCGCCAGGCGGTGCGCTTGGAAGGCGACTGGCTCTTGGATTGGGCGGCAGACGCGGTCGAGGCGCGCGAGGAGCTCGACTACGATCCCGAGCGGGACAAGATCGACGCGCGGAGCCTGCTTTCGTACGGCAAGGTCGTGCTCGATGAGACACGGTTTTTGGCAAGTGCCGGACCGCAGGCGGGCCAAGTGCTGCTGCGCGCCGCGCTGGCCAAGGGGGCCGCGGTCTACGATCCGGAAGGCCGGCTCGAGTCGCTCGCGGTGCGCCTCGGCCTCTTGCGCGAGCATTTCCCCGAGCTCGCAGCCGAAGCTTCACCCGACGTCGCGGCGCTCCTCGCCACCGCAGACGACGATGCGGCCTTCGCGACTCACGCGCTTTTGCCAGCCTGCGAGCTCGTCACCAGCTTGGGTGCACTCGCCACGCTCGACCTCGCGAGCATCGTGCTCGGCGGACTCCCGCCGAAGCTGCAGACGACCCTGGAGCGGGAGCTGCCCGAGACCTGGCGCTTGCCCGGTGGGCGCGACCTGCGCATCGTCTACGGACGGGGGCGGCCGCCGCTGGCTGCATCGAGGCTGCAAGATTTCTTCTCTGTCACACAAGCGCCCCGACTCTGTCGCGGCCGGCTCCCGCTGCAGATCCATCTGCTGGCCCCCAACAAGCGCGCCGTGCAGGTCACGACGGACCTCGGCAGCTTCTGGGTGAACCACTATCCGGAGCTCCGGGGCCAACTCCAGCGCCGCTACCCCAAGCACAGCTGGCCGGAAGACGGGGCCCGAGCCCAGCCGCCAACCCCTGGAAAATTACGCTGAAGAGCGGAGCTTGGCCCGAGCTGGCTGGTGCCGGGCCGACGTGGCATGCTCCCAGGGTCAGCGGGCCACCTCGCGGCAACCCGCTCACGCACAAGGAACGAAGGAAATCATGGGAAGCTTCAGCATCGCGCACTGGATCCTGGTGGTCGTAGTGATCGCGCTCGTTTTCGGACCGAAGAAGTTCGCCGACGCAGGCAAGGGCCTGGGTGAGGGTCTGAAAAATTTCAAGAAGGGTCTGCGGGATGATCCGGAGCCCGAGCCGCCGCATCAGCTCGACTCCGGGGACAAGAAGGCCTGAGTCAGCTCAGGCGGGCCCGCGTCGCCCGAACTGCTTCTGCCAATTGGCGAGAAGTTGCAGTGCTTCGAGCCCGGTCAACCGGTCGAGGTCGACGGCCCCGAGGGCCGCTTCGAGCTCGGCGAGCCCCGGATGCGCCGCGCGCGCAGCGAACAGGTCGAGCTGGGCCGATGGTGCCTCCAGTGCCAAGGAGCGCGCCGGGGCGCTGCCCTCGAACGTCGTCAAGAGCGCCCGCGCCCGGCTCAGCACGAGCTCGGGCACGCCAGCCAGGCGCGCGACTTCGATGCCGTACGATCGCGAGGCCGCTCCTGCCACCACGCGGTGCAGGAAGACCACCTCGCCCTGATGCTCACGCGCACTCACGCAGTGGTTCGTGGCCGTCGCGCTCGACCCGGCCAGCTCGGTGAGCTCATGATAGTGCGTAGCGAACAGGGTTCTCGATCGGACCACCTGGTCCAGATGCTCGGCGACCGCCCAGGCGATCGCTAGCCCATCGTAGGTGGATGTTCCCCGTCCGACTTCGTCCAGGATGACGAGAGAACGGGAGGTCGCATTGCGCAGGATCGTCGCGGTTTCCCGCATTTCGACCATGAACGTGCTTTCCCCACCGGCCAGGTTGTCGCTGGCTCCGACGCGCGACAGCACGCGATCGACGATGCCGATGCGCGCCGCCGCTGCCGGCACGTACGCGCCCATCTGCGCCAGGATTACGATGAGGGCCACCTGGCGGAGGAAGGTGCTCTTGCCCGCCATGTTCGGACCGCTGATGATCCACAGGTGCTCGTGGCCTACGCGGAGCAGGACGTCGTTCGGCACGAAGCGTCCCAAGCCCGCCCGACGTTCGACCAGTGGATGTCGGCCATCCTGGATCACGAGCTCGGCCGAGTCGTCGACCAGCGGCCGCACGTAGCCGAACTCTGCGGCCACCTCGGAGAGCGACGCCGCCACGTCGATTGTGGCCAGCGTCGCGGCTAAGCGATGGATCCGCTCGCCATGCAGCGAAACCTCGAGCAAGAGTGCTGCCAAGAGCTCCTGCTCCCGCGCCCGAAACCTCTCTTCTGCTCCGAGGATCTCCGCTGCCAGATCGTCCAGCTCGGCCAGAGTGAAGCGCTCGCCGCCCGCTACGGTCTGCTTGCGGCGCCAGTCGGCCGGAACCTTGGCCTGGTGCGTGCGGCTGACCTCCACGTACCAGCCGAAGACGCGAGTGAAGCGGACGCGCAAGCTGGAAATGCCGGTGCGCTCGCGCAGGGCGACTTCCAGCGCCACCATGCGTTCGCTGCCGCTCGTCCGTAGTTCTCCGAGAACGCCGAGCTCGGCGTCGTAGCTCGGCAGGAAGGTGGCACTATCCTTGGCCTGAGCCAGAGGACGCTCGACCAGGGCGCGCACTAGGTGCTGACAGAGCTCGGGCACCAAGTCGACAGCACTGGGCAAGCCGAGCACGCGCCCTGCGTCCGGGCCGAGCGTACCGAGCAGGTCCACCAGGCGCCCGGCCGCCAAAAGGCCCCGACGCAGGAGACCCAAATCGCGCGGATTCGCCTCGCCGAGGCTGACCCGCACGACGATTCGTTCCAGGTCGCCCACCTCGCCGAGCAGGCTTCCCAGCTCCTTGCGCAGGCGCCCGGCCTCGAGCAGCGCCTCGACCTGGTCCTGGCGGCGCCGGATCGTCGCAACGTCGATGAGCGGCGCGAGCAGGCGCCGGCGCAAGAGGCGCGCTCCCGCCGGTGAGTGCGTGCGATCGATGACGGCGAGCAGGCAGGCCGACGGATCGTCCGAGCTCGACGTGGCCAGATCCAGATGGAGCGACGTGGCGCGGTCGATGCCGAGCGCAGCGGACGCCCGCAGCAGGCCGAGCCGCCAAACCGGGAAGTCCCGCTGCTTGTAGCAGGCCCGCGCGTAACCGAGCGCTCGAGCCGCCGCTAGTCTGCCCAGAGGTGGGGCATCCAGCCCCTCGACATCAGCGAGGGCGTCGCCCGCAGCGGACTCCACGAGGCGGATCGGGGTGCCCCGCGCCACCTCGCTCAGCGCCGAGCGCACTGGGACCAGTGCCGCCGCGTCGGCGCTCGTGAGCTCGGACGACAGCAGGATCTCGCGGGGAGCCGCGCGACTCACCTCGGCCAGGAGCTCACTCGCATCGGCCAAGCCTGCGACCAGAAGCTCTGCCGTCGTCAGATCGAGCAGCGCCAGGCCCACGCCGTGCCCCGGCTCCGCACCCACGACCACCGAGCAGAGCCAGCTGTTCTCCCGCTCGCCCAGCTGATCGGCTTCGGTCCAGGTGCCGGGCGTGATCACGCGCACGACGTCGCGCGGTACGATGCCGCGCACGGTGGCGGGGTCGGCTAGCTGCTCGCAGATGGCCACCTTGTGGCCCTTGGCCAAGAGGCGCGCGATGTAGCCGTGGGCAGCATGGTGCGGCACTCCGGCCATCGGGATCTCGTCCGGCTTGCCCTTGTTCCTGCTGGTCAAGGTCAGCCCGAGCTCCCCGGAGGCGAGCACGGCGTCATCACCGAACATCTCGTAGAAGTCGCCCAGGCGGAAGAACACGATGCAGTCCGGATGCGCCGTCTTGGCAGCCGCGTGCTGCAGCATCACGGGCGTGGCCGCTGCACTGCTACTCGAAGGCCCGCTGCTCGAAGGCCCGCCACTCGAAGGACGGCCGGCAGTCACCCCGCCCTGGGCCCCCCCGCTCTTTCCCGTTTTGCGCCCGGCCACGTAACCCGAGGGGAGCCTGCCTCAATAAAACGAGACTGGGGAGATCGAGTTGCGAAGGTCGACCATGATCAGGCCCCGATCCTGGGAGTCGACCACACCGAGGGCCGTAGCTTCGCCGGCCACGGTCATCGAAACGGGCAAGAGCACGTTCGTGTTGGTCACCGTGGTGAGCGAAAGGCCCTTGGGGCGGAAGCCGGCCGCCACCTCGAAGCCGAAGACCATCTCGCGCTCGCTCGGGTCCAAGCCTCGGTAGATGGCGAAGCGCCGGTTCGGGGCGTCGAAAATGCACTCACTCGCCTGGCCACCCGGGGTGACCTGTCCCTTGTCGGAGTCGTAGCCGCACACCACGTCGTCGTCGCTCCGGGGACCAACTCCGCAGGCGTCGTCATCGGACGGGTCGGTGTGTTCGCAGGCGACGCTGGTCACTTCGAACACGCGGCCTTGCCTGTGGGCGGCAATCGGGTGGCAGTCGCGGGTGCATGGGTAGCTCACCTCCCCGCTGTCGGGATCGACTGCTTCGGTCGCAACGATGGGGTGCACGTAGCCGCTCGTTTCGCCCCGTACGACCCACTGATGGCCGGCGCGGATGCGATAGGTGAGCGGCCCGGGGAAACAACACGACAAGAGGTCGAAGATCTCCTCCGCGGCATCGCCGGTCGCGTCGCGCGACTCGATCAGGAGCTCGTCCTGGTAGGCCTCCACGACGCGAAAGTCGCGTCCGGCCGGCAAATCCCGTCCCGACAGCTGACCGAACACGACGTCGCAGGCCGGAAAGCCTCGACCGCCTCCGCAGCTCTGACCGCCGTCCGGGTCGCTCCAATACGAATCGTTTTCCCCGAGCAGAGCGCCGGTGACCTGCAAGTAGTCGGTGTGACGCGAAACGAAGCGCTCCGTGGCCCCTTCGCCGAGCTCGAAGCGCTCCCGAGCCACTTCGGCGGTGACCCGTCGATCCTGGACGCCGAGCCCACAGAACGCCGCCTTGGGATCGAGCAATCGACGCCGCGCGGGATCGCCATCCCGAGCAGGAGCCAAGAGCCCCGTGGCATGCACACCCGCGAAGTCACCCTCGTAGGTGATGCTCACGATCTCTTTGGTCGGGTAGGCGCGCGGCTGCGCGTAGGGCAGGACGATCGAGCTCTGCTCGGCTCGGTTTGGATCGATGACGAGCTCGGTCTCCGTCGACACCCGCGAATAGAGCGTCGATCCCACGTGCACTTCCGCCGGCGCTTCTTGACCCGGAGGTGCTTCGAAATCCACGCCCAAGGCGATGGGATGGCGGCGACCTTCGGCGAGCGCTCGGCTCGTGGGCAAACCACGTCCGAAGAGAGACAGGCGGCCGAACGCGGACAAGGAGGGCGGATCGCTGTTCTGCACGGTGTCCGAGGAGAACATGAGCAGATCACTGCGCACCCGATGCGGCAGAACGACGTTGCACGAGAGCTCATCCGTGACGGTGGGATCGCCCCCGACGCTCCGATCCTGAGTGAAATAGGGGATGTCGGCCGAATCCCCCTGGCACCCGTGCAGGTCGGGCACCGTCGAAGCATTGGCCCGAGTGGGACGTCGACACGGGGCGTCGAGATCCTCCACGTCGATCATGGCCAAACTGCCGGAGCTCAAGAGGGCGTAGCCGAAGAGCCCGCGCATGACCGCCGGCTGCGCGCCCGACTTGAAATCGGAGGCTGGCCGATAAATACCACCGCCTTCGCTGTCGCCGACCGAGGGGTCGGGGTCGCATGCGATCCGACCGACGCCGATTTGGCTCGTGGGGTCGACACCGGGTCGATCGAGGTAGGCGAAGGCCACGTCCTTGACGGGGGCGCCGAAGGTGATGCGATCCGGCGGCTCTTGGAGCATATCGGCCGAGTGAGGCCGCATCAGAGGAGTGCGGGTGATCTGGCCCGGGGTCAGATCGAAGACGGCGATCGAGGAAAACGCGTCACCCCGCTCGTCGACGACGTAGGCAAATTGCCCCCCGCTCGGCGTGCGGGGGCTGATCGCCACCTTCTTGCTGGTGACCACGCGCTGCGGCTCCGCAAACGAGGTCAAAACGAGCGGAGGCCCTTCGCTCAGATTGCAAGGATCGGTACCGAAGACGTGAACCACGGGCGCGTTCTCGTCGGTCACGAGGAGCCACCCGTCGCGGTCGTCCATGTTCGCCGGGCGAGGCGTGAAGGGACCCGAAAAGGGGCCATACGTCGTCGACTCTTCGGAACAACCGGCGAAGGCCAGGTCCGGTGGCAACGGCTGCTCGATGACACTCGGCAGATCCACGTCGAGCGGAAGCGATGCCTCCAGCACGTCGTCGTCCAGGCAGGAACGGAACGACGCTGGTTCGCGGTCGAGCAGAGCTTGCGCATCCAGCACGAGCAGCCGGCCTTCTTCCGGCAAGCTCACGACCAATTTGCGCGCTCCGGGCACGACCGACTCTTGAAAGAGGTCGGCCGCGCATTCGATTCGCTCGCCCGCTGCGGGCGTCGGCGGCAGCGCGGTGTAGTCGGCGTCGCAGCGAGTCCGCAGGCCTCCGGCGCCGTCCAGCGGGTCGACGAGCACCCGAATGTCCCCCGGCGCGGAGGACAAGGAGCAGGCAGGCCAAGTCGTCAGGTCGCGCACGGTCTGGGGCGTGCCATCCTCGCGGTAGTTCGGCGGGAGGATGCACGAGGTGGGGAGCGCAAAGATGCCTGCTTGTCCGACTTCGCCGACGCCGACGAAGCTGGCGAGCCCGCCCGGGGTGGTCGCGATGCCGCGAGGCTCCTCGCCCACGCGCAAATGGGTCACGCCGGGGTTGGTCGGATCCACGTCGACCACACGCGCGGTGGAATAGCCCGCGCTGTCGGCACCTGTGACCCGCACGACGGCCACTTCACCGGAGATGGTCTGCGTGACGAGCGCGAACAGCTCGTAGCCATCCCCCGCCGTGGTCAGGGCATTGTGGGAGGTGAGCGGGCCTTGCGGACAACGCGAGAGCGGCGCGCCGCGACCGTAGGCGTCGAGGCAGAGGAACGTGACTTCGCCGCTTTGCCGCAGCGAGCTCAACGGAATGGGTGGCGGCACACTCTGGCAGCCCAAGGCAAGGGTGAGCGCGGCGAGAGACAGCAGTCGGCGGAGGCTGGGCGGCATCATGTCGAGGCGCTCATTTCGAAGCACGAGGCGGGGTGGGAATGCCGATGCTCGCCAGCATGCTCCCGTAGGTCTCGGGGTGGGACTGGTCCAGGCTCACGACGCCGATGTACGAATCGGTGAAATGCGCCACGTAAGCAACGGGCAGAATCGGATCGAAGGCGATGGCGTGTGGACCACGGCCGGTGGAAATCTCTGCCTCGATCAGACGGCGGGCCGGGTCGTACACGTAGATCAAGGCCGAATCGAAACAGGTGACGAAAACGCGGCGCTGCATGGCGCCGGAGCTGGTGCGGACCTGGCCTAGGATCGCACGCGACGGTCCCGACGTGAGCGGAATCGTGTCGTGGAACGCCGGCAAGCCATCGTTGCCGAGCGGCCCCACCCGCGCCTCGATCGTGCCGACGACGAGCGAGTTCGGCGAGCGATTGGCCACGTAGACGTCGAGTGGCACGGCTGCGGCGGCCGCTAGGCAGGCCGTATCACTCGCATCACAAGCCGATAGCGCGGTGCGCCGTGCCAGGTCGTCCACCGCAACGCCACGAGAATCGACGCTGCTCGAGTTGACACGCACCAGAGTGGAGCCAATGGCCTCGAGTGTGGGCCGTGACTTCTCGTCCAGCGGCACGCGAGCGGTCACGTCGCTCGCCGCGTCGCCCAAGATGCCGTCGCCAAAGAAGCCGAGCATCTGAACGCGGGCATCGCTGCGCGAGCTGATCAAGAAAGTGGGGGCGAGACTCGGCCAAAGCTCGCTCGTCGAGAGCGGTGGCACGGCCGCTACACCCATGGGAAGCGCCGTGTCCGCCGTGAAGCGGTCGACCAAAACCGGAGGGCCAATCCAATCGTTGGCAAAGGTGCTCACGCGACCATTGAGCTGATGGGTCATCACCAGCACGCGACCGTCCGCAGTGGCGGCAAGGTCGAATGGCTCCGGTGGGACCTCGAGGGGGTCCACGGTCTGGACCGGGGCGTCATCGACCGGCTGAGGCTGGATGTCCTGGATCCAGCCGGGGGCCAGGGAGACCTTGTGCTCGTCGTCGCAGCGGGTCGGTGCGCCGGCGGCCGGCGCCGTTTGGTCCTGCCCGCACTCGAACCGGCCAGCATCGACGGTCGCCCAATGCAGGGTCGAGTCCCCGCGCACCGGGATGAACAGGCGGCTCTCGCCGCTGCCCGTCGGATCCGTGCGCAAAAGGCCCCCGGTAGCGAAAGCCGAGATGCTCACGGCGTCGTGCAAGAGCGAGCCGCCTGCATCGGGAGGATCGGTCAGAGACACCGGCGAGCAGCGACCCGGAACGGTCACTTTGGCCCAACGCGTCGTCTCGCCGAGCGCACCACACGGCAGCCCAGCCGTGGGACCGCTGTCGTCGACACACAGGTGGCTGGGAAGCGACGCGTTCTCCGTGGTCGGGACGAGGTCACAATGCTGCCCGCCAGAGCAGTCAGCCTCCGAGCTGCAGGGGACGCGAGCCAGGGCGCGCACGCGCTCCAGGGACAGGCTCTGCACCATGCCCTGGTTGAACTGGAGATCGAAGTCGCTGCCGATGACGAACAAGAAATCCGCCGCAGCGTCGACGGCCAAGCCGACCGGAAAATAGATCTGCCCGCGCTCGGCCTGCACGCCGCCCCCGGTGTCGGCGCACGCCAGGCCCAGGCAGAGCGCGAAACCCAGCATCGGCAGAGCGGCGGTGATCGCTGGCGATGGCTTCGAGCGGAGCAGCATGATGCGGGGAGCCGGAGGCGGGCCTACTGCTACCCACGAAATGGGCGCGTGGGAAGGTCCGAGCGCCTGCTCGGCGCACGAAAAGCGCAACCGAGGAAGTCCCAACAGCCGCGGGCCCGTTTCGGCTGCCGCTCGTCAGAATTCGATGATGACGATGCCGCGCTCTTCCTGCGTCGGCGTCGGCGCCGGCGACCGGCCACCGGCACGATCGCGAGGAACGAAGTCATCCAAGGGAAGCTCGAGAACGGGTCGATCGTCCCTTCGCTTCTCCTCTTCTCTCTGCCGGATCTGCTCGATGATGAATGGCGGCAGCATGAAAGAATCCTCGCAGACTAGGTCCTCGTACGCCAGTCGAGTCCTTGCGGAGGGCCCGCACCGGCGCGCACCTAAGCTTACTTTTAACCAGCGCGAGGGACTTGGCAACCTCGCGGCGAAAACGAAGCCCTGCCCAGCCCGGGCCCCCCGAGCAAGAGAACCCCGACCGGGACCGGCGGAACCCGGCGTGACGCTGCCAAATCGCCACGAAAACGCAGGCGCCCGGGGGCATTCGTCCGCTGCCGCGCCGAATGCCGGAGCCAATGTGTGTAGACTGCAGGTGGCCACCCGATGACCCCGAACCTCCGCACGCGGACCGCGCGCTGCCTGGGCGCCCTCGCCCTCTGCTGCCTGCCTGGCTCGGCAGGCGGCGCGCCCCGGACCGGGCCGGGTGCCTCAGCGCAGGGGGGTGATTTCAGTGCAGCCGAAGCCGGTTGGCAGGGCCTCAGTGAGTTTGCCCGGCTCGCCGCGGAAAAGCTCGGGAAGGAGCGACTCCAGGTCGTCGCCGAGATCGACTTCTCCGCGCTGTCGCCCGACGACGCGCTCATCGTATTGGGCCCCGAGGTCGAGCTGGACGGACGCGCCATGACGGCGTTCTTGGCAGGAGGCGGACGACTGGCTCTGCTCGACGACTTTGGGCGGGCGGCGGCGTTCTTTCACACGTTCGGCATCGAGCGCGTCCCCGCGCCGCCGGACCCGCGGTTCAGCCTACGTGGGGATCCGGATCTGGCCATTGCCACCCCCTACGAACAGACCGTGGCTGGCGCGCGCGTGGGGCGACACCCGATGCTCGAAGGCATCGATCAGGTGGTCACCAACCATCCGCGTGTCCTCGAGCACCCCGATCTCACCCCGGTGCTCGGGATCGAGCGCAACGACGGCTCGCTCGTGCCCATCCTGGTGACCGGCGTCATCGCCGGACGCGGCCGTCTGGTTGCAGGCAGCGACCCTTCGATCTTCATCAATCTGATGCTGCGCTACCCAGGAAACCGCAAGCTCATCGGTGGGCTCCTCGCCTATCTCACCGCGCGGGACGCCGGCACACCGGATGAACCCGGCGGCGGTCGGGTCTTCCTGGCGACCGGGCACTTCAGCCAAACGGGCCAGGGGGACGGCGGACAGGACGCTCTGGCCGAATGGCGCAGCCTGCTCGAGAGCTTGCGCGAGAAATTGCGTCTGGCCTTCGAGGACGGAGTGCCCGAGGTCGTGTGGCTGCTCGCGGCAGCGGTGCTCGCGGCGCTGGTCGTGGGCCGCGAGCTCATGCACCTTCGACTGACGAGCCGGTTCGAACAACCCGGCTACGCTCAAGCGTCTCCGGTCGTGGCCCAAGCTGGCACCTGGGCTCGAGCCGAGGTCCTGGCCGCACCGACCACGACACCCCTGCTCTCGCTGGCGGAGCTCGAGACTGCCCTCTCCGAAACCCTCCAGCACCGGCTCGGCCTGTCCCCGAGCCAAAGCGCGGCATCCCTGCGCGCCGAGCTCACCCAGAGGGGCTTCGACCCCGGCGCCGCCGGCCGCCTGACCCAGCTCCTGTCCGAACTTCGCCAGCTCGGGCAGTCCCTGGCCGCCGCGCGACCGAAACGCCCTTCCAGCGCCAAGGTGAAACGGCTACACGACCTGGGCATGCACCTGTTGCACGCCCTCGAACGGCTGGGACAAAAGGCGTGAACGCACCGCTCGGCAGCGAAGAAGTGCAGGAGCTCGGGCGCCGCCTCGAGGTCGTGCGTCGCGAAGTGCAGCGCGTGTTCCTCGGCTCGAGCTCGGCGGTCGACACCTTGCTCGTCGCGCTGTTGGCGCGTGGCCACGTCCTCCTAGAGGGCGTGCCGGGCGTCGCCAAGACGACGCTCGCCAAGGCCTTCGCGCATGCACTCGGCTCGACCTTGCGCCGCATTCAATTCACCCCGGACTTGCTGCCGGCCGACATCACGGGCACCTACGTGCTGGATCCGCGCACCGGCTCCTTCTCGCTGCGCCAAGGACCCGTGTTTTCTCACGTGGTCCTGGCTGACGAGGTCAACCGCGCCCCCGCCAAGACTCAGTCGGCGCTGCTCGAAGCCATGCAGGAGGGGCAGGCCACGATCGAAGGCGAGAGCCAAGCGTTGCCGCAGCCCTTCTTGGTCTTGGCGACGCAAAACCCCGTCGATCTCGAAGGGACCTACCCTTTGCCCGAAGCCCAGCTCGACCGCTTTCTGGTGCGGCTGGTCTTGGGCTACCCCGACGAACGCGCCGAGGTCGACATGCTGCGCGCGCACGGCGAGTCGCCGCCCGAATGCAGCGTCGTGCTCGACCCAGCCGCCATCTTGGAGCTCCAGCGCGTGACGAGGCACGTTCACGCGGAGGTGGAGGTCTTGGAGTACGCCGTCGCACTCTGCCGCCACACGCGGCAGAACACGCGCGTGGTGCTCGGCGCCTCACCGCGCGCGTCGCTGGCGCTTTTGCAAGCCGGCAAGGCGCACGCGGTGCTGAGCGGTCGCCCCTTCGCCATGCCAGACGACTTGCGCGCCGTGGCTGCTGCCGTCCTCGCCCATCGCCTCATCCTCGTCCCCGACCTCGAGGGCGACGAGGCCGCACGCCAGAAGGTGATCGAGGAAGCCCTGGCCAAAGTGCCGTACAGCGCGGCCGCCAAATAGCGCGACCTTTGGCGCGCCGCTCGCCGCTCAGAACTGCGAGAGGGCGGCGACGACGCGCGGCGAGCCGATCGCGGGCAAGTCGAAGGCCTGACCGAAGGTCGCGTAGACTGCGCCCGGCCAGGCGTCGTAGCCCCGGCCCGTAATGGGGAAACCCCAGTCGACCCGCAGCACCGCCCGCGTGGCCTGAGGAAAGAGAATGCGCAGGCCGAAGCCCGTCCCGCCGCGCAAATCGACCTGGCTGAGGGAGTCCGGCACGTCGCCGAAATCCAAGAAAGCCGCCATGCCGACCTGGGCGGACAAGATGTCGATCGAGCGCGTGCGAAACTCGAGGTTGATGGCCAGATAATCGCGCCCGCGAAACCAGTTGGCCGGATAGCCGCGCAGGCGCGTATTGCCGCCGAGTGCGAAGGGACCGACGTTGAGGTAGTTCAGGTAACGGGTGGCCACGAGCGAGTCGAGATGAAGCCGGCCGATGCCGAGCAGCGGCGTAGTCAGGCGCCCCTGCGCGGCGAAATACCCTTGGTTCCTACCCTCGGTGGCGGCGACGATGTCGCTGTAAGCGACGGCACGAAAAAGGCCCGAGCCCAAGGCCGCGGTGTAGCCGACGCCCGCCAGGCCTCCGATGAGCGTGCGCGTGGAGCCGAGCGCCTCGGCTGCAGTGTAGAGACGAGTCAGGGCCTCGTGGCCGACACGCAAGTCCTCCTGAATGCCGAGCAGCTCGAAGTCGAGCACTCGGAAGAAGTCCGTGCGGTAGCTCCGCAGCTGAACGTACGGGCTGAATCGTCGATCGGAGACCGGCACGACCTCGGTCTCGAACGCCGCCTGCGTTTCCGGCGAATAGGCGGACAGGTCCTGGGTACGGTAGCGACGAGCATCGATCTCGAGCCCGAACTGCAGATCGAGCTTGTGCCGCACGCCGAACGAGCGCAGCGCCCAATAGTCCGCCGCAAGCCGGTTCGAGTCGTAAGTCCAGGGCACGCTTTCGACGACGCCCGGAGCCACTTCGTAGTCGAACGTGGCGATCTCGCTGCCCGCGTAGCGGCGAAACACCTGAACGTTCCAGGCGACCTCGGTGCCGAAAGCGAAGTGCCGGTGACGCGAATAGAGCGGCAACTGGAAGACGAATGTGCCCGCGCTCCCCTCGACCGCACCCGTCTCGTTGTTGGTGGAGAAGCTCGACTCCGCCGCAACGTAGAATCTCGAGCTCGCCAAGCGCGGATAGATGAAGCGCAGCCCGAAGGACTGCCGGGGCCGCTCGAGCAGGTAGAGGACGCCGGCCGTGATGTGCGTCCCCGCGAAGTTTTCCTCGGCCGGGTTGAGCAGCAGGTAGTCGAGCCCACTCGAACCGCCGCCGAAGTCCGAGTTCAAGCGTAAGCTCCACACGTCCTTGACCACGATGAGCAAGCGCACCCGATCCGGTGCCGAGCCACGTGCCAGGACGGCATTGGCCAAGGAGAGCTGGCGAATGCGCCGCAGGTTGCGCTCCGTTTCCAGGATGCGACCGATGTCGACCCGATCGCCGACCGACTGCAGCACCTCCTGCCTGATGACCCAGTCTCTCGTCCGCGTGTGCAGAGCGTTCACGAACTTCGGCACCGGATCGCGATGATCGAAGACGTCGAGCACGTAGACTTCGATCTCCTCGATGACCTTGCCCGCGGGCGCTTCGTCCGCCGTCCAACCATAGGCCGCCAGGGCTTCGGCAATCACGGACTCTTCGAGTGGCGAACGCTTGGCCAGCGGGGGTGCGCTCGGCTCCTCGGCTCGGACGAGTTCGACTCGCCCAAGCAACACGAGCGCCAGGGTGATCAGGACCCGGCCGATCCCTCGCGCCCCGCTTCCGAAAGATGCAAGCACCAGAGGCGAGGGTGCATCGACCGGACCAGCCAATCAAGCGGCCGGGCCGGCCAATCAGGGGGCGGCCGCTGCCGGGTCCATGCGAGCCCCCCTTCCGCGCTAAGGTTCGGCGGGCATGCACCTGTACTCGACCCGCCGCGCACTTTACCTGTCGGCGGCGGGCGCGGCGCTCTTGGCACTCGGCATCGCAGGGGCCAGTCCTGCCTGCGTGGCCTATGGGGCGGCCCTCATCGCCGGAGTGGCCGTGTCACGCGCCCTGACCCTGCTCAGCGTGGCGCGCGCTCGTGCGGCCGGGTTCGAGATGTCGTGGCTGCTCGGCAGGCGTGCGCAGCGCGCCACCCGGCTTCATCCGCAGACGATTACGGCGGAGCTTCGCAACCGGGACACGAGTCCGATTCGCTTTCGCGACCTGTGCGTCGAACACTCGCCACACCTGACGGTCGTAGCGTCGCCACTGAGCGGCACGATCCCGCCGAGTGGCCGACTGACGATCGAGCTTTTGGTCACGCCCCTTCGAGTGGGCAATCACGGCATCTTCGGCGTCGTGCTCGAGACCCTGCGCGCCCCGGGGCTGCACACCGTCCCGCTTGGTTTCAACAACCCCATGGTGCTCGAGGTCCTGCCGCGGAGCGCCGAGATCACCGTGCCCGGCGCGTTCGCCCGCAAGCGTGGCGAAACGGACCCGGAGCCGCGAAGGGCCGCGCTCTTGGGCGACGGAACCGAATTCCGCGAGCTGCGTGAGCATCGCCCGGGCGACCCGTTCAAACGGATTGCCTGGAAAGCTTCTGCGCGACGCGGGCGCTTGCTCACGGTCGAGAAATCCGTGGAGGAAAACGCCCGGATTTGGCTGGTCGTCGACGCATCGGTGGACGCGTGGACCGGGCCGAGCGGCCGCGCTCCCGCGGATCGAGCCATCGACGATGCAGCGGCGCTCGGCCGAGCCCACCTCAAGGCCGGAGACGCGGTCGGCCTGGTCCTGGTGGGAGCGCGTCACACGATCGGTTTGCCGGTGGCTCACGGCACCAAGCAGCATGGGCGTCTGCTCGGCACATTGGCCTTCTCGATGCACACCGCCCACGCCGACCGCAGCGATTGGGGCGAGGAGCAGGTGCTCGCCCGCGCCCTCGAGCACGCCAGGAGCCTGAGACCCGACCTCGTTCCTGGGCCAGGCGATTCGCCAGCGGCTGGCGCGCTAGTGCTCGAGCAGCTCTTGGAGGATGCGCCCGCCCAGGCCAGCGAGCCCTACGGTCACAGCGCCAGCGATCGACTCGCCCGCCGCTACCTACTGTCGTTCGGAATCCACCCCCCCGTTCGCGGCATCACCGATCGCGCCACGGTCGAGGGCCGAATCGCCGAGGAGCTCCACGCGCTCGCCCACGAGAGACCGCGGCCCACGGCCATCTACGTGCTCGGCCAGCCGCCGAACCTGGAGACCCCGCGTGCACTCTTGGAAGCGTTCGGCCTGTGTCGACGCCGCCGGATCGAAGTGCGCTTCCTGCCGGAAGAGCCGATCTTGGACCCGACCCTCGGCTCCGTCCTGGGGCCCCTGATGGGCGAGCCGAGCCCGCAGCGCGCCTTGACCTACGACGCCCTCTCCGCACGGCTGCGTTTGTCGTCCGAGCTCGGCCAGCGCACGCTACTCTCGCTGGGGGTGCGCATCGTTCCGCGCCGCATCCGGCATCAGGGCTTGCGCACGTCGATCGCCCGGTCAATGACGATCTGACCGTCGACGAGCACGCGAACGTTGTAGAGGCCCGTCGCTTCCCGCAGATCGACTGGCAGCGCCTGCTCGAGTTGGGCTCGGCCAGCCGGAATGGAGAGCTCACCGACCTGTGTCACGCGGCGCCCGGCCGGGCCTGGACGCACCACTTCCCAGCGCAATGCGTGATCCCGACCTCGGGACGGCTCCGGCAGATCCACCCGGAAGCCAAAGGTCTGCGCGCGCAGTGGATCGACTTCGATGCGCTCGAGCTCCTGCACCTGCCCGCCGTAGAACACCCCGACGGCTCCGCTCACGGGCGCCACCGCCTCACAGGCCACGAGCAGGATCGCAGCGGACCAAAGCGCAGATTTCATGCGTCGTCCTCGGCCACTGCCGGCGAAAGATCCGCTTCGGGCGACAGCTCGACGAGTGCCTGGGCGACGCGGGCGAACTGGGCGACGCCCAGCGTCTCGCCACGCGCATCCAAGCTGACGCCGGCCTGCTCGGCGATGCTTTCGAGAGCTGGCCCGAGCCCGAGCCCGCGCCAGGCATTGCGCAGAGTTTTGCGACGAGTGGCGAAGGCCAGCTTGACCACCGCCCGGAATTGCGGCGTCTCCGTGCTGATCCGCTCTCCGAGCGGCGAGAGCACGACGACTGCCGAGTCCACGCGCGGCACCGGGTAGAACGACCCCGGACGAATGACGAAGGCGCGCTCGATGGTAAACGCAGCCTGCGAAAATACGCTGAGCGCGCCGTATTCGCCCGTCCCGGGCGATGCCACGAGTCGATCCGCCACCTCCTTCTGCACCAAGTAGACTGCGCGCTCGATCGCGCTCGCCAAGCTCACCGTGCGCCGCAAGAGCGGTCCGGTGATTTGGTACGGAAGATTGCCGGCCAGAACCCGGCGGGGATGGTCACCAAAAAGCTCGCTCCAGTCGGCGGACTTGGCATCCGCCTCGACGATTCGTAAGGCGCCGCTCTTGGTGTCCGCTTCGAACTGTCCCGCCAAGATCGGTAACAGATCACGATCGCGCTCGATGGCGACCACCGAGCAACCGCGAGCGAGGAGCTTGTCGGTGAGCGCTCCGAGACCGGCGCCGATTTCGAGCACCCGCTCGCCACCGCTCGGTGCTGCAAGCGCGGCGATGCGCTCGGCATGCCGCTCCTCGCACAGGAAGTTTTGGCCGAACGAGTGCTTCGGTCGCAGGTCGTGCTGGTCGAGAAGTGCCTTCGGGCTCGAGAGCTTCCCGCGAGCCGACGAAGCTTCCGAGGTCACGTGGCTACGCCTCAGATCACCGGCTCTTGGCCTGACGGCTCGGCGTCGAGTCCGGTGTAGTCCTCGTGACCCATGAGCGGGACTTCGTGAGCGAGGAGCATCGTGGGTGGCGGCGGATCGCCGTAGAGCTCGAGCCGGACGGCAGCCCAGCGTACCGCCGCGAGCAGGCGCAGACGCTCCTCCTCCGGGGCGGATTCGCCGAGGGCCGAAAGCTCGGCTTCCATCTCCTTGAGGTCCTTGCGGGCGATGACGGGGTCGACCTCGTCTTTTTTCATGAAGTGGACGGTCAGGATGCTCACCCGGTCCTCGGCCACGCGCGCGAAGCCGGGGCCGATCGCCAGCACCTGCACCTGCTTGCCGTCCACGAAGCTCACGATGCCCGAACGCAGACCAGCCAAAAGCGGTCGGTGCTCGGGGAGCACACCGAACTCGCCATGGACACTCGGTAGCGTCACCTCGTCGACCTCGGCCTGGAGCTTGATGCCTTCGGGCGTGGTGACCTCGAGCTGGATGCGCTTTGCCATCAGGAGCCCTTGGCGAGCTTCGCCGCCTTCTCCTTGGCACGGTCGATGTTGCCCACCAGGTAGAACGCCTGCTCCGGCAGGTGGTCCAGGTCGCCGGACAGGATCTCCTTGAAGCCGGCGATCGTCTCCTTGATTGGCACGTACTGACCCTGGAGGCCCGTGAACTGCTGGGCAACGAAGAACGGCTGGCTCAGGAAGCGCTGAATCTTGCGGGCACGCGCGACGATGAGCTTGTCGTCTTCCGAAAGCTCATCCATGCCGAGGATGGCGATGATGTCCTGCAAATCCTTGTAGCGCTGCAAGGTTTGCTGCACCGCACGAGCCGTTTGGTAGTGCTCTTCGCCGACGATGTCGGGCGACAGCATGGTGCTGGTGGAATCGAGAGGATCCACGGCCGGGTAGATGCCGAGCTCCGAGATCGCGCGGCTGAGCACCGTGGTGGCATCGAGATGCGCGAAGGTCGTGGCGGGCGCGGGATCGGTCAAGTCGTCGGCCGGCACGTAGATGGCCTGCACGGAAGTGATCGAGCCTTTGGTCGTGGAGGTGATGCGCTCCTGCAGGGCGCCCATCTCGGTGGCCAGCGTGGGCTGGTAACCCACCGCGCTCGGCATGCGGCCCAAGAGGGCAGACACTTCGGAACCGGCCTGCGTGAAACGGAAGATGTTGTCGACGAACAGGAGCACGTCCTGTCCGTACTCGTCGCGGAAGTACTCGGCGCAGGTGAGCGCGCTCAAGGCCACGCGTGCGCGTGCTCCCGGCGGTTCGTTCATCTGGCCGAAGATGAGGGCCGTCTTGCTGAGCACCGGCTCGCCGGTCTCGAGCTTGGACTCGGCCATTTCGTTCATCAGGTCGTTGCCTTCGCGGGTACGCTCGCCGACGCCCGCAAACACCGACACACCGCCGTGCGCCTTGGCCACGTTGTTGATGAGCTCCTGGATGAGCACCGTCTTGCCCACGCCAGCGCCACCGAAGAGGCCGATTTTGCCACCTTTACGATAGGGAGCGAGGAGATCGATCACCTTGATGCCCGTCTCGAACACCTCGACCTTCGTGCTCTGCTCGACGAAAGCCGGAGCGGGGCGGTGAATCGGCCAGTGCTGCTTGGCGAGCACGGGGCCCGCTTCGTCCACGGGCTGCCCGACGACGTTGAGCACGCGACCGAGCACCTCGGGTCCTACCGGCATCGCGATGGCCGAACCGGTGTCCGTCACCGCGGCGCCCCGCACCAGACCTTCGGTGGCGTCCATGGCGATGGCGCGCACGACCGACTGGCCCAGATGCGCCGCCACTTCGAGCACGAGGTTGCCGGGCACGTCGGAGATGTTGGGGTTATTGCACTTGAGGGCGTTCAGGATTTTCGGCAGCTGGCCGCTCGGAAACTCGACGTCCACGACGGGACCGATGACTTGAGTGATTCGCCCAGTGTTTTCTACCGTTTGCACCATCGTGATGACTCTTCTTGGCGTCGGGTTGACGCGGCCGGCCTGTACCACGCGACTCTTGGGCTGCCAACGAAAAGGTTCAGCCTCCTTTCAGTGTAAGTAGATTCGCACCCGGCAGTCCTGGCGCGTGCCGAGGATGGGAGGATCGACCGAGCCGACTTCGCTGTAAGGTCGCCTTCAGGCGTGATTTCCCAGGACACCATCGAGCGCATTCGGGATCGAGTCAGCATCAGCTCGATCGTCGGCGAGTCAGTCAAGCTCGAAAGGCGCGGCAGGAGCCTGCTCGGCCTGTGCCCATTCCACAAGGAGAAGACGCCCAGCTTCCACGTGAGTGAGGAACGCGGGCGGTATCACTGCTTCGGCTGTCAGGCGTCGGGCGACGTGTTCCGATTCCTCCAGGAAACAGAAGGCCTGACCTTCGTCGAAGCCGTGCGCAAGCTGGGCGAGAAGGCCGGTGTCCAGGTCGAGGACGACCTGTCCGACCAGGACCGGCAGAAGGAGCAGGCGGCCCGGCGGCGCGAGCAGGCGCTCTTCGAGCTCAACGCCACGGCCGCTGCATTCTTCGAACGCATGCTCGCCGAGCATCCAGCTCGCGCTACGGCCCTGCGAGAGCTCGAGCGGCGCGGGCTCTCGCTGGACGCCGAGGCGGGCCGGGCTCTCCGGGCCTTCCGCATCGGCTACGCACCCGGGGCCTGGGACGAGCTGGCGCTTCACCTGAAGAAAGCGGGCCACGACTTGCACGCAGCCGAGACGGTCGGCCTCGTAGCCCCGCGCCGGCAGGGGGACGGTTACTACGACCGCTTCCGAGAGCGACTGATGTTCGCCATCGTCGACCTATCCGGACGTGTGGTCGGGTTCAGCGGCCGAGCGCTCGAAGGGCCAGCCCCGGCGGCCGACCGGGCCGGGCCAGCGGAACCTCCGGCCAAGTACATCAACTCGCCCGAGTCGCCGATCTACAAGAAGCGCAGCGTCGTCTTTGGCCTGTTCCAGGCGCGGGCGGCGATTCGCGACGGGCGGCCCGCCATCCTGGTCGAAGGCAACTTCGATGTCGTCAGCTTGCACGCCCGTGGCCTCGAGCGCGCCGTCGCTCCGCTCGGAACCGCGTTCACGGTCGAGCAAGGCCGAGCGATTCGACGCTTCACGTCCGAGGTCGTGGTCCTGTTCGACGGCGACCGGGCCGGAAGGGAGGCGACCCTCAAGGCGCGTGAGCCGGCAGAGGCTTCGGGCCTGAGCGTCCGCGTGGCACGTCTGCCCGAGGGCCTCGATCCCGACGACTTCAGTCGCCAGAAGGGCATGCCGGCGCTCGAAGGTCTCGTGGCCGCGTCCCGCAGCATGCTGGACTACCGCATTGCGGAATTGCTCAACGAACAACTCGCGCACGCGGACCCAGAAATGCGCAGTCGCCAACTGAAGAAGGTCGTTCAGCTCCTGAGCGCCGAGTCGGACCCGAACGTGCGGGCCCTCGCTCAACAATACGCAGACAAGATCGCGGCCGGCCTCGGCCTGCATGTAGCCGAACATCGTACCATTCAAGTGCTATCCCGGAGCGTCGAGGCGAGCTTGCACCGCAGCGGCCCCGCACCGTCCGAGGCGCGAGCCCGGGAGGCCGGCGCCAAGGGCATCGGCAAGATCACCACCGACATCGTTGGTGCATTGTTGGATTTTCCCGCTCTGCTCGACAGCGCGACCCTCCTGTCCTACGCGAACGAGATGGAAGGGGACTTGGCCGCCGCAGTCGCCTGCCTCGAGCAATCGCGACTGGGACGACACGACCGAGACGCCGATGGACCCCGCGTCGACTTCGCTCGGGCCCTTGCGAAACTCCCCGAGGCCCTGCAACCATTCGCCGAGGCCCGATTGGCCGCCCCCCTCTACACCTCGCTGGAGATGGCCGAGGAGATCCTGCATAGGAACATCACGAGCCTTCGCAACATGGAGTTTGCCAAGTTGAAATCATCGACCATCAGCGAGCTCGAGAAGACGCGGGGCAACGTCGACCAAGAGGACCTCCTGCTGCGAGAGCAGGAGGAGCGAGCGCGCAAGCGACGTGGCTTGGAGTGACCGCGGCGAGACCATGGCCAAGACGAAACGAAGCGCATCGGGTCAGGATGGAAGCTCCGTCGTGAGTTCCAGCTCGCCCAAACCCTCCGCACGCACGAGCCGTGCACCGACCAAGGCAGCGGACAAGCGTCTTTCGGACGATGACGCGCCCCTCACCTCTCGCTCGCCGGCTCGCAGCGTACGTCCGAGCGCCACCCTGGCCGGCAGGCCAGGCGCCGGCAAGGCGAAAAAGCCCAGCTTGGGCGGCAAAACGAGCGTCGGTCGCAGCTCCGCCAAGCCGGGCACGAAGGGCGGCAAGCCGGAGCGAGCCACAGCCGACAAGCCGACGCGCGGTAGCCCCAGCTCGTCGATCCCGGCCGCCGACGGCGAGGGCGAAGGCGAAGACGGACTCGACGGCGACGAAGATTTCGACCTGGAAGCCGGCGACGAAGAGGCGTCAGCGCCCGACTCCGATCTCGAGCTCGAAGACGAAGACTTCGGCGACGGCGACGGCGACGGCGAGGCCAAAGCTCCAGGAAGTCGCATCTCGTCGGAGGAGATTCGCGAGGACCTCGTCGCGCGAGGCCGGGCGCAAGGCTACCTCACGTTCGAAGACGTGCAGGACACCATGGGCCCATTGGCTGAAGACCGGCGCGCGATGGCCAAGCTGCTCGCGTCGCTGGAGAAGGCCAAAATCGACCTGGTCGAGTCGCCCCCCTCGAAGGCAAAGCCCGCCAAGAAGGCACGCGCCGGCAAAAAGACCGAAGATGACGGCACCCGCAGCAGCGATCCAGTGCGCATGTATCTGCGTAAGATGGGCACCGTACCGCTGCTCACGCGCGAGGGCGAGGTGGAGATCGCCAAGCGCATCGAAGAGGGCGAGGACTCCATCCTCGACGCAGCACTACAATGTCCGATCACCGTCCAGGAGATCCTGAACCTCGGCGACGATCTTCGGGCGCGAAAAATCCGCGTCAAGGACATCGTCCGCGACGCTGACGACGAAGAGCAGGAGTTCGACGAGGAAGAGGCGGACCGCCGCGTCATGCGCCTGATCGACAAGATCCGGCGGCTCGACCGCAAGATCGGCGACGCGCACCAGGACCGCGCCGAGCCCGCCGCCGCCGACGAAATCACCGCCGATTCACGGGCGCGCATCATCAAGCTGCTCAAGGAAATGCGGCTCAACAAGCGTACGGTCGAGCGAATCGTGCTCGGGCTCAAGTCGCGCATCGAGCAGGTCGCCCAGTGCGATCGCCGCATTCAGCAGCTCGAACGCATGGCGGGCTGCGACCGCGTCACCTTGGCGGGACGTCTGCGTGATGCCAAGGAGACGCCGCAAAAGTCGCGTTTCCTGGCCGGAGACTTGCGCCTGGCGGTCGCCGATCTCGCGCGCATCGAGAAGGAGCTCTTGGACTCCTCCGTGATCATCGAGACGGCCGAGCAGGAGCTGTCGATCTCCATCGACGAGATGCTGCAGACCTTGAAGGAGATCCAGGCTGCCGAGAGGCGGACCGAGCGGGCCAAGGCCGAGCTGGTCGAAGCGAACCTGCGCCTGGTCGTGTCGATCGCCAAGAAGTACACCAACCGCGGCCTTCAGTTCCTCGACCTCATCCAAGAGGGCAACATCGGTCTCATGAAGGCCGTCGACAAGTTCGAGTACCGGCGGGGCTACAAGTTCAGCACCTACGCGACGTGGTGGATTCGGCAGGCCATCACGCGGGCCATCGCGGACCAGGCTCGGACAATCCGCATCCCGGTGCACATGATCGAGACGATCAACAAGCTCATCCGCACCTCTCGCTATCTGGTGCAGGAGCTGGGTCGCGAGCCGACGCCGGAAGAGGTGGCCGAGAAGATGGACCTGCCGCTCGACAAGGTGCGCAAGGTTCTCAAGATCGCCAAAGAGCCGATCAGCCTCGAAACACCCATCGGCGAAGAAGAAGACAGCCACTTGGGCGACTTCATCGAGGACAAGAGCGCGGTGAATCCTGCCGAAGCCGTGATCAACATGAACCTCTCGGATCAGACGCGGAAGGTGCTCAAGACGCTCACGCCCCGGGAGGAAAAGGTGCTGCGCATGCGCTTCGGCATCGGCGAGAAGAGTGACCACACGCTCGAAGAGGTTGGTCAGGACTTCGAGGTCACTCGCGAGCGCATCCGGCAAATCGAGGCGAAAGCCTTGCGTAAGCTGCGCCATCCGAGTCGGTCGAAGAACCTCAAGACGTTCGTCGACACCTGAGCGTGGCCGAGGCCGGCTCGCACGCTGCGCGGGAGCGATCCATGAGCGGGGCAGTTGCCCCGCTCACTGCGCGAAATGACCATCGCCGTCCCATCCGACACGGGCGGCTCCGCACGAAAATTCCTCACCAAAGTGGTGGATCCAGTTGACGAGCACGCGCTCGGGATGAAAGAACCCCCGGCTGGTATGGGTGCGCCAGGGTCCGTGCGGGGATCTCTCGCAGGCCGGGCGGAATCCAACGACCTTCAAAGGAGAGCGTTTCCCATGATGGAGCGGAAAACTCGCGGTTTGGGCCGCGTGATCGTCCAGAGTCTCGTCGTTTCAGGAGCCCTTTTGGCCCTGGGTTGCGGCGGTGAGATGCCGTTTGCGGGCAAGGTTGCCGTCGCCGGTGACCCCCCACCACCGCCGCCCCCGCCACCACCCCCCCCACCACCAGAGCCACCCAAGCGCGTCGAGATCCGCGACAACAAGATCGAGATCCGCGAGAAGATTCAGTTCGAATACAACAAGGCGACCATCATGGAAGCCTCGTTCAGCCTGATGAACGAGATCACTCAGGTGGTGAAGGACAACCCGCACATCAAGAAGGTGAGCATCGAAGGCCACACCGACTCGGATGGCGCGGACGCCTACAACCTGAAGCTCAGCGATGGTCGGGCCAAGGCCGTGGCAGACTATTTGATCGAGCACGGCATCGACAAGGCACGCCTCACGGCCAAGGGCTTCGGCGAGACCAAGCCCCTCGTGCCCAACGACAGCGACGAAGGCAAAGCCACCAATCGCCGCGTGGAATTCAACATCGTCGAGCAAGACATCACGCAGAAGAAGGTCGAGATCGATCACACGGGCAAGGAGAAGGTCCTCGAAGAGAAGAAGGCCGCTCCCTCGATGGCCAAGCCCAAGCCCGAAGAGGAACCGGCGAAGGCCGACAAACCGGCCGAACCGGCCAAGAAGAAGTGACCCGAGTTCACAAGGAAGTGAGGTTCATTCACATGAAGAAGATCCAACTTTGCTCGGTCGCTCTGCTTGCGACGCTCGCCGTGGGCTGCAGTTTCAACGCGCGCTCCGCCGAGGACTACGCCTCCGAGACGACGGCCCTGCTCAAGACCAAAGAGGCCCAACTCAAGGGCTGCTACGACGAAGTGCTCAAGACCGATCCCAAGGCGAGCGGAGTGGTGGCCGTCCACTTCACCGTCGCCCCCAAGACCGGCGAAATCACCGATCCGACCATCGACAAGGACGCAACGACGGCTCCCGAAGCCCTCGGCCAATGCGTTCTGGATGCGATGGCGGGCCTGAAGCTGGACCCGCCCGATGCCCGCACGGGCAAGGCGTCGTTCAGCTACGAGTTTGCGCCGAACGAGCCCGCGCCCGCGGGCTGAACGTCGCATCTCGCGAGGCAGCTCGCCCCTTGGCGAGTAGGCAGTGCCCCGACCCCACGCTCCGGCGCGGGTCTCGGGGCATTGTCATTGGTGGGCCCTGCCTTTGGTGGGCATTGCCGTTGGTGCCCTTTCCTGGCCTGAGGCTCACCGACCCAAGGTCGCCATGATGGCGTTCATTTCACGCAGCGCCTCGCCCAAGTACGGCGACGAGGTCGGCGCATGATCGGCGAAAGCCTTCCAGTGCTCGAGCGCGGCCTTCTGCCGGCCGAGTGCCATGGCCAGCAGCCGGTGGGCCTCCCAGAGCCAGGGCGGCGCTGCTTCCGCCCCCGTTTCGACCTTCACGGCGAGCAGCAGCTGTTTTTCGGCCTCCGCGGTGCGCCGATTGGCTAGCAAGAGCTCACCGTAACGGTAGTTGAAGAACGGATGCACGCCCGCCTGCTCGGTGGCCAACCGGAACTCCTCGAGCGCGAGTGGTTCCTTGCCGTTCTGCAGGTAGGCGAGCGCAAGCTGCGCGTGCGCCTCGTAGCGACCCGGCGTGAGCGAAAGCGCGCGCTTCAGATCACGCACGGCATCGTCGACTGCGCCTTGTTTGACCCGGAGCTCACCGCGCTTCCAATACGCGTCGGCCAGCGTCTGATCGAGGGCAATGGCCTTGCCGAATGAAGCGTCTGCGACCGGGTAGTCGCCCATGTCGAGCGCCACCCAGCCCACGTAGAGGTGATAGTTCGCGCGACTGGCGTCGAAGGAGACTGCCCGTCCGAGGTAGCGACGAGCGTCGGCGAGACCGCCTGCTCGGTAGAGATGGGCAAGCCCCAAGCAGAAGTTGACCTCGGCGGAGTTGGGCCGGTCCGATTCGACCTTGCGCAGCACCTCCAGCGCCTTCTCTCCCTGCTTCGCTTGTGCACGCGCGCAGCCGACGCGCAGCATCATGTCGAGCGAGTCCGGCGCCTCGAGCAGCGCCTTCTCGTAGAGTGCCAGCGCCTCGTCATTCTTACCCGACGCCTCGAGCATGTTGGCACGTTCGAGGGCCAAGCCCGGATAGTCCTTGGACTTCTGCTCCACCAGGTCGAAGGCCCGGCCTGCCTCGTCGAAACGCTGAGCCTTGCGCAGGGCGATCGCCTTGGCGAACAAGAGACCGAGATTCCCGGTGTCGAGGGCGAGTGCGCGATCATAGTCTGCAATCGCGGAATCGAAGCTACCCCGGCTCGAGGACAGCTCCGCCAGCGCCTCGTAGATCAGCGGGTCGTCCGGGAAGCGCTCCTGCGCTTCGGCAATGGTCACATCGGCGGCTTCCGACTTGCCTTCCTGCCCGAGCAATCTCGTCAAGCCGACGTAAGCACCGACGAGCTCGGGCCCCGACTGGGCGAGCTTGATCGCCTTCTCGTAGGCCGCGGTCGCTGCGGCGCGATCGCCGCTGCGTTCTTCTACTTGTCCGGACCAATACTGGAGCGAGGTCGAATCGAGGTTTGCCTTGCGCAGCTCCGCGAGCAGCGTGCGTGCGGCATCGATTTCCTCCAGGCGGATGCGACAGCGCACGAGCCCGAGGCCGGCAGGAAGCGACGCCGGGTCGGTCTTCAACGCCGCGTCGTAGCGCGTCTGTGCCTCGCTGAAGCGCCCGGCTTCGAACAGCGTGTCGGCCAGTCCCCGTTGCGCCGACGCGCTGCCGGACTCGAGGCCGAGTGCGGTCGTGAAGGACTTCTCGGCATCGTTGATGCGTCCACGCCCCAAGTGCAGGTCGCCGAGCAGAATCAACGCCTCGGTTCGTTCCCGAATGCTGGCTCCGCCGGTGCCCTGAGCGATCGGCTCGAGCAGCGCTACGAGCTCCGCGTCCTTCTTGCGCAGGGCAACCTCGATGCCGAAAAGCAGCAGCTTGGCCCCAATGTGCTCGGCGTTGAGGACCAGGGTCGCCTCCGCCCAGCTCTTCGCGGCGTCCATTTGGCCGAGCCGACGCGTGGCCCGCGCCAGACCGAACAGCGCGCGCGGAGACTTCCCACTCGCCAGCACTTTCTCGAAAGCGCGAAGTGCGGCTTGCCCGTCACCGGCCAATAGCGCCGCTTCGCCGGCGAGAAACGCTTGTGCGAGGCCTCGCTCGGCGAAACCCGCGGCGAGGGCCGCTTCTCGATGCCCGCTCGCCGCCGCGCGTGCCACCCGGGCCAGCTCCAAATGCGGCACCTCGGCTGGCGTCAGCTCAGCCATGCCGTCGACCAAGACGGCGCCTTGAGCACCCAGCTCCGTCGAGTCGAAGCGCAGCTGGCCGAGCAGCGCAACGTAGGCTGCGTAGGCGGCCCGTGGCTTGAAGCGGGGTGCCCGACTCCGGCCCTGGTCCAGAATGCGGAAGGCGGCCTGGGCGCTCGGCGCCGTGTCCTTCCCCATCTCGCGCAGGGCCGCTTGGATGTCGGAGTCGAGATCGGCCCGGTACTGATCGGCTCGCGCCAGGTCGAGGATCGCGTAAGCGCCGTAAGGCCCGACCTCGGGTAAGAACGCCCCGAGCGAACCACCGGCAACGGCGACCACGAGCACGCCGGCGATGCCGATGCGGGCGCCGCGTGAAAAGCTCGTCTTCGGCGTGCGCACGACGGGCACGACCGGGCCGGACCCAGGAAGCTCCACTTGAGCAGACGCTGCCGCAGCCGGACCTGGCAACGCGGGGCCGCGCTCGACGTCGGCGCCGAGCCCGACTCCACTGCCAAGACCGCCGCCGTCGTCGAGCGTTACGTCCCCGTAGCCAGCTGTAGCCGACCCGCGATCGGCCGGACCGGCGCTTTCCGTCGGGAACGCGTCGAACTCCGCGCTCTCATCGTCCGCCGCGATCAGCTCATCCGAGTCGAAGCTGGACACATCGCCGAGTGGCGGCGCCGATTCGGGCCCGGTCGTTGGTCCCTCACCGAACGGATCCTGGAAGGGATCGCGAGGCGCCGCGCTCGGTCGCGCGGCAGGGGCCTGGCTGAGGACGAAGCCACTGCCGCTATCTGGCGGCAGCGAGTCCAAGGACACCGCCATCTGGGGCGACGGCATCATCTGTGGCGAAGGCAGGCTGCCGCCGAGGGCTGGCAGCCCGCCGCCCAAGCTCGGCAGCCCGGCGCCGACTGGCTTGGGCAAACCGGGACCGGCGGGCATGGGGAGTGAGCCCCGCGAGAGAATCGGCAGGCCGGCGCCGCCGACGGTGGGCAACGCCGCCTGCGGCAACTCGGGCAGGTCGCCGCCAAGCTGGGGCAGGTTGAACTCACCGCCGAAATCGGCACCGGGCACGTCCGGCAGGGCCGCGTCGTCCTCTTCGACCATACCGGGCAGATCGATTTCGAGGCGGGGCGCTTGCGACGCCCGCGTCGAGCTCGCCGGCGCCGCTGGCTTGGCGCGGATGGGCGAGGCGGGCGGAGAGACGGGCTCGGGCAGGCCGGGTGACGGGCTCGGCAGATCCATTTCGAGCTCGTCGGCCGATTGCACCATCTCGTCGTCGAGGGATGCGAGCTCGAAGCCCTCGTCCTGCGTTGCCTTGGCCAAGGGCGGACTGGCCGCGGGCTTCGGTGCCTGGGGCAGGAGCGAGTGCTGCGGGGCAACCCCGATCATCGTCTGCTTGGCGGCGGGGCGTCGCTCGGGGGGCGCAGCCGGCGCCGGTGGTGGCTTCAGGCCCAGGGCACCGCCGAGTACGGGGGGTTCGCTGAAGCCCGGGCCGGCGACCTCGAACGACTCCCCGCACTTGGGGCAGCGCATCTTGAGCCCGCCCGCAGGGATGCGGCGCTCATCGACCTTGTAGCCAGCCCGACAACTCGGGCACTCGACTTCGAACATGGGATTTGTCCTCGGTGTGTACCAAAAAACGCCCGCGGTTGTGACCCTTCTGTACGAACCCACCTCATGGTAGGCGCGGGCTCGATGACACGCTGGAGCGCTCCGATCGGCCTTGGCCTCCTTCTGCTGGCGGTGTCCGCGCTCGTGCTGCGCGAACAAGATGCCGCTGCGGCTCGGCCCCATGCGAGCGAACCGAGCCCGCCCACGGCCAGTGCGCCCGCCGGCGAGCCGACCGTGAGCCCCATCGCCCTCGGCACCTCTGCCCCCGAGCCAGCGGCGCTGCCGGCGACCCCCCGACGGATGCCGACGTTCGACTTGCTCGAAGACGGCAACGCGGTGCCGGCCCTGGATGCTACGGCCCCGCGCCGGGTCAAGGTGGGGGTGGCACTCTTCCGTTATCGGGGTGCCGAAGGCGCGGGCGCGCAGACGCGCACGCGCGAGGAGGCCCACCGGCTGGCCACTGCAGCACTCGCGCAGGGCGGAAATGACTTTGGCCAGGTCGTGGCGCTCGGCGACCCGGGTTCCGCCGTCGATGTGGGATGGGTAGGCCGAGGTGTGCTGGAACGCGGAGTGGAGTACCCGGTGTTCACGACGAAGGTCGGCGAAACCCTGCCTCGACCCATCGACACCCCCCGCGGCTACTGGGTGGTCAGGCGCCACAAGTGACGCGCTCGACCTGGCCCGAGCCCTGCCCACCCGCTCACCCCTAGGGCCGGTCCCACACAAATCTCACTGAACGTCTGGTGCGGATCCGCGCGCTTACGTAAAGTCGGGGGGGCCGCCGCCCCGGGGAGGTGGGCCCTCATCGGCATGGCGGATTCCCTTCCCATCCCTCCGTTCCCGGCCGTGGAGGTGCGGCCGAGCCGGATCCAACTCGAGCGGGGAGTTGCTGTCTTTCGTGCCGAAATGGACGCGGCGGCGGACCGGTCCGGCCAGGCACTGCTGGCCCACCATTTGGGCCGCCTGTTTGCCCTGCAGCAGGACTTCGCGGCGTCCGCGCGTGAAGAGCTCGCGGCCACCAATCTGGCGACGGGTTTTGCCGCGCCCCTGGAGGCGCTGTGGGCCATCGCCATCCGGGGCCGCTCACGCAAGAACGCGGAGACCCTGCTCGACCGCCTCCACCACATCGCAGGCAGTGTACCCGAGCGTGAGCGTGCCAGCCTGACCCTGGCTGCTCAATACCTGGAGGACCAGCGCCATGCGGACGCACGACGGGTGCTCGAAGCGTGCCTCGAGGGAGCGCCCTCCTGCCTCGCGGGCTGGCTCTTGCTCGAGGAAGTCGCGCACCGTGAGGTCGATCTGTCGCTCGCACGGCAGGTGCTCACTGGGCGCGCAGGGGCGGCCGGGAGTGACGAGATCGAGAGTCTGCTCTACGAGCGAGGTGCCCGCCTGGAGTTCGAGCTCGGTGCGCTGGACGAGGCCGATGCGTTGCTCGAACAAGCGCTGGTGACGTACCCACGCTGGGAGACGTTCGCACGCCGAGAGCGAACGTTCTTGCATGCCGGTCGTCCCGATCGGGCCGCCCTCGTGGCGGCCGCCGCGCTCGAACACCTGCAAGCCCATCTCGATGGTCACAGCCTCGGCGGCGCGCCGCTCCCGCCCTTTTTGCGATCCAGCAGAGAGGCCGACGCCATTCGCCTTCGCTCCGCGTTGCTCTGGGCCGCAGCTGGCGAGCTCGACCGAGCCCGTGAACACGCACGCGCGGCAGCCGCAGCGGAAGGGGCGGGACTGTTCGAGCGCGTCCTCAATGGGACCTTGGCGGAACGCGCTGGGGATGGCGCCGAGCTCTCCTCGGCCCTCGAGGGTGCGCTGGGCAAAATCGCGGACGCAGACCACGCCAGCCGAACCGCCATCGCCCTCTGGCAATGGTTCAACGGAAGCTCAGGTGCCAGCGCGAGTGCGAGTCCGCCTCCGGCGGGACTGATGGAATCGCCGGGACTCCTCGGCATCCTCCTGGAAAGCGCAGAACGCAGCGAAGACGCCCACGCTCTGCCCGACCTCTTGGAAAGAGTGGTCCGGCTCACGCCGCGAGCCAAGGAGGCGGAGCGGGCCGACCTCCTGTTGGCCGCGACGTGGATCGCGCTCTTCACCGGCCAGACGGACTACGCCCGCCGCCTGCTCGGCCAGGCCAAGGAGGAAGGTCTCGATGGCGCGCTCGTCGCGGCGGTGGAGCTCGGCATGGCGCGCCACGCGGGCGACGCACACAGCGAGCTCGAATCCCTTCATCGGCTGACGAGCAGCGCGGGTGAGGCGCCGACGCAGGAGCTCTTTGCGTGGCTCAGCCTGCGACGCGCATTGGGGGCGCTCGGTCGGAGCGGAACCGATCGCGCAGAGCTCGACAGCAGCCTGGAGCGTGCCCTGGTTGCCCTGCTCTCGCGTCCTGAGCCCCCGCTCGCGACGCGCCTGGCCGCTTGGCTCTGGTTCCCCGCGGCAGGGTCCCCCGCGGCAGGGTTGCCCGCGGCAGGGTTCCCCGCAGCAGGGTTCCCCGCAGCAAGGCCGTCCGCAGCAGGCGAGCGAGGCGCCGAACGGGTCTTCGAATCGAGCGAAATGGTGCGTGCGGAAGCCATCGCGCGCACGCTTCTGGACGAGTCCGACCGCGTCTCCTGGTACGAGCGGACCGAATCGGCACTGCGCGCCTCGCCCGGAGATCCGCTCTTGACGGCAGTTGCGGTGCGCGCAGCGGAAGACGCGGCCGCGCCGCTCGCCGATCGCGTTGCCTTGCTCCAGCGCTTCGCGGCCCTCGCCAGCTCACCCCTCTTCGCCGGCGCCGCCCGCTTGCGCGCCCTCCTGCTGCTCTTGAAGGAACGGACGCAAGGCGCCCTCGACGGCGGCGCCCCAGCACCGGCCACCGACCAACTCTCCTCGCTCTTGCTCACGCTGGCCGACGAGCCCGAGCTTCGGCCGCTCTGGGTGTGGTTGCTGCGGGCTCGCGGGGTCACGGTGCCGGGTGCCCTCAACGCTCTCGCTCTGCGCTTCCCGCGCAGCGAAGCCTGGCTGGAGTTGGAAGGCGCCCTGCGTCGTCTCGTGCCTACGGCGCCGGGAGCTAACCCGGAGGGCGGGCCGATCACCGACGTGGCGGCGCTCGATCTCGCCGCACCTCCCCTCTCCTCCGCAGCCCAACTGCTCGAGTTGCTCGTCGCTATCGCCAGCGGCGATCCGCGGGCGGGAGACATCCTCGGCAACGCTCCCGACCTGGACGACCACACCCTCGGCGGCTTGCTCGTGGCCGCCGCCTGCCATGGTGACGATCGGGCGAGCCAACTCGCGGCTGCGCGGCGCTTTCACCAGCTGGCCCCCGGCGCCGATTCCCTGCTCGCCTACGCCGTGACCGCGCGCCTCGGAGGTCAAGCCGATGAGGAGGCGCGAGTACGGCGTGCGCTCGCCGAAGAACTGGGGTCAAAAGAGCTCTTGGCGGCCGCACAGCTCGGCGGGCGCGAGGTGGACCAAGACCGCACGCGCCGAGTGCTCGGGCTGGCCGAGGACACCGAACCTCGGATCAAGGCGGCCATCGGCTGGGAGCTCTGCGAGGCGACCGGCCCCGGCGTCGGTCCCGAGCTGAGGGGTCAGGCGCTGGAGCTGCTCGCACAGTCGATTCCAAACGAAATCGACGGGCCGGTTGCGCAGCTCCTGTCGGGGTATCAGGCCATCCTGGCCGGTCGCGACGACGAGGCGATCCGCCTGCTCCTTCCGCTGGTCGACTCACTCCCGGACGACTCGACCGTGCACATGGGACTCGCCGCAGCGGCCCAACGCATTGGGCGCGCGGACGTGGAGGCGACATCCTCCATCGAGCTCGCGCGTCGAGAGACCGAAGCCCACGAGGCGGCGCGATTGTGGGAACGCGCGGGAGTGCTGCTCGAAGATCGGCTGGGCCAGCCCGAACAAGCCGAGGCCGCTTTCCAAAGCGCCATGGGCCGTGTCCCCGGCAGCCCGCTCTCGTTCGTGCGCCTCTACCAACTGGCGCATGCCAAACGTGACCGCCCTCGCATGATCGAGCTCATCGACGCGCGCCTCGAAGCGCCCGCCGACGACCAACAACGGATCTCCCTTCTTTGGGAGAAGGCTCGCCATTGTCGGCACGTCGGTCGCCGCGGCGCGGCCTGCCGTGCCCTTGAGGCGTTGCTCGACCTGGCGGGGGACCACTTGCCCGCCCTGGCCCTTTTGGCCGAGCTCCAGCTCATCGACCAACGCTTCGACCGCGCCGCACCGCTCTTGCGCCAGATCGCCCTGCATCCGGCCACGCCGGCCGACCAGCGCGAGAGCGCAGGCCTTCACGCGGTCGATCTGCTCGACCGACTGGCCCTGGCCACAGACGCCTTGGACCTGCTCTTGGCCCTCGAAACCTCCGGGCTTTCCGTGCAGCGCACGCGCCGCCGTAAGGCGAGATTGGCTGCGCGCCTGGGCCGCTGGGACGTGGCGGCAGCCACCTTTCGCGATATCGCAGAGGAGGACGACGACATCCCCACGCGCCTCGAGGCCGCGCGCATGCTCCTGGCCATCGAACGCGACCAACTGCGCGAATCCGTGAGCCTGAAAGACGCAGCGCGCCTGGTGTTGCGCGACTCTCCAACCGACCAGGATGCCGCGGCCATCGTGGTCCAGGAGAACTTCCACCCGGACGAACGCGCACGCCTGCTCGGCCCGGCGCGACAAGCAACCCTCTTGCACCTGCAGGAGCGACCCCTGGATTTGGCCATCATCGGGCGGATGGCGGACCTGACCGCAGGCACGGACCACCAAGAGAGCGAGCAGGCCTGGCTGGGTGCAGTCGCGCTCACGGGACGCCTGTCGGACGCTCGCAGCCAGCGCCTGCAAACGCTCACGCGCTCCGTTCACCGCCTGCCCACGGGTTCGCTGACCGACCTCGAGTTCGAGCTCGTCGCGGCCTCGGGCCAGCTTGGCACCGTGAGTCAACTCGCGCGCCTGGTCGTCCCCAAGATCGCGAAGGTGGCCCTTCCCGATGGGGAGGGATTGGGAGTGAGCGAGGGCCTGCGCGTCGACCCCTTCGGCAGCGACGGACTGGGAGCGGAGCTCTCGGCCTGGGCAACCGCGCTCGGTACCCCGGAGATTCGGCCTTTCGTCGGCGCGGCGGAGCCCGGCACGGTCCTGCTCTTGCCCGACGGTACCCTGGTCCTGGGCACCGGAACGACCTCACGGCTCGCGGACTCCACGCGCGCCCGCGTGGGGTATCTGCTCTTCGCCCAGCGGCTCGGCGTGGCTCCTCTCTTGGCCCTCGGCCTGGAAGAAAGCAAAACCTGGCTCGCGGCCGTCGCCCGGCTGACCGCCCGGACCTTGCCGAGCGCCCAGCCGGACGAGGTGGAGGAGCGCGCGCAACAGCTTTCGCGACTCTTCAGCAGCGACGAGCGCGCTGAGCTCAACCAGCTCACCCAGGATCTAGAGCGAGGTGACCGCCGCCTGACGGACGTCGCGCTCGTCAGTGTGACCAGCGCCGCCCGCATGGCCACGGCGATTCATGGCGACCCGTCCATCTTGCGCCAGCTGCACGAGCTCATTCCGGATCGCGAGGATGAGCGCACACTCGTGATCGGCAGCGTCATTCGATTCCTCGCCACGCCGCACGTTGCGGCCCTGCGCAGCAAATTGGGGCTGAGCCTCGGATGAACGACTTGTCCGCGAACGAGACCAGCCCGGAGGCGGCCTACGCCTTTTCCGATCTCGATGTGGAACCGGAAACGGCCCTGCCTGCAGGCGTGCTCGATCCACCGCCCCCCCCGACGCTCGACCCGAGGACGCTCCTGCGCGGCCTCTTGCGCGAAGCCCAGGAGCAAACGTCGGCCCTGCGCCGCGCCCGCGCTCTGCTCGTCGCATCCGAGCTCGAGGAGTACCTGGGCGATCTCGGGCCGGCGGCCGAGCATGCCCGCGACGCGGCCGAGATCGCGCCCAAGCTCGGCCTGGCTGCTGCACAGGCGCGCCGGCTGCGAGCAGATGACGAAGAGAACGCCCAACGCCGCTTGGAGGCATCCGTCCGGCTGGCGGAATCCGGTCCGTCCCGCTTGCACGCCGGACTCGTCTTGGCGCGGCGGCTGCGGCAATCCGGCGACGCCGAGCGCGCGTCTCGCGTCCTCGACCAGGTAGCCCGCGCCGAAGGCGTCGGGTCAGCGCCGGATGCCCGCCTCGAGCTCGAACGCCTGCTCGACCGACTGAGCACGGGCGAATCCCTGCTCGGCATCCGCGTGACTGATGCGGTGGCGAGCGCAGCGTGGTCCGTGCAGGAGCTCGTGGGCGGCTCGCAGCGTGGCCCGCTGCCCAGCGAGGCGGACGCAGGCACCACTCCGGATGCCCCTTATTTGGGCCTACTGCGCGCCGCGCGCGAGATCCGCGCCGGGCGAATCGCCGAGGCCATGGATCTCTTGGTGGCAGCTCGGCCAGGACAGCAGGATCCGCTCCTCCTGCGGGCGGCCCATCTCGCTTCGCGCCGCGATGGCGCTCAGGCTGCGAAAAAGCTCCTCCTGGAGGCGCTGCGCATCTCACCCACCAAGCTGACCTGGCGCGCGCTCGCCTTCGTAGCCCTGTCGTCCGGGGACCGCGAGCTCTTGGGGCGAGTGCTGTCCGAATGCGATCCGGCCTCCGGCACCTTCGAAGCAAACGAACGGCTACTACTCCTGGCCTTGTGCGATGAGATGCCGGCCTTGCCAGCAGACGAATGGCACAGCCTGGCGGAGCGCTACGGCGTGCTCGCGCATGCGCTCGGGCCCCTCGGAGACATTCCCACGGCAGCTGGTGGCGCCGACGACATCTACCTGCGGCTCGGCGCGGCCCTCGGGCAAGCGGAGCTCGGTCACTCCGGACAGACGGGCCGGGAGGACACGGTCCGCCAGCTACTCGGTGAGCTGGAGCGGATGGGCACGGAACGCCCGCTCGCCGTCCTTCTCCAGCTCGTGTCCTCCAAGCGCAGCGGCGACTTGCGTGGACAATCCGAGGCGCTGGCCGCGATTGCAGAGTGGGAGGGCGCTCCGGTCGCCACCCTGGCCGCACTCTTGCGCGAGAGCGTTGGCGACACCGATCAGGCGGTCGCTGGCTACGCTCGCTCGGCATCGGAGCGCGAGTCGGGCGCACCCGAGGGCTACCGAGCGCTCGCCGCTCGCGCTGTGGACGAGCTCGAGGGGGGCAACCGCGCCGACCAGCATCCGCTGCTCCAGGCGGTCGACCTCACCGCCCGACTGCTCGGTTCCTCGGGCGGCGACCGGGGGGGCCCTGCGGAGGCGGTCTCGGCACTGGCCCCCGTCCACGCGCCCGGGACGGAGCTTGCTCTAGCCCTGCTCGAGGCACTGCGGGGCCGCGGTGCGGCCTTGTCGATTCCGCCGCCGGCAGCAGACGCCGAGCCCGACCGAACCGCTCTCGACGTCGTGTTGGCAACGCGGAGCGCCCTGCGCCGCGCCCCACTCGATCGAGAGGGGACGGCAAGCACCCTCGGGGCGCTGGCAGAGCACGACGCGGAAGACGTCGCCTTGGCTGTCTTGGCGCGGGTCTTCGATCCGCATCTGCGCACGAAGAAAACATTGCGTCAGCGGGCGCGCTTCCTGGAAGCCGTCGACGTCGCGCGCGCGTGCCTCGATGCGTCGGCCGCCGACGCGAAGAGCGAGCTCCGAGCCTTGCTCGAGGGAGAGGTCACCGGTCCCCTGCGAGGCCTGATCCATCACCTCGCGGAGGTCGCCCGAGACCACGACGCGCTGGCGCGAGACTATCTGGACCTGGCGACGACCGCCGACGACCCGCTCGACCGTCGCTATGCCTACGGCCGGCTGGCGGAAATCGATGACGAACGAGGCCAACCGGGGAGCGCCCTCCTGTGGTGGCAAACCGTGGGCGAGCAGTGGCCACGGGACATCGGCGCCTTGGTCGCACAAGAGGAAGCCCATCTGCGGGCCGGCGACGCCAACCAGCTCCGCTCCGTGCAGGGACGCTTGGCCGAAACCCTGCCATCTCCCGAGGGCGAGGCGTATCGCCTCGTCCTGGCTGCCGCAGCCCTCGGCCGCATGGATCTGCGCGGCGCGCAGCGACTGCTCGAACCCCTCTTGGAAAGCGAGCCGCCGCATCTGCTCGCCCTGCGCGTGCTGGAGGCAGCGAGCGCGGAGGTGGACGATGACGCTGCCCGCCTCAAGGCCGAGGTTGCGCTGTTCCCGCAGCTGACGACGGATCTCGATCAGGTCGCTTGCCTCCACGAAGCGGCGATGGCGGCAGCCCGTCTCGGGCGGCGTTCCGTCGCCGCCCGCTACGTGGAGCAGGCGCAGGAGCTACGCCCCGTCGACTTTCTCACCGAGCTCTTCGCGTACCATCTGCTCGAGGACGACAGCCCCGTCGAGCGAGCCGAAGCGCTGGAGCGGATCGCCCAGGCCTCGAACGTGACGAGCCACGCGGCCTCCCTATGGCAGACGGCAGGCTTGACCTGGCAAAAGGCAGAGGACACTGCGCGGGCTACCGAGTGCCTGCAGCGCTGCCTCGAGCTGGAGCCAGCCGGTGACGTCGCGTTCGAACAGCTACGCACCATGTACAAGGCAGGCCGCGCTCTGCCCGAGCTGACCCGTCTGCTCGAGAACCGCCTGACCCTGGAGCTCCCCGGCAAAAAACGGCGTGAGCTCGAGTTGGAGCTCGGGCACCTGTTGATCGAGCAAGGGTCCAGCGCGCAGGCCAAGACGCTGCTCGAAGGCACCCTCGGCCGGCACCCGAAGGACGTCGTCCTGCTACGTTTGCATGCGGAAATCGCAGGTGAGCTGGGCGACCATGGAGCCGCCGAGCAGTCTTTGGCCTCCCTGGCCCAGAGTCTACCGAATGGCCCCGAGCGCACAGCCGTCCATCGAGCGCTCGGTCGCTTGTACGAAAAGCACTTCGGCGCATTGGAGAAGGCGATGGACGCCTATCAGGCGGCCCTGGATGCGGACGACTCGGACCTGGACTTGATGAAGACCGTGGTCTCCGTGTACGCGCGCCTCGGCTTGGCGGAGCGCGCCACCCAGCTGCAGACGGAGCTCATCCAAAAGGCGCCCCTGCCCGACGACAAGCGCCGCGAAGCCCTGGAGCTCGCGCGTCTGTACGAAGAAGTCGCCGAGGACCCGGCCCGAGCGGGAGCCACACTCGAACGCACCCGGCGGGCCTGGCCGCTCGATCAAGGAGTGCTGAACGCCACGGCGCATTTCTACGAGCGGCAGGGCGACCACGAGCGCGCGCGAGCACTCGTTCAGCGGACCTCCGAAGAAGCCCGGCACAAGCTCAGCGAAGGAAAGCTCGATGCGAGCCTGCTCGCGACGCTGTCCGCCGTTGCCGACCTGTCGGGCAAGCCTCAGACTCGTGACGCCATCGCTGCGGCCCGGGCTGCCTACCTGGGCGAGCCGGGCGGATTCACAGCCGCGGGGCCGCGGGCACTCGAAGCGAGCTTGGACGACCTCTTGGCGCCTCCAGTACTGATTGCGCCGCTTCGTAACCTGCTCAAGAAGACCAGCGCTGCGCTCGACGCCGCCTTCCCCATCGATCTAGCTCCCCTGGATGCCCATCAGGCCATCGAAGGCCCCATCGTGCAGCGCCTGACCGAGCTCTGCCGCGGCATCGGACAGCCGGTGCCTGACGTATTCGTCTCCGCAGCACTCGGCAGCCGTGCGGTCCCGCTCACGACGCGCCCGCTGCGGTTGATCGTCGGTTCGGAGCTGGCCGTCCTGCCCCCCGACACGATCGACTACCTCCTGGCGCGGGCGTTGAAGCTCCAACAGCTCGGTGCAGGGGCTCTCGCTCGCAGCAGGCAGGAAGACGCCTGGCCCATGGTCGTGGCGCTCATGTCCATCTTCGCGCCGAACTACCGACCTCAAACCGTGGACCAGAAGAAGATCCTGCAGGCACGGGCCCTGGTCGAACAGGGTCTGGCTCGCGCCGGCTACGACTCCGACGTGCCAGCGCTCGTGCTCGAAACGATTGCAGCTCTGCGCCGCAACACCGAGGGCTTGGCCGAAGCCCCTCGGCTCTTGGTCAATCGTGCAGCGATGCTGCTGGCGGGCGGTCCGGGAGCGGCGCTCGTGGCCATGTCGATGGGCGACAAGAAGCCACTGCCGGAGTCCGGGCCGTCGCGGTACCGCTGGATCGACTCGCACGCCGAAGCCAAGGACCTGCTCCTGTTCTGCGCCTCCGACGAGTGCACGGCAGCACTCGAACGCCTGGGCGGAGCTCCGCGCGGTCGCGCGCCCCCGCCCCGCCCGAACAGCTGAGCCCGAACAGCTGAGCCCGAACGGCTGAGCCCGAGCGCCTGAGTCCGAACGGCTGAGCGCTTTCTAGAGTGGCCGGAACGAGGCGCCGTGGTCAGCGGACGCGAGCAACGCGTACTGACCACTTTTGCGATTGGCCGGCCCGTAGAGCAAGACGCGATCGCCCGCCGTGAGCAAGCGGGTCGGCGCCGCTTGCGCAGGCAACTCCGCGCTGGCGGCGTCGAACGCAACGACGATGGGCGTCCAGGTGGCGCCATCGTCCCGCGTCGAGGCAACTCGAGTGATGCCTCCACGCGCCGCCACCAGGATGGTGTCCCCGCTCACGCGGGCTACGTCGAGCTCGGCAGCGGCGAGCACGAGGCCGGGCGGCGGCGGGACGTCCCGGCAGGCTTGGCGCAGGGCGCAGTGGCGTAGTCGCACGGGCGCTTGGTTTGGCCGAGCAGGCGCCTCGAGCAGCGCCACGAGCGCGCGACCGTCGCAACTGATCGCGACGAGACGCTCCTCGGCCTCGCCGAGAAGTGCCGCGGTGGGCGGACCGTCGACGTCCAAGGACAGAACCACGTGTCGCCCAGCATCGGTCCGCGACAGCGAGAACGCCGGACCGCCCGGGTCGACCAAGCAACGATCCAACAGCTCACTGGCCCGTTCGCGCCCACCGGCTACGAACGTTCGGCCACCATCCCGCGACACCACGACCTTGGCGTTTGCACCGGAGCCAAACGCGCCGACCACCGTTTGTCCGACGGTGATGGTGGCCCGCGCCACGTAGCCGCTCGCCGGCAGCCCGCTGCCCACACCGGGCTTCGCCGGCGAGAGCGGGTGCAAGGCCTCCTTGGCACCGGCAGTGCCCTCCAGCAGGCGCAAGTGCCCACCGCGCACGAAGGGCCACGCCCCCGCTGCGATCCGGTCGAAGTCGGCTCGTCCGAACTCGAAGTCGTGGACCGAGTACTCCGCCGCTGAGTCACTCGAGCCCTGGTGCTCACGAAACTCCGTCGCGGTCCGCGCATAGGCCTGCCGAGCGTGCACGGACATGGTCAGCTGATCGGCTTGGTCGGCACAGGCCAAGAACGGTCGCGCGTCGGGCGGAGCGAGCACGACCCGCCGCCTGAGCAGCTCGCCCAGGGCCTGCGGGTCATCGCGCAAGAGACGTGGCCCAGTTGGGCCCACCATGCAGAGCGCATGATCGGCGAGCCTGGTGCCCAGGTTGTGGAGCTTCCATGCCCCGTGACCGCGCGGGAACACCCACGAAAGCGCGGCCGCGATCAGCGCGACCAAAAGGACGTAGCGCAGCCGAAACGGCGGCTCCGGCAGCGCTTGGACTTCGACGGGGGCAATGGAGCGCTGTCTGCGCGTCAGCTGAGCCCTACCTTCGGACCAGCGGCGCTCGGCAAGAGGCATACCTTGGCCCGTAACGCGAACGGCGCGCAGGGGCCAAGTTCACTGGCGCGCGTGCGTCCGCACGCGCGGCGGACGCTCAAAAGCGATTGTCGTCCACGCGAACGCGCTTGCGACGACGACGAGCTGCCTCGGCGATCTTCTTGCGCTTCTTCACCGAGGGCTTCATGTAGTGGCGGCGACGCTTGAGTTCCCTCAGCGTGCCTTCGCCGGCCATCTTGCGCTTGAGATGCTTGATGGCGCGCTCGATACCCTTCTCGCCGACCTGCACCTCGAGGGGACGGCACTGCACGGATTCACTAGGATTAGCCACGGGCCGCGTCATATGGCAGAGGTCCTTCCGGAGTGCAACCCGACCGGCCCATGAACGGATTTCCAGGGCGTCCCACCCACATCAAGGCCCCCCACGGGGCGCGCCTCCTCGGGCTCACCTGGCCTGGCGGCAGCCAGGACGCCCTTCCCCATGAAATCCTGCGGGGATATTGCCCCTGCGCCGGCTGCCAGGGCCACTCCGGGACCATCACCTTCCAGCCGTCCGCCAGCCTCGATATCCGGGAGCTCGAGCCCGTGGGGAGGTACGCCCTCTCCTTCCGCTGGGGTGACGGCCACGACTCCGGCATCTACACCTTCGAGTACCTGTGGCGCCTCGGTCGGCTGCTCGAGGAGCACGGCAAGGACGCGCTGATCGCCCTGGGCACGCTGCCCCCGGCTACCCCATGAGCGCCCCGCAGCAGCGCACGCTCTTCCTCACGACCTCCTACCCGCGCCACCCCGGCGACTTCGGCGGCCACTTCGTCCGCAGCCACGCGCAGGCGGAGCAGGCCGACGGACACTCCGTGCAGGTGCTCGCCTTTGGCGAGCCAACGGCCAACGCCGAGTGCAGCGACCCGAATATCGAAGTGCGCTGGCTCGGAGGCGGTGCGCTCTTCGGCGCACCGGGCGTTTTACCGCGACTCAGCGAGCGGCGCTCGCGACTGCTTCTCTTGGTGCCAGCGTTTCTGCGAGCGCTCTCCGCGCTCTGGAGCAGTGAACGCTATGACCGAGTGATTGCTCACTTTCTTCTGCTGAGCGGATGGCCCCTCGGCGTGTGGTTCGGTCGAAGAAGCGGAGCCGCGCTCGAAGTCGTGGCGCATGGGTCGGACGTGCGGCTGTTCGAACGACTGCCGGTTTGGCTGAGGCTGCCGATTGCTCGGGATCTGGCCGCCGCAGGCGCCCGACTGCGCTTCGTGTCGGAGGAGCTGAGAGCGAGGATGGCGAGGGCTGTGAGCGCTCCCGAGCTTCGGCGCTACGTCGAAAGTCAGCCGGTCGGAGCGATGCCGCTCGATCTGCCAGAGGTGCCTGATCGAGAGCAAGCTCGGCGGGAGCTTGGGATTGGATCAGATGAGCAAGTCCTGCTCATCGTCGGACGGCTCATCGAGGGCAAGCGCGTCCGAGTGGCGCTCGGCGCTGCCTTGCTCCTACCGGAGGCCCGTGTGGTCGTGATTGGATCGGGGCCGCTGCGCGGTGAGTTGGAGGAAAAACTGCCGGAGACGCAGTTCCTCGGTGAGCTCAGCCATGAGCTCTGCCTCATGTGGATGAGCGCAGCGGATGCGCTCGTCTGTGCGTCGCGACATGAAGGCGCGCCAACTGCGGTGCGGGAGGCGCGCAGCCTCGGGACGCCGGTGATTGCCGTAGAGGCGGGGGATTTGCTGACGTGGGCGCGCGCCGATGAGGGGATTTGGGTAGTGGGTACCCACGGCTGAACACTCGAGTGTCCAGGCGCCGGCCACAAAGAAGCCCTCTTCTCGCGCACTCTAGGGGCGGTTACGTTGAGTGGCATGACGCGCAGGTTGCGAATAGTCGGCGGGGCGCTCGAACTAGCGATACTCGGTTGGGTGCTCGCGTGCGGCCAGATCGAAGAGGCGCCCGTGGACGGATCGGGCGGGGCCAGTGTTTCCGCGGGCGGCACGACGGCGGGCGGCGGCTCCGCAGAAGTCGCGAGCGGCGGTAGCACGGGGGGCAGCGGGGGTGGCGGCGTCATGGTGTCGCCCGACACCGGCGGGACGACGGCGCTCGATGAGTGCAACGTGCCGCTCGGGATTTTCGATCCTCCCTGCTCATCCGAGGACGTGATCATCGATCCGGGCTGCTCGTGGGACCCCGAGCTGAATGTCGAGTACCCAGCAAGCGGCTTGGCCACGCCGAGCGCCGATGATCTCAACCTGGTCCTCTTGCCGAAGTATCATACCGGGGGCCTAGGTGGCGCAGATGGGGAGGACTCACCGCCGAAGGTGCTGCAGGGCATTGTCATCACTCCTTTTACGGCGGGGACCGTGACGGAGGCTGGGTTCACGCTCACGAGCCCGGCCACGTTACTCTCTGGCTCGATGCCGCGGCTCGACGAACTGGAGGTGGACTACCTGACCGTCGTGGAAAATCCCGAATCGCCCGCCGAGCCGTACAACCAGGGCCAGATCGCCGTCGTCGACGGCTCGAGCATCGTCGAGCAGAAGCGCCTTTTGATTTGGCCGCAGTACGTGTGCATCGTCAAGTGAGCGCGAGCGTTCGGGAGCGCGCGCGGAGCCCGCTCGATCTCGTGCGCGCGGGGCTCTGCGTGGTGATGCTCCTGCGCCACGAGAACTTCTTGCGCGGTTGGGTGGACCTCGAACACCACGCCTGGGGCTCGGGCCCAGAATTCGGTTCCGAAAGTCTAGCTAGGCTTGCCCCGCAGTTTGCGGCGCCACTCTTGCCGGGTCTGGATGCCCTCCTGCCCTGGAGCGACGCGCTCTGCCGCTTGCGCCTCGGACTGACAATCTGCCTTTTGATTGGCGTCTTTCCCCGCATCAACGCGCTATTGCTCGCGCTCGTGAGCTTCGCTCTCTTCGCGGCGGACGGCTTTCACTATTTGCACCACCTGCTCATCCTCTATGTGAGCGTGCTCTTTTTGGCCTTCGCCCACGAGGGGCCGGCGCCGACGGGTACCGAGCGTCCGGCTCCGATTCCGCTGGCGCTCTTGGTGCTGCGCGCTCACGTGCTGGTGGTGTACACGGCCGCGGGCCTGGCCAAGCTGAATCCCAGCTGGCTTTCTGGGCGCACGCTCACCGCTCTTCACGACACGGGCTTCGTCAGCGGGCCGCTCTACGACGCGGGGATTCGCACCGTGGGAGCTCAGCATCTGGCCCTCGGCGCCTGCGCTGCCGAGCTCTTGATCCCGGCGCTGCTGGCATTCCGGCGGACGCGCCTCCTCGGCGGGCTGTTCGCCGTCACACTGCACGCCAGCATTCATCTGACGATGCTCGTGGCCACCTTCGGCGGCACGATGCTGGTCCTTTTGCTTTCGTTCTTGCCGTGCGCCAGGGAGCGCGCCAGGCCCCGTGCGCGCCTCGGTGGTCGCGCCCTCTCCGGTCGCGCAGTGCTCGCCTTCGCCATCGCCGCTGCTTCGCCGCTCGCCGCCCACGCGCTCGGCACCACCGTCGGCTCCTACACGATGTTCACGCGTCTGGTCCGCTACGAGCTCACCGTCACCGTCGACGGAGCGCCCTTTTCCCGTGAAGCGCTGGCCCCTCATCTGGGACGGGATGGCGCCCGTGTCCTTCGCTTGGCCAATGGTCGCGGCATCGGAGAAACGACGGTGAGCCTTCTAGGCAAGGCCTTGCCAGAGTTGGGAGATTTCGTCTGCCAAGTCCGACCGGGGGCGCGCACGGTCCATCTGGAGTTCAGGACGGAGCGGATCGAAGGCGGCGAGGAAAGGTGGCGGAAGGTGACGCAGGCGTGTCTTCCTTTGCCCTGACCGCCATGCCCTACCGCTCCGTGAGGCGTGGCAGGAGCTCGACGAAGTTACAGGGCTTGGTCGCTCGGTCGAGCTGCGGCGCCAGGATCTTCTCGATGGCCAAGCGGACCGCACCGGTGGAGCCGGGAAGCGCGAACACGAGCGTCTTGCCGACGAGTCCGGCGAAGGCGCGCGACTGGATGGTGGCGGCGCCGATGTCTGCGTAGGAGAGCATGCGAAAGAGCTCGCCGAAGCCGGGGATGGGCTTGGTGATCAAGGGCTCGATGGCTTCCGGCGTTACGTCGCGCCCAGTGATGCCCGTGCCGCCGGTGACCAGGACGACCGAAATGTCCTCGCGCCCCGCCCAGCTGCGGACCCGCTCTCGGAGGAGCGCGACGTCGTCGGGCAAGATGGCGCGATCGACGAGCTGGTGGCCCGCGGCCTTCACGTACTCCACCAAGAGCCCACCGCTCGAGTCGGTGTCGACCGTGCGCGTGTCGCTCACCGTCAGGACCGCCACCCCGAGCGGGGTCTCCGTGCGTGTGGAACCGCCACCTTCAGCTGAGCTTGCCATTCGTGCTTTGATGGTAAGCATGATTCGGCTGGGGGCGGCAGCCTCGCTCTTGTGTGTGCTCTGCCTCTTCGGTTGCAAGCGGGAGAGCCGAGCGCCCACGCCCCCCAGCGCGTCCGCACAGAGGGCCGCGCCGGTGAGCGTCCAGCCGGTCCCGATCGCGTCCGGCGCCCCCACTGCCCAGCCAGTTCCCGCTCGAGCGGAGAGCCTGCTCCACCTGCCCGAGGCGCCGCCCGTGCTCCAGCCGTTCGGGCCCGGGGTCACGGTGGGACGTGCCGTGGTCACCTCGGTCGAACCCCAGGCCACCGACGTCGGCCTGCGCATCCTCGAAGCCGGCGGTAACGCGGTGGACGCAGCGGTCGCCGTGGCCTTCGCGCTGGCGGTGACGCATCCGAGCGCGGGCAACATCGGCGGCGGCGGCTTCATGCTCTTGCGGCTCGGTGACGTCGTCGAGGCCATCGATTTTCGGGAAAATGCCCCCGCTGCCCTGACGGACGGGGCCTTCCGCAAGATGATCGCCGAGGGTGCGGAG
>Ga0164309_10000134_pt1 | contig 44534 bp, 32 predicted proteins | sample Whisoiple_247_MG_FD_109984 | JGI IMG/M metagenome (GOLD analysis project Ga0164309, IMG submission 109984) | Soil microbial communities amended with fresh organic matter from upstate New York, USA - Whitman soil sample_247_MG | ecosystem: Environmental > Terrestrial > Soil > Unclassified >... | reverse complement strand
GGTGGTGTCGAGCTCGCGATCCCGCTCGAGCTGAGGGCGCGCGCCACCTGGCACCTGACCAGCACGACCGCGATCGACGGCGGAGGCCGGCTCGAGGTCGGCGGTTATCGGCTGGCAGGCACCGCCTGCTACCTCTACCGACCTAGGTGGGTTCTGTCCCTGTGCGCAGGGCTCGGCTTCGTGGCCCTGAGCGCTCGAGGGCTGGATGTCCCTGGCGCGCGCGGCGAGGACTTCTACGAGGGCGCGGCCATCGTGGGCACGAGCCTCTCCGTGCCAGTCGCGAGATCCTGGTCCATCGAGCTCGGCGCGGAGATGGAGGCTTGGTTCTCGCGTCCCGAGTACGTCGTCGTCGATAGTGCGGGTCCCCGAGCGCTTGGCACCGCGAGCGGCGTTCCCGTCCTTCTTTGGCTGGCCGTTGGCTACTCCTTCTGACGAGGTAGGCCGAAGTGAGTGCATGCGGGAATTCGGCCCTGAAAAGAACGACAGGGCCTCTTGTGCTAAAAGAAGCAGTCATGGGCCACACAATGGAAGCGACGTCGGATTCGATGCCGGCTTCCGTTCCCGCGCGCGACTTGTCGCGCGTTTATCGGGACCATGTGTCATATGTGTGGCGATCTCTCAAACATCTGGGCGTCCAGGACGCGGACATCGAGGACGTCGCGCACGACGTTTTTCTCGTCGTTGCGCGCAAGCTCGACGGCTTCGAGGAGCGATCGAGCTTGAAGACCTGGATCTACGGCATCTGCCTGCGCACCGCCGCCGACTACCGGGGCCGCGCATTTCGCCGCCGCGAAGTTGCCGTGGAGGAGCTCCCGGAGCTCGCCCAGCGGAGTGCGTTGCCCGAGCAGGAGCGCGAGCTGGCCGGCAAGCGTCAGCGGAATCGGCTGCTCGAGCTGCTCGACGGTCTCAGCCAGGAACAGCGCGAGGTGTTCGTGCTCTACGAGGTCGAGGAGCTGACCATGCGCGAGGTGGCCGAGGTGCTCGCCTGTCCGCTGCAGACCGCCTACTCTCGCTTGCACGCGGCTCGCCGCAACCTGCGAGATGCGCTGAGCGGGGAGCAGGTGCAACCATGACCCCTGGGCGCGATCCCGAACGTTGGGTCGTGAGCGCCGAGGCGCCGCCGGAACTGCGCGCCCTGCTCGAGGTTGCCCGGCGCGAAGGTCCGAGCTTGGCCCAAAAGGTGACGCTGGGCTCACGGCTCGGCCTATCGATGCAGCAGGCGCTGCTCGGCTTGGGGGCCAAGGGCGTTGCCGTCGGCACCATCGCCCTGGCGGGCGTGGTTGGCGCAGGCCTCGGTCTCTACACCGGCCAAGACGGCGTGGCTGCTGCCACCGTGCCGCCTGCCCCGGCGCCGATGTCCGCGCCGGCCGCCCCGGCCCCGGTGCCCACGCCGGCCCCGGCCGACACCGCCGACGCCCCGCCCACTTTGACCGGGACATCCGAAACCAAAGCCCCTGCGTCCGCTCCGCCTGCGAAGCCTCCGAGCGAGGCGTTCCTGATTCGTTCCGCCAAGAGCGCGCTGCCCCACAGCACCCGTCAGGCGCGCGCATACCTCGAGCGCCATCAGCGCCTCTACCCCAGCGGCCAGCTCGCACAGGAACGCGAGGTTCTCCTGATCGAGGTCCTGCGCAGCGAAGGGCGCGTGGCCGATGCCAACACGCGCGCCCAGCAGTTCGAGCAGAAGAACCCCGATTCGCCGCACCGCCCGATCAAGCAGTAGGCCGCGCTGGCCTGCGCAGAGCGGGACCTAGCCCGTGTTGCGCAAGCCCTGAGCGATACCGTTCAGGCTGGTCCCGAGCGCCTGGTTGAGGAGCTCGAGCTCTTTGGACGCGGGATCCGTGATGCCGCGCTTCTTCTTCAGGAGCGCGATTTGCAGCAGGTTGAGCGGGTCGACGTACGGGTTTCTGAGATCCATCGACTGACCGAGGAAGCTGTGGCCCTCGAGCAGGTTCTTTCGGCCCCGAATGGCCAAGAGCGTCTTGACCATGAGCTGGTACTCGCCGGCGAGCTGCTCGAAGAACGCGCGATAGTCTCCGAGCTCGGTCAGGTAGAGCTCGGCGATGGCGAGATCGGCCTTGGCACAGACCATTTCGAGCTTTGCCAAGAGATCATCGAAGAAGGGCCACTTTTGGGCCATGCGCTGGAGCAGGTCGAGCCCTTCGGGCGTGCCCGCTGCCTTGGCAAATGCGTTACCGGCGCCGAGCCAGGCGGTGAGCATGAGCCGCGTCTGGGTCCAGCCGAAGTTGTACGGAATGGCGCGAATGCCTGCCATCGTGCCCGACCCGCGCTCACGGTACGCCGGTCGTGAACCGAAGTGGACGTGGCTGAGCTCGCGGACTGGGGTCGCCGTGAGAAAGACCTGGAACAGCAGGGGATCCTCGTGCACGACCTTGCGGAAGGCGACGCGAGCTTCGTTCGACAGAGTGTCGAGTGCTTGGCGGAACGCTTGCTGCTCCTGCGGGCTGACGCCTTTGCGCCAGTCCGAGTAGGTGGCCATCAGCGTGCCGGCCATCATCACCTCCATGGTGCGCTCTGCGATCGAGGGGATGCCGAACTTCTGACTGATGGTTTCACCTTGCTCCGTGATCTTGACGGCGCCGGTGATCGTCCCCGGCGGCAGTGCCGTCAGCGCTCGATACACGGGCGAGCCACCGCCGCGACCGACGGTGCCCCCACGCCCGTGGAACAGCGAGAGCTCGACGCCGGCCTTGGCAGCGACGTCGGCCAGCTCCTCCTGCGCGAGGTAGAGCTCCCAAGCCGCTGCGACCACGCCAACGTCCTTGGCCGAGTCCGAATAGCCGAGCATGACTTCCTGCCGCTTGCCGCGAGCTGCGAGCTGCTTGGCGTACACCGGATCCTTGAACAGGTTGCGCATGACTTCACCCGCACGGGCCAGGTCGTCCCGCGTCTCGAATAGGGGAACGATGTCGATGCTGCTGCGCGGCGTGTCACTGGCTAGGTCGAGCAGGCCCCGTTCGCGGGCCAAGAGAGCTACCTTGAGTAGGTCGTCGGCGCTGTGGCACATCGAGATGATGTACGTGTTCGATGCTCCTTCGCCGATCTCGGCGTGCACGGTGCGGATCGCATCCATGACGCTCAGCACTTTGTTCGTCTGCTCGTCGAGCGGCAGGTTCGGCGAGGTGAGGGGCCGCCGCCCGAGCAGCTCTCGGCGCAGGGTCTCGCTGTCGAATTGTTCGATGCCGACGGAGGCGCCGATGGCCTTCAGTGCCTGGTTGTGCGCTTCGGAGTCCTCGCGCACGTCGAGATTGTAGCCGTGCAGGCCCAGGAGTCTGATCTCGGCCAAGAGCGGTTGCACTAGGCTCTCGGCGGCGCGGTGGGCCTTGCCGGCCAAGACCACGCCGTGCAAGAGCTCGACGTCACGGGCGAGCTCGCCTGCGCTACGGTAGGCGCCGGACTGGACTTCGGGGCGTCCGGCATCGCGGGACGCAATCTCGCGCCTGGTCGCGTCCAGGCGGCCCAAGATGAACGACAGCTTGAGCCGGAGCGGCTCTTCGGCATCCCGCCTGCGGTTCGCCTCCCAAATCTCGGGCAAGAGCTCTTTGTCTTTGAGCAGCGATTCCCGTAGCTCTCGCGACTCGGGGACGATGCGACTCGAGATGCTGAGCCGTTCGATGAGCAGCGTCACTCGCTTCATGTAGTGGCCGAGCAGTGCGTGGGCGTGCCGACGCACCGCAGCGATGGTGAGGTCCGGCGTCACGAAAGGATTGCCGTCTCGGTCACCCGCGACCCAGCTGCCGAGCGACAGCGGCACGTCCACGCCGAGTTCTTCGCCGAACACTTCGCGGAACGCGTTCGCGCCGGTTTCGTAGACGTGGTGCGCTGCGTCGAGCAAGCGGTCCTCGAGGTACCAGATCACGGTGCTGACCTCGTCCATGACGCTCGGACGATTCTGGCGGACTTCGTCGGTGAGCCAGAGCAGCTCGATATCGGCTTCGAGGCTGTCGCTGATCCGTGCACGTTCGCTGGGCGATGCCGTGTCGCGACGCAGCAGGTTGTCGGCGAGCCGGGCCTGCAAATTCAGCACGGTGCGCCGTGTGGCTTCGGTCGGGTGCGCGGTGAGCACTGGCCTGACACGGAGGTGCGCGACGCTCTGCCGAACTTCCGCGGCCGTCTTGCCATCCGCCTTGAGGCGCTCGAACGCCCATTTGAGGCTGGCCGGTTGCGCGGCCGGATTCTCCGACTCCGAGTACGAGCGGCGCCGGCGTGCGCGGTGCACCTGCTCGGCCGTGTTGATGAGCAAGAAGAAGAGGGTGAAGGCGCGCGCTACGGGTGCGGCGCGATTGAGGGGCAGCTGCTCGACCTGCGTGAGCAGCGACTTCAAGCTGCGCGTCTGGCCAAGGTCGCGCCGACGATCACGGCAGGCCGCCCGGAGCGACTCGACGGCTTCGAACACCTCTTCGCCCTCGATGCGGCGGATCACACGCCCTAGCGTGCCGGCGAGCCAGCGCATGTCGCTGAGCAGGAGGTTTTCGTCCTTCTTGGGCGGATCACTGACACTCATGACCAGCGGTTTGTCATGACCGCAGGGGGACGGGAAGGGCCCTCTGACGACTCTCGGCAACGTTCAGCTCTCACCCCGCAGGGCATTGCGCGCACTTCCGCCTCCGGCGCCCCCAGATGGGGCTCGGGCACCGGGGCTCCGACAGTTCCTGGCTTCCTGTTCTGGAGCGCCCGCGCTAGAGCGTGCCCGCCTTTGCGGGCCGCATGCGAGTACTTCTCGGGATTTGGACGTGGCTTTCTTTCGCCCTGGTTTCCACCGTGGGTTTTGTCATTTGCCTCGTCGTCTTTTTGCTCACCTGGCCCTTCGATCCGACCCGGCGCCTGACCGGCCGGGGGATCCGCATCACGGGCCGCACCATGTTCCGGGCGGTCTTCGCTTGGCGCTTCTCACTCCAGCACCCGCTGCCGGACCGACTCCCAGAACGCTGTGTGTGCATCTGCAACCATCGCTCGAACATGGATCCGTTCGTGCTGACGCTCTTGCCGTGGGAGATGAAGTTCCTCGCCAAGTCCAAGCTGTTCCAGATCCCCATCGTCGGCTGGGGCATGTTCATCGCCGGTGACATCCCCCTCGTGCGTGGCTCGGCCACCAGCATCAAGCGCGCGATGCAGCGCGCCGCCTGGTACGTCGAGCGTGGCATGCCGGTCCTGTTTTTCCCCGAAGGGACGCGCGGCACGGGCCGCGAGCTCTTGCCCTTCAAAGACGGTGCGTTCCGCCTCGCCATCGACCAAGGCGCCCACATTCTGCCCCTCGCCCTGTGCGGGACGGAGAATGCCCTGCGCAAAGGGGACTGGAAGCCCAGTTCGGCCCGCGGCCAAGTCCTGGTGGGCAGCCCCATCCCGACGGCCGGCCTCACGCATGGTGATCTGCCTGAGCTGAAACGTGTCGCGCGGGACGCACTGGGGACGCTCGTGCGTCAACTCGAAAAAATCGAGTCATAACGTGCGGTTGATGTGCCAGTGAGCCGCTTCCGGCGCTGCGTCCTGGCTCTCCCGAGTCACCGAACTGTCACAGAAGCGTGACGGGGGTGCCTCCGGGGTGGCGCACCGTCCCGCCAAGAGAACCTTCCGCATGGACATGCGCAATTCCCAACGACTTTTCGTGTCACGCCCCTCCCTCTTTTCCGGCCTGCCGCTCCTCGCCTTCGCCCTCTTCGTGCTCCTCGGCTGCGAGTCGAGCAAGGGGCGTCCGTCGATGGAGACGGGCAGCCAGCCCGGCACGGTGTCCCTCAACGGCGCCGGCGCGACCTTTCCATTCCCGCTCTATTCGAAGTGGATGAGCGAGTACAACAAGATCAATCCCGACGTTCGCATCAACTATCAGTCGATCGGCTCCGGTGGCGGCATCCGCCAAGTGACGGCGGGCACGGTCGACTTCGGTGCCAGCGACGCGCCGATGGATGCCGACTCCCAGGCCAAAGCCAGCGGCACGATCGACCACATTCCGACCACGCTCGGCGCGGTGGCGGTGTCCTACAATTTGGCTGGGATCCAGGGACTCAAGCTCGACGGGGACACCCTCACCCAGATCTTCCACGGCAAGATCCTGCGCTGGAACGATGCCAAGCTTGCGGCACTCAACCCAGACTTGAAGCTGCCCGATCAGGCCATCACGGTCATCTACCGCTCGGACGGCAGTGGTACGACGGCCGTCTTCACCGACTACCTCGGCACCGTGAGTCCGGCCTGGAAGGCCGAGGTAGGTGTCGGCAAGTCCGTTCGCTGGCCCGTCGGTCTGGGGGCCAAGGGCAACGAAGGTGTGACCGGGCAACTCAAAGTGTCGCCGGGGTCGATCGGTTACATCGAGCTCGCGTACGCGCTGCAGAACAAGCTGGCGATCGCCGCCATCAAGAACAAGGCCGGGCAGTTCGTGCTGCCGGACGTGGCCGCCGTCACCGCCGCGGCGTCCGAGGTGTCGCTCTCGGAAGCGCTCACCGCCTCGATCGTGGATGCGGCTGGCCCGGGCGCCTACCCGATCTCCTCGTTCACGTACCTCTTGGTCCATCGCGATGCCAAGGATCGGCGCAAGGGTGAAGCCTTGGCTCGGTTCCTGTGGTGGGCCCTGCACGACGGACAGAAGTTCTCGTCCGCTCTGCACTACGCGCCGTTGCCCGCCTCGGTCACTGCCAAGGTCGAGAGCCGCCTGCGCTCGCTCACCGCCGGGGGCCAGGTGCTCCTGAGCGGCACATGATCCTGCGCCCCGCTGCCCCGCTGCCAAAATGACCGCCGTTTCCACCGAATTCCCGCCCAGTCAGGGGCAAGTCAGCAGTCGGCGCCCGCCGTCTCAGGTGAACTGGGGCGATCGCGCGTTCAAGGTCACGACAGCGGGATTCGCCATCCTGATCATCGTCACCATCGCGGCGATGGCGCTCGAGATGCTGACGGCGTCGAAGCTCAGCCTGCGTGAGTTCGGTTGGCGCTTCCTGACCTCGACCGACTGGAACCCCGTCGTTGGCACCTTCGGCGCGCTGCCGTTCATCTACGGCACGGTGGTGTCTTCGCTCCTCGCCCTGGCATTGGCGGTGCCGGTGTCGATCGCGGTGGCCATGTTCTTGAGCGAGATGGCGCCCCCGCAGCTGCGCGGCCCGCTGGCCTTCGCGGTGGAGCTCTTGGCGGCCGTGCCGAGCGTCGTCTACGGCCTCTGGGGCATCTTTGCGCTGGCGCCTTTGATGCGCGATCACGTCGAGCCGGCCCTGCGCGCCATCTTCGGCTTTTTGCCCTTCTTCCAGGGGCCGAATCAGGGCTTTGGCCTTTTGACGGGCAGCATGGTCCTGGCGATCATGATCACGCCGACCATCACCAGCGTCAGCCGCGAGGTGTTTCGCGCCATCCCGCGCACGTTTCGCGAGGCCGCGCTGGCTCTTGGCGCCACGCGCTGGGAGTCCATTCGCACCGGCGTCTTGCCTGTCGCTCGGCCCGGCTTGGTCGGCGCGGCGATCCTCGGCCTCGGGCGTGCGCTCGGCGAGACGATGGCGGTGACGATGCTGATCGGCAATCGCCCGGAGATCAGCGCGTCCCTGTTCGCGCCCTCGTACACGATGGCCAGCGTCATCGCCAACGAGTTCACCGAAGCGACCGAGGACCTCTACCTCGCGGCCCTGGCCGAAATTGGCCTTTTGCTCTTCGCCGTCACCATCTTGCTCAATTTGGTGGCGCGCCTCTTGGTGTGGCGAGTTGCCGGCACGACCTCCGGAGGCCGGGCATGAGCCGAAGCGTTCGCACCCGTAGCCTCGTGGATCGCGCCGTCACCGTGCTGTGCGTGGCAGCGACGGCACTCGCCATCGTGCCGCTGTTCAGCGTGCTCTACTACGTCGCCGCCCGTGGCCTCGGCGGTGTGAATCTCGCCTTTTTCACCGAGCTGCCGGCACCGGTCGGCGAGGTCGGCGGGGGAGCGGCCAACGCCATCATCGGTAGCCTCGAGCTCGTGGGTTTGGCCTGCTTGATCGGCATTCCACCCGGCATCCTCGCCGGCGTCTACCTGGCCGAGTACGGAAACTCCAAGCTCGGCCAGCTGGTGCGCTTCAGCGCGGACGTCATGGCCGGCGTGCCGTCGATCACCGTGGGTCTGTTCGTCTACTCCCTCGTGGTGCTCAGCACCGGCCACTTCTCGGCCTACGCAGGCGGCCTCGCCCTGGCCATCATCATGCTGCCGACGGTCACCCGCACGACCGAAGAGCTCTTGCGTCTAGTGCCGGAAGCGCTGCGGGAAGCCGCCCTCGGCCTGGGTGTCGCCAAGTGGCGAACGACGGTGAGCATCCTCTTGCGCACGGCACTGCCTGGCGTGGCCACCGGTGTGATGCTGGCCATCGCCCGCGTGTTCGGCGAGACGGCGCCACTGCTCTTCACCTCGTTCAGCAATCGCTACTGGGCGGAATCCTTGAACGAGCCGACCGCCTCCTTACCCGTGCAGATCTTCACCTACGCCGTTTCGCCTTACGAGGACTGGCATCGCCAGGCTTGGGCAGCGGCATTGCTTCTCGTCGTCTTCATCCTCGTGCTCAATGTGTCCGCACGCTTGCTCGTGCGGCCACGCGTCTGAGGTCAGTCATGCAAATGTCCCAAGCAGAAACCGTCGACACTAGACCCAGCGTCCCGCAGGCCGCAGATGGCAGCAGTGGCACCCAGTCCGTCGTTCGCGACGTATCCGGCAACAAGCTGCGTACGCGGCAGCTGCGGGCATTCTTCGGCAAGGCCGAGGTGCTGCGCGGCATCGACCTGGAGTTTCCCGAACGGAAGGTCACGGCCATCATCGGGCCTTCTGGCTGCGGCAAGTCGACCTTCATTCGCTGCCTGAACCGCATGCACGAAGTGGTGCCGAGCGCCACGTGCACCGGCGAGGCCCTGCTCGACGGTAAGGACATCTTCCGGATGGACCCCGTGCGCTTGCGGCGAGAGGTCGGCATGGTCTTCCAGAAGCCGAATCCGTTTCCGACCATGTCCATCCGCGACAACGTGCTCGCCGGTCTCCGCCTGAACGGCATCAAGGTGGCCGATCCCGACGCGCTGGTGGAAAAGTCCCTGCGGCAGGTGGCCATGTGGGACGAAGTGAAGGACAGGCTCGGTCGCTCGGGCATGAGCCTGTCGGGCGGGCAGCAGCAGCGCTTGTGCATCGCGCGCACCATCGCCATGCAGCCGAAGGTCATCCTGATGGACGAGCCCTGTTCGGCCCTCGATCCCATCGCGACCGCCCGAGTCGAGGAGCTCATCCACGAGCTGCGCGACAGCTACACGATCGTGATCGTGACGCACAACATGCAGCAAGCCGCGCGAGTCGCGCATTTCACTGCATTTTTCTACATGGGCGAGCTGGTCGAGCGCGGCGAGACGAAGGAAATTTTCACCAGGCCGTCACAACAGCGCACGGAAGATTACATCACCGGCCGTTTCGGCTAGAGTTCGTTACCGAGATGTCACCGCTCCACACCGACAAGGAGTACGAGGCGGAGCTCGCTCGATTGCGGGAGCACCTGCTTCTGATGGGAGCCCACGTCGAGTCCCAGCTCACCGCTGCTCTGACCAGTCTGGCCACCCGGGATGCTGAGGCGGCCAGCGGCATCACCGGTCGGGATGCGGAGATCGACAAGATCGAGATCAAGATCGACGAGGCGTGTGTCGAGCTCTTGGCCACGCGTCAGCCGGTGGCCAAGGATCTGCGTTTCGTCCTCACCTCGCTCAAGGTCGTGACCGATCTGGAACGCATCGGCGACCTGGCCGGCAAGGTGGCGCGCCTGGTTATGGACGGCATCAACGTCGTCGATGGCGAAGCGCAGCGCCAAACCGATGAGCTCGGCCGCGCCGTGACCGCCATGCTGCGCGACGCGATCGACGCGCTGGTCGAGTCGGACATCTACAAGGCGGAAGCCGTGATCAAGCGCGATGACGCGGTTGACGAGTCGTGCGCCGCGCTGCTCAAGCTCATCGCTCAAGGCATCCGGCAGGACGTGCAGCGCGTGGAGGACTACTTGCGGCTCCACACGGTGGCTCGCAGCATCGAGCGCATCGGGGATCACTGCACCAACGTGGCCGAGATGGTCGTGTTCTTGGTGCGCGGCCAACACGTGCGGCACTTGCGGCACTCCGTGTGGATGCACAAGGAACCCGAGAAGCTGCACTGAGTGGCGCGATGACCGTATTTCGGCCGTGCATCGACCTGCACCAGGGGCAGGTCAAGCAGATCGTCGGCGGAACGTTGACCGACCGCGGCGCGCGCGAGAACTTCGTGAGCGACCTGCCCGCCGCACACTATGCGGCGCTCTACGCGAATGATGGCCTTGCTGGCGGACACGTGATCCAGCTTGGCCCAGGCAACGAAGGCGCGGCGCGGGCCGCTCTGGCAGCCTTTCCGGGAGGTCTTCACCTCGGTGGTGGGGTGACGCCCGGTAACGCCCGAGCGTGGCTGGATGCCGGTGCCAGCCATGTCATCGTCACCAGCTACCTGTTCGATGGACCCAAGTTCGACCCGGTGCGCCTGGCAGCCCTAGCCGACGTGGTGCCTTTCGAGCGCCTCGTCCTCGACCTGTCCTGCCGTCGTGTCGGAGATGGTTGGCACGTCGCGACCAATCGCTGGCAGACGGTGACCGAGACCGCCGTGGATGCGGCACTTTTGCGCGAGCTCGGCGCCTCGTGCGCGGAGTTCTTGGTGCACGCGGCCGACGTCGAGGGCCTCTGTCAGGGCATCGACGAGGACTTGGTGCGCTTGCTGGGGGACTTTTCGCCCCGCCCGGTGACCTACGCCGGCGGAGCCAGCGACATCACGGACCTCGAGCGTGTCGAGCGCTTGTCCGGTGGCCGCGTCGACCTGACCTTCGGTTCCGCCCTCGACCTCTTCGGAGGAAAAGGCGTGCGCTACGCCGACTGCGTGGCGTGGAATAGAACGCGTTCACCGGCTCACACCCAGCGCTGACCGATCTTCCTCCCAGCGGACCTTGCGGTGCCGACTCGGCGTGATCATGATGACCGCGATGCAGGCTCATCGAATTTCTGCGCGTCTTTTCGTGCTGGCGGCTCTGCTCCTGGGTGCCAGCCTGTCGCTGTCGGGCTGTGGCTACAACGAGGTCATCACCCAGGACGAAGCGGTGAAAGCCGGCTGGGCCGAGGTGCAGAACCAGTACCAGCGCCGCGCCGACTTGGTCCCCAACCTGGTCAAGACGGTCAAAGGCGCAGCCGCGTTCGAGAAGGAAACGCTGCAAGCGGTCGTGGAGGCGCGAGCCAAGGTGGGCCAGCTCAAGGTCGACAGCTCGATCACCGAAGACCCGGCCAAGCTGCAGCAGTTCCAGGAAGCGCAGGGGCAGCTCGGCTCGGCTTTGTCCCGTCTGCTCGTCGTGGCCGAACGCTACCCCGAGCTCAAGGCAACGGATGCCTTCAGGGATCTGCAGGCGCAGCTCGAAGGCACCGAAAACCGCATCACCGTCGCGCGCAATCGCTACATCGAAGCGGTCGCCGAATACAACAAGGTCGTCCTGCACTTCCCGAGCTCGATCGGTGCGTCGATGCGTGGCAAAAAGGAGCGGCCCACCTTCGAGGCCACCGCCCCCGGCGCCGACCGCCCCCCCAGCGTGGAGTTCTGACGCGTGCGCGCCGTCCTCCGGCTGCTGTTCTTGGTCGTCCTGTTCGTGCCGCTCGGGGCCTTCGCACGGACGGAGGTTCCGAAGCTCAGCGCGCCCGTCACGGATACGGCGGGGCTCTTGTCGCCGGAGGCTGCACGACAGCTGGACGTCGATTTGCGAGCCTATCAGGACCGCACGGGCCATCAGTTCGCTTTCCTGTCGGTGCAAAACCTCGATGGCACGACGATCGAGGACTTCGGCCAAGAGGTCGCCAGCGCCTGGCGCCTCGGTGACCAGAAGCGCGACGACGGGCTCATTCTGCTCGTTTCCAAGGACGACCGCGCCGTGCGCGTCGAGGTCGGTTATGGGCTCGAAGGCGTGGTGCCGGACGCGGTGGCCGCGCGCATCATTCGCCAGACCATCGTCCCGGCGTTTCGACAGAGCGACTACGACGCCGGCGTGCGAGGTGGCTTCGAGCAGCTGATGCGCGCCGCCCAGGGCGAGGCGCTGGCGGAGAAGCAGCCGCGAGGGCACTCGGCTCCCTGGTGGATCCGGCTGCTACCGATCGGTCTCATGCTCCTGGTTTTCCTCTTGCGGTCTGGTTCCGGGCCCTTTGGCGGGGGTCGCTACCGCTCGTTGGGCGGCTTTCCGCTGGGTGGCTTCGGAGGAGGCGGCTTCGGTGGCCGCGGCGGCGGTGGTTTCGGGGGCGGGTTCAGCGGCGGCGGCGGCGGTTTTGGTGGAGGCGGTGCCTCTGGGCGCTGGTGACGAATGTTTTCGCCTGAAGAAAGCAAGCGAGTCGCGGAGCTCGTCCGCGCGGTGGAAGCGCGGACCAGCGGCGAAGTGGCCGTGGCGTGGGCAGCGCGTTCGGACGATTACGCCCTCGTGCGCGGGCTCTGGGCCCTGGCGCTGGCGTCCGCCGTTTCGGTGGAGCTCGCCGTCGGGTTACCCGCGATCCCTTTGCTTCTACTGCCGATGCTGACGGTGCTCGGAACCATCGGGCTCTACTTTCTGCTCGGCGCCGGGCCCATCCTGCGTGCCATCTTGCCGGATGCGCTGCTGTCGGAGCGGGTGCAGCGTCGCGCGCAAATCGCATTCCTCGAATGCGGAGTTACCGAAACGGCAGCGCGCGGCGGCGTGCTCTTGTTTCTGAGCGCCGTCGAGCACCGCGTGCAGATCCTGGCCGACACTGGCATCGCCGCGCGCGTGGACGCGAAGGTGTGGCAGGCGGTAGTGGACGAGCTGATCCTTGCACTGAAGGACGGTCGAACGATGCCCGGCCTGGAGCGGGCGCTCGGTCGCATCGGTGACCTGCTCGAAACAGAGTTTCCCCGCGCGCCGGGCGACCAGAACGAGCTCGGCGATGCCCCACGTGAGCTCGGGCCGGCCTGAGGCGCCCGGTCATTCCTGGCCCTGGTGAGCATTTCTGTCACACCGGCATTCGGTCGTCGTGAGCGCTTGTGCGGAAAATGGCAGACCTGGCGGACCGTGCAGCACCTGGCACTCGGCTTGCTTGAGTGGCGCCCATGGACACTCCTGCTCGTCATCTGCCGCCCACCACGGCCAAACGGCCGAAGGCTCCATTGAAAGTCCGAGTTGGCAAAGCTCTGCTCGGACGGCTCAACGCTCACCTCCGCGTCGGCGCCCCACTCGAGCGCGTGCCGGAGAACCTGCACCGAACGGCCCGACAGCTGGCCCTGGGCCTCGAGCTCGTCGACGACTTCCAAGCGGGGCGCTACCGAGCCGCCCCTTGGGGGGCCATCGCGCTTCTGAGCGGCGCGCTGCTCTACGCCATGAGTCCCGTCGACGTGCTGCCAGACGCCCTCCTCGGCTTGGGGTCGCTCGACGACGCCGTCGTTTTGGCCGTGGCTACACGTCTCGTTCGCCGTCAGCTCGAGGCCTATTGCGACTTCAAAGGCTACTCACGGGACGAATACTTTCCACCGACCCATAAGTTCACGGGCCTCCGCGGGACCGTTCCCATTTTCGTCGAGACCTTCGACATGCCGGCCGATTGAGACGGGTCGCTGAGGGAGCAGCGTTACCGATTCGGTTCTAGAGCGCCCTGGCGTTGGCGATCGGCGCCGGGGTAGAGCGTGGTGGGCTGGCGCGCGGGATCGCTGGCCTGCGCGCCCAGGCGGACCCGGAGCTGCTTGCGTTCGCCCGCCGCTGGCAGGGGAACCCTCGAGCTGGGCAGTGTGCGCTTGTCGAGCCAGAGCCCGGCGACACCGTGGGAAACGCCCTCCGGGTTCTCGAAAACGATCGAAAGGACTCCGCCGCTTTCGGTGCGATAGTCGACTTCGAAGCGCTGCCAGCTAGGCGGAACGCACGGGTCGATGACGAGGGCATCACCTTGCCGCTTCAGACCGAGTACCCATTCGAGGCCCACGCGGTACATCCAGGCGGCGGAACCCGTGTACCAGGTCCAGCCGCCGCGTCCGACGTGCGGCGCGACGGAGTAGACGTCGGCCGCGAGGACGTAGGGCTCGGCAGCATATTTGGCCATGCCAGCTGGATCGCTCGAGTGGTGGATGGGGTTGAGCTCCGAGAGGAGCTCGTACGCCTCCGCCCCTCGACGTTCGAGCAAGAGCGCGAGGACCGTCCACAGGACGCCGTGGGTGTATTGACCGCCATTCTCGCGGATGCCCGGTGGGTAGGCGGCAACGTAGCCAGGATCGGGCGCCTGACCGGAGAATGGCGGGGCGAGCAGGAGCATGATCCTTTCGCGCCGGTGCCAGAGATGCCGAAGTGAGGCGTCGAGCGCTCGTTTGGCCCGATCGGGGCGACCCGCTCCCGAGATGACGGCCCAGGACTGCGCAATGGCGTCGATCCGGCACTCGGGGCTTCCGCTCGAGCCCAAGGCGCTCCCGTCGTCGAAGGTTGCGCGGTGGTACCAGAAGCCGTCCCAGGCGTGCTTGTCGACGGCGTCGCCGATGCGCGAAGCCTCAGCCCGGCACCATTCGGCACGCTGGGTGTCACCGCGACGTTCGGCAACCTCCGAGAACCGCTCGAGCACGTGCGCCAAGAACCAAGCCAGCCAGACGCTTTCTCCGCGTCCGGCCGCACCGACGCGATTCATGCCGTCATTCCAGTCTCCCGACTGCATCAGGGGGAGGCCAGACGATCCGCGCGTCGCTCCCGTCCAGAGGGCACGAACGCAATGCTCGTAGAGTGACGCGGACTCGGCGGCGGCGGGTGGCACGCCGTAGAGATCTTCCTCGTCCGGCTCCAGCAAGCGCTCTTGCAGAAAGGCGACCGATTCGTCCCAGATGGCCTGGTTTTCCGTGGCTGCCGCGTACTCGAGGGCCGCCCAAGGCAGCCACAGCAGATCGTCCGAGCAGCGGGTGCGGATGCCTTCGCCGGTGTCGGCGTGCCAAAAGTGTTGGACGTCGCCTTCCAAGAACTGCCGCGAGGCCGCTAGGAGCAAGTGCTGGCGCGTCAGTTCGGGTCGCAGGTGCAAGAGTGCCATCGAGTCCTGCAATTGATCGCGAAAGCCATAGGCGCCTCCCGATTGGAAGAAGGCCGAACGACCCCAGAATCGGCAGCTTAGCGCTTGATAGGGCAGCCAATGGTTGGTCATGAGATCGAATGCCGGATCGGGCGTGCGGACCTGGACGTGGCCGAGCAGCTCTTGCCAGTGATCGCGTGCTCGTCCGAGGACCGCCTCTGCTTCGCGGTGGTCCGAGTAGCGCCCGACCAGCTCGAGCGCCTCTCGTTCGTCCTGCCCCGTGCCGAGGACGAACGCCACGCTGGCCTGTGCGCCGGGTTCGAGCTCGAGTTCGAGCTCGAGCGCTCCGCATGGATCGAAATCGGGACCCGAGCGGTCCGAGAGTTTGCTTGCCGTGAGCGCTTGCGGAGCTGCGCGCGTGCCGTAGCGACCGAAGAATTCGTCTCGATCGCTCGTGGACGAACGAACTTCGGCGGTCGAGGCCAAGAACACCCGCGACCTCGGGAACGGGGACATCGGGTTTCGCGCGAAGATGGCGCGCAGGTCCGGGCGATAGTTGGTGATGGTCGAGGCGCGGAGCGCGTCGCGATGACTACCGAGTGTCCACTCGACGTAGCCGTAGAGACGCAGCCTTCGCGGTCTGTCCGAGCGATTCTCCAGCGTGACGTGCCAAACTTTGACGGGATCGATCGGGTCGACGGCCACGCTGAGGCGCTGCACGAGGTCCTTGCGCGTGTGCTCGAAGCTGGAGTGGCCTTGGCCATGTCGCACGTCGTAGGTGGCGGCCCCTCCAGCGGGGGCCGGCGTGAGGCTCCAGCTTTCGCCCTCGTCCAGGTCGCGGAGATAAAAGAGCTCACCGGATGGGTCGAGCGTTGGATCGTTGGACCACGGCGTGAGGCGATACTTCTGGCTGTTCTCGAACCAGGTGAAGCTCGACCCGCTTTCGGTGACCAGCGCGCCAAACCGCGGATTGGCCATCACGTTGCTCCAAGGTTGTGGCGGTGTCTGTGCTGGCCCGATCCTCATCACGTAGTCGCCGCTCGCGAGATCGAAGCCACCGAGCCCGTTGTGAAACGCCAGTGCACGGCCAGGGACGGGGCTCGAGCTTGCTGGACGGGACTCCGCAGCCGGATCCGGCAGACGCTGGCCGAGTGGGGGAGGAGGGCTCTTCGTGGCTTGCTTCAGGGACCCGTCCGTCAGCGGCCGGGGCCGTCGTGTCGCGAGCGAACGAAGCTGCCCGGATAGCGAACCCTTGGAAACACTCAGCACGACGCGGGCTGCTCCGAGGATGAGCTGCAGGTCTTCCGCGGGAATGAGGGCCGTGCGGCGCACGAAGACACCGCCCCGTTGGTCGACATGTCCCTCCGCGGGTGTCGAGCGAATCATGCTGAAGACGGCATCCTGCACCGGTTGGAAGTAACTCGGCGCCTCCTCGTTCAAGATGACGAGATCCGTCGTGACGCCGTTGAGTCGCCAATACTCGTGCGCGAGCAGTGCGTCGCGACACAGCTCGGAGACCTCCGGCTCATCCAGTCTGAGCACGACTAGGGGCAGGTCTCCGGAGATGCCTTGCGACCAGAGGGCGTCACGGCCACGCGTACCGGCGGGCGGATTGGCGCCTCCAGCCAGGGGAGCCTGCGGGAAGAGGACGGCGGAGAGCAGCCTTTGATAGCGCTGCGCTTTCGGTGAATCGATGCCCAGGTGCCGCAATTCGACGCGTGCGTCGGCCCAGGCGAATTCGAACGCGCGCGCGATGCTGTGTCCGTCCGAGAACTGAGCAATCCGCTCGAGCAAGGCTGGCCTCGATTCCGCGAGCAAGGTGACGAGTGACAGCTGCAAAGGCGTGCCCGGCAGAAGCAGGACTTGTCGCCGAAGAACGAAGGCGGGATCCAGCGTCCCCGATGCGCCTTCCGCCCAGTCGGTTTGGGTCAGGCCCGCGGGCGCCTGCAGGCTGCCGCCGCGTCCGAGAAATGCGCTACGCGAGGTGCCAGCGCGGGCCACGAGCACCCCATCGGTGCCCACGAAGAGCTGGGCCATCCATACGTTCGGGTCGCCGCTTGCTCGCTTGCGCCGATGCGCGATGAGGACGCCCTGATCCGGTAGGTACTCGGTCTCGATGAACATCTTCTGAAACGCAGGGTGGGCCATGTCTGCGCTGCGGGGCGAAAGTGAGAGCTCCGTGAAGCTGGTCACGGCCAGCTGCACTGGGGACGCTGCATGATTGGTCAAGGTGATACGGCGAACCTCTGCAGCCTGTTCGGGAGAAAGAGTGATCTCGGTGAGTGTTTCCACATCGCCATCGCGACGTCCGAACTCCACCTTGTCGACCGAGAACACCGCATCGTAATGGCTGGGTTGTGCCCGGCTCGGCATGAAGCCGCTCGACCAGTAGGTGTCTCGGTCGAGGTTCTGAAAGTACAGGTAGATGCCGCCACACTCGAGCGATGCGTCCTCTCGAAAGCGCTGCGCGTCGATGCCGCGCCAGGTCAAGAATCCTTCGCCCGCTCCGGTTACCCAGGTGGAAAGGTCACCTTGGCCAAGCAGATGTCCACGCCGCGGTCCGGCCTGGACATCGACCAGATCGAGGTGTTCGTTCACCTCCTGATCGCGAGCTGCGGCCAATGTGGACACCGCGCGCGGGGCCTCCGGTTCGACGACGCCCGCGCGCGCCGGGATACGTTCCTCGAGCAAGAGCGCGCAGGCCTTGATGCGCAGATCGGCGTGAAAACGCCGCTGCATCGCGAAATCGGTCAAAAGATTCGCCAGCGCGACCAAGGTCATGCCCTGGTGGTGAGCCATGAAGGCTTTCACCACCACCTTGTTGCGTGTGGGGGGCAAGCGGGAGGGCGTGTAGTCAGCCGACTCGTAGAAGCCGAACGGGCCGTCAATCCCCGCGCGTCGCAACTCTTCGAAGTTTCTCGCTGCTGCGCGGGCACGGACCAGAGCCGCGAGGGCCGTCGCGTACGGCGCTATGACCAGATCTTCGCCCAGCCCAGGTTTGAGCCCTAGCTCGGGTACGCCGAACGCGCGGTACTGGTAGTTCAAACTCAAGTCCATCACGTTGTAGGCGGACTCGGAGATGCCCCAGGGCACGCGGAAGGTCCCCGCATGCGCAATCTGTCGTTCCACGACGGCGTGGCACGTCTGATCGAGCAAGGTGTCTGGATAGCTTCGCGTCACCAGGAGCGGCATCAAGTACTCGAACATCGAGCCGCTCCACGACAAAAGCCCAGGTTTCGAGGCGTATCTGGCACGCAAGCGCCCGAGCTTGAACCAGTGCTTGGCCGGCACATCGCCCTTGGCGATCGCCACCAAGCTGGCCAGCCGCGCCTCCGATGCCAAGAGGTCGTAGTGAGAATTGTCGAGCCGAGCGCCGCTCAGATTGTAGCCGATCGAGAACAGCGAGCGCTCTTCGTCGTAGAGCGCGGAAAAATCCATGTCCAAGACGAGCTTGTCGGCGCGAGCAGCGAGTGCGTCCAGATGCGCGATCTGTGCCGCGGCTCGACCTCGCGACGTTTGCAGGAGGCGCTCGAAGGCGGCAAGGGCAACGTCGTCGGCGAGATCGGCCAGGGCGACCTTCGCGAGGGCGACGACTGCTTCGACATCTTGGAGCAAGCCTTGGTAGGAAGCTGCGGCATGGAGGGCGCTTTCGAACGCTTGCCAACGTACGCCTGCCTCACCCGTGAGCGGTGGACCGCCGCTAGCGGTCGTCAGCTGCTCGAGCCAAGAGAAGTGCGGCAGGTTGCTGTCGATGGCGACCGCCGCATCGCGCAGCGTGTGCCGGGCCGTTTCGAGCCAATATTCGAACTCCGGCACCCCGCTGGTCGCTGGACGGCGCTCGAGCAGGGCTGCGAGCGCGCGGTTGGTTTCGAAAACCAAGAACGGCAGCCGGCTCGGCCGTGCTCGGCGTTCAACCTCTGCTTTTTCGAGCAGCAGCACGAGCTCTCGGGCTTGTTCTACGGCGACGGCGTTCGGCTTGGTCTGCTGGAGTGCTTCGGTGGCCAAGTAGACGGCGTCGAGCGTCGCTTGGAGGACCCATTCGGACAGGATGTGGACCCTTCCCGCCTCACGGCACGCCTCCGCAAACGTCCACAGGAATGCGGCAAAGTTGCCGCTGTCGACGGTCGACACGTAGCGAGGCTCGAGCGGGGAGAGGGTCGTCGTGTCGTACCAATTGAGGATGTGCCCGTCGCGCTTTTCCAGTCCCTCGATCGTGAGCAGGGTGCGTTGCCAGCGCTCCGTTGCCTCGTGCAGCTGAATGAAGCCGAGGTCGCGCGCCGCGGCCACCGACAACAGGTAGAGGCCGATGTTGGTCGGCGAAGTGCGATGGGCCACGACACCCCGCGGCTCTTCCTGAAAGTTGTCCGGCGGCAAGTGGTGATCGAGGTCACCGACGAAACGCTCGAAGAAGCGCCACGTCTTCCGTGAGATCCTGCGAAATGCCAGCGCTTCGACCTCACCCCATGGCTCGGCCACGACCTCTGGGTCGATGCGACTGATCCAGACCGCCACCCAAGGCGAAGACGCCCACATGACGAGGACAGGCAGTGCAATGGGCATCGTCGAGGGCGAGAAGTAGAGGATCGCCAGCCCCAGAAGCAGCGAAAGCAGACCGGCGACCAGTAGCCGCGGCACTCGCAGCACGCTGCCCTGATCGCGGCTCGCGGCGTCGCGCATGCTGGTCCACTCGAGCATGCGGCGACGGTCGATGAACTGCCTGTATAGTGCGACGGTGATGGCATCGAGGCTCACCAGCGCTTGGTCGAGCAGGAAGATCAGCGAAAGCGCTGCTTGCTTGGCGTTGCTCTTCAGGTCGCCGCCCAGACCACCGAGCCATTCGAGCTGGGCTCCGGAGCGGGCGAAGGAGAAAACCAGACGCCCGATGACCGGCGCCACGAACACGGAGAGGAGGAGCAAGGTCCCAGCCAGAGCAATTTCGAAACCCGAGAGCCAGGTGACGGCGGCTAGCAGGCAGAGCGCCGGTGCGAGCAGGCTGCGGCGCAGGTTGTCGAGGACGCGCCACGCGTCGAAGGCACGAAAGTCGTAGCGGCGCGGCTTGGGTTTACCTGGCATTTGGGGCCAGAGCCACGGCAAGAGCTGCCAGTCGCCCCGCATCCAGCGGTGATGCCGGCCGGTAGCTACGGAATAGGCGGCAGGTTGTTCGTCGATGACTTCGATGTCCGAAGCCAGTGCCGAGCGTACGTAGATACTCTCGAGCAAGTCGTGGCTGAGCACCTGGTTGTCCGGGACTCTTCCTGCCATCGCAGCTTCGAAAGCATCGATGTCGTAGATGCCTTTGCCGACGAACGAGCCCTCCCCGAGGAGGTCCTGGTAGACGTCCGAAACGGCGGTCGTGTAAGGATCGATCCCGGGCGGTCCAGCCGCCAAGCGCGCGAAAATGGACCTTCTTGCGCTCAAGGGTGAAGTGCCGACGCGCGGCTGGATGAGTCCGTGTCCCCGGACGACGCGCTGGCGCCTGGGATCGAGCCAGGGACGATTGAGCGGATGAGCTAGCGTCGCGACCAGACGGCGCGCGACACCCAGGGGTAGCTCCGTGTCTGTATCGAGTGTGATGACGAAGCGCAGCCCTGACAAAAGCTCGGGCGGCGCGGTCACGAGTTGAAAGGTCGTGTCGGTCGCGCCTCGCAAGAGGCGATTCAGTTCGTGGAGCTTGCCGCGCTTCCGCTCCCAGCCCATGAAGCGCTGCGCTTGCGAGTTGAATTGGCGCCCACGATGAAAAAGAAAGAAGCGCGCACCATCTTTGCCCGCGTTCAGACCCTCGATGCCGAGGCGGGCTCGCTCGAGGAGTTCCGCGTCTTCTGGCAGCTCTGCCGCCTCCGCATCGGGAAAATCCGTCAGCAAAGCGAAGTACAGGTTGTCGTCCGCGTTGGCGAGACTTCGGACCTCGAGCTCCTCCAGCAAGCGGTCGAGCCCGGTAGCGTCGAGGAGGGTCGGCACCACGACCAACGTGCTGCAGTTGGGGGGAACGCCGTTTCGGAACTCGAGTTTCGGCAAAATGCGCGGCGGAACCAAAGTGACGACCGCCGCATTGACGACGGCGATGGCGATCTCGCTGGCCGCAAACAGCATGGCGGGCAAGAGGAGCGCCCTGACCCAAAGTGGGGAATCTACGCCCGATAGAGTTGCCCATGCGGTCATCGCCAGACTCAGCGTGAGCGCCGCGACGGACCCGATGTAGAACGGAGTCGGCTGCCTTCGTATGAACTCGGCGAGTCGATAGTCGAGCCGCGGCACGTAGCCGAGCGAGCGATGAAGCTCGTCCTGCCCGTCGTCCAGCAAGTAGTAGCCAACGTGGGCTCGATACTCCTCCGCAGTGCCACGATGGCGGGATGCCAACGTCAGCGCTGCCTCTGCGACCACGGTCTCGGCCGTGCGACTTCGACGCGCCAGTTTCTCCACCGCGTGTCGACATCGGTCCGTCGAGGCCTCGTCCATTCGCGCATAGGTGTCTGCTGGGTCGCGCCTGAGAATGCCTTCGACACGACTGGCCGCGCGAAAGAAGTTGCTCCAATCGACGGTATTGACGGAGCGCATGCTCGTAACGGCGTTGCCGACCGAAACCTGGTCGGCCGCCTGACGCAGGTGGTAGCCGCGAGCGAGCTCCTCCGGTGAGATGCCGAGGCTTTCCGTTTGACGGGCAATCCAGGCCAAAGCTTCTGGCGACGCATCGTCGTGGGTTCGTAACTTCCCCAGCAAAGTGACGAGGAACTCGGCGCTCAGGGGGGCGCGCGCGCGCCATCGCTCCAGTTCGGCGAGGACCGCTAGAGGCCCATGCGGATCCCGGCCATCGGCCTCGGCGGGCGAACTGAGCGAGGCTCCGAGTAGGCGCTCCGCCCAGGCAGCCGCAACATCGCGGTCCCTGGCCGCGGCCTCCGACGAGGCGAGTGCGCTGACGGCGAGCACGAGCCCCAAGCGGAGCATGATGGGGATTGCCCAGAGCTCGCCGATGCTCAGCGTGCGCTCCGCTTGATAGGCCTCGACGAACCGTGAAAGCGCCGCCAAATCCAGGTGGCAATCGGTGTGCCGCAGGTAATCGAGGCAGAGAGCGTAAACCAGCGGGTAGCCTCGCATTCGGCCACGGCTGATGCGGGGCAGCTGGATCAGGTAGCCCCAGGGCAGGTCCTCGTCGATCTCTCGCAGTTGGCCCTCGACGACGTGTCCGTTGTCCAGCAGCCAGAGCTCGGCCGGGGAAGGATCGCGCTTGTGTTCAGCTCCCTCGGCCAACGCTGCGTAGGCCTTGTGAATCCGCTTGCGCGTCTTGACGAAACTCCGCCGTAGGGGCCTGGCCGTGCCACGCGTGGTGAACGACGAGTGCGAACGTCCTAGCTGGCGCGCATGCTCGAGCAGCTGCGCTTCTGGCCACATTTCTCCGCGCAGATGGGCTGGATGGTCCCAGACCTCGTCACGGTCGAGCGCAGAGCTCGCGGGCGCATGTTTGCTTCTCGTCTCGCCAGGTTTCACATCGGAACGAACCACGCAAAGGCCTTTCCGCGCCCTTGGCGCACCAGCAAACGGCGTCGACGGGCGAGCGAGAGCGCGCCGGAGGTACGCTCAGGGGGTCGTTACGCGTTTCCGCTGCGGACTGGGGAACTCATGAGATACGAGACGCACGGACCCGAGCTGGCCTGTTCGGCGAGACCGAGCTTGGGCTCGACGAAACGATGGAGCCACGTGCCATTCGTCAGAGGCCAGTCGGACGGGGACGAACCACAAGAGACGAAGCCGTGGTCTTCGTGCAAGAAGCAGCCTTCGCTGCCCCCGCAAATGGGGCACGGTCGTTTGGCCGAAGCGCCTCGCCACGCGGCGTCTGCAGAGACCAGTTCGCTACGCACACCCAATTGAACTCGCGTCATCGTTGCTTCCTTCCGAGCCAGCAGTTCGACGCCGGGGTGATCGAAATCCACGCCGGCTCGGGAAAGCCGTTGCATCGATCGTGCCAGGCTGGACGACGCGACGGGCCAGCCATTTCTGGGTGTTTTCTGTAGGTTGGCCCCGCGCCAGGCGTCGCTGCCACGGCGAAAACGCCCAGGGGCGTGCCGATTTGCCACACCCGCGTCGGTGGCGAGGCCTACTGCTCCAGCGTCTTCAAGAAGCGAATGCCGGGCCATTCCTTCTCGGTCGTTTCGAGGTGCCAGGAGTTGCGAGCCAGAAAGACCGGGATGCCGGTGTGGTCGGAGGCGAGGTAGCCTTCGTTACCGTCACGGAAACGATCGAAATCTTTGGGGTCGTCGAACTTGAGCCAGCGGGCGGTGTAGAGGCTTGCTGCTTCGAATACGACGGGGATGTCGTACTCGGTGCGGATGCGGTCGCGCAGGACTTCGAATTGGAGCGCGCCGACGACGCCGACCACCCAGTTGGAGCCGATGCTCGGCTTGAACACGCGCGCGGCGCCTTCTTCGGCGATCTGCTCGAGCGCGCGCCCCAAATGCTTGGCGCGCAAGGGGTCAGTGGCGCGAACGCGTTGCAAGAGCTCGGGCGCGAAGCTCGGAATGCCTGAAAAATGCAGCTCCTCGCCTTCGGTCAAGGTGTCACCGATGCGCAATTTGCCGTGATTGGGCACGCCGATGATGTCGCCAGCGTAGGCGTCTTCCACCAGACCGCGCTCCTGCGCGAAGAAGAGGACGGGGTTGTGCACGTTGAGTTGGTTGCCGGTGCCGACATGGTTCAGCCGGGCGCCGCGCTGAAAATGTCCCGAGCACAGGCGGAGGAAGGCGATGCGGTCCCGGTGCTTGGGGTCCATGTTCGCCTGGATCTTGAAGACGACCGCAGTGACCTTGTCTTCGGTGGGTTGCACCGTGCGCTCGCGCGCCTTCTGTGGGCGGGGCGGGGGGCAGAGGTTGGCGACGCCGGCCAAGAGCTCGCTGATGCCGAAGGTCTGGAGTGCGCTGCCGAAAAAGACGGGGGTCATATGGCCCTCGAGGAAGGCCTGACGGTCGAACTTGGGGCAGAGCTCGCGGGCCATGTGCGCTTCTTCGCGCAGGGTCGCGACGTGCCTTTCGGGCAAGAGTTGGTCGAGCTTGGGGTCGTCCAGGCCCTGGCATTCTTCGGCCACGTCGACGAGCTTTGCCTTGCTGCGCTCCATCAGGAGTAGCCGGTCGCGGAAGAGATCGTAGCAGCCGAGGAAGTCGCGCCCCATGCCGATGGGCCAGCTGGCGGGAGTGACATGCAGCTGCAGATCGTTCTCGATCTCGTCCATGATCGCGAATGGTTCGCGACCTTCACGGTCGAGCTTGTTGACGAAGGTGACGATGGGAATGTCGCGCAGGCGGCACACCTCGAACAGCTTCCGGGTTTGCTCCTCGATACCCTTGGCGGCGTCGAGCACCATGATGGCGGCGTCGACGGCCGTGAGCGTGCGGTAGGTGTCTTCCGAAAAGTCGGCGTGGCCGGGGGTGTCGACCAGGTTGAAGACGTAGCCGTCCTTCTCGAAGGTCATCGCCGAGGCGGAGACCGAGATGCCGCGTTCCTGCTCGACCTTCATCCAGTCCGAGCGGGCGCGCCTGGCATCACCCCGCGCTTTGACGGCCCCAGCCGCTTGGATCGCACCACCGAGCAAAAGGAGCTTTTCGGTCAGCGTCGTCTTGCCGGCATCCGGGTGCGCGATGATCGCGAAGGTGCGGCGGCGCGCGATCTGGGCCTCTAGGTCCGACATGGGTGCCGGACTATGGCCGAGCCGGCGCGCAGTTCAACGTCGACCCTTGAAGTCCATCATCTGCTGGACGACGCCCTCCGAGGCCTCCGCGACCTCGGCTTCTTCGCGGGCCAGGTCGGCGCAGTCCTCACAGAGCTTCTTTTTCTTGCCAAGGACGTTCACGGTGACCAGCTCGTCGACGTCTTGGCCGCACGATTTACACTCCGGCATGGGCCGAGCCTACCAGAGCTGGCCTCGGGCCAACACGTTCAACCAGTCCGGATGGCGCCCCGCTGGGGCGGCGTTTTCAGGGCGTTTCGCGGAGGGCACTCGGGGTGCTAAGCCCACGGGCACTTCATGACTCCGTCTTCCCCCCCCACGCTCTCCCGTCGCGATTTCCGCCACACCAAGATCATCTGCACGCTCGGTCCCGTCAGCTCCAGCGAAGAAGTGCTGCGCCAGATGGCGACCGCCGGGATGAACATCGCCCGCTTCAACATGTCCCATGGCAATCACCAGACCCATGGCGAGATGATGCAGGTGATCAAGAAGCTGAACCGGGAGCTGAATCACCCGATTGCCATCTTGCTCGATACCCAGGGCCCGGAGATCCGCACCGGCGAGCGCAGCGAAGGTCTCCAGCTCGATGCTGGTGACGAGGTCACCTTGACGGTCAACCCTGCCGAGGCCGGCGAGCCGCGCACGGTGCTGGTCAACTACCGGGATTTGGTCACCGACCTGAAGGTCGGCGACAAGGTGACCATCGACAACGGCATCATCAACCTCGAGGTGCTGTCCATCACCGGTACCAAGATGCGCTGCCAGGTCGTCGATGGTGGCAAGGTCGGCTCGCGCAGGCACGTCAATCTGCCCGGTGTGCGCGTCAACCTGCCGAGCATCACCGAGAAGGACGCCAGCGACATCCAGTTCGGTCTGGACAACGACATCGACTTCATCGCGCTGTCGTTCGTGCGCAGTCCCGAGGACATCATCGAGTGTCGCAAGCTGGTCGATGCGGCCGGCAAGAAGACGCGCATCTACGCCAAGATCGAGAACCACGAAGGCGTCGAGAACTTCGACGCCATCTTGGAGCAGGCCGACGGCATCATGGTGGCGCGCGGCGATCTGGGCGTCGAAGTGGACATGCGCGAGCTGCCGGTCCACCAGCGCAACATGGTGCGCGCTTGTGCACTCAAGGGTAAGCCCGTGATCGTCGCCACGCACATGCTGGAGTCGATGATCCAGAATCCCACCCCGACGCGTGCGGAAATCACCGACGTGGCCAACGCCGTGTACGAGGGCGCCGATGCGATCATGCTCAGTGGCGAGACGAGCGCCGGCAAGTACCCGGTCAAGTGCATCCAAGTGATGGACAGCATCGCGCGGCGGCAGGAAAAGGAGCCCATCATCGGCTTCCATCGTGCGCGCAAGGTGCAGGAAGTGCGTGAGCACCTGGCCAAGGCCGCTTGCAAGCTGGCCGACTACCTCGGCTCGCATGCCATCGTGGTGACCAGTCGCTCGGGCCGTCTGGCGGAAGCCGTCGCGTCGTTCCGGCCGACCACTGCCATGATCTACGGCTGCACCGACGACGAGGGCACGCGGCGAAAACTGTGGGGTGTGCGCTCGGTCGTGCCCATCTTCATCGAGTTTTCCGACACCAATCCGGAGATCACCGTCGGCAATGCCATGCGCGAGCTCCAGCGCCGCAATCGGCTGCTCAAGGGCGATCACGTGGTCGTCGTGAGTGACATCCACATCGGCGATCAGCGCATCGAAGCGGTCCAGGTCCGCACTTTCGAGGCGTAGGACCCTTCGCGGTCGGAACCTGCTAAAGTGCGCCCGCCGATGGCCGACATGACCTCTCTTTCTAGCTTCGGGGAGCTGCCCACGGAGGCGCCCGAGGCGGTGACGCGAGTTGTGGCAGCGCATGCCAACATCGACTCGCGTTGGGCCAAGTGGTGGGCGCGCGCGCTGAACGATCCGCGGGACGTCGTGTTCGTGAACCTCTCGCTCGGCATGATGCTCACGATGTGGCCGGCGGCCGCGTTGCTCTATTGGCTCGCCCTCCGCGGTCAGTTCAGCTGGTGGCTGCTCGTCCCCTACGCGGCTCTCTTCGCGACGTGGTTCGACCGCTTCACGTTGATGCTGCACTGCACGTGCCACCGGCCGCTCTTCAATCGCCGCTTCAAGGCTTTGAACGACGTCATCCCCTGGCTTGTGGGGACCGCGTTTGGCCAGACACCGACCGCCTACTTCGTCCACCACATGGGCATGCACCACCGTGAGGGGAACCTGCTGCCCGACCTGTCGACGACGATGCCGTTCCAGCGGGACCGTTTCACCCACTGGCTCAGGTATTGGGGTCGCTTCATGACCATCGGCCTGGTGGATCTCGTCAAATACCATTCGCGTGGCGGCCGCGGAAAAATGGTCCGTCGTCTGCTGCTGGGCGAGGGCGTCTATTGGGGCCTCGCAGCCGTACTAGCCGTTTGGGTTCAGCTCGAAGCGACGCTGACGGTGTTCGTCATCCCCGTGGTCCTCATGCGCACGCTGATGATGGCCGGAAATTGGGGCCAGCATGCCTTCGTCGATCCCGACGATCCGGTCAGCGACTTCAAGAACAGCATCACGTGCCTGAACTCGCGCTACAACCGGCGTTGCTTCAACGACGGGTACCACATCGTTCACCACGTGAAGCCGAGCCTTCACTACACCGAGATGCCGGTCGAGTTCGCCGAGAACCAGCGGCTCTACGGACAGCACGATGCCATCGTGTTCGACGGGCTCGACTTCTTCGAGGTGTGGCTGCTTCTGATGCTCGGCAAGAAGCGCACCTTGGCCAAGCACTTCGTCCGCTTGCCTGGTGCTCCACGGCGCACGGAGGCAGAGGTCATCGCGCTCTTCGAGCGACGCCTGAAGCCATTCCCTGCTGATTGGGCTCCGGCTGCCGCGCCGGCCGAGTGAGGCCCCGGCCGAACGGCGCCGGCCGAGTGAGCCTTACTGTTCCTGCTCGAGCGGTACCGCGAGCAGTGTGACATCGAAGCCCTTGGGGCTCGTCGTCACCAGCGCCCCGTAGGCATGGGTTCCGCCCGGCGCTTCGCCGACCGAGCCCACACTCACGATGCGTATGTCCGCGACGCTGCCGTCGAACTGCTCGTGGCTGGAGCCGCAGATGATCAGGTCCCCCGGCTCGTCGCCGAGCTGGAAGATGAGCTCCTCCTCGCTCATCTCGCGGTTGAAGGACTCAGTGGGATCGCGGGGCGTACCGTGCACGACGAGCATCGTGTGACCCGATTCGAGCGGCAGCCGGGCCACCGGTTGCAGGCGGCCTAGTCGAGCCAAAATCAGCTCACCGAGCTCCGTCTGCACCTCGGAAAGGCGCTTCAAGCGTTGGCGTTCGATCGGGCTCGTGGCCGTCAGCTTGCTGGCGTCGATGCGTGCGAGTGCGCGGTCACCCACGCCCTGAACGCACAGCGCGTTGTGCGAGACGAGCGTCTTCCACACGCGCAGGGGTTCGGGTCCTGGGAAGCACAGGTCACCGCATGCGATCAGTTGGTCGAACCCGCGGGCACGACCTTCTGCCAGGATGGCATCCAGAGCGCTCGCCTGGCCATGGATGTCGGAGACGCAGAGAAAACGCATCAGTGGCTTCCGTTTCGGAGCAAACGTGCAGCGTCGAGCGCGCCGTAGGTGAAGATGACGTCGGCGCCGGCACGCCGGAGACAGAGCAGGCTTTCGAGCAGGCAAGCATCGTAGTCGATGAAGCCTTTTTCGGCTGCGGCCCGTAGCATCGAGTATTCACCGCTCACGTGGTAGGCGGCCACGGGCAAGTCCGAGTTTTCGCGCACGAAGCGGATCACGTCGGCGTAGGGTAGGCCGGGCTTGACCATCAGCCAGTCGGCGCCCTCCGCGGCATCGAGCCGGATCTCCCGCAGCGCCTCGCGCACGTTGGCCGGGTTCATCTGATAGGTCTTCTTGTCGCCGCTGCGCGGAGTCGAGTCGAGAGCCTGTCGAAAGGGGCCATAGAAGGCGGAGGCGTACTTGACGGAATAGGAGCAGATGGCAGTTTCGCTGAAGCCGGCGTCGTCCAGGGCCTGGCGGATGACACCGACCCGACCGTCCATCATGTCGGAGGGCGCCACCACGTCGGCGCCCGCTCGCGCCTGATTCACCGCCATTTTCGCCAAGATGGGCAAGGTCAGCTCGTTGTCGATGCGGCCGTCGACCAAGACGCCGTCGTGGCCGTCGCTGCTGTACGGATCGAGCGCGACGTCGGTGACCACCAAGAGCTCGGGAAAGCGCGCCTTGAGCAGGCGTACCGTGCGCTGCAAAAGACCGTCCGGATTGGCGCTTTCCTGGCCCAGAGGATCCTTGAGCGAGTCGGCGATGGCCGGGAACAGCGCCACGCCAGCGAGACCGAGCTCGAGGGCCTCACCGGCCAAGCGCGCGATGCCCTCGAGGCCCAGGCGCGCATGTCCCGGCATCGAGGTGATCGGGTGGGGCGTTTCGCTTTCGTGCACGAACAGCGGCAGGATCAGGTGGGCGGCGGACAGCTGCGTTTCCTGCGAGAGTCCGCGGATCTTGGCGTGCCGTCGGTTGCGGCGCGGGCGCTCGAGCATGGCGGTTTTGTAACACGTTTTGGCCCCAGGGCTCGGGGGGTGCGACGCGGGTCTTTCCGAGCTAGACAGCGGCGCCCGCTGGGTGGGCCCCCCGCGGGGCCGGGGCCCAGGCGGGTGGCGCGGTTTGGCCCTTGGAAGGATACGAGGATGAGTAGAGCGCTAATCGTCGGAGCGGGTGGAGTCGGCAAGGTGGTGGCCCACAAGGTCATGCAGCTGCCGGAGATATTCACGGACGTGACCTTGGCGAGTCGTACGGTGGCCCGCTGTGACGCCATCGCCGACGAGATCCAGTCCATCCAAGGCCGGCGCCCCAAGACGGCCGCGCTCGACGCTGACAACGTCGAGGAGACTGTGCGCCTGCTCGAGCAGGTTCGCCCCGACATCCTGATCAACGTCGCGCTACCCTACCAAGACCTGACCCTGATGGACGCTTGCCTGAAGACCGGCACGCCGTACCTCGATACCGCCAACTACGAGCCGCCCGACACGGCGAAGTTCGAGTATCACTGGCAGTGGGCCTACCGCGAGCGCTTCGAGCGCGCGGGCCTGATGGCTCTGCTCGGGTCGGGCTTCGATCCCGGTGTAACCAACGTCTTTTGCGCCTACGCGCAGAAGCGCCTGTTCGATCGCATCGACACCATCGACATCCTCGATTGCAACGCGGGCGACCACGGGCACAAGTTTGCCACCAACTTCAACCCGGAGATCAACATCCGGGAAATCACCCAGCCTGGTCGCTACTGGGAGCGTGCGGGTGAAAACGGGCCCGGAGAGATCACCGAGCAGGCAGGCCCCGGGCACTTCCGCCAGATCCCGGCCATGAGCATGCGCTGGGACTACGACTTTCCCGAGGTCGGCGTGAAGGCCGCGTACCTGCTCTACCACGAGGAAATCGAGTCGCTCTGCCGCAACATCCCGCACGTCAAACACATCCGTTTCTGGATGACGTTCGGTGACTCGTATCTCAAGCACCTCGAGGTGCTGCAGAACGTGGGCCTGACGCGCATCGACCCGATCGACTTCCAGGGCCAGAAAATCGTACCCATCCAGTTTCTGAAGGCGCTCTTGCCCGATCCTGCGAGCCTGGCGCCGGGCTATACCGGCAAGACGAGCATTGGCTGCCTCATCGCTGGCACCAAGGATGGTAAGCCCCGTCGCGTGTTCATCTACAACAACTGCGATCACCGCGCTTGCTACGAAGAAGTGCGCTCGCAAGGCATCAGCTACACCACCGGCGTTCCAGCCGTCGTGGGCGCTGCGATGATGGTCACCGGCAAGTGGAAGCGAGCCGGCGTTTACAACATCGAAGAGCTGGATCCCGAACCTTTCCTCGAGCTGCTCGGGCGCCATGGCCTGCCGTGGCACGTTCAGGAGCTGCCCGCGTCTCCATGAGCCGGGCAGAGTTTCGAGCCAGCCTGGCCGAGGGCGTGCGTTTCGACCCCTACGGGCTCGAGAGCCCCTACTACGTCGTGGACCTCGGCCTCTTGCGTCGCAACTTGGCGGTGCTGCGCCGGGTGGGCGACGAGAGCGGAGCCAAGGTGCTGCTGGCCCTCAAGGGCTTTGCCATGTGGAGCGTGTTCCCCATCGCTCGCGAGTATCTGACGGGGATCACGGCCAGCTCCGTCAGCGAGGCGCGCCTCGGGCGCGAGGAATTCGGTGGTGAGGTGCACGCCTATGCGCCGGCCTATTCGGAGGCCGACATCGCCGAGCTCGTGACCTTGGCGGACCATGTGGTTCTCAATTCGGTGACCCAGCTCCAGAAGTTCGAGCCCGTCCTGCACCGGGCGGGCGTCGAATGTGGCCTACGCATCAATCCCGAGCACCGCGAGGTCGAAACGGAGCTCTACGATCCGTGCGCCCCCGGCTCGCGTTTGGGCGTGCGCAAGGCAACGCTCGAGGCCGCGCCCCAAGACCTCTTGGCTCGCATCGACGGCCTGCATTTCCACAACTTGTGCCAGAAGAACAGTGATGCGCTGGAGCGAACTCTTGCCGCCGTGGAGGCTCGCTTCGCCGACTTCATCGCCGGTGTGAAGTGGGTCAACTTCGGTGGTGGACATCACATCTCGCGCCCTGACTACGACGTCGAGCGACTGATTCGGATCGTGCGCGACTTCTCGGCACGCTACGGCAAACAGGTGTACCTGGAGCCCGGCGAAGCCTCCGCGCTCAACACCGGCTTCCTGGTGGCGGAAGTGCTCGACTTGGTGCCCGGTCCAGCTGACGGTCTCACGACGGCAATCTTGGACACGTCGGCTACGGCCCACATGCCGGACGTGCTCGAGATGCCTTATCGGCCGGAGGTCCTGGGGGCGGGGCTACCCGCTGAGAAACCGCACACCTACCGCTTGGGCGGCCTGACCTGCTTGGCCGGGGACGTCATCGGCGACTACTCGTTCGCCCAGCCGCTCGCACCAGGCGATCGGCTCGTCTTCACCGACATGGCCCACTACACGATGGTCAAGTCGACGATGTTCAACGGCGTTCGGCATCCGAGCATCGCCACCTTCGAGCCGACGACCGGCGCACTTCGTGAAGTGCGCCGCTTTGGCTACTTGGACTACAAGAATCGCTTGTCCTGATTCTCGCGGGCGCACGCAGCTCGCGGCCCAAAGCGGCCGCCGCAGGGATCGCTCGACGCCGTGGGTTTCGCGGTATGCTCGGGCGCTCTCATGACGCTCGATCCCCGCATTGTCGGCCTGGTGGCCCAGACGGACCTCGAAGAGCGTCTGCGTCTGGTGCCGCCTTCGGCCAGTTTGCGGGGCCTATATTTCAAGAACACGTTGGCCGTCCTGCGTTCGGCAGCCCTTTTACCGCAGTATCAGGAGTACTACCCCGAGACGTATTCGGCCGTGCGCTTCTACCCGATGGCGGATTTCCTCGAACGCGCTGCCGTTGCGGCGGCGCTGCTGCGGGGGCCCGAGCACATCCACGACGGCCTGCGCGAGATCGGTCGGCGCAACGTGCTCGCGTTCACGGAGAGCTTGATCGGTCGCACGGCGCTCCGATTGCTCGCCCCGGACCCGGTGACCCTGCTGCGCCAGGCCTGTGCCGGTCGGCGGCAGAGCTGCCGCTACGGGCGCTGGGAGGTCACGTTCCCGGAACCCGGCATGGCGATCATGCACATGTTCGAGGAATACCTTTGGATTGAGTCGAACGTGCTCGGGGCGGCCGAGGGGACGATGGAGGCCATCGGGCGGATTGCGACAGTCCAGGTGGAATTGGATTCAAAATTCAAGGGACGGCATATCCTGCGCTGGCAATCCTGAGCAGGATTCTTTCTATTTCACTAGGAGCATGTCGGCTTTTGCCCCACAATGTCCCACTAGGGGCGGAAGTGGTTAGAGCAAAAGTCCGACATGTCCCCAACCCCGGCAGACGCCTGCACTGACTCCTCCGATTCGGCGCGCGATACGATTCCGCCCGAATCCACCATCGTCAGCCGGCGGGCAACGCCTGCGCTTCAGGCCGACCAGCCGACGGAGCGCATCGAGTCGTCGCCGTCGAGCCTGCTAGCGAGCTCGGTCGCACGTCGCCTCGTCGAGGTCCTGCTCGCTCGCGGCGTCGACACCTACTTCGGTGTGCCGGGCGGACCCATCTGCCCACTGTTCGAGGCGGTGCGCCTCGAGTCGAAGGTCAGGCTCGTCGAATCCCGGCACGAGAGTCACGCTGCGTTCTCCGCCGCCGCCTACCATCGCGCGACCGGGAAAACCCCCGTCTTACTCGTCACCGCGGGTCCCGGCATCACGCATTGTGTGAGCGGTGTCGCCTCTGCCTGCCTCGAACGTGCGGCCGTGTTGGTCGTCGCGGGGGACGTCGCCTGGGCCACTCACGGTGGGCGCTTGGCGCAGGATTCAGGGCCTGAAGGCCTCGCCGCGGAGCAGATCCTAGCGTCGATCACGCGGGCACAAGTGCGCGTCACCAACGGCCGGAGCGCAGTGAGCCAAGCGCTGTCGGCCCTCGAGCGCGCGGAAGACCCCGCCCGGCCGGGTCCTGCCCTGCTCGTCGTTCCGATCGACCGGGCGACCGAGGAGGCGCCGAGCTTCGAGGTCGCCGACGCCGCAGCGGTGAGGCGAAGGACACCGGACAAGTCAGCCGTTCGGCGCGTCGCGGACGCGTTCGAGGGAGCAAAGCGTCCGCTGCTCGTCCTGGGCAACGCAACTCGGCGCGATCCAGCCGCCGTGCGGGACTTGGTCGACCGCCTCGACGTTCCCTTCATCACCACGCCAGCAGCGAAGGGCGTGGTCGATGAACGACATCCGCGTTCGCTGCGCAACGGCGGCATGGCCGCCTCGAAATGGGCCCGGCGCTACACGGCCGAGCCCGTCGACGTGGCACTGGTGCTCGGCACGGACCTCGACGACACGTCGATCGGGCCGACGCCTTACATTGGCCAGGGCGGTAGCCTCTTTCACGTGGACATCGAGCCGCGCGTCTTCCACCGCAATCTGCCGACCAAGCTCGGCATCACGAGTGACCTGGTGGAGTTCTGCCAGCACCTGGGAGCTGCCATTGGTGACGGACGAGTTCGGCAAGCCGAGGCCATTTTGGCCCTGGAGAATGCTCGGAGTGGTCCCGCCTTCGACGTGCCCGACTTCGAGGCCGATGACTCGGGCCGATTGCAACCGCATCGGGCGGTCGGTGATCTGCAGGCGGCCTTCGGACCCACGGCGCGCTTCGTCAGTGACATCGGCGAGCACATGCTGTTCGCGCTCCATTATCTGACCGCCAGCGGACCCGACGCGTTCCACATTCAGCTCAATCTAGGCAGCATGGGGAGCGGCATTGCTGCCAGCGTCGGGCTCGGCTTGGCCGACCCTCGGCGCACGGTCGTTTGCATCTGCGGGGACGGCGGCATGCACATGTCCGGCATGGAGATCCTGACCGCCAAGAAGCTCGAGCTCCCGGTGGTTTACGCCGTTTTCAACGACTCTCGCTACAACATGGTCCACCACGGCATGCGGCAAATCTTCGGCTCCGCGAGCGACTACGCCACACCAGACGTCGACTTTGCCGCCTGGGCGCAGGCGATGGGCATCCCCGCCGCCGTGATTCGCTCGGGCGGCGAACTGACACCTGCGCTCGCACAGGGGCTCATGGCAGGTGGCGGCCCGGTCGTCTTGGACCTGCGCATCGATCGCGAGGTGCGCGTGCAGGGCGGCGGACGCGTCGAAGCCCTCAGGCACATGTCGATGCTCTCCGCAGGCGGTGCGAGGGACGCGCGATGAGCGCCTACATTGCGGGCATCGCCGCCTGGTACCCGGAACCGGTGCGCTACAATTCCGATTGGCCAGCCGAGTTCGGCCAGCGCTCATTCGAGGGGGATCGGCTGTTCAACGACATCCCGCAGGCGTCGGAGCCGAGCGCGCGCATCACCGACGAGTACCTGGCCCGCGAGGCTTCGGATCCTTTCTTGGGTGCAAGAGAGCGTCGCGTCGCGCCGGCGTCCGTCTCCGCCGTGGATGCCGAGGTTTGGGCGGCGGAGCGCGCCCTGGCTGATGCAGGTGTGCGCGCAGCGGACGTCGATCTCGTCATCTCCTACTCGGTCACGCCCGAGCGCCTGACTCCTGCGAGCGCGTGCGCAGTGGCGCATCGCCTCGGCGTCGGCCAGGCGCTGGCGTTCGGGATCGATGCCGCCTGTGCCACGGCGCTCGTGCAATTGGACCTCGCGGCCAAGTGGGTCGAGTCGGGACGCGCCGATACGGTGCTCTTGACCCAGTCGCATCTTCTCTTGCGGGCCTTTCCCATGCTCCACCCTGCAGCTCCCGGCCTCGGAGACGCTGCCACCGCCATCGTGGTGCGCCGCAGCGGGCGCTATCGCATCGTGGCCACGCATGCGGCGACGAGCGGCGAGTATCACGACGCGGTGACCTGGGTGCGTTCGGCGCCGGAAGACGCGCCTTGGTGGCTCGCCGGTTCGGACTTCCGCGTGGGCACACGCAATCGGGAGCAGGCCAAGATGCTGCAGCGCGACACGGTGAGCTTTGCAGCGCGCACGTTGCGCGAGGTGTGTGAACAGGCAGGCGTGGACGTAGAACGCCTGCGCCTCCTGGCGAGCGTCGAGCCGCGAGGCTGGGTGCCGCTGGCGACGGCGCGCGTGCTCGGCTTGAGCGAGAGCTCGGTCCTCAGCGTGTACGAGACACGCGGACATTTGGGTGCGTGTGGACCCATTGCCAATTTGGCCCTGGGTCAAGCGAGCGGCCGAACCAATGCTCCGGGCCTTTTTGGCCTGTACGGGCAGGGCGCAGGCTTCACTCGGGCGGCGGCCTTGCTCCAGATGGACCTCGCAGAAGTCCCAGCCTAGGTTTGTCTTGCGGGACGGTGCCTCGCGGGTCCCTTCGAATCATGGTTGCTGCCGTCGATATCTTCGTCGTGTTTGCCTCCCCGCCGCAAAGGCGGCTGTACGAGGATCACTTGGAGCGGCGGGCCGAGCTAGGTAGCGGTCGTGTTCGAGTCCTCGACCTGCCTCAGCCACTCCCGCTCGGGCTCGACGTCGTGCGCGCGGCCGCGGGCTCTGCGCCCATCGGGGTCGTCGCCGAAAACGCCGACCAAGCGCTCATGGCCATCCGCGCTGGCGCCGACGAAGCGGTGGTACTCGGTCCACCGGACCTGGAGGAGATCACCAACTTCGTGGATCGCATCCGCGTGCGCGCAGAGGTTCGGCGGGAGCGGGAGCGACTGACCGACGACCTCAGGCAGGCGGAGGGCCTCACCGCCTTGGGCACGCTGGCGGCCGGCGTCGGCCACGAGCTGAACAATCCGCTCGCAATGATCACGCTCGGCTTCGATTTCCTGCGTGAAGCGCTGCTGCCCGACCTGGAGGTGCTGTGGAAGGCACGGGCCGACCTCGAGCGCGGTGCCCTCGGTCCGGCGGAGGTCGAGTCCGCCCTGCGGGCCCTCTTGGCCGACGGAACCGACGTCGCCCAGCTCTTGGACGACCTCTCCGCCTCGACCGAAGCGGTGACACAGGTGGTGCGCGATTTGCGCGTCTTCACCAGGAGCACGGCGACGGAGTCGCCGTCGTTCTTCAGCCCTGGAGAAGTCATCCAGCAGGGTCTGCGGCTGGTGCGTCGGCAGCTGCCCCCGCGCACGGTGATCGAGGAGGACTACGAGGACGAGCTGCCGCAGCTCTATCTGCCGCGCAATCGCGTGGCTCAGGTGCTCACGAACCTGCTCGTCAATGCCGCGCAGGCCATGCGGGACTTTCCGCGCACGACACACCGGTTGCGGCTCGGCGTGCGAGTGGACGACCAGAACGTCGCCTTTTCCATCTCCGATACCGGACCGGGCATCCCCGACGAGGATCTGGAGCGTATCTTCGATCCATTCTTCACGACCAAACGCGAAGCTCACGGGACGGGTCTCGGGCTGTCGATTTCGCGCGGCATCATCCACAAGCTGGGCGGGGACTTGGTCGTCTCGTCCCTGCTCGGCGACGGGGCCACGTTCATCGCCTTCTTCCCGCTGCCGACCGACGCACAGCGCGCGGTGCAACCGCTGAGCGAGGCCGATTCGGTCCCGCCGGTGTCTTCCACGCCGGGTCGCCACACGGTGCTCATCGTGGACGACGAGGAGCGACTCTTGCGCGCTACGGCGCGGGCCCTGACCCCGACCTACAAGGTCCTGACCGCGCGGGATGGCGCCGAGGCCCGCGACTTGCTCCTGAGCGGCTCACGCGTGAGCGCCATCGTCAGTGAGCTTTCACTGCTCGAGCTCGACGGCATCCACTTCTACGAATGGCTGAAGACTTTTCAGCCGGAGCTCGCGGCGCGCGTGGTGTTCGCTACGGGCGCGCACGAGCGCAGCGAGTACCGCGAGTTCTTGGTGTCGAGCGGCGCTGCCGTATTGCCGAAGCCGTTCTCGGTGGCCGAGCTCTTGGCCGCGGTGGCTCGCGCCCTCGCATCCAAGCCGAGCTAGCTTGCAAAACAGGAACGCCGCGCTGCCCATGAGGGAGCGCGGCGCCTGCGGACGTCGGCCGACGGCCCTTACTTCGCTGCCTTGCGGGCCGCGACCTGCTCCTTGACCTTCTCCAGGATCTGGCGCGGGCAAGGGGAATAGTGCGCGAACTCCATGGTGAACTGGCCGCGGCCGGAGGTGGCCGAACGCAGATCACCGATGTAACCGAACATCTCGGAGAGCGGGACCTCGGCCTTGATGCGGACCGAGGTGGCACCCGCATCCTGACCCAGGATCATGCCGCGGCGACGGTTCAAGTCGCCGATGACGTCGCCCACGTAGTCGTCGGGCACGAACACGTCGACCTTCATGATCGGCTCGAGCAGCTCCGGACCAGCCTTGGGCATGGTCTGGCGGAACGCCGCTTTGGCCGCGATTTCGAAGGCGATCTGGCTGGAGTCGACGGCGTGGAAGCCACCGTCCGTAAGCGTGACCTTCACGTCGACCAAGGGGTAACCGCAGAGCGGGCCCTCCTGCATCATGACCTTGAAGCCCTTTTCGACGGCGGGGATGAACTCCTTGGGGATGGAGCCGCCCACGATCTTCGTCTCGAAGACGTAGCCGGTGCCCTTCTCGCCGGGCTCGATCGTGTAGTCGATCTTGGCGTACTGGCCGGAGCCGCCGGTCTGCTTCTTGTGGGTGTAGCCATCGGCGACGGCGCGCGTGATCGTCTCACGGTAGGCCACCTGCGGCTCGCCCATCATGACGTCCACGCCGTGGGTACGGCGCAAGATGTCCACCTTGATGTCCAGGTGGAGCTCGCCCATGCCCTTGAGGATGGTCTCGCCCGATTCCTGGTCGACTTCGACGCGGAAGGACGGATCTTCGGCCACCAGCTTGCCGAGGGCAATCGACAGCTTCTCGTGCTGGGCCTTGTCCTTGGTCTTCACGGCGATCGAGATGACCGGATCCGGGAAGACCATCGGCTCGAGCGTGGCGGGGTGGTCCTCGTCACACAGCGTGTGGCCCGTGCGCACTTCCTTCATGCCGACGAGGGCAATGATGTCGCCTGCTTGGGCTTCTTCGATCATCGTGCGGTCGTTGGCGTGCATCTCCACCATGCGGCCCACACGCTCCGTCTTGCCGGTCGCCGTATTCAGGATGTTGTCACCCTTCTTCAGCTTGCCCGAGTAGATGCGAGTGAAGGTCAGGACGCCGAAACGGTCATCCATGATCTTGAAGGCCAGCGCGCGCAGCGGCAGGTTGGGGTCGACGATGGCGAACTCGCCAGTCGGGTTGCCCTCGATGTCGGTGATCGGCTGGGGCTGGACTTCCGTCGGGTTGGGCAGGTAGTCGACCACCCCGTCCAATACGAGCTGGACGCCCTTGTTCTTGAAGGACGAGCCACAGAAGGTGGGGAAGAACGCGAGCCCGATGGTGCCCTTGCGGATGCAGCGCTTGAGCTCCTCGATGCTGGGCTCCGTGCCCTCGAGGTACTTCTCCATGACGGCATCGTCCTGTTCGACGGCCGTTTCGATCATGTCGGCGCGGTACTTCGCCAAGAGCTCCTTCATGTCGGCCGGGACGTCCTCGACCTTGAAGTTCTCCGGCAAACCGCTGTCGTCCCAGACGTAGGCTTTCTGGGTGAGCACGTCGACCACGCCGACGAAGTCACCTTCGGTGCCGATGGGCAGGGTCATGACGACGGGCTTGGCGCCGAGGACGTCCTTGATCTGCTTGATCACGCGGTAGAAGTCGGCGCCGAGGCGGTCGAGCTTGTTCACGTAGATGACGCGCGCGACCTTGCTCTCGTTCGCGTAGCGCCAGTTGGTCTCCGACTGCGGCTCGACGCCGCCCGAGCCACAGAACACACCGATGCCGCCATCGAGCACCTTGAGCGAGCGGTACACTTCGATGGTGAAGTCGACGTGTCCGGGCGTGTCGATGATGTTGAAGCGGTGACCCTTCCAGAAGGCCGTCGTCGCGGCCGACTGGATGGTGATGCCGCGTTCCTGCTCCTGCACCATGAAGTCCGTCGTGGCAGCACCATCGTGCACCTCGCCGATCTTGTGGATCTTGCCGGTGAGCTTGAGGATGCGCTCGGTCGTGGTGGTCTTGCCGGCGTCGACGTGCGCGAAGATGCCGATGTTGCGGTACAGGGAAAGGTCAGTCATCTCGGTTATTTTTCCGATGAGGTTCGGCCGATTGGGGGGCGGAGCATGAAGGCAGAAAGGCCGACTTTCAACCTACACGGACCGAATGTTGGCTCGGCAGGGACTTTCGCTGGGGCTGGACGGCCCCTGGGCTCCACCAGCCTGGCAAGGAGGGGAATCTAATCACCAATTTCGGCCTGTCCTGCCGCAACGGGACGCGCGTCCGTCCGACTGCGTGTCATGCCCCACGGCCCTCCTACCGTCCTCTCTGGAGCGTCCCTGCCGCATCAGCTCCGCGATCTGACGCGTCCGCCCGAGGAGGCGTACCTCTGGGGTCGGCTGCCACCGGGGCCGCGCGTGGGCATCGTGGGCACCCGCAAGTCGAGCGCCCGCGGCTTTCGCATCGCCTTCGAGGTGGCGCACCAGCTCGCCTCGCTCGGCATGACCATCGTCTCCGGTGGCGCCCTAGGCATCGATCGGGCGGCGCACCTCGGGGCGTTGCGTGCTCGCGCACCGACACTCGTGGTGGCGCCGGCGTGGCTGGACCGTCCGTACCCGAAGACGAACGGTGAGCTCTTCGGGAAAGTGGTGGAGAGGGGCGGCGCCTACCTGACTGTGGCGACGCCGACCGATCTGCTCCTCGATCCGACCTTCTGGCGCAGGAACGAAATCCTGGCGGCTCTCTGCGACGTGATCTTGTTCGGCGAGATGGGAATACCGAGTGGAGCGCTCAACACCGCCAAGTTCGCACGCCAGCTCGGTGTGCCGCGCTTCATCCTGCCGTGGTCGCTGAAGGCCAAGGACCTGCGCGGAACTCGGGCTGAGCTCGAGCGGAACGCGACCCCGTACTTCGGTGCCGGCCAGCTGGTGCGCCTGCTCCAAGGCAGAACGTTCGACAATCCCGGCTACTGGGAGCGCTCACCCGCGGCGCTGGTCGAGCCGCCCCGCAAGCGGAAGCGGCGTTCGAGGAAAAAGACAGCACTGCTGTCCCCGCAGATCGAAATGTCGCTACCCGATCTCACGAGTGATCCGGTGCTGGCCGCGATCGCAGGCGGGGCAACGACCATCGACGCGGTCGTGGAAACAACGGGGATGTCCGCGGCGATGGCGCAGCATCGAGTGCTCGGACTGACGCTCGAAGGGGCCGTGTTTCGGGACCAGAGCGGGCTACTTCGGACCGGCGCGCAGCGCTGAGTGGGCCTCGCTCGGGCTGGACCTGCTCGCTATCGCCAACGCAAGTGCTCGACGCGGCGAAGGAGCTAGCCGAACCAGCGAGCGCGCCGTCTTCACTGGCCAGTGGGCCTAGAGTCAGGCTAGCGTCGAAAAATTGCCGGCCAACGGCCCGCCGCTTGGTAGAACTTTTCTGCTCCCGGAGAATCGAACATGGACGTCCTCAAAAGCCTGGATCCTGGATCCAACCTATCAACGAACAAGCTGCAGTTCATTCTCGGCGCCTGGGTGCTCAGCAGTCTGGTAGAGCCGAAGCAGAAGGTGTCTGCCGTCAACGGCCACGTCGATGAGGACGACTACACCAAGCAGTCCATCTACTCGCTGTTCTACTCGCTCTATCGCTCGATGGGCACGGTGCGCAGCGACCGCGGCGCGGAGTACGAGCTCACGTTCAACACCTGGGGCTACGAATGGCCGAAGGAATGGGGCGACAACCCCAACGAACAGAACGACCCGCAAATCTTCGGGCAAAACGCCTACACCGGCCTCTACCAGTTCGACGCGCTCAAGCGCTACATCGCGGAGCGCGACGGCAAGGTCCACATCGTCGAGCTCGGCTGCGGTACCGGCGCTGGCGCGCACCACATCTGCAAGCACATCCTCAAGAACTGTACCTACGAGTGCGTCGACATGCAGAACGCTGCGATCCAGACGGCGCGCCGGAAGTTCGTGCCCACGCTGGGTGGGCGCTTGACCGCGACCTGTGCGGACGCCACCAACCTGAAGATCAAGGACAACGCCGCGGACATCATCGCCGTGTGCGAGACGCACGTGACCGAAATCGGCGGCCAAGTGACGGCGGAGGACGAGAAGTTCTTCAACAGTGCCTACCGGATCCTGAAGCCCGGGGGCTTCCTCACCTGGGGCAACGCCATCCCCGACAGCACCTGGCAACCTTGCTTCGACTATTTGAAGAGCAAGGGCATGAAGCAGATCGAGGTGCGCGATGTGACGAAAGAGGCCGTCATCGCGCGGGACCGGGATGCGGAGCGCGTCGACGCCTACGTCGAGCAGTGCCTGCAGCGGTTCCACGGCTTCCGCATCCCCATGCTCGGGGGAAAGCGTCGCGTCGAAGCCGAGCTGGCGATGAAGAACTTCTACCGGAACCCCGGCACGCGTCTGTACGACGACATGGCGACCGGCGCGGACACCTACAAGGTCGTCCTGTTTCAGAAGCCAGCCTGACCCCGGATGCGGCGGCTACCGACCCAGTAGGCTAGCCCCGCCATCGGTAGCGCGAACAAGTCCTCGCCGTCCGCGACATGGACGACGGGGCGGGTGCGTCCGAGCTCGTGCCAGATGTCGACCGTGGGATGCGAGCCCTATCGAGCACGAATGAGCTTTCGTTCTCCGGCAGCTGGCCGCACAATCAACCTGTCAGCGGTTTGGGGTAAGGCTCGGGGGCGGCCGCGTGAAGGCAAACGCGCGATACGATTTCTCTGCATTCGACGCTAAGAGCTACTTTCCGGCTCTCGACGGCCTTCGCGCTGTGTCGGTGACGCTGGTCATGTGCAACCACCTGACAGCGCCGGTCCCGTCCTGGGTCCACGGTTTCGTGGGGGTCGATGTCTTCTTCGTGCTGAGCGGCTTCCTCATCACGAGGCTCCTGCTGCGTGAACGCGCCACGAAAGGCAGCATATCGCTGCGGTCTTTCTATCTGCGTCGCTCGTTCCGAATCGTTCCCGCGTACCTGGTCACCGTTGCAGTCTACTTCGCCGCCACACGTGCGATCCACGACGAGCTGAAGATTGCGGAGTTCGATGCTGCGTTGCCGTGGCTGCTCACCTTCATGCGCGAGTACGCGCCGCCTGCTGCCGGCAATGTGCTGGGTCACGCCTGGACCCTTGGCGTGGAGGAGAAGTTCTACCTGCTCTGGCCGCTGCTGTTGATTTTCCTGTTTCCGTTCCGAAGGCGTGATCTGGTCGTGCTGGCACTAGTCGGTAGTGCAGCGCTATTCGTGGCCGGAACGATGGCGCGCGCCTACGCCGCGCTCTTGGTCGGCGTGCTCTTGTCCATCGCCACCGATGAGTCCACGCGCTCCCCGGCGACCGTGCGAGCGCCGCCGCTACCATGGCCCTTGGTCCTGGCAGCTCTCGTTGGCGCCTACACGCTTGCGGGATCCGAACGAGCATTTCTTCCGATGTTTGCCGTGGTCGTGGCGCTCCTCATCGGCGTGCTACTGCTCCAGCGCAGTAGGCTGCGGACGTGGCTCGAACATCCATGGCTGGTGTTCGTAGGACGTCGGAGCTACTCGATGTACCTCGTCCATGTGCTGGCAGCGAACGCCGTCAGCAAACTAGGGCCGCGTGCGGTCGCAGGGAACTGGCTGCTGGCGCTGGCTGCCGGGTTCATCCTCTCGTTGGCCAGCGCGTCCATCCTGTACGCGTTCGTGGAACAGCCTTGCATTCGGTTTGGACGCGCGCTCGCGATGCGCAAGCCGGGTCCTGCGTCGGCCCCCGCGGGGTGAGCGCTCGCTCGCGCACGTCGACTTCCCACCGCGCAGACGCCGGCACGTCCAAGTCGTCCGGCTCGCAGTCGGGCGTCTACCTGGTGATCTGGTTAATCACCGCGGTCGCGGCGATCTGACTGGACTCGAATCCTCCGCTGCAGTTCCCCGCTCCTTCGTCGTTCGCCACCGGCTCCGATTGGCAAGGTGGATCCCTGTCGTCGACCGTCTGGATCGCGTGCAGCGCCAGATTTCCGTACCAAGACTCCTCGGTGTCCAGCTCGAGCGTGACCTGTAGGCCGACGGCGTCGGCGCCGGAGAAGTCCACGCCGAAGTCGCCGATGGTGGCGGCCAGATCGTCCGGGGAGAAGGTGTCCACCAAGTACGCATCGTGCCCGAGACTGATCTGCACGAATGCGCCGTCGCCTGCATAGGTGGCGCTGCCCGTCAGTGGCCAGGCTGCGACGAGCTCACCGCTCGCCGGATCTCTGAGCTCGACGTCCGCGGAGAATGCGAGGCTGGCCATCAGGTTCGGAGCCAAGCAGAAAGCGCTTGGTTCGATGGTCAGGTCGAGCGAACGATCGGGCAAATCGTCCGACCAAACGAAGAGGAGCGGATGCGACCCTGCGAGCCGCGCCTCGAGGCGACTCACCGCCTCGCCGTCGTCGAGAGCCCCCCCGAAGTCCTCTTCGTAGCAGTCCGCCTCGATGCGACCGAACGGGACGCGGGCGCCGCTGACGGCGCCTGTCGGGCCTTCGCCGAAGAAGAGGTTGAAGTCGGCATTCATCGCGCCGAACGCACGCTCCGGCGTCACGCTGAGCTCGAGCGCGACCTGCGTCAGCTCCGAGCGGTCCGCCTGCGTTTCCAGTCCTAAAACCGTCAGTGGCCCCGTTTCTTCGAGGTCGAAGGAGCCGCCGAGTGAACCCGGCTCGAGCGGTACGACGGCGCTGGCGCCCGCGATGTGCTCTGCGCGCAAGACGAGCGGGAACGTATCGTCGAACGCACCATTTTCGGTCGCCAGGTGAAGTTCCGTCTCGATCTCGACGAAGTCGGGGCAATATCCAGCCGCATCGAGGTACGAGTCGTTCTCTTCGTTGACCACGAACGTGGCGCGCACGACGTCCGAGCCGATGTCGAGAGAGAGCGTCGTGTCGCCGGCCTCGGGCGTGAGCGCGAGGCCACCGTACTCGGGGGGGATGGACCAACCGAGCCCCACTTCGAAGGGCCCCCAGGCGAATGCGAGGATGTCTTCGGCTGCGAAGCCGAGTGGCGAATTCTCGTCGAGCGCGAGCGGGCGTCGCTCCTTCTCCTTGCAGTGGCCGCCTGCTTCCCCTTCACCGCCGATTTGGTCCCCGAGACATCCGGACAAGAGCAGGATGAGTGACCCGAAGAAGAGGCCTTGGGTCAGGCGTAGCCTGCCGTGCGTCGGTTGAAGCTTGATCATCGAAGTCATCTCTCGCTCACCATCGTAGCGGCATCCCAGCCGACCGAGCTTGCCCTAGTCGCACAGTTTTCTCTCCTCGAGCTGT
>Ga0164309_10000133_pt1 | contig 45141 bp, 35 predicted proteins | sample Whisoiple_247_MG_FD_109984 | JGI IMG/M metagenome (GOLD analysis project Ga0164309, IMG submission 109984) | Soil microbial communities amended with fresh organic matter from upstate New York, USA - Whitman soil sample_247_MG | ecosystem: Environmental > Terrestrial > Soil > Unclassified >... | reverse complement strand
GGTCCGGTAGATAGGTGAGGCTGGCACCTACGGCCGACCCGGTCGAAAACAGCACCGAGCCCACGAGCCCTTCGACCGTCTTCTTCGGACTGACCGCCTCGTACAGCTTCGTCTTGCCGGCGATGCGACCGAGCGTGTAGCCGCCCGTGTCCCCCATCCAGGCAATGGTGAGCGTCAGGAACACCCACCACGACCCGCCGACGGACGTCACGCGCAGGAGCGCGAGGCAGCCCATGGTGAGCCCGACGTACACGGCGCCCGCGACCCCGCCGAGCAGACGCAGGGCGGCGGTTTCTATCTGTCCGAGGCGCAGCAACGGCAGGAGCACCATCGCCACCACCACACCGAGCACTCCGCTGAAAAAGATGCGCGCGTCCTCCCAGCCGAGAAATGTGCAGGCGGTCAGGATCCCGGTCAGTCCTGCGCCAATCAGCCGCGACGGACGGTCCGTCGGGTGCGTCATGGCAAACAGCTCATAGGCCGCCTGAGCTGCGGACAGGCTGATGAACAGGGCCCAACCCCACACCGGGCCCGCAAAGAGCAGGAGCAAGAGCAGCGGGGCCAGCACTCCGACGGTCAGGAGCCGAACTCCCAGATTGCTCGGCAGTGAAGCCACGGCGGGCGATTGGCTATCAGCTGGCTCTGCTCGAGACAAGCACCTTGCGCCACGGCGGGCTTGGCCCTACCGAGCATTCGCCTATGCAGAGCGGCCCTTCGTACCTGCGAAACCGGGTCCGGCTCGTCCTGGCCGCAGCCGCGCTGGGCGCGCTGGTGACGCTGTGCGGAACGAAGGCAGCTGGGCCAGGTGTCCCGGGCCTGCTCGATGCGCTCGGCGGGGCTAGCACGGCAGTGGTGAGCGAGTTCGCCTGGGAGCCGAGCAGCGGTTCGATCGCGGACCTCCTGTTCGGGCGCGGCGTGCTGTTCGTCGGGCAGCGCGCGGGCGAAAAATATTCGGAGCTCTACCGCGCGTTCGTCCGGCTCTCACCGGAAGGGCGGGTCCTCGGTGTGCTGCGCCTGCGCAACCTGAGCCAGACGGATCTGGCCAGCGAGTCAGGCCTGCGCGCCCACGCTCGGCATGCTCTGTTCGTCTCCGAAAGCGAAACCGGCGAAGCCATCCTGACGGTCCTCGACGTGGACGGTGAGCGAGGTCGAAGCGGTAACTTCGTCGACCGCATCGAGCTTGGCCTGACGCGGTACTTGGAGAAGGGCACAGCGAGCGGCCTCGGGGAGTGCGACGTCGTCTTGCCGGAGAAGCTGAGCGAGCTCCACGTCGCGCAGCAGGACAAGACGCTCAGGCTGCGACTCGACGGTCGCGCCGTCGAGCTCGACCTCGCGGGACTGTTCGACCCGAATTCGCAGGAAACGCACGGTCTGACCATCCTGCGGCGCTCGAGTCAGGCGCCGCCGCTCGGGCACTGGGCTGCGGACGTGGGGCGCGCCCTGCTCGGGCCTGCAGCCGTGGCCAGCATGGAAGAGCTCGCCCTGTCCGTCAGCGACCGCTTCGCGCGCGCGGGCTACCGCTTGACGCATCGCGACCCAGGGCCCGCGAAGACGACGCTCGAGCGTCCCCCCGCAGTGGACGAGGCGACGACCACCATCCATTTTCCCCCAGCCGCCCTGCCTTCCCCCTGGCCCAAGCCCGAAGCCGGGGAAGGCCACTGGGTTCCCTTCGCCACTGACCTGATGCCCGCTGCCCTCTCCGGCGGCTCAGCTCCGCTCATGCGCACCTTCGTGCGCCCGGACCCGGAGCGCCCCTACGTCCGCGCCGAGCTCGTCGCCATCGATACAACGCGCCTCGACCTCGGGCTGCGCGCTGGCTACGAGGACCCGCGCCCCCGCACGGGCCCACCCGGCAGCGGCCACGTCCCCGACGATCCTCGCGTCTACTCGCGGATCGTGGCCACGTTCAACGGCGCCTTCAAGACGACCCATGGCGCGTACGGCATGAAGGCCGAGGACCGCGTGCTCGTGCCCCCGGTTGCCGGCGCTGCCACGCTGCGCATCGACTCGAGCGGCGCGGTGGGCCTGGGCACCTATCGCCCCGAACAGGGCCCCACCGTCGCCGCGCAGCGCTTGGACGAAGCGCCCGCCTACCGCCAGAACCTCGATCTGCTGTTGCAAGGTGACCAACTGCTCCCCACCGGCCGCGTCGACTGGGGCGATCACTTGGTGGGCAGCACCGTCGTGGCCGAGCGCAGCGGCCTCTGCGTCCGCACGGACGGACACCTCGTGTACGTCTGGTCGCAGGAGACGACCGCACGCACCTTGGCCCGCGCCATGCACATGGCCGGCTGCGTGCGCGGCATGCATCTCGACATGAACCCCGGCCACTCGACCTTCGCGGCGCACCGCATCGAGAGCTTCCAGCCGCTGCGCACGACCGGTCGCCTCCTCTCCCCCGCGATGCACGCCAAGGCCACGCGCTACGTACGCTGGTCACCCAAGGACTTCTTCTACCTCGCCCACCGCGATCCGTATCCCCGCTCCGACGCGGCCGCCCTGCTCTCCTTCGCGCCCTCGCCTGGCCACCAGCCAGCCCCCCCGGAGCTACCGGCTCTCATCCTCGGCCAGCGCACCGTCGCGGGCATCGAGCTCGAAATCGAACGCGTCGACCAGGGCCGCCTCACCCTGAGCCTCGCCGTCGGCACCGACGAAGTCGGCGTCCCCAAGCCCGAAAGCGCGCCTTCTCCGAGCAGCACGGCGTTGGTCGCTTGGGGCATTGGCCACGCCACCTTGGGCAGCCGGCCCGGCCTGAGCCAAGCGGACCGCCCACTCCTGGCCCACGATCGCCGCTTCGCCACGCTCGTCCTGCCCAAAACCGGGGGCGCCTACGTCAAATTGCCCGGTGACCCGATCGAACCCGCGACCCATCACGACCTCGTGCAGCTCGACCTCGTGGCCCGCGACGGCGTCTTGCTCGACGCCGGCCGGCGCATCACCACCCGCCGCGAGCACAGCGCCCTCTGCATCGACGACGCCGGTTACCTGTGGTTCGGCCGCATGCAGCACGACACGCCGGCACCGCTCATCCAAGCCCTGGTCGACCTCGGCTGCCGTCACGTGCTCGAAGCCGACCGCGGCTCGCAGTCCCCCGCCAGCGTGGAGCGCGCAGGCGTGGAGCCTGGACTCGCCGTACAGCGCCCCTGGAGCGCTCTCGTGGGCACTGCGCGCCCGATGCGCGGGCGCGCTTATGCGTTTTGACCTAAAGCATCCGCTCACCCAGGGCACTTGGAAGTGCTCGTCACGTATTCCCAGGCTGGGTCGGCGTCGTTGCTACACCGAATGACGGTTGGCTCTGGACCTTCGTCGTACTCGAATTCGCACAGGCTGTAGCTGCCGATGCCCTGCCTTTCTTCGCTAATCCGGCGGCCTTCGGCGTCGTAGCCCCAGCGAGTCAAGACCTCGATCGACCCGTCGTCACCGTCGTCTTCCTCGATGCGCTGCAGGAGCCCCGCGTCGTCGTAGACGCAGCGAGCCACGTCTCGCTCTTGCAGGTGCCCCTGCGGCAGGGCGTCGTACACGACGACGTAGCCGCTGAGCCGATCGTCGTGATCGGCGTCGTAAGTGTACGTCGTGACCCGATCGGCGGCCTCGTCGTCGTCGTTCATGGCTTCCTGTACGAGCAAAGCCCCCTCGTACGTGTAGTCCACGCTGTACTCGAGCTGTCCGTCGCCGTCCTGATCGTGCTCCTCCCGAATCCTCTCCCCGGCCGGACCGTAGAAGATCGCATGGGTCCAGTCAGGGTCCCCATCGAGGTCCACGTCGCTCTCCTGCAGCTCGCGACGATCGACGCTGTAGTCCCACGTCGTGACCGACTCAGGCACGCCATCCGCGTTTTCGTCCACGCTGCTCAGAACGAGGTGCGAGCCGTCGTATTCGTTCTCCGTGATCTCGTCGGCCGTTCCATCCAGATCCAAATCGTCCTCGGCGCGCGTGATGCGTCCCTCTTCGTCGAGCGTGTAGAGCGTTTCCTCGTCGGCCTGACCATCGCTGCCGGAGTCGATCAGCCGACGAAGCGACGAACCCTCAGCTGTCATGGCTATCACGCTCGTCTCGACGCGGGTTTCGGTGTCCGTGCGAAAAGTCCTCAAGAGCGCAGGCTTGCCGCTGGGCACCTCGGCGCAGGCGTCCAGGCTCCGGTCGTCACCATCGATGAGCCCGCAACCGAGGAGGGGCGCTACACCCAGAACGAACGCCCAGCGCCTGACCCCCATCCAAACGATCTTAGCACCGGACGCTTGGGCGGTCTTACGTTTTGACCGAAGCGCCAGGCGAGCTTAGCTTGCCGGTCATGACAGCTCCGGGGGTTTTGGCAGGGCGCTTCGCCTGGCTTCTTGCGAGTACGGCAGGCCTCGTCAGCTTGGCGCTTCCCTCCACCGCCCAAGCCTGCGGCGCGTGCGGCTGCGACGCCCCGCATGGCATCCGGCCCCTCCTCGTCAATCAGCTCGCTCCCCAGAACGCACGCTTCCTCCTCGCGCTCCATCACCTCGACGGATACGGCAACGAAGTCACTGTCGATCCCGAGGACATCACCTGGGCGGACGCCGACGGCAACGCCGTCGAGTTCGACGTCGTCCCAACCGATGGCGCCTACGACGAAGTGTGGCTGGTACCCAAAGAGCTGCTCGCCGACAGTACCGACTACCGCATCGTCGCCGACTATGGCGGCGAGTTCCCACTCGCGAACGACTTCACCACGGACACTTACGCCGACGAGACCGCGCCGGATGGCCCGCCTGCTACCGCCGAGCCCATTACCTCGTCGCCGGCTTGCGGCGCCTTCCACGGCGCTCGCCTCAGCTGGCAGGATGCCGCCGATGACACCGAAGTCATGGGCTACGAGGCCATCGTCGAGGTCCGCGTTGAGAGCGGCGACGAGACCGCCGTCATCTTCGCCGACGCGACCAACCTGTACCCCGGACAAGCCGTCGACCTGGCCATCCCCGGCAGCGAAGAGAGCACTAATTGCTGGGGCACGCTGGGCCTTCCCCTGGAGCCCACGACCGAGCCCGTCACCGTCACCGCCAAGCTCTACGACTGGGCCGGGAACGTGAGGCCCTTCGATGCCGTCGAAGTCACGCTGGACGAGGTACCGGGCGGGACGTGTCCGGATGGCTCGGATGGCGATGCTCAGCGCGGCGGGGGGATGTGTGGGCTTGCGGCTACCCATGGGACGACCGGAGCATCGTGGCTCGTGACGCTAGCCGTGCTCGTGGCATTCGGAACCACGCGGCGTCTACGCTCGGCCGGGCGAACAGCGTAGGCTCCGGGCCAAATCGGAGACCATGTGCAAGCGCACTTTTCCTGGAAACGCTACTGGGCACGACGAGAGGGAAAGATCACCCTCGGGGATGGTGGATACCTAGTCGACCCGGAAGACAAGTACGGTCGCCTCCTGAACCCGGACCTGGTCGAACTGACCGACCTGGATGCAACCCCGTGCGTGGTCCTACTTGGTGAGGCGGGCATCGGGAAGAGTACCGCCGTCGCTGACGACTGCGACAGGCTGCGCCGCTCGGCTAGCGAGAGTGGGGCGACCTTCATTCACGTCGACCTACGAGAATTTGGATCTGAAGATCGCTTGGTACGGACGCTCTTCGAAGGTCCGGATTTCATTGCTTGGCGCAACGGTTCATTCCACCTTCACCTCTACCTGGATAGCCTCGACGAGTGCAGCCTCCAGATCGCGAGTGTTGCCGCCTTGCTCGTCGCACAACTTGCCAAAGTGCCTCATGCCCGTCTTTGGCTGCGTGTAGCATGTCGCACGGCAGTGTGGCCTAGGTTGCTCGAGGATGCTCTGCGCAACTGGTATCGGGACGAAGGGCTTCAGGTTCGCGAACTTGCGCCCCTGCGCCGCGTCGACGTCGAGCTTGCGGCGAATGCGCTCGGGACATCTGGCTCCGCGTTCCTCGAAGCAGTCACAGGAAGCAACGCTGTCCCGCTTGCGATCAAGCCGATCACGCTGGAGTTCCTGCTGCATCTCTTTGCGGAGGAAGGACGCCTCCCCTCCAGACAGGTCGAACTCTATGAGAAAGGCTGCCAGAAGCTCTGTGAGGAGGTAAACCTCGCCCGACGGGCCAGTGCACAGATTGGTCGTCTGTCAGCGAGTGCACGCCTGGAAGTCGCCTCCTGGGTCGCCTTCTTCACCATTTTCTCAGGCAAGGGCACGGTGCAGACGGAGCCGTGCGCCGAGGTTCTTCCCCACGACGTGGTCGATCTGGGCGAGCTTGTTGCGCTGGAGGGCGCTCCAAACATTCACGACATCCGGGAGGTGTTCGCCATCTCAGGTCTGTTCACCTCCCGGGGCTCATTGCGCCTCGGCTGGGCACACAAGACTTACGCCGAGTTCTTAGCCGCTCGCTTCGCGGCCAAGCTACCTTACGCGCAGGTTCGCGCCCTTGTACTCCACCACCACGATGACGGAACTGTAGTCCCGCAGCTAAGGGAAACCGCGGCATGGCTCGCAAGTCTGACGACCGATGCGTTCCACGACATCGCGACAAGAGATCCGCAGGTTCTGCTCAGCAGCGACGTAGCCGACCTGAGCCCCTCGGCACGCGCACAATTGGTGAACCAACTTCTCGAAACGTTCGATCGGCATGCGGCCTTGGACGACAACTGGGATGATCGACGACTCTACTCGAAGCTACAGCACGCTGACATCGCCAAACAACTTGCTCCCTACATCGCAGACAAGTCGAAAAACGTCATCGTACGTCGTGTCGCGATCGATATCGCCGAAGCCTGCCTCCTCCGCGAACTCCAGGAGTTGCTGCTCGGCGTGGCACTGGACTCATCGGACTTGGAGGAGCCTCGCGTACAAGCGGCTTACGCAGTCGCGCGAATAGGAGATCCAGACACGGTGGTCCAACTCAGGAGCCTCTTGGGCTCGGACGCCGTGACAGATTCAGGCGACCAGCTGCGCGGAATAGCCCTAAGGGTGCTCTACCCGGACCACATCGCGATAGGGGAGGTTTTCGCTGCACTCCGGTCGCCAAAAAGAACTCTCTTTCACGGAGCCTACGAAAGCTTCATCTATCACCTTGCGGGCACCTTGCCGCCAGCTGCGCTTCCCGAGGCGCTATCCTGGGCGCTTGCCACGGCAATTCCCGACCGACACGGCGCCATAGCTAGACTACAAGATGCAGTACTTTCCGCTGCGTGGGAGCACACCGGGGAGCCAGCTGTCCTGCGGGGGCTCGTGGCTCTTGTTGGGCGGTGTCTTGCCTCGCACGAGTCGCCTTTCGGGGACTCTGAATCTTCCTCGCATCCCGCCGCTGACGCTCGGCGACTCGTGGCAGCAGGCCTTCTCGTCCACGCTCCGTTCCAAAAACACTTACGCACCTATGGTGTGGGACCTATCGTATGCCAGGAAGACCTCTCATGGCTAATGGACGAGTTCGAGTGCGATCCCGAGGGCCAGACGGCCGCACCCATCGCACGCCTTATTGCCAGAATGGTATGGCACGAGATCGACGGCAACGTCGCGTTGCTCGATCGAGCGATCGCTCTGGGTCAGTCCCATCGAGTTCTCGGAGACCTGATGGCCGGGCTGCTCGCGCCGATCATGCTGGGATCGCAAGAGGCCGAGGAACTCCGCAAAAGCCATGAAGAGTGGCAGCAGACCCTCCGCGAGCCGAAGGCCTTACGTGAAGTCCCCGATCTCGCAGAACGGATACAGCGCGCGATCGACCTGTGCGAACGGGAGCTAGATTGGGCCTGTTGGTGGGAGCTCACCCGCTACCTGCAGCTTACCGAACAAGGCGCGCACACCGACGAGTTCGACGCTGGAGTTGGCACGTTCCCTGGGTGGGTCCGCGCTTCCGAAAGCCTGCGTGAGCGGATTGTTGTGGTTGCGGAGCACTATCTCGTCGAATGCGATCCGGACAACGATCAATGGTTTGGAACATCTGAACTGTTCTACTCCGCGCTGGCCGGCTACCGCGCACTCGAGCTACTCCGGCACGTCTATCCAAAGCGATTTTCTGCGCTTGCGGAATCAGTCTGGTCGAAATGGCTGCCAATCGTCATCAGCTATCCGAACGGGCCTAGCAAAGAGATCGTCAAGGCAGCGGCGGCGGTGGCCGAGGACAGGATTCTCGAACTCGCTAGCACGCTTCTGGACAGACAGGCCGAAGGGCATCGTCGCGTCGAGGCAGTCCGCGCGCTCGAATATTGCTGGTCGGAGCGAGTCGCCGCGTTCGTCCTTCAGAAGGCGAAGCAGACCTCACATCCAGGCATCGCGGACGTCCTGATAGAACAAGGCCTAGAACAGCATGACGAGCGCTTCACGCGCCTCGCCGAAACAGTCGTCTCCGCTCTCGCTCAGGTTGGCGATGAGGAGGCCAGCAAGCGCAGGATCGCGCTCTTGGCGCTTCTTGCCCGATACGCGTTGCGAGAGTCGTGGGAATTTCTGTGGCACCTCATGAGGAGCGATCGATCGACTGCCCGTGACGTGTGGCTCGCAGTAGCGAGTCGTACGCGTGAAGACGCGAAGAAGGCAGTTGCGTCTCTCAGTTGTCAAAGCGCCGCCGATCTATACATCTGGCTCCGCCGTGAGTTTCCTGTCCGACGCGGCCGTAGTCGCCGCGGCAGCGTCAGCCCAGATGACGCCATCGTCGACTTCCGCGATGCTGTCATCGGGAGCCTGCAAACCCGCGGTGAGTGGGAAAGCCTCTCCGCATTGGATCGCGTCATCGCTGAATTTCCGGAGGACGAATTCGCAAGATTCAGAAGGGTACTAGCGCGCAGATCTGCTGCCCAGACAACGTGGTCCGCACCATCAACGCGAGATCTCGCCGCGTTGGTTGCGGCAGCTGAGCGACGAATGGTCGAAAGCGCTGGCCAGCTTCTGGAGGTCGTCCTAGAGAGTTTCGCGCGCTACCAGGCCGAATTGCATGGCGAACTCGGAGCGGTGCGGGACCTTTGGGACAAGTGTACGAAGGAAGACTGGCAACCCGTCGACGAAGGCGACTTGTCGGATCGAATTGCACGGCATCTGCGAGCAGACCTAGGCGGGCAGAGGATCATCGTCAACCGCGAGGTTCAAATCCGAAAGGGCCGCCCTGGTCTGAAGGGCCAACGGACGGACATCTACATTGATGCGTTCGCCGGCGAGTCCCCCATACGCCTGGTGATCGAGGTCAAGGGTTGCTGGCACCCGGACGTCAACACGGCCATGGAGACGCAGTTGCGAGACCGCTACCTCAAAGACAACGCTTGCACGCATGGGGTGTACGTCGTCGGCTATTTTCTGGACGAAGGCTGGTCGGATGCAGACCGACGAAAAGGCGATAGTCAGCGACTACTCCCGCCCCCCTTGCGCGTAGCGCGCGCTAGCCTGGCCGACCAGGCGACCACGCTGAGCTCAAGCGGGAAGACACTGAGAGCGTTTGTGCTGGACGCACGATTGGGTGGCCCGTCGGATTGATGAGGACAGACCCCACGCCGAGTGGTGACAGAGTTCCTTTGGGCTGATTCTCGGCACCCGAACATGCCTCACTCTCCTCCCTGGAGGCTCCCCCATAGGGATCCACCTACCCGCCCTAGGGATCCGGCTTCAAGAGCGGGGGCCGGTCCTTGGCGGACCGGCGGGCCTTCCTTCGCGACCGGGGGATCAACCTCGGCCGACGCGGGGACTCCGGTTCCCGGCGCCGGGCGGACTGGCCCTGAAGCCGGGGCGCCGGCCGAGAAAGTCGCCGAGTGATCTTTTTTTGCTGCAAGGCGTGCCGCGGACGCAACGGGCGCAAACCCAGGCCGAAGGGAGGCATGTGCGGTGAGCTGCAACCGGCATGTGGCCGGGCGCAGGACGCAGCGCCAACGTGAAAAACAGAATGAGAACAAGCAAATGGCACGACTCACAGTGGGACAAAAGGCGAACCGGGTACTGCAGCTCTTGATGGGGCTCAGGAACCCAGTTGTTGCGGCGGCGCTCCAGGAGCACGGCTTCACCGATCAGGATTTGGAGGAGGGTTGGAAGCGGCTCTCGGGGCTCACGCGCCAACGCCTCGGCGTGCGGGTGACGGTGGAGAACCCGGCCAAGCTGCAAGAGCTCGACGCGTTCGAGAACAAGTGGTTCCCGTTAGTGCACTTCACCCTGCACCGGCACTTTCCGGAGGTGGAAGCGGAGCTGTTTCTGAACCTGTCGCAAACGGAAGGCGTCGAGGTCGTGCTTTCCGTTTCGACCTTCGTGGAACGGATCAGCCTGATGGCGGAAGGAAAGGCGCCCTTCGGCACCGACGGCCCTGCAGCAATGACGCTCATGGAGACACGCGGTCTCACCGCGGAGCGCATCGCCCGCGCTCGGGCGCTCTTGAGCGAGCTGGGCACTTTTTCGGCACCGGTGCCAGTGGAGCCGCCGGCCATCGAGGAGCAGGCTGCAGAAGACGCCCTCTGGGCTTGGTACTTGGAGTGGGGAGGGATCGCGCGCCACGTCGTCAGCGATCGCCGCGCCCTGCGCGCGATGGGGTTCCTGTCCCGTCGTCCAGCGGGTGACGGAGAGGACGAGGGCAGCGAAGGGGAGGACGGCGATCCGGTCGAAGCCAGTGACTTGGCTCTCGTCAGCCCAACAGCGGTCGCATCACCCGCACTCGGATGAAGCGGCTGGTTCGGCTTGCCACCCCGGCCCTAGCGGCGCTTACTAGCGTCATGACTCGGGCCGCGGTGCGCAAACGACAGCTGTTGCGGGCGACCGAGCGCTACCTGGCCGAACTCCGGGAAGAGGTCGGTGAGCCTTCAGCGCAAGACAAGGTGCGAACAGCAGCCGTGGTAGAGCGCATCCGCCGCAGGCAGCCAGACTCAACCGCCGTCTGACTCACTCGATCGGCTCGTCCAGCTGGAGCGTCCGAGCAGCCTCGAGCTCTTCGTCCGGCCGGCCCATCGTGTAGCTCGGGGAACCTCCCCAGGTGAAGTGGACCGTCAACGTCTCGTCCTCGATGACTTCGACGGTAGTGCACTGGTAAGGGTGGGCGCAGAAGAGGTAGTCGCCAGGGTCGAGCTCGAGCACGTAGCGCTCGTCGGCTTCGATGGTGACATCGGAGTCTCGAGCCGAGACGATGGCTTGCGCCGCCTCGTCGCTGTCGACGGGCTCGTCGACCTTCCAGACCTCAATGTGCGCGCTGGACAAAGGACACGCGAGGCACCCGTTCGCCACCACGTCGTCCACGTACGCGATGACCCCGGCCACGGCCGTGCCGGCATCCTCCGCGTGGTGCTCGAGCGCTTCGCAGCCGCTCCGATCGCAGTTGTTGCAGGCCAAAAAGGCCAGAGCGACGGCGCTGAACGAGAGCTGAATGGGCAATCGGGCCATGACATTCCTTTCGCAAACTGCCGCACAGTCGGCACAGGCTGGCACAAGATCGTCTGTCTGCGCCCCCCCGAGCGGCGAGTAAGCAGATCTCGTGCCAGCGCGGCCGGTCAGTCGCGCCAGGAATACGGCGGCGGCGCGGTGACTTCGTCGGCGCTACTCACGCCGGCCCAGTTGTCATCGACCAGGCCGTAGAAGACGCCCGAGGTCTTGCTGGCTGAGTAGACCTCGAGGTCGCCCAGGTACTCGGCGGTGCCGCTCAGGGTCTGATCGTTGCCAAACCAGCCCATGGGATAGAACGCGTCCCGCAAGATCGCTTCGCCGCTCACGTTGAAGCTGGCCGCCTGGTGATTGGAGTGGGACAGGACGCCGACCAGGCTGAGCGCGCCCACGGTGCCGCCGCTCAGCGTGCCGCTGACGAGCGTCGCTTGATCTTCGAGCCGGGCGGTTCCGCTGACCGTGCCGCCCAGAATGCGCGCGTACGGTCCGACGTAGACCGTGCTCGGCGTCCCAGCTGGGGCGCAGCCGCCGCCGTTGTCGTGGCGCGCCGTTCCCTCCGGGCAGGCCTCGAGGCCATTTGCCGTGAAGCCTTCGGGCCAGGCGCCGCTGAGCTCGATCATGTAGGGATAGCGGTAGATCTCCGGGTACGGGGTGCCGTCGCCGGAAGAGCCCCAGACGATCTTCTGGTACTCGGTCGGCGTCGCCGTCACGACCAGGAAGAGAAGCTCGCCAGGCTGGAGGCAGAAGGTCAGCGTGCCATCGCTGCCCGACCCGAGCTCGCTGTAGCGCGCCGTCGTCAGCCCGGTGTCCGTGGCCACGAGGCCGTAGCGCCAGCCGGAGTCGGCGCCGTCTTGCGTGACGCCGCGGAACTCGACGATAACTTCGCTAGCGCCCTCTTCGGGGAGCAGCTGCACGACGTTGTAGCCCCAGCGCTGGGGCGCCCAGTAGTAGGGCGAGACGAAGCGGCGCGAGGTCTGCCAGTCGTCCGTGAGGGCTTCGAGCCGAGTCCGGCGCAAGCGCCGTTCGGTGAAGGCGCCGGCATCGCCCAGCATCGGGCCATACTCAGCGCGGTAGACCTCGCCCTGATCGCTGCCGTCTTCCGGGTTTTGGTAGTCGAAGGTGACGTTGTGCCGGGCCCACTCGCCGAACGCGTCGTTCAGCTGCTCGATGTCCCAACCCTGGCTCAGCATGAGCTTCTGCCAGGGATCACCCTGGCCACTGGGCGCTTCGTACGTCCACATGTCGTGGACGGCGGAGGGGCAGTACTTGTCCTTGATGAACTCCAAGAACTGCCAGTTGCAATAGCGGTCGCGCGTCGAGCCGTAATAGAGATGCGGCGCGTTGATCAGCATCTCCGAGCAGTGAACGTTGTCCCGGTGCAGCTGGTGCGGCATCCAGTTGGCGTGGCTCTCGTAGATCCAGCAGCCGCTGCCGCCGCAGTCGGGAAAGCCCTGCGTGGTCGACTGCACACCATGCATGAACTCGTGCGCCAGACCCCACTCGTCTTCGAGCGCGCCATTGCCCACCCAAAGGCCCATGTAGCCGTCGCCCCAGCCGCCGCCCCAGAGCGGGTACGAATCGTCCAGGTGCACCGTGGCTTTTTTCTTCTCGGCCGAGTCGCAGTACGGCTCCGGGAACAAGATGGGCGCGCCGAAGTAGCCGTCCCAGATCGCTTCCAGCCGCGCGAAGGCTGCGTCCGCGCTGCCCTGAGACGGTGGCGAAGCGAGACCCTCCAGTGGCCCGCCACCATCCGGGTCCGCGTCGAACCAGTAGAGTGCGAAGTGCTCGGACTCGAAGCGCAGCGGGTGATCGTCGCTGCCCGTGGGGCTCGCCATCCAGGTCCCGGCGGTGCACGCCTCAGGGGTCGTGGGGCACTCGGTCGCCCAGGCGGTTTCGGTCGTGCCTGCATCGCAGCCCCCCACGCTGCCGCCGGTGCCGCTTCCGCCGCTGGCCGTACCGCCGCCGGAGCCTGAGCTGCCGCCACTCGTGGCCCCTCCGCCCACGCCAGTTGCGCCGCCGCTAGATGAAGGACCACCCCCGGTCCCGCTGCCACCTACCGAGGAGCCCATACCTCCCGTTGCGCCGGCGCCATCCGGTCCTGGTCCCGGAGCCGTGGAACAGGCTGCCGAGAGCGCAGAAAGCAAAATCCACCGCTGCTTCATCGGAGGCATCAAGAACTCTCGGCGTGCATGCAAGGCGGGCCCTGGTCGATCACTCAACCTGCACGATACCCGCCATCAGCCCCTGCGTGCCTCGCGCTCCCAGGCCTCGACCTGATCCTTGGCTTCCTTCAAGCCGAGCCCGGTTTTCTCGCGCACCAGCTTGATGGCCTCGATCTTGTTTTTGGCGAAAGCGAGCTCGAGTGCTTGCTCCTTCAGGTCGCCTTGGACGGCAGCAATGGGCCGCTGCATAGGCACACGCGGCACTTCGAAGCTCGCTCGTTTCGACTTCTTGCTGGCCCGGAGCAAAAGGAAGATCAAGGACCCACCAAGGAGCGCCCCGCCGACCAGCGGTGAGACGCCCTGGGACTCGAACCAGTTGGAAAGCGGATCGGCGAGCACAGCTCCTCAATAGTGCATTGTCAGTAAGGGGGCATGCAAGGCACCCGCCCGGTGCTAGAGCCCTACCGAAGGGGAGAGTCCGATGGCGAGGGGTCACTGTTTTTGCGGCTTCGTTCAGTACGAGACGAGCGTCCTGCCGCATGGTGCGGTCAACTGCCACTGCTCGATTTGCAGAAGGACGAGCGGGGCCACCTTCGTGAGCTGGTTCACCGTCTCCCGGGACGCCTTCCGGTTCGTGGCCGGGGAACCCGCGATGTTTCGCTCGTCGACCTACGCTTTGCGGACGTTCTGCCCTCGTTGCGGCACGCCGTTGACGTTCGCCTCCGACCGCACGCCCGATGAGGTGGACGTCACGACTGGCTCCCTGGACGATCCGGCGCAAGTCGCCCCGCGGGCTCACATTCACACCGGCTCGAAGCTGGCCTGGGTCGAGCTGAGCGACGGCCTGCCGCAGTTCGTGGGTGAAGGGGCCACCGCCGAGCGGGACAGCTGATCCTTCATCCACGCACGCGCTTGCGCTTGATCACCTGCTCCGGCGCCACGCGTTCGATCTTGCCCGTGGTCGCGTCGCGATGGCGCACCTGATGCACCAGCTGCTGTCTGGCTTCCTCGAAGAGGTACCGTTCCTCGCGGATCAAACCGTCCGCGTCCGGAGCTTCGGCTCTGACCCATTCGCCGAGCTTTTCGGGCAGTGGCTCGAGCGCTCCGAAGCGCTCCTCCGTCGCGCCCGGGACGTGCGACATGATCAGCACCAGGTAGACGAGCCCACCGAGGGCGGCGACGACGAGCATGAAAATGACGAACGTGAACAAGGCCGCATTGTTTGCCCCGCGGCCGGCGCCGGTGCAAGCGGCGCCGTCCTCGTGTAAAACTGGCCCACCTTGACTGACGACGACGACCCGCCGAGCGAAAGCGAGCCCGAAGCTGCGCTCTGGGAAGCCCTCGAAGCCCTCAATGAGCTGGGCGAAGAGGCCCCGGACGAGGCGCTCTCGATGTTCGAGACGCTGCCGGAAGAGGTGCAGGCGCTGGCCGATTTTCAGCTAGCGCGGGCTGGCCTGCTACGCGCGACCGACGATTTGGCCGGGGCGCAGGTCATCCTCGAGGCCTTACTGCAGGCCGACCCGAGCGATGCCGACGCGCATCATTTGCTGGGTGACGTGCTCGAGGATTTGGGGCACGAAAAGCTCGCTACGGAGCATTTCTTGGCGACGCTCAGGCTCGATCGGCTCGCCACGGCCGATCAGCCCCAAGCGGAAGTCGACCAGATCTTGGACGAAGCCCTGGCTCACTTGAAAGCCGCGGTGACCGATTTGCCGCCGCCCTGGCAGGCGCGCCTTTCGGGAGTCCCGCTGTTCGTGCAGCGGCTGCCGAGCGACGACATGGTCCAGGCTGGGCTCGATCCCCGCGCGCTCGGACTGTTCGAAGGACCGACCCACGGGGATAGCCTGGCCCTGGACGCCGCGCCGGCCCCCACGCGCATCGTGCTGTTCGCCGAAAACCTGGCGCTCGATTTCCCCGACGAGGAAGACTTCGCCGAGCAGGTCAAAATCACCGTCCTGCACGAGCTCGGACACTATTTCGGCCTGGACGAGGACGACATGGTGCGGCTGGGCCTGGACTAGTCAGGACTCGTCCGGAGCGACGGGCTCGCCTTCAAGGCTTGAGATCGACGGGTCGGCCGAGCGCATCGCGCACGAGCTCTGGCACGACCTCCGGCGGGACGCCGCACCAATACACATGCCAATCCTGCGTCTTGTGCACGCCGTCGCAGGCCGAGAGGTAAAAGCCATTGATGGGGTTGTCTGGCCGCGAGCGCCAGTAGAGGGCCGGCGTGTCCTTGCGCATCTCCCACCAGAGGTCCTGGCCCAGACCTTCGCCCCGCGCGAATGGCAGGACGGCGAACTTGGACAGATACGTCGTCCCCTCGGCGCCCAGCTCGAGGAGCGCCATGCCGCGATACGCTTGCTCCACGTAAAAGCGTGCGGGTGTGCGCTCCCAAAATGCCCTGGTCACCGGGCGCTCGAAGCTCTCCATCAAGAGCTGCTCGATCCGCGCGCGGTCGGCTTCGGCATACGAAGAGCAGCGCACAATCACCGAGCCGAGCTTGACCAGCGTGCCTTCCCCGCGCACGGTGAAGAGCTCACGCAGGAGAGATAGCGGTGAAGCAAACGACACCGTCGTTGCATTCAGACCACCGGTAGCTCCGGCTTCGAGCCAGCGCTCCGCGCGCACGAGCCACTGCCGATCGTCTGCCGTCAGGGATGGCCCCTGGGCCAGCGCCGCGAGGTCGCTCCGCAGGTTCACTGCGAAGATGCCCGACTGGCGCGTGAGCAGCACGTGACCCGGCGACAGCTCGAGCCGCCCCGGCTCATGGGGGCCAAGACCACCCTCGTTGCGGAGCACGATGATCTTGCGCGGCTTCATCACGCCGGCCAGAGCCGCCAAACGTCCCTCGCGCGCATGCTCGAAGCGAAGTACTGGCACGTGCGACTCCGCCAAGACGCGGTCAGCCCCGAGCCAGTCATCCGCGCTGGCGAGCGGAACCACCTCCGCAGCGACTCCTGCATCCGCCAGCGCGCTCATCAAATAGCCTTCGAGCACTGGATCGACCACGCCTTCGGCTCCGAGCACCACCGACGGGTAGAGCCCGAGCTCCTGCAGGAATGCGAGCTGCTCCGCCACGGTGCCCGAGGACTCGTAGAGGACGGCGTCGGTCGGGAGGAGCAACGCGAAGCGTCCCCGGGGCAGGGAGCGAAACAGACTGAGATACAGCTCCGCTTCCGCCGGACGGCCCACGCTGCGCAGGAACTTCAAGACGGCGTGACCAACCGATGGTCGTCCGGTTTCGGTGTCGCTCGCCATGGACCGCGCTTTTCACTGTCACATGTCGGGGCCGGACGCGGCAAGTCGCCGCCTAGCCGGGCGGCCCTAGGCGTCGCTGGGGGGAGGCGTCCTTGTCGGCCATTTCGGGCAGAGCGCGGAGCGCCTCGAGCACCAGGTCGCGCGCCAGGAAGTCCGCCTCTTCCACGCCCAGCCACGGGCGAGGCTGAATCGATTCGCGACTGCGCCACACGATCTCGAACTCGGCGCGCGCTGTCGCGCGACCGATCACGGCGGGGCGCGTGACGTGGTGATTCTCCGATACGGTGAGCATCTGCCCGCCGAGCGACAGCTGACAGCCGGGCAAGGCAGCCAGCACGGCGGCGCTGTCCAGGCTGCCTGCCCGGGCGGCCACGTCTCTCCACAGGTGCACCTGCGCGTGCGCGGTCACCGTTGGATCGCTCAGAACCTCGGCTTCGCCGTAGCGGCTGCGGAACCGTTGGACCAAGGCCCGATTGTCGGCGTGGTCGATGCTCTGGAAATAGCTCCAGCAGGCGAGGTGCCCGGCGATCAGCTCCGGCGCCTTGGAGAGCTCGAGCTCCGAGAGCGAAAACGAAAGCACAGGTGTTGCATCGGGGCGGACGCCGGCATGAGCGAGGGCGCGGAAGAGCGCCAGGTTGTCGGCACCGTTGACGGTGCTGAGCACGAGGTCGGGCCTCGTATCGCGGACGTGATGCGCAATCTCCTCGAACTGACCGCGTCCCAGCGGGACGTAGAATTCTCCGTCGATGCTGCCGGCGGCCGACTCGACGACGCCCCGAATCAGGCGGTTGGCCGTGCGCGGGAAGACGTAGTCCGATCCGATCAGGGTCACCCTACGGTGCCCCTCGCGCAGCGCCCAGCGCAGTGCCGGTTCGATTTGCTGGTTCAGGCAGCTGCCGGTGTAAATCACGTGCCGGCTGCGTTCGAGGCCCTCGTATTGCACCGGGTACCAGAGCAGCCGGTCGGCTTGCTCCACGACGGGCAGGACTGCCTTGCGGCTCGATGACGTCCAACAGCCGAACACCGCGGCCACACGATCGGTCCCCACGAGCTTTTGGGCAGCGCGGCGGAATACCTCCGGGTCCGAGGCTCCGTCCTCCACCACGGCGTGGACGCTCCGCCCGAAGAGGCCCCCAGTGGCGTTGATCTCCTCGATCGCGAGCATGGCCGCGCTGACCATGTGCGTCTCGCAGATGGCCATGGGCCCCGACAAGGATTGCAAAATGCCGACCTTGATCGCTCCACCCTGCCCACGTCCGAGGCGCGGCGCGCGGTAGGAAGCTCGACCCTTGGGCGCTTCGGCCTCCCCACTACCACCCCCGCCACTCGCCAGCTGCCAAACGGTGGCCTGGGTCGGTACGTCCCGAAGAACCTCGGACGCCTTGCGTTCCAGGCGCTTCTCGGTGCCGCCCTCGGCCGAGAGAGCCCGCGCGAAGGCACGGCGTGCCTCGACGGTACGCCCCAGGTCGGCCAAGCACGCCGCCCTGAGCAACTGCACGAGCCAGAGCGGCGCCTCGAGTCGCTCGGCTTCCTCCAACGCCGCCGCTGGATCCGCCGCGCGCACCAAACGATCCAGGCATGGCCCGAGCGCCAGGTAGTTCGGCAGGTGAAGGCCCCTGCTCGCGGCTTCGCGGACCCAACCGAGACCCGTCTCCCAGTGGCCGGACAGCAGCAAGAGGTGGCCGAGAATGGCACGGCCCGTGACCGAGGCCGGGGACAGCTCGAGCGCGAGCTCAGCCTCACGCAGCACCGAGCCCGCTTCGCCGCGCCGGAAATGCACGAATGCGCGCGCCATGCGCCCCAGCGCACACTGCGCATCGAGCGCGACGGCGGTCCGAGCGTGGACCTCGGCCGAAAGACCCTGACTGGAGCCGACACTCGCCGCGTGCCCGAGTTCAGCGAGCGAGAGCACGCAGGAATAGGCGGCGTGCAGCGCCGCGCGTTCGTCGGCTTGGGAAAGTGCCTTCTCGAGCTCGACCTGGAGCACGGCCAGCGACTGGCCGCTCGGACCCGCCAAGAAGCGATAGAAGCTCTGCACGGGATCGAGACAGCCGGCCGCCGAACGTCCGCGGACGGCCCGCGCCAAGGCCCCGACGACCGGGTCCCCGACCCGAGCGGCCAGCCCGAGGGCCAGCTCGTCCTCCACTTCGAGTAGCCGCTCCTGGCTCAGGCTGCGATCGTACTGCTCGGCCCAGACCGTGGCGCCATCGGCCGAGCGCAGCTTGGCCACCACGCGGACCGACTCGCCGCTCCGGATCAAGGAGCCACCGAGAACGAAAGCGGCGTCTCGCGCCACATTCGGGCTCGAGCCCGAGAGAATCAGGGCGTCCTCGTGCACGAGCAACGTCACCATGCGTTGGACCAGCGCACGCGAGAAGGAGTCGTCGGCCGACCACTCCGACAGAACCTCGAAGTCCTCGACCACCAGGGCGACCCGATGGCTCGGCAGGGGGCTCTCGCCCGCCGCAGCATCGCGGAAAGCGAAGCGCGCCTCGTAACTACCCGGAGGCAGCTCGATGGTGACCGGATCCGCCTGCCCGAGCGTGCGGTAGTAGCGGTCGAGCAGACGCCGAACACGGCTGGCCTGCATGCGCGCGGTTGTTTCCGGAGCCGACCTGGTACCGTTGGCGCCGAGCGCCGCCACGCCGATCGTGTAGGCCTTGAGCGACTCGGCCTGCCCGGCCAGCCCCTCCGTCACCACGTATTCGAGAAAGCGGCGCGCCTGCGGGGACCGTTGAAAGACGTCACTCTGGAGCACGCGGGCCAGCGCATCCTCGATCGAGGTCCGATCCACGGTCCGCCCGGCCACGCCTCTCGACTACCCCTGCGCAGGTTTCGGTAGGGTTTCATGATAGCCGCCCGGACGGGCGCGAGGCGTTACCGTAACGCGGACGCGTCACGTCCCGTTCGCTTCCCGCGGGCAAGCGGGGAAGGTCATAGTCGGGCGCCTGAAGCGAGCGGGATGCCACGACCGTGCTTTCAGGAACGCGGGAGAATCCCCATCGGTAACGCTTCGGACATCCCCCGGCTACGCCACGTTTCGCCTGGGTGGCGAAGACAGAGCGGTCAGCCGAAAGGCCAGCATTTTCGTTGGGCGAGCAGCTCAGGTTAACCCATCGCAGTCACAGGAGAATCGTCGTGAATAAACTAGTCAGACTCGCATCCGTCGCCGCGCTCACGTTGCTCGGCGCGTGCAAGGGCCCGGCCGAAGCCCCCAAGGAAGAGGCCAAGACCGAAGCCGCTCCGAAGACAGAAGAGAAGGCAGCGGAGAAGAAGGCCGACACGGGACCCATCAAGGTCGGAATTCTCCACTCACTGTCCGGCACGATGGCCATCAGCGAAACGTCGCTCAAAGACGTGGCGCTCATGACCATCGAGGGCATCAACAAGAAAGGCGGCGTCCTGGGCCGCAAGCTCGAGCCGATCGTCGTCGACCCGGCGTCCGACTGGCCCCTGTTCGCCGAGAAGGCCCGCGAGCTGATCAACCAGAACGTCGCCGTCGTCTTCGGGTGTTGGACGAGCGTGTCACGCAAGAGCGTGCTGCCCGTGTTCGAAGAGCTCAATGGCCTCCTCTTCTACCCAGTGCAATACGAGGGTGAAGAGTCCAGCTACAACGTGTTCTACACGGGTGCCGCGCCGAATCAGCAGGCGATTCCGGCCGTCGAGTACCTGATGAGCGCGGAAGGCGGCGGCGCCAAGCGCTGGGTGCTGCTCGGCACGGACTATGTCTACCCGCGCACGACCAACAAGATCCTCCAGTACTTCCTGGCCGCCAAGGGCGTCGCCAAGGAGGACATCATGGAGGAGTACACCCCGTTCGGTCACACCGACTACCAGACGATCGTCAGCAACGTGAAGAAGTTCGCGGCGGGCAAGCCGACCGCGGTCGTCTCCACCATCAACGGCGACTCGAACGTCCCCTTCTACAAGGAGCTAGCCAACCAGGGTCTCAAGGCGACGGACATTCCGGTCGTGGCCTTTTCCGTGGGTGAAGAAGAGCTCCGCGGTATCGACACCAAGCCCCTCGAAGGCCACCTGGCCGCGTGGAACTACTTCATGTCGATCGACACGCCCGAGAACGCCGCCTTCATCAAGGAGTGGAAGGACTACGTCGCTGCCAACAAGCTCCCCGACGGCGACAAGCGCGTGACGAACGACCCGATGGAAGCCACCTACGTCGGCATCAAGATGTGGGCCCAGGCCGCCACGCAGGCCGGGACGACCGACATCAATGCCGTTCGCCAGGCCGTCGCGGGACAGGTCGTCAAGTCGCCCTCCGGCTTCGACATGAAGATGGACGAGAAGAACCACCACCTGCACAAGCCCGTCTACATCGGCGAGATCAAAGAAGGTGGACAGTTCAACATCGTGTGGAAGACGCCTGGCCCGATCCGGGCCGCTCCGTGGAGCGAGTTCGTCCCGGACAGCAAGGCCAAAGTGGCCGACTGGCAGTACCCCTGGCTGTGCGGCAACTGCACCGCCGCCAAGGCCTCCGGTTTCTGATCGCACTCACCGTTTGACGTGAACCCCGATGCCACGGGGACTGCGTTCTCAGTCGAGCACGCAACCCCGTGGCCCCCTCGGTAGCCGACCGATGACCCGCAACCTTCTGCTCACCATCACCGCTCTTTTGCTCTGGGTCAGCCAGGCCGTCGCCGGTGAAACCGAGCTAGACCAGGCCCTCTACCTGCTGGCGTCCGAGACGCACACCGACATGGCCAAGGGCATCGCCGAGCTGGCGCTCGCCGACCCCGACAAGGCGCTCGTCATCTTGAACGCGCTGGACGCGGGCGAGCTGAAGAAGGACGGTCGTGGCACCATCTTCCTCGTCACCAAGGACGGAACGCTCCAAGCCAAGACGCTGGAGCCCGTGCAGGCAAGTGGCACTGCGCGAACGATCTCGCTGAACAACACGTCACGTCGCGCGCTCGCCGCCACGCTGTCCAAGTTGCGTCTGACCGCCAAAAAGGTCGAGGTCCGGCGAGAGGCCGCCAAGCAGCTGGCCGAATACCCCGACGGCGAAAGCGCCGAGCTCATTCGTACCTTCATCGGCGCCGAGAAGGACGGCGAGGCTAGGCGCTGGATGGGCCTCGCTCTAGCGAAGGTCGACATGAAGAGCCAGGACCCAAAGCTGCGCATGCAGGCGGCCAAGTCCATTCAGAACTCCGACGACATCAGCCTCGAAGCCGACTTGAAGGCGCTGGTGGAGCCCGATGCCAAGGGTCAGTTCGCCGAGAAGGACCCGGCCGTGCGAGCCGAGCTCGACCGCGCGTTGCAGAGCGTGAAGCGGCGCATTTTCGTCATCAACATCATCTCCAACACCATCTACGGCCTGAGCCTCGGCAGCGTCCTGCTCCTGGCTGCCCTGGGGCTCGCCATCACCTTCGGCCTGATGAAGGTGATCAACATGGCGCACGGCGAAATGCTCATGCTCGGCGCCTATTCGACGTACTTCGTCCGCGAGCGCATGCTCGCCGCGGGCCCCGAGGTCGCCGAATACTACTTGGTCCTGGCGATTCCGTTCGCCTTCGCCACCACCTTCGCCATGGGCGTCTTGCTCGAGCGCCTGGTGATTCGGCACCTCTACGGTAGGCCCCTGGAGACCCTCCTCTCCACCTGGGGGCTCAGCCTGATCTTGATCCAGACCGTGCGTGTGATCTTCGGCGCTCAGAACGTGACGGTGGCCAACCCGGACTTCCTGTCGGGCGGCCTCGAGCTGATGCCGGCCTTGGTGGTGCCCTACAGCCGCATCGCAGTGCTCGCGTTCACGGCGCTGGTGGTCGGCTTCGTGTGGTTCGTGCTCCGTGGCACCTCCGTGGGCCTCAAGGTGCGCGCCGTCACCCAAAACCGTGAAATTGCGGCAGGCCTCGGCATTGCCACGCACCGGGTCGACATGTGGACGTTCGGCCTGGGCTCGGGGCTCGCGGGGCTCGGCGGCGTGGCGCTCTCCCAGCTCGGCAACGTCGGGCCCGAGCTCGGGCAGCAGCACATCATCGACTCGTTCGTGGTCGTCGTGGTCGGCGGGGTGGGCAACATCCTCGGCACCATCTTCGCGGGCTTCGGCCTGGGCCTGGCCAACAAGATCCTCGAGCCGAGCGTGGGCGCGGTCATGGGCAAGATCCTGCTCTTGGTCCTGCTCATCTTCTTCATTCAGTGGCGCCCGCAGGGGCTCTTCGCTCTCAAGGGACGCGCCGCGGAGAACTGACACGCGATGCTCGACGTACTCAAGAAGATCCATCGTCCGACTGGCTGGGCCATTCTCGCCGGCACATTGCTGCTGTTCGGGGTGCTCATCCCGATCTCGAACCAATTCGTCGCAGAGGAGAGTGCCCTCCACGTCTCGGACCAGTACATCCTCATCCTGGGCAAGTTCGCCTGCTACGCGATGGTCGGACTGGCGGTGGACCTAGTCTGGGGGTTTGGCGGCATCCTGAGCCTCGGTCACTGCGTCTTCTTCGCGCTCGGCGGCTACGCCATGGGCATGTACCTGATGCGCTCGATCGGCAAAGGCGGCGTCTACGCCAGCGACCTGCCCGACTTCATGGTGTTCCTCGATTGGAAGGAGCTGCCTTGGTATTGGCACGGCTTCGACAACTTCTGGTTCGCGCTGGCCATGTGCATGATCGTGCCAGGCGTCCTCGGCGGTCTATTCGGGTATTTGGCGTTCCGCTCGCGCATCAAGGGTGTCTACTTCTCGATCATCACCCAGGCGCTGACGTTCGCCGCCATGCTCTTGTTCTTCCGCAACGAGACGGGCTTTGGCGGCAACAACGGCCTGACCGATTTCAAGAACCTGTACGGCTATCCGATCCGCGAGTCGTCGACCAAGGTGATCCTGTACGTCATCAGCGTCGGCGTCCTCGCCGGCTTCTATCTCCTGACCAAGTACCTCACCAAGAGCAAGTTCGGTGTCGTGATGCGCGCGGTGCGCGACGACGAGCCAAAAGCGCGCTTTTCTGGCTACGACACGCTCTCCTACAAGTGGTTCGCCTGGACGCTGTCCACTCTTTTGTGCGGGATAGCCGGGGCTCTCTACGTTCCTCAGGTCGGCATCATCAACCCGAGCGAGATGGAGCCCGCCAACTCGATTGAAGCCGTCATCTGGGTCGCCATCGGCGGTCGCGGCACGCTGGTGGGCGCGGTGATTGGCGCGTTCGTCGTCAACGGCGCCAAGAGCTACTTCACGGCCGCTGCGCCGGACCTGTGGCTGTTCTTCCTGGGCGCGCTGTTCGTCGTCGTGACCCTCGCCCTGCCCGATGGCCTGGTGGGCTTGGGACGCTACCTGCCGAAGCTCAAGAGGTCCCATGCCACCTGAACCGAACTCCGCCCGAGCGAGCTTGGCCGACGCCCCTCCATCCGAGAAGGTGTCGCCCGAAGAGGTTCCTACGAAAGAGCCCAGAATCAGCACCGTGACGGACATTTCGACCAAGAGGCCCCGGAGTTCCAAACCGCCCGAACGCACCAGCCAGCGTGTGCCCAAGGAGCGCGGCGCAGAAATCCGTGCCGCTCGCCAACATGCGCTGCTCTGTGTGGACGACATCTCCGTCAGCTTCGATGGCTTCAAGGCGCTCACGAACCTGACGCTCATCCTCGACTCGGGTGAGCTGCGCTGCATCATCGGCCCCAACGGCGCTGGCAAGACCACGCTCATGGACGTGGTGACCGGCAAGACCAAGCCAGACACCGGCCACGTCTTCTTCTTGGAGGACATGGAAGACCTGACCAACCTGAACGAGCACCAGATCGCGCGGCGTGGCATTGGGCGAAAGTTCCAGCGGCCCACCGTCTTTCCGAAGCACACGGTGCGCGAGAACCTGGAGCTCGCGCTGGCTGCAAACAAGGGCGTCTTCAAGAGCCTCTTCCACCGCTTCAGCAAGGAACAGAGCGAACGCATCGATCACGTTCTCGGGACGATTGGCCTGATGGACCGCGCCCTCGTCCTGGCCGGAGGCCTCGCGCACGGCCAAAAGCAGTGGCTCGAGATTGGCATGCTGCTGGCCCAGAACCCGCGCGTCTTGCTGGTCGACGAGCCGATCGCCGGCATGACCCATCAGGAGATCGAGAAGACGGCCGAGCTCTTGCGGAGCCTCAAAGGCGAACACACCGTCGTCGTGATCGAGCACGACATGGACTTCGTGCGTAGCATCGCCGAAAAAACGGTGACCGTGCTCCACGAAGGGCAGGTGCTGGCCGAGGGTTCGATGGATGAAGTTCAATCCGACCCGAAGGTGGTCGAAGTGTACCTCGGGGAGTAACGCATGCTGGCCGTCGAGTCCCTCAACCAGTCGTACGGAGAGAGCCACACCTTGTGGGACGTCGCGTTGTCGGTGAGCCCCGGCACCTGCACCTGCCTCATGGGTCGCAATGGCGTCGGCAAGACGACGCTCCTCAAGGCCATCATGGGCCTGGTCAAGCTCGACAGCGGCAAGATCGGGCTCGAGGGCAAGGAGCTGGCCGGCTCCGGCCCGGAGGTCCGCGCACGGTCGGGCATCGGCTACGTGCCGCAGGGCCGCGAGATCTTCCCGCAGCTCACGGTGCAGGAAAACCTGGAGATTGGCTTGCTCAGCCGACCAGACAAGACGACCAAGCCCCTCGACAAGGTGTTCACGCTGTTCCCGGTGCTCAAGAGCATGCTGCATAGGCGCGGCGGGGACCTATCGGGCGGCCAGCAGCAGCAACTCGCGATTGGCCGCGCCCTCTGCTTGGACCCGAAGCTCCTCATCTTGGACGAGCCAACCGAAGGTATCCAGCCGAACGTCGTCGCTCAGATCGGCGATGTACTCGTGCAGCTGCGCGAGGAGGGCATGACGCTCCTTCTGGTGGAGCAAAAGCTGAAGTTCGCTCGTCGCGTCGGCCAATTCTTCAACATCATCGATCGCGGTCGCAGCGTCGCCAGCGGACCCATGGAAGAGCTCGGTGAGGATTTAGTGAATCGCTATCTCGTGGTCTGATCCGTCGACGGGTGGGGTTGGGGGCAGCGTGCAATTCGAGGCCATGGAACGCGGGATGGAGACCGGGACGGGCGGCTGGACCGCAGAGCTGAATTTGGAGCTTGCCCTGCGAGCCGATTGCACTCGGGTGACGAAGGTCAGTCATTTCGGCCCGCTGCGCATTCAGCGTCCGTTCTACCCAGAGGCGGACGGGACCAGCCACCTCGTCATCCTGCACCCGCCCGGTGGGGTCGTCGGCGGCGACGAGCTCCGGCTGAGCTCCGTGCTGCACGAGGGAGCCCATGGACTGGTCACGACGCCGGCCGCCACCAAGATCTACCGCACGCGCGGACCCTCGAGTCAGCTCCGGCAAGAGTTCCAGGTCCGACCGGGAGCACTGCTCGAGTGGCTACCGCAGGAGACGATTGCCTTCGATGGGGCGAGCGCCGACATCAGGACCAAGGTTCGTCTGGCGGCCGGAGCCAAGTTCATCGGTTGGGAGCTCTTGTGCTTGGGTCGCCCAGCAGCAGGTGAGACGTTCGGCCGCGGACGCCTCGTCCAACGCCTGGAGCTTTGGCAAGAAGAGCGACCGATCTATCTGGATCGCCTGGACCTGTGCGCTGATGGTGCCGTCTTGGAGGCCAAGTGGGGACTTTCCGCCCAGCCCGTCGTCGCGACGATGATCCTGGCCGGCGGACCGAGCTCGCTTTCACCGTTGATTCGCGAATGCCTGGGACGGCTGCATGAAAGCCCCGCGGGCGACGTGGTGCTCGACGACACGGACCGGCCACTCCGACTCGCGGCCAGCGATCTCGATGGCGCCACCGTCGTTCGCTACGTTGGACCGTCGGTTCCGGAATGCTGGAGGGCGTTCATCACCATCTGGCAGGTCGTTCGCCCCCTCTTCTCCGGAACGGGCGCCACTTTGCCCCGAATCTGGAACACCTGAGCACCACGAGCAAGAGATCCAAATGGAACTTTCCCCGCGCGAAAAAGACAAGCTGCTGCTTTCGGTGGCAGCCATGGTGGCCGAGCGCCGCAAAGCCCGCGGTATTCGCTTGAACTATCCGGAGGCGATCGCCCTGATCTCGTCGGCCATCCTCGAGGGCGCGCGCGATGGCCGCACCGTCGCCGAGCTGATGCACGTGGGCACCACGATTCTCAAGCGCGAGGACGTCATGCCCGGCGTCGCTGAAATGATTCCCGAAGTTCAAGTCGAGGCCACGTTTCCCGACGGGACCAAGCTCGTGACCGTACACAATCCGATTGTTTGAAGGCGCCCAGTCAATGATCCCAGGCGAAATCATCACCGAACCCGGCACGATCGAGCTCAACCTTGGTCGGCCGACCGTGCGGCTCGAAGTGGCGAACACCGGCGACCGACCGATCCAGGTCGGCTCCCACTATCACTTCTTCGAGGTCAATCCGGCCCTGCAGTTCGACCGGGCACGCTCACGCGGCTTCCGTCTGAACATCCTGGCTGGGACCGCCGTCCGCTTCGAGCCAGGTCAAATCAAAGAGGTCGAGCTGGTGGCGCTATCCGGCAACCGCATCGTCTACGGCTTCAACGCCCTCGTCTCGGGACCATTAGATACACCATGACCAGCATCGATAGGCGCGCATATGCGGACGTGTTCGGACCAACCATCGGAGATCGGGTTCGGCTGGCCGACACGGAGCTTTTTCTCTGCGTGGAACGGGACTTCACCGTCTACGGCGAAGAAGTGAAGTTCGGCGGCGGCAAGGTCATTCGTGACGGGATGGGGCAGAGCCAAGCCGGGGACCAACAGTCCCTCGACCTGGTCATCACCAACGCGCTCATTCTGGATCACTGGGGCGTGGTGAAGGCCGACATCGGCATCAAGCACGGCCGCATCCTGGGCATCGGCAAGGCCGGGAACCCGGACATTCAGCCGGGCGTGGACCTCATCATCGGCCCCGGCACCGAGGTGATCGCCGGCGAAGGCATGATCGTCACGCCGGGCGGCATCGATTCGCACATCCATTTCATCTGCCCACAACAGATCGAGGACGCTCTGATGTCCGGAGTGACCACGATGATCGGCGGCGGCACCGGCCCCGCCGTGGGCACCTGCGCCACCACCTGCACGCCGGGCGTGTGGAACATGCACCGCATGCTCGAGGCTGCCGACGACTTGCCGATGAACCTGGGTTTCCTGGGCAAGGGTAACGCGAGCTTGCCGGGTCCGCTCGTGGAACAGATCGAGGCCGGCGCGATTGGCCTCAAGCTGCACGAGGATTGGGGCACGACGCCGGCGGCCATCGACAACTGCCTATCGGTAGCGGAGGACCACGACATCCAGGTCGCCATCCACACCGACACCCTGAACGAGTCGGGGTTCGTCGAGCACACCTTCGCAGCGTTCAAGAATCGCGTCATCCACGCCTATCACACCGAGGGCGCGGGCGGTGGGCACGCCCCGGACATCATCAAGGCAGCCGGAAATCCCTGCGTACTGCCGTCATCGACCAACCCGACGCGGCCCTACACCAAGAACACCATCGACGAGCATTTGGACATGCTCATGGTGTGCCACCACTTGGACCCCAGCATTCCGGAAGACGTCGCCTTCGCCGAGTCGCGCATTCGTCGCGAGACCATTGCCGCAGAGGACATCCTGCACGATCTCGGTGCGTTCAGCATGATCTCGTCGGACTCGCAGGCGATGGGTCGCGTGGGTGAGGTCATCACCCGCACCTGGCAAACGGCCCACAAGATGAAAGTGCAGCGCGGCTCCTTGATCGGTGACCCCGCGGAGCACGACAACCTGCGCGCGCGACGCTACGTGGCAAAGTACACCATCAACCCAGCACTCGCACACGGCATCGCCGACCAGGTCGGCTCCATCGAGCCAGGCAAGCTCGCTGACCTCGTCTTGTGGAAGCCGGCCTTTTTCGGCGCCAAGCCGGCCCTGATCCTGAAGGGGGGCCTCATCGCGGCTGCCCCCATGGGCGACCCCAACGCCTCGATCCCGACCCCGCAGCCCGTGCACTACCGCATGATGTTCGGGGCGCTCGGAGGCGCTCGACACAATACGTCGCTGACCTTCCTCTCCAAGGCGGCACAGGCCAAGGGCCTCGCTCAGAAGCTCGGCCTACGCAAACGCACCCACGTCGTCGGCGGCATTCGAAGCCTCACCAAGCGCAGCATGATCCACAACGACTACCTGCCCAAGATCGAGGTCGATCCGCAGACGTACGAGGTCCGCGCCGACGGACAACTGCTCACCTGCGAGCCCGCCGAGGTGCTGCCCCTGGCGCAGCGCTACTTCCTGTTCTAGCGAGGAAGTGCGTGACGATTCGGCACTTCACGGAGCGCGTAGCGAAAGCCAAGGCCAACTTGGTGGCCGAGCTCGATTTCGACGAGCGCCAGCGAGCTCAGGGCCGCGCCATCACCACATCCGGTGAGGCCGTCGGCATCTTCATCGAACGGGGGACCAGCCTCAAGCACGGTGACCACCTGCGCTCTGTCGACGGCGCGGTTCTGCGCATCGACGCCAAGCCAGAACTCCTCAGCGTGGTGGCCGCCGCCCTGCCCAGAGACCTGACTCGCGCTGCCTACCACCTCGGCAATCGCCACGTCCGACTGGAGGTCGGACCAAGCTCGCTCGCGTATCAAGCGGACCACGTCCTGGACGACATGGTGCGAACCCTCGGCTTCGAGGTCAGGCAGGAGCTCCGCCCGTTCGAGCCCGAGCCCGGCGCCTACCACCGCCACAGCCACGACGACGGCCACGGGCACAGCCATGGCGACGCTCATGGGCATGGCCATGCTCACGGGCACGATCACCACCACGAAGAGCGGATTCCCCTCATCTTCAAGGCTCGCTCGTGAGCCCACCAGTCCCGCTCTCCGCACTCGGCGTGCAGGCTCGCCTCCTCCAGCTGGCGTCGCAGTCCCTGCCGACGGGCGCCTTCGCTTACTCGAGCGGGCTCGAAGCGGCGCATGCCCGCGGCATCGTCACCACGGAAGCCGACGGCCTGCGCTTCCTCGAGGGCCTGCTGATGGCGACCCCGACGCACCTCGAGCTGCCGCTGCTCCTGCGCATGTACGACGCCTTGGGCGCGGGGCGACCTGACGAGGCCGTCCGCTACAGCGACCAGCTCCTGGCCAGCCGTGAGTCCCGGGAGTTCCAGGAACAGGACGGCCAGATGGGGCGCGCTCTGGGCCGCGTCCTCGGCACCATCGCCCCGGGCGCCTGCGACCCAGATCACCCGCCACGCACATTTCTCGAAGCGCTCGCCCGGGCAGCGCAGTACTACGGTCTCGGGCGCGAAGAGACGGCCTTGCTCGGCCTCTACACCTGGGTCGAGCAGCACACGACCGCCCTGGCCCGCCTGCTCCCGCTCGGCCCCCTAGCCAGTCAGCGCGTCGTCGATGCCCTCCTCGAGCTCGTCCCGACCGCCATCGCTCGTGCCTTGGCAGTCCAGGACGACGACATCGGCTTTGGCTGTCCCGGCCTCGCCCTGCTCAGCGCCTGGCACGAGACGCAGTACACTCGTGTTTTCCGGTCGTAGGTCTTCCGCTCGTAGTCGTCACCAATATGGAGTCCCCATCATGAAAAGAGAACCTCTGCGCGTCGGTATTGGCGGTCCCGTCGGCTCCGGCAAAACGGCCCTGGTCTTGGCGCTGTGTCGGGCCATGCGCGACCGCTACAACATCGCCGTCGTCACGAACGACATCTACACCAAGGAAGATGCCGAGTTTTTGGTGCGCAACGGCGCGCTGTCACCGGACCGCATCATGGGCGTGGAAACGGGCGGCTGCCCGCACACCGCCATCCGCGAAGACGCCTCCATCAACTTGGACGCGGTCGAGAAGATCACCAAGCTGCACGACCCGGAGCTCGTGTTCATCGAGAGCGGCGGCGACAACCTGAGCGCCACCTTCAGCCCCGAGCTCTCGGACCTGACCATCTACGTCATCGACGTAGCCGGCGGCGACAAGGTGCCCCGCAAGGGTGGCCCCGGCATCACCAAGAGCGACCTCTTGGTCATCAACAAGACGGACCTAGCGCCCCACGTGGGCGCCTCCCTCGAAGTGATGGACCGCGACGCCAAGAAGATGCGCGGCGAGCGGCCCTTCGTCTTCACCTGCCTGCGCCAGGACGCCTCGGTGCAGAAGGTGCTCGATTTCATCGTCGAGCGCGGGATGCTGGGCACGGCGTAACTTCACGCCGCCACCGCTCCCGCGTGGCCGAGTCGGAGCTGGCCTGCTTCACGGCCGCAGCCCGGCCCCAACAAAAACGAACGTTCGTTCGCAAATGCGAAAGCGTGCACGCGAAGTGCCCGCCGCTCCGAAGGTGCACCCCCAGGCGAGCAACATCTCACGGCTCGGGCGGGTTGGAGGCCGGCTTGGCCCTGCACAACGCCGGGCTCCGAACTTCACACTCACAAAAACGCCAGCGCCCGACCGAAACGGACTCAAGTTTCGATCGAGCGCTGGACAGTTTTTCTGGGGTGGCGGCTACTTCGCCATCATGTACTGAAAGCCGACCTGGAGCATGTCGTTGCCGACCGAACCAGTCCCGGGGTCCGTCTCCGTGTGCCGGTAGTTCAGGTGGTATTTGTGATTGAAGCCGTCGATGATGTACGCAAGGCCTACGTCGATGACCGCGATCTTGGTGCCATAGTCTCCGTATTGGAACTTGGCGTTGGGTTGGATCTTGCCGGCGCCGATGTTCCCCGGCGTGAGCCAAGAGAGCCCGGCCAAGAGGCCCTCGCCCACACTGCCCGTGGTTCCACCCGCCGGAACGCCGCTGCCCGCGTCGGCCGTGTACTGGTTGGAAGTCCAGGCGGCGCCGGTGTTGTCGAAGTTGTAGTAGCCGACCTCAGCGGTCAAGGTGCCGCCTTTGCCGAAGTTCTTCTCGAACATGCCGTCGATGTTGAAGCCGATGAGATCGTCATCATCGACGGTCTCGTCGCCGCTCTGGCCATTGACTGACGCGCCAATGGTGAGGATGTCCTGACCGCCGAAGTAGGTGCCGGAGTTGTAGTAGAAGGCTTCCGGCTTCCAGAAGTGGAGGTCGACGCGAGCACCGAAGCGCGACTGGGCGATCTGGCGACCCGGCTGCAAGTCCACCATGGACAGCTTGTATTTCAGCATGCCGCCCTTGACGAGACCCCAGAAGGTAAAGCCGCGATCACGAGCGCCCATGTCGAAGGGGTACCCGCCGGCGTTGATGGCGAAGTTCCAGCCGTTGCCGAAAAACGGTCCGTTCATGTTGTTGCGGTCGCCGGCCGGGATGTGCTGACCAACCCAGAGCTGGAACTCGTCGGCGAACTTGAGCTGCGCGATGGCATCCAAGATGCCGAACGCAGGGAGGAAGGACTGTCGCGGCGCCCCCGTGGTGGCAGACGTGTCCGAACCGCTGCCGATTTCGAACTGCACCCAGTAGCTGACCATCGGCGTCAGGTTGCCGCCGAGGAACGGACGAACGTTGATCTCGTCGACCAGACCGTCATTGAGACTCAGTGTCCCGGGATCGAAGTCCAGGCTCAGGCCCGTACGCAGGCCCGCACCGATGGTGAAGGACGGCTCGAACTTCTTCTCTTCCTCCGCAGGCGGCTCCTCGGCAGGCGCTTCGGCCGCAGGCTCGGGCGCGGGTTCCTCGGCCGGCGGTTCCGCCGGCGCCGGTTCGGGAGCCGGTTCGGTGGCGACGGGTGCAGGTTCGGCTGCTGGCGCCTCGGGGGGAGGGTCCTGCGCGAAAGCCACACTCGGAGCCAGGCCTGCGCCGAGGACGACAAGGCTCGTCGCGAGCGACTTGGCGGGGGAGGTATGACGGTTCTTCATTATGGGGTCAGTCCTTTCGAAATCAGCAAGGAAACGGTTGAAACGTGTCGGTCACTCGGCAGGCGCCGGTGCCACTTCATGCGAGCCCCCATGCTCTTCTTCCTCGTCCTTCGCTTCTCCACCTAGCGCCGGAACACCCCCCAACTTGGCGACACCAAAGAGCAGTAGAGCGACGCAGGCGTAGCTGGCGGCAACGAGCGGCGAGACCGCAAAGCCGATCTGCTCGCCGTGCATGAAGCCGAGGAACGTCAGGAGCGCTCCTGCCAGAGAAAACGCAGCCGCTTTCTCGAACTTACGGTCAATCACGAAGGCCGTGATCGCACCCAGAACGAGACCGCCGAGGATGGAACCGCCGCCCATCGTCGTCAGGCCCTCGTACAAGATGCCGACCTGCTTCAGCTTGTCGACGCCGACCTGTGCCACACTCGTGCCAGCAGCGCCGAGTGCGTTGTCGATTTGCACCTTCCCCCACGCTGCGATGTGCGGAACGATGGCGAGCACGATGGCCGGAGCGTGCCGCTTGGGCGTTTCCTGAAAGGCCTGCGCGCCGATCAGCATGCCGATGTAGAGCAGGATGGGCGAGATGGCGACGACCGGGACCAGCGCCACCAGGACCGGCAGAATGCCGGCAAATGCCAGCACCGCGACCATGGCGCCCGTGGCCAGCGAGTAGCCAATGCGGCCGCCCATGGCCTTCCACCCGGGATGGCCGATGTAGACGGCGAGGATGAAGGGATTGCCCATCGTGCAGCCAATCAGGCTGATGACGCCGTCCGCCGTGAGGACTCGGGTCGTGGGGAAGCTATCGCCAGCCACCGCCGCGCTCTCCACGTTGTCCATGGCCTCGACCAGGTCGTAGATGCCGAACGGAATGGCCGTCACCAGGATGACGCCGAGGAACTCGAAGCCATGGAAGGTGTGATCGAGCGCGGGAATCGGGAAGCTGAAGCCGAAACCGGCGACGGAGTCACCAAGCGCCTTCACCGACATGCCGCCGAAGCTGCCACCCATGAAGGTGGAGCCCCAGGCGATCGCGGTGCCGACCCCGATGGCCACGAGGCCCGCCGGCAGTCCCTTGAAGTAGCGCACGTTGCCAAACCAGCTGGCCATGATGATGGCGAAGCAGGTGACGCCGATGACCGGCGTGATGAACATCTCGAGCGCGGGGCGAACGGAAATGAACGCCACAGAGACGCCGGCCAGGGTCCCCAGGAGCGCCGCGCGCGGCGTCACTTTGCGGATCAAGGGGGCAATGAAGCCACCGACGGAGAGCAAACAGCCCTGGATGAACACCCAAGCCATGCCCGCTTCCCAGGCCTTGATGGGATCACCGGTGGAGATCTTGATCGGCATCATGATCACGAAGACCACGACGAACATGTGGGGCACGCTGACGCCCGAGGGCAGCGCACACACGTCCGAGCGACCGGTCTCCTTGGCGAGCTTGTAGGCGAGCCACGCGTAGTAGCTCGTGCTCAAGAGGAGCATGAGACCGGCGGCCGGCAAGATGCGACCGAACACGACTGAATCCGGCATCTCCAGCACGAAGCGCAGGAGGCCGGTCAGGACGAGCAGGTTGACGAGGATGTTGGTCCCGAAGCCAAAGAAGGCGTTCCAGTCGCCTGGCACCCAGAGTTTTGGTTTGAACGTGTCAGTCATGTTTGTTGGCCTTTGCGGATTGCAGTCACATGGACGAGAGTGCTGAAAGCACCCGGCCGGAGTCGCTCACCCAGCCAAAAATTCCCCCCTGCGCGCTAATCATGCGGAGCCCCACCTCACGAAACTCCGGAAAGTACGAAGCCGTGCAGTCCGAGGGCACGAGGCAGCGGTAGCCGCGATCGTTGGCCTCACGGACGGTCGTATGCACGCAGACCTCGGTGGTCACGCCGCAGACGATGAGCGTGTCGATGCCGCGGGCGATCAAAATCGTGTGGAGATCCGTGGCGAAAAACGCCCCTTTGCCCGGCTTGTCGATCACCGGCTCACCATCGATCGGATAGAGTTCCGGGATGATGTCGTGCCCGGGCTCGCCGCGTATCAAAATGCGACCCATCGGGCCGACGTCACCGATGCGGGCGGTCGGCTTGCCGCGCTCGACCTTGGCCTTGGGCGCGTCGCTGAGATCGGGCCGATGGCCCTCGCGCGTGTGCACGATGAAGACACCACTCTTGCGCAGGCCGGCAATGAGCTGCTTGCAGGGCTCGATGGCCGCTCGCAGGTGAGAGACGTCATTGCCGAGCGCCTCGCCGAAGCCGCCTGGCTCCAAGAAATCCCGCTGCATGTCGATGATCACCGCCGCAGTGCGGGCAGGATCGACGGGCAAGGGGCCCGGTGTCGCATCGATCTGGATCAAACTAGCCACCGAGCACCTCCACCGATTGATTCCACACGGCCAAAACCAAGCAGCCGCGCTCGCTCGCCACGCCATGGGTCGTCCCCGGCGGGCTCATGACGCACGTTCCGCGGTCGTAGATGCCCTTGTCGTCGCTTTGCGAGCCGGACAGGACGAAGATGTGCTCGTAGCCGGCGTGACGGTGTGCCGGCACGCTCGCGCCCGGCGCGTAGCGAATGAATCCTGCCGACGGCCTGGTCGGATCGACCGGCGTGCCGTTCGGCGCGATGCCGTAGATCGGCAGGATGTCGACGCCCGGCCACAGCGGCGCGAACTCACCCAGGCCGCGTGGCTCGAAGCCATCGAACAAACCACGCAGAACCACCCGTTCGTTCACTGACTTAGCCCTTCTCCCTTGCGAGCAGTTTCCGAGCGAGCGGAGCCGAGCTTCGCGAGACCCGCGAGCAAGGACGTCGAGTCGCTGACGGCGCCGAAGACGCCGCCCTGCATCTTCACCATCTCCAGAGCGGCCGCGTGGTTCCTGGGATCGGTGGCGGCGCAACAGTCGGCGAGGATCACGCATTCGAATCCACGGTCGTTGGCTTCACGCATCGTCGTGTGCACACACACATCTGTGGTGATGCCGGTGAGAATGATGTTTCGGAGGCCTTTCATGTGCAGGAGCATTTCGAGGTCCGTGGCGTAAAACGAGCCCTTGCCGGGCTTGTCGATGATCGACTCGCCGGGTAGCGGCGCCAGCTCGTCGATGATGTTCCAGCCTTTTTCACCACGGACGAGCACGCGACCGGCGGGCCCCTCGTCGCCAATGCCGGCACCAATCTGACGCGAGCGCCAGCGCTTGTTGGCAGGCAAATCCGCGAGATCCGGCCGATGCCCTTCACGCGTATGGAAGATGGGGAAGCCGAGCTCGCGCATGGCTCCGAGCACGCGCTGGATGGGCTCGATACAGGCTCGCGTGAGCGAGATGTCGTAGCCCATCAGGTCGACGTATCCGCCCTTGCCGCAGAAGTCGATCTGCATGTCGATGATGATGAGCACCGTGTTTTCGGGCCGCAGGTCCCCGTCGTACGGATAGCGATAGGGCGTGCTTTCGATTGTGAGCGCCATGAACCAATCGCGGAGCGGTTACACTGTGAATCATTGCGCCCGGCCGCCGGTGAGCGTTGAGCGAGCTTGGGAGAAAACCCTCACCGGCGGCTCGGCGCACACTCCTTATCCTGCGGTCCTACCTTGTCTGACTAGCGCCAATTTTCGCGCACTGCGCTGCTGAATGCCGCACACTGCCGATCCACTCGCGCGAAGCTGCGCGAGAAATGGCGCCGCTACGCAACGGAAACAGACGTTCTCACAACTGTCCCATGCACGGCCGCTTCGAGTTCTTCGGCAAACGATGCCGCAGCCACAGGCAAGACTCGTCCTTTACGCGCAGCAAGGTACAAGCCCGCCTCGGCACAGCGCCCATCGGCAAGCGGCAGCGCAACCAGTCCGTGTGCTGGTTCACGTGCATCCAAACGGAAACTGAAGCACACCGCCTCACCGAGGCGCGCGAACGCCCGCAGCATCTCGATCGAATCGGACTCGAGTGCCGGATTGAGCGGCAACCCCGCGTCCTCCATCGCCAAATCGAGCAGGGCACGGGCCGCGAGGCTGTGATCGGGCACCGCGAGCGGATAGGAGATGCAGTCGAACAGGGAGACGCTGTCGAGCTTCGTCAGCGGATGCTCCGGCACCACGAGCGCGCACAAACGATGTCGCGCGACGGCGAGCACGCTGACGCCCGATTGCTGGGGAATCTCGTGCGTGAGGATCAAGTCGGCGCCGTCAGCGAGTAGCGCATCTTGCAGGGCTTCCGGCCCATCGACGATGACCTGAAACGCCACCCCTGGGTGCGTCTTTTGATACGACGAGATCGCGTCCGGCAAGAGGCTCGGGGTCACCGATTCGGCGACGGCAATGCGGACGACGCCGCGCAGTTTGCCGCGCAGCTGCTCGATGTCCGTCTCGACCTGACGAAGATCCTTGAGCGATCGCCGAACGTAGGCGAGCAGGAGCTCACCAGCGGCGGTCAGGCGCACGCCGCGCGGCAGACGCTCGAACAGCGCCATCCCGACTTCTTGTTCCAGATCGAGGATGCGGCGGTTGAGCGCCGAAGAAGCCATGTGGAGGGCATCGGCAGCCTTGCGAATCGAGCCGTGCCGCGCCACTGCATCGAAGTACGAGTGGTTGTCCGACGGCTTGAGCCGCGCCTCGCGCGGTCGCTGCGAGCTCGGGCCATTTGCGCCTTGCCCGAGCGAGCCCTGCGCGAGCGAACCCTGCCCGAGCGAACCTTGCGCGAGCATCACCAAATCGGCACTCGTGCCTTGACCGTGAGGTGTGTGTCCCATCCGTGCCTGCCTCGCTCCTAGGCCCAACTCCCGCGGGCGCTCTATTGTCTGGGCTCGGAAACCCTATCCCCCAGGTACCGCACCCATTGTGTCTCGATTGTTTCAGGCCGGATCGCTTCGGCCCTGAGTCCGAGACTCAGCTCCGACCCGCGACGAACGCGCGGAATCCGCCGAAATGAGTGATGTCGATGGAACCTTCCCGACCCCATGGCTCACAAATGAACCCGCGCACCCATCTCCCATCGTCCAGCTCGATGCTGCCTAGTCCGAGCGGGGGCGGGACCAGCTCGAGAAACGATCCCACCTGGTCCTTCGGCAGCGCCCAGAGCTCCACCTCGATGGCCGCGCCCATCCCGTCCGCCTCGGTGCGGCGAAACAAGCCGGGGCGCTGGGTCCCGGACCCGGCCAACAGCCGCAGCTCGTAGCGTGCTGCGGTTCGGCGCGTATCGACGAGCACCCCGCCACGGGAGGTCAGCTGGGGTGACAGGGGCATGCCGGACAAGTGAGCTCCGACGACGGCGAGCACCACGGCATCGGGGCTCGGCTCGATCGCGTCGTGCGTCGGCGAGGCGGACCGCCGTCGCCCCGTGGCACCGAGCGGCAGATCGAAGTGGGCCTCGAGACGGCGCCCGAGGTCGACCAGCCACCGTTCGTGGAACGCTCGCGCGAGAAGCGTGATGCCGGCAGGGAACCGATCGTCGCGAAAAGGACCAGGAATGGCGAGTGCGCACAAATCGCCGAGATTCGTGAAATTCGTATAGGTGCCGAGGCGTGCGTTCGTCACGATTGGATCGCTGGCGACCTCGGCCAGCCGGTAGACCGTGGGGGTGGTGGGCACGACGAGCACGTCGGCCCGCTCGAAAGTCAGGTCGATCTGCCGCGCGAGCTCGGCGCGGCGGTACTCAGCAGCGAAGGCCTCTTCCGCCGTCCGTTTCCGACCTTCGCTCAGAATGGCGTGGACCGTCGGGTCCATGGTGCCCGATGGCGCATCGAGCAGCGGGCCGGCCACCAGGGAACGCTCGGCGACCCAGCTGGCTGCGTAGAGCAAGTCGGCCAGCTGACGAAAGGGTCTGAAGTCGATCAGCCTCGGCTCGTAGCCGAGCGCCAGGAGCCCCTGGCGTGCACCCTCGAAGGCCTGCTCGGCCAGGCCATCACCGAAGAACTCGAGCTCGGCAGGCACGGCCAGTCGAGGTTCTATCAAAGGTCCCACGGTGAGCGGCCGGCGCGAGTAAGGATCGAAGGGGTCGAAATGATCGAGGAGGGCAGCGACCTCGGCCACATCGGCCACGGTGAGCGCGAAGATCGACGGACAGTCGAGCGTGCGGCACGCTGGCACGAGCCCTCGCGTGCTGAATCGGCCCCGCGTGGGCTTGTAGCCGACGATGTTCTGGAACGCGGCCGGGACACGGCCGGAGCCGGCCGTGTCGGTGCCCAGGGCGAAGGGGACCAGGCCCTTGGCCACGACCGCTGCCGATCCGGAGCTCGAGCCGCCGCCAATGCGCGTGCCGTCGAACGAGCTCGGTACCACACCGTAGGGCGACCGGGTGCCGACGAGCCCGGTCGCGAACTGATCCAGGTTGGCCTTGCCCACCAGGATCGCTCCGGCCTCGAGCAGGCGAGCCACGACGGGCGCATCCTCGCTGGCGAGGCGCGAGAAGGCGGGGCAGGCCGCCGTGGTCACCCAGCCGGCCGCGTCGATGTTGTCTTTGATGGCGAACGGCACGCCATCGAGCGCGAGTCGTGCGACGCCAGCAGCCTTCCGTCGCTCGGGCAGACGCTCGAGCTGGGCGCGCACGACGGGGAGCTCGGCCACCGCGATCCAAGCTGGGTCCGAGGCATCGAAGCTGCTCACCCAGTCGAGGAGGTCTTCGTGATGGAGCTCGCCAGACTCGTAAGCTCGTTTCCAGTCTGACAGGCAGAAGCCGAACGGTGCTCGATTCGACACGGGCAGTTGGCAGCGTAGCCCGGCCCCGTACCTCGAACGTTTCCGGTCGAGCACTGGAGGGGCTACGCGAAAATTTTTCGCGATTCGCCTTGACCGGCCCATGGGCTCGAATTACTGACTCGCCGGTCATTGACCGGAGAGTCATTATCATGCCCCGCCCGAGTGATCCCTTTGCGCGGCCCCGCCTGCTCGCTGCCGCCGAGTCTGTCTTTCTAGAAAAAGGCCTGGATCGAGCCAAGGTCGAGGACATCACCCAAAAGGCGGCCCTCTCCAAGGGAGCCTTCTACCTCCACTTCAAGAGCAAGGAGGCCGCCTTCCGAGAGGTGCTGTCGACGGCCCTCGGAGCGATCGGGGAGAGCCTGGACCACATCTCCGAGTCCAGGCCCAAGTGGGCCACCATGACCACCGAAGAGCTGATCGCCTTCTGGTTCAATCACGACCTGGCCCTGTTCGAGTACCTGTGGGAGCGCCGGGCGCTCATGCGCCTCGTCCGCCAGGGAGGCGGCTCCCCCGACTACGCCCACCTCACCGAGCTCTTCGTCGCTCGGGCGGAAACGGTGGTGGGCCTGTTCATCGAGCACGGCATCTTGAGCGGGCATTTCCACGAGCTGTTCGACACCGAGAACGCGGCCACGTTCATGGCCGGCGGCTGGGATCGCGTGGCCAGGCGCATCATTTTGGAAGACGAAGAGCCCGACCTGCGTCGCTGGGTCGCCCAGGCTCAGCACTTCTGCCTCCGCTCCCTCAGCACGCCCGAGTTCTTGGCAGTCGCAACGACCTTCTACGAGAGCGTCTGTGGCTCGGCCGCTCGCTCGAGCGGCGTCCGTGCTCTCACCTCCGACCCGACCCACTATCCCCAGCTCAACCAGGCCAGCTCATGAATCAGCCCATCGTCGAACCCTCCCAAGTAGCGGTCACGACCCCGGAGAAAACCAAGATGCCGATCTCGGGCATCATCGTCTTGCTCGCATCAGGCCTCGGTCTCGCTGGCTGGATGGCCGTCCGTGTCCAGGAAGCCGAGAAGGCGAAGGCCACCGTCGCGGCTGTGCGCGCCGAGGACAACAAGAAGCAGCTCGCTGCCCTGCAGGCCGTGCGCCAGGTCGAGGTGACACGCGGCATCCCCGACACTTGGGTGCCGGTGGTGGACATCGACGGGACCATCGTCGCTGGGCAAGCGGCAGAGCTCGGCTTCAAAGCCGGCGGACGCCTGCAGAGCGTCAGCGTCAAGATCGGCGACCAGGTCAAGCTCGGCCAGCTGCTGGCCACGCTCGACAGCAGCGAGGCCGTAGCGCAGCTGGCTGCAGCGCGCGCGCAGGTCAAAGCATCGGAAGCGGGCTTAGCATTGGCCGAAGACTCGGAGAAGCGCACAGCGCCGCTGGTCGAGAGCGGCGCCATCGCCGCGGCCACGGGCGTGCAGACCTCGCAGCAAAGGGCGCTCTCGCAAGCCCAGCTCGAGGCGGCCCAGGCCCAGCTCGTTCTGGCGCAGGTGGCCGTCTCGAACCACCGTCTGACCGCCCCGTTCGCCGGCACGGTGACGCGCGCTCCGGATGGTCTGGGCGCCGTGGTCGGCCCCGGTTCGCCCCTGTTTCAGATCGCGTCCCTCGGTACGCTGAAGCTGCAAGGTACGGTCAGTGTCGAGGATGCTGCGCTCGTGCACACGGGGAGCCCGATCACGCTGAAGCACGAGGGCGGCCAAACTGAGGGCACGATCACCATCGTGCTCGGTACGGTGGATCAGGGCACGCGGCGCGTGCGGGTCGAAGCAACGGTGCCCAACACCGGCGGCGCCCTGCGCGCCGGGACGTTCGTGCGCGCACAGGTGACGACTGGAGATGGCATTCCCGTCTTGAAGTTCCCGCACGAGGTTCTGCGCCCCGGCACCCAGAACGAGGTGCTCGTCGTGACCGGTGGAGTCCTCTCGTCGCGACGCATCGCGTTTTCGTTCGCACCCAGCGGAGAGCTGCTGGTGCGGCACGGGCTCGGTCCCGACGATCAAGTAGTCCGTGATCCCAAGCCAGAGGACAGCGGCGGACTCGTGGTGGAGATCGCCCAAACCGCCGCTGCGCAAGCGCCCGGGACGAAGAAATGAGCCTGTCGTCCGTCGCCATCAAGCGACCGGTCTTCACCGTGATGATCATGGTGGGCCTGTTGGTCCTCGGCCTGGTCGGTTTCCGCCGCCTGGGCGCCGACCTATTCCCCGACGTCTCCTTCCCCGCGGTGGTGGTGACGGTGCCCTATCCCGGCGCCAGCCCCGAGGAAGTGGAAACGTTGATCTCCAAGCCTCTCGAAGAGGCCGTCGTCAGCATCAACGGCATCGACAGGGTGCGCTCCTTTTCGCGCGAAGGTTCGTCCTTGGTCTTCGTGATGTTCGACCTCGGAGTCGACGTGAGCGAAGCGGCGACCGAGGTGCGCGAGCGCGTATCGCAGGTTCGCTACAAACTGCCGGAGGAGTCGAAGGAGCCGATCATCAGCCGCTTCGACGTGTCCGCTTCGCCAATCCTGACCTACACGCTGCGCGGTTCCGATTCGCTGTCCGAGCTGCGCGACTACGCCGATGACGTCATCGGCCCGGCGCTCGAGCAGGTGGAAGGCGTGGCCGCAGTCGAGGTGACCGGCGGCGCCGAGCGCGAGATCCGCGTCATCGTGGACCGGCCAAAGCTCGATGCCCTCGGGCTGACGTTGCCCGGCCTGGTTGCCAAGCTGAGCTCCGAGAACCTCAACGTGCCGGCCGGGCATTTCGACGAGGGGACTCGCGAAGTGTCGGTACGCACGGTGGGCGAGTTTCAGTCCGCCGAGCAGATCCGCGACGTCATCGTGGCCACGGCGAAGGACGGCTCGGTGGTGCGCCTGTCCGACGTCGCCTCGATCGATGATGGCTTCGCCGACCTGCGCACACAGGTGCGCGTTAACGGCAAGGATGGCGTCGTGTTCTCGATTCGCAAGCAGTCGGGACAGAACACGGTGGAGGTGTCGGACGCCGTAAAGGCCAAGCTGGCAACGATCGAAGGCACGTTCCCCAAGGGTTGGACCGCCGCTCCCATCATCGATCTTTCTCGCTTCATCAAGAACAGCGTGAGTCAGGTCGAAGAGCACATCGTGCTCGGTGGCCTCATGGCCATTCTCATCATCCTCGTGTTCATGATGGACCTGCGCTCGACCTTGATCAGCGCGGTGGCTCTGCCCACGAGCGTCATCGGCACGTTCTTCGCGATGTACCTGCTCGACTTCACGCTCAACATGATGTCGCTGTTGGCCTTGTCTTTGGCCATTGGTCTGCTCGTTGATGACGCGGTGGTCGTGCGGGAGAACATCTTCAAGCACATCGAGCGAGGCAAACCGCCCATGCAGGCCGCACTCGACGGCACGCAGGAGGTCGCGCTGAGCGTGCTCGCGACCACGCTGACCATCGTGGCCGTTTTCATGCCGGTGGCCTTCGTCGGCGGCATGGTGGGCCAATTTTTCCGCCAGTTCGGCATCACCATCTCGGTGGCGGTGCTGATTTCCCTGTTCGTGGCCTTCACCATGGACCCCATGCTCTCGTCGCGCTTCTCCAAGGTGAAGCACGCGGGTGACAAGGACCACTTCCATTTCTTGAAGGCCCCCTTCGAATGGGCCTTCCGCCAGATGGAGCTGACCTACGCGTCGATGCTCGATTGGGCGCTGAGGAACAAGCTGCTCGTGGGCGCGCTGTCGGTAGGTAGCTTGGTGCTGATGGGTTGGGCGAGCTCGCTGATGGGTTCGGAGTTCGTCAACTCGGAGGACCGCGGACAGTTCGTGGTCGAGGCCGAGCTGCCGGCCGGCACGGGTCTGACCGAGACCAGCCGCCTCGCGGACGCGGCGGAACGCCACATGCTCGAGCACCCGCAGGTCACCACGGTCTATTCGACGATTGGGGTCGACGGCGAGCCGAACAAGGTGAAATGGCGCGTCGTCACGACGCCCAAGACCGAGCGCAACGTCAACATCCAGGATATCAAGGCAGCGGGACGCGCCGCAGCACTCACCATCCCCGGTGCGCGCGTGACGGCCGCCGATCCACCGTTCGTCGAGGGCGCTGCGACCGAAGCGCCCATCATGGTCAACGTCCAGGGTGACACGTACCCGGAGATCGAAGCGGCGACGCGCAAGATCGAGGATATCCTGAAGCGGACTCCTGGAGTCGTCGACATTCAGGTGCGCTACTCACCGGGACGCCCCGAGCTCCAGGTCAAAGTCGACCGTCAGGCGGCTGCTGACCGAGGGCTCAGCTTGGCCGAGGTGGCCATGGCTCTGCGCACGGCGATGGATGGCGCCGAAGCCGGAAATCTGCGGGACGGTGACAACGAGATCCCGATCATGGTGCGACTCCGCGAGGACTACCGCCAGGATGCCAGTGCGCTCGCCAACATGACGCTGCAGTCACGAAGTGGCCCGGTGAAGCTCGGCGACATCGCCCGCTTCGAGCGCTTGGAAGGCCCCCAAGTGATCGAGCGGGAAAACCGCAAACGGCAGGTCACGATCTGGGCCACGCCCATCGGGCGGCCGCTCGGCGACGTGGCCGCCGAGTTCGAGCCGGCGATCAAGAAGGCCGACCTGGGCCCCGTCAGCGTGGTCTACGACGGACAGCTGCGGCTGATGCACGAGACGAACACCAACATGCTGCTGGCACTCCTACTCGGCATCGTCTTCATCTACCTGGTGCTCGCCTCGCAGTTCGAGAGCTTCATTCACCCCTTCACCATCATGCTCACGCTCCCCCTCGCTCTGGTGGGCGGCGTGCTCGGTCTGTTCCTGACCAAGAACACCATGGCCATGGGCGCGATGATCGGCATCATTCTGCTCATGGGCCTGGTCACCAAGAACGCCATCTTGCTCATCGATCGCGCGATCGTGCGCGTGCGCGAGCACGGCGAACCGCCGGCACAAGCGGTGCGCGAGGCAGGTCCCGAGCGCTTGCGTCCGATCTTGATGACGAGCGCCGCCATGGTGCTCGGCATGCTGCCCACTGCCGTCAGCAACGTGGAGGGCAGCGAGTTTCGCGCGCCGATGGCCATCGCCGTCATCGGCGGCGTCGTCAGCTCGACCTTGTTGTCCTTGATCGTCGTGCCGGTGTTCTACCTGGCGATCGAGAACCTGAAGGCCTGGCTCGGGCGCAAGGTGCTGGGGCATCGCAACCCGAAGCGAAACGTCAGCGACATTTCCGGGCTGGCCTCCGCCGAGTAAAAGGGCCGAGTGAGCGCCCCGCAACCGAGCCTGCGTCCCCTGGCCCAGCTGGTGGTTGGACCGATCACGCGCTTCCTCAAGGTCGAGTCCGCTAGCTCCTTGCTGTTGATGGCGGCGGCGGCCATCGCCCTCGGCTGGGCGAACTCGCCCTTTTCTCACGCCTATCACGAGCTCTGGGGGGCAGAGCTGCCGATCACGGTTCCGCTCTTGCCCCACGCAACGCTGCATCTGCTGGTGAACGACGCGCTCATGGCGTTCTTCTTCCTGGTGGTGGGCCTGGAGATTCGTCGCGAGCTCCACAGCGGGGAGCTGGCCGACCTCAAGCGCGCCACCCTGCCCCTCGTCGCTGCCGTGGGCGGCATGGTCGTGCCAGCCTTGATCTTCGTGGCGCTGAACCCGAAGCCCCCAGCGCTTCATGGCTGGGGTACGCCGATGGCCACGGACATCGCCTTCGCGGTGGGCGTTCTCACCTTGCTCGGCCGCCGGATCCCCGCCGGCTTGCGCATCCTCCTCCTGGCGCTGGCCGTCATCGACGACATCGGAGGCATCCTGGTCATCGCCCTCTTCTATTCGAGCGGGGTCAAGCTCGGGGGCCTGGGGATCGCAGCGGCCGCGCTGCTCCTGGTGCTCCTTTTTCAGCGGCTCGGTGTCCGTTCGCCCTGGCTCTACCTCGTGCCGGGGACGCTCCTGTGGGCCGGCCTGCACGAGGGCGGCATTCATCCCGCACTCGCCGGTGTCACGCTCGGCCTGCTCACACCGGCTGTGAGCCCCGCCGGCGAGCCGCC
>Ga0164309_10000132_pt1 | contig 45172 bp, 44 predicted proteins | sample Whisoiple_247_MG_FD_109984 | JGI IMG/M metagenome (GOLD analysis project Ga0164309, IMG submission 109984) | Soil microbial communities amended with fresh organic matter from upstate New York, USA - Whitman soil sample_247_MG | ecosystem: Environmental > Terrestrial > Soil > Unclassified >... | reverse complement strand
GAGACAGCGCTGCAGGTTTCGCGGGCGAGATGTTCTGCGTCTTGCGCCGGAAGCCAAGGTCCTCCTAAGCTAGAGGATCGAAACATGGCACCGCGACGAACCGCTATCGTTCCGAAGATGATTTGGGGGACCGCAATCGCGAGCGTCATCCCGGCCCAGCTGATTGCGTGCGGCGGATCGTCGAGCGAAACACCAAGTGGTGACCACGCCGGGAGTGGCAATCACGCGGGTAGCGCCGGGCATGCCACCGAAAACGGTGGCGCGGCGGGCCATGGAGAAGGTGGCCACAGTCAAGGCGGCCACGGCTATATCGTGCTAGCCATTGGCGCTTTCGGCGGGGCTGATGCGCCCGGTGGACGAGCCGGTGGTGGTACCGGGGGAACCGAGGTGATGATGGCAGGTTCAGGTGGTCACTCGGCTGGGATGGGTGGTCACTCGGCTGGGATGGGTGGTCACTCCGCCGGGGTGGGCGGCAGTGCAGCCGGCTCGGGCGGTTCCGGTGGCAAGAAGTCTACGGGCACTGGTGGCTTTTTCATCGTGCTCGCTGTGGCCGCTTTCGGCGGCAAGAACCAGCAGTGACGACCGGCGACGTCATTGGCAATGTTCGGCTGACGCGTGTGTTGAGCGACACACCGCTCGCCGAGGTGCACGATCGTGCGATCGCTTTCGAGCTGACGCGCGGTGCTCGCGACATCCCGTGGCACGAGTTCGAGCGCGCCCGTTATCCCGAAGAGGCGCTCGGTTTGGCGCGAGATTTATTGTGCAAACTCGCGGGCGGCGAATACAGCGCCGTCGCTTTGTTTGCGCAGATCACCGCGAGCCTAGCGCTCAATCAGCTGCCGATCGATTTCGTGGCCGCGTCCGCGCGTGTCAGCAGTGACGAGATTCGGCACGCGGACTATTGCTTGCGCATGGCGAGCCTCTGCCAGGGCAGTGAGGTGACCGTCGAGGTGCCGAGCGCAGCCCTCGCGAGCGACATTCCGCACTCGCTCGCGATCGCGGAGCTCGACTTTCTGATGCTGAAATACGCCGCCGTCGGCGAAACCTTGGCGACCGCGTTGCTCACCGAGTGCCGGCGTCGCGCCAGTGATTCGGTGTTGCGCGCGCTGTTCACGTCGATCGTCAGCGACGAAGTTCATCATGCGCGGCTGGGCTGGTATTACGCCAAATACCGCGCTGAACGCTGGTCACCCGAAGTGCGACGCGAGCTCAGCGAGCGCGTCGCTTCATTCGTGGTCGGCATCGAGGTCGAATTTTCGCAAGGGCGTGACGCACCGGCGCACGCCTCGGAAGCGGCTCGCTCCCTGGGCGTGCTCGACTCGACCACTCAACGAGAGGTGATCGCGGACGTCATGAATTCGGAGATTGTGCCCGCGTTGGACGCTATCGGGCTTTCGGGATCACTGGCCTGGGCGCAGCGTCGCCGGGTCGATGCAGCATGAGTCGCGCGTTCCCGCTTTCGCCGCTCCCTGGACCGCTGCCCGACGCAGAGCGCGTGACGCTCCATGCCACGCTACGCGCGCTCTTGAGCTGGCAGCGTGATTTGAAAAATTGGCCCACGCCGCCGGGCGCGCCCGATGCCACGCCGATCGTCTCGTTGTATGCCCGGGGTGGTCTGTGTGGCTGCGCGGGCGTTGCAGATGGTCCGCCGGGCGAGCGCATTTTGCGCGCTTTCGTACAGGCATTGGGAGACAGTCGCTTCGGCGGTTTGGGCCGGCAAGCGCGCGCCGAGCTGCGCTGTCAGCTCTCGTATCCGCGCGCTCCGCGCCCGGTGTCGCTGAGCCAAGTCGCGGAGATATTGGAGGTGGGCAAGCACGGCTTGGCGCTCGCCTTGCCGAACCGCCCAGTGACGCTCTTGCCCGACGTCGCGCGCGACAACTCGCTCGACTCCGAAGGCATGTTGCAAACCTTGGAGCGCAAGGCGGATACGCTGCGCGCTGCTTGGCCAAACGACGCCTTGTACTTGTTCGAGACCGAGAATGTCCTGGTTCGCCAGACCGACACGCCCCTGCTCGAGAAAAATCCGATCACCGCTGCGGCAGCATGGCTCGCGATGCGTGTCGATTCCAAAGGCAGAGTCACCTTCGGCATCAGCCCGCGCACCGGTGAACAGCACCGCAAGTCGCCCATGTTCCACGGCCGCGCGGCAATTCTCGTCCGCGCGCTGATGTCGCAGCGCGTGGGCCGCGGCGCTGCCACGCGCGCGCGGCGTTGGCTCGAAGTCGAGCTCGTGCGCGCGCTCGACGGCCGCCCGGTCGATCAATTCCCGACTGAGCCCGCCCTAGTCGCGGGCACGGTGGCCCTCGCGGTGATGGCTGGCATCGAGCTGAGCGACGCGCTGATCGCGTACGCTGCGCGCCCCGAGCTGCTCGCGGTGCCATGGCACGCGGCGCAAGTGGTGGCCGCGCTCGGTTCGCGCGCGCCGGCGCCGCTCTGGCAAGCATGCAAGCGTCACCTGGAGGTCGAACCGTGGGCACCGTGGACGGCGCTTGCTGCCAAAGCGCGCGGTGATGGCGAGACCTTTGTGCGCGCGACCAACGCGCTGATCGACGCGGTGCCCGAACATGGGCCGCACGCGGGCGGCGTTGGCCCGAACAGTGTGCCCGAGTTGGCACGCACCGCCGCAACCGTCGAAGCGCTGCTCAGCGTTGACTCGAGCGCCGCTCGAACGGCGCGCGCGCGGGCGCGCGTGTTCTTGCTCGAGCATCAGGTCAACGGCAACAACTGCATCGTTGCCGCGGATCCCGAGCTCGTGCACGGCGCGTTTCCGCAAACACCGGTGCACGACTATTTGCAGATCGACGTCACCGCGCACGCCTTGTTGGCGCTCGTCGGTAGCAGTCACTCGGTACCCCCAACCGAATTCGCAACTGCACCCGATAGCTGGGTTAGCGGCTGATACTGGCAGCGGCCCCGGGTACTCGACTCAGATTGAGACCCCTCAGCCGCCGTCCGAGGCGCTAACAGCGCAGGAAGTTCAGCTCAGGCGTGAAATCCGCGCGTCTCCGGACAAGCTGCGATTGCCTGCGATTGAAGCCTCGGGCTGGCTAAGTCAAATTGCTGAATGTAGGTCCTCAGCCGACATTTGCGTCCGTTACATGTTGCTAAAATGCGCGTAGTATCGGTGTCCCCTCGGTAAGGAGTGTCGATGAGTCTGGTCGTCAAAGGCATGGTTCAAGTCGAAGGCACGACCTATCGAATCGTGCGGCTTAAGCGCGGCCACTACAAAGTGGTGCGCGTACTCGATGACGCATCGGTTGGGGTCTTTTCAGTTGGTACCTCGTTCGAGATGGCACCCGATGGCATCGAGGGCGAGCTGATGCGAGAAATTGCGCGGGTCGCCATTCAGGGAGCCAAGACCACCTGGGTGGGGCGTATCGCCTAGCCAGCGCACGTTCATGCCACCTAAGCGCAGCGCCGGGATTCTGCTCTATCGCCGGCAGGAAGGGCGCATCGAGGTGCTGCTGGTACATCCGGGCGGCCCCTTCTGGGGCAATAAGGATCAGGGCGCCTGGTTCATTCCCAAGGGCGAACTCGAAGAGGGCGAGCAGCCGCTCAGCGCGGCCATGCGCGAGTTTCGCGAGGAGCTTGGCTTTGAGCCGCCAAGCGGTACGCCCCTGGACCTCGGCACGGTCAAGAACAAGAGCGGCAAATTGATTTACGCCTGGGCCCTTCAAGGCGACTTCGATCTGGCGGGTTTCAAGAGCAATACCTTCACGCTCGAGTGGCCGCCGCGATCGGGCAAGATGCGCGAATTTCCGGAAATCGATCGTGCGGCGTTTTTTTCGCTACCAGACGCGGAGCCCAAGTTGCACTCCGCCGAACTGCCGCTGCTCGAGCGGCTGCGCACCTTGCTCGACGCGCCGCGCTGAGCGGTTGCCGGGGGCGGCGGATCCCGCCAGCACCGGGCACGACGGTACGGATTGGTACCCACGCTCAGAACAGCTTGCCGAGCAGCCCTTTGGCTTGATCGACTGCGCTGTCGATGTTCTCGCCGGTGAGCGCGCTCTCGACTGGGCCGCGTAGCACTTCGGGCAAACGGCTAGTCAGGAAGCTGCGCACGACTTCGGCGACTTTGGTCGCCTGAGCTTCACTGATATCCGCCTGGGACACGAGTTGCGAGATGAGCTCTTTCATTGGCTTCCTGTACGTTCGCCGCCGCGCGGCGACAAGGCGCGGCCTTCGACTATTTGCGGCGGCGCACAAGCCCCAGCAACGTGAGCGCGATTCCGAGTCCGAAAACGCTGCGACCGCCCTCCGTTGGGGCCATTGCGCAGCTACAGCCGTCGTCGCTCGCGCTTGGGCTCGAGGCGCGCGGTTCGTCTGAGCCGGCTTCGCCGCCCTCGGGTGACGCACCGCCCGCGCTCGTGCCGCCGATTGGTTTGTTGCTCGCAGCTTTGCCGCCTACGCCGGTTTCTCCACCGGTCCGGCCGCCTGTGCTCGTACCGCCCGTGCCCGGGAGCCCAGTCGTGCCTCCTTCACCCCCGTCGCTGCCCCCCGCGATGTTCGACTCACCACCCTCACCACCGGAACCGAGGTCGGGCGCGCCGCCCGTGCCAGCTGCATCGCCTGTGACCGGTGGGGTTCCCACATAGAGCGCCTTGGAGAGCTGTGTGGTGAGCTTCGCGCGGTCGAGCGCGGTTAGCTCGTAGCTGACGCTAGTTCCGTTGGGTTGAGCTGGGATGGTGACGCGGAACAAGTCACCGCCGATGAAGGTCACTTTGGCTTGCTTGGTTTGCTCGCGGACCGTGTAGCGCACGCTCAGCGTGGCCATTTGCCCGGCTTGATTCGTCGTGCTGTCGCTGAGCGCCACGTGGAACACGATCGGCGCACCGACGGTCGCGATGGGCGTTTCGAGCGCGCGAAACCTGGGCGGAGTGACGTCCGCCGCCAGCCCATAGTACACGCGATTGTTGCGCAGGGTGTTGGCGTTGGCGCTGTTGATCGTGCCTTCACCCTGGCCGGTGACTAGATCGAGTTTGCCGTCGCCGTTGAGATCGCCGAGTTCGAGCGCGAGCGTGATGTCTGTGAATTGGGGCAAAGCGTCCGCCGCGTACGTGAAGATGCCCGCGCCGTCGTTCAGCAGGACTTTTTCGGAGGTATGAGTGCGGCTGCCGACGACGATATCGTAGTGCCCGTCGCCGTTGACGTCGGCGCACTTCGCGGCGCCGTCTTGAGTCGGGGGTTCGCCCACGATGCGAGCGGCGGTTTGATCGACGAATACGCCGTGCCCGTCGTTGAGCAAGAGCTGTGTGACGTTCATGCCCGCGGGCGTGCCGTCCGGCGCAAGGCCTGCGTTGTCGAGCACCAGGTCGAGATCGCCGTCCTCGTCTAGATCGCACGCTTCTTGGTTGTTCGCGTACGGGCCTCGCTTCGGCGCGTAGTTGGCGGTGCTGGAGCCGTCGGTGAAATAGCCGTGTCCGTCGTTCAGGAAGATGCGACTTTGGCCTCGGCGATGATTGACGAGGATGTCGAGATCGAAATCGCCGTCCACATCGACGAAGTCGAGGTCGGTGGGGCGAGCGCCGTAGTCCGGCGAGTCGGGGTTGGCTGAGATTGTGGCGGGGAAACGCGCGGTCGCGGTCGGTGCGTCCGATTGGGTTTCCGTGAGCGTGAAGCGCCCGTGCCCGTCGTTGCTGTACAGGATCAGTCTCGACACGCTGTTTGCGCCCGCGTCGCCCCAATCCGCGACGACCAAGTCTAGGTCGCCGTCGCGGTCGAGATCGCCGAAATGCGTGGCGCCTGCGCGCGACTTCGTGGACGCCGGGAGCAGCGCGGCTGCCTGATCGGCGAACACTCGGGGCGCGGTTTGGACCCAGAGTTTGTCATCGTCCGAGCCGTACGCGCCGGGCTGATAAATGTCGATGTCGCCATCGCCGTCGATGTCGCCCACCGCGACTTGACGCACCTGACTCGGCGCGCCGGAGAACGAGGTGCTGGTCACGTTGAGGAACGACCCTTTGCTGTCGTTCAGATAGACCACCGCGTCTTCCTTGTTTCCCGGTCCGAATGGGCCACCGCCGTTGGCCATCACGATGTCGAAGTCACCGTCGCCATCGACGTCGGCGAGTTCGAACCAATTCGTGTAGCAGCCGGGATCACCGCTGTTTGCGCAAGCCTGCGCGGTGCCAATTCCGAGGGACTTGAGCGTGTCCTCCGTGAACAGCGCCGCTCGCGCGCCGCGCGGTAGCGTGAACAGCGTGACGAACAATCCGAGCGAGACCAAGCTAGAAACGCGAAGCCCGAAAGCAAAAAGCGAATGCATCATCGTGAGCGGCCGTGTCGAAAGAGCGCCCCCGTCATCGCCCTTGCTATCGGTGGATGCAAGGGTCACGCATGTCGCGTTTCGTTTTCGCATTCGAGCAACACACGCGAGCGCAAGTCGCAACACGAGAGAAACCGTGCCAACAGCGTGCGGAAATCGGTCTCGGTTTCGAAGACGGAGCCGCGGGGCGGCTCTGCTCTCGTGCATGGCTGCCTCAGTTTTTGAGAAGGCGTCTCTCCTGTCAGAGCGAACGAACGCACGACATGTGGGGCATGTGGCGCCACCGGGTGGCCCCACCAAAAATACGCGAGAAAGGACCAGGGAAAGCCGCCGAGAACGGCGCCATTGATTGTCCTGATGCTCGGGTCCGTCTAATGTTTTGCCGTTTCGCAGTTAGCTTTTTACGAGAGGTGAACCAAATGTTCGAGCGTGGTGGTTTGGTCGTTATTGGGCTCATGGGTCTGCTTGCGGTGGGGTGCAGTAAGGAGACAACGTCATCGAGCAACATCAAGACAGCCGGTATTGCCGCGCTGACTGACGTCTACGCCGACACCGACACGACGGCGACGGTGCACGTCGAACTGAGAGTCGGTGGCTCCAGCAGCAACACGTATGTGTCACTCGACAACGGCGATAAGTTGATTGCGACTGCCGGCGGTGAAACCAAGACGCTGGGCACGACGGACGAGGTGGGCATCTACGAAGCGAAGTTTAGCGGCGTGAGTGGAGGTACCGAGTTCAGTCTCGTGCTCGAACGTCCGAACGACACCACGGCGTCAGACAACTCGGGCACGCTCCCGGATCCTTTCACGCTCGACAAACCAACGGACGATCTGTCGCGCAAGAACGACGCGCTCGACGTGACGTGGGCGCCTTCCGGCACCTCGGACGACATGGACTTCGACTTCGACGGCAGCTGCATCTTCCCGTACTCCGAGAGCCCGTCCGATTCCGGAACCTTGACCCTGGCGAAAGGCACCCTCGACTCGACGGGCGGCGATATGCCCAAAGCTTGCAAGATCACGGTTGATGCTCATCGCACTCGCTCGGGCATAGCCGACGATAAATTCGATTCGGAGAGCTGGTTCCGTCTGCATCAACGTCGTTCGACGTCGTTCAACTCCTCGCCCTGAGCCCGTGATCGATGGCGGAAGGGGGGGCCGCCGTCCGCGTCAATGGCCGTTCAACACAACGCGCACCAGGGTCGCGAGCGCTACCGCGCCTGCGATTAGCATCGACCAGAGCGCAGCGGTGCGGTCGCTGTAGCGCAGCTTTCGAATCGCGGGCAGCGTGAGCACGAGCATGGCCGCGATTGGAACCAACGCGGGGATCGCCAGGCCAGTGCAAGCCGCTGCCACGCCGGCCAACGCGGTGCCGGCCGCGCACGCGAGGACACAGCGCAGATAAGGCAAACCGTGTGCGCGCGCGACACCGAACGTGAGCGCCATGAACAGCAGATCGCCGAGCCCTAGCGCGGGCGCCTGGGCCGAACCACCGGGCACGGGAAACCACACCGCGAGCACGGACAAGGCGCGTTCGCTTTCCGCGATCGCGTGGCTCGGTCCCTCCGGTGACAGCAAAGAGACGAGGTCTGCGCTCGCTGCCACGACGCACGCGGGGAAGAGATGCGCCGCGTGCTGCACTCGGCGACCCAGTGTGCAGCCGAGCGCCCAAGCCAAAGCAACCAACCCGCTGTTTACCAACAGCACCGTGGCGACGGGTGCTGGCTGCACTACGGCGAGTGTGAGCAGTAGCCCGGCGCAAAGCGCCGCAGCCGTAAGCGCCGCGGCGAGCGGTGCCTCGACCATGGCGGCGAGTGAGAGCCCGACAATCGCACACAAGGTTGCGCCGGCGAACGCACAGGCGCTGGCCGCGGTCTCGCCGAGTTGCAGGTGTGGAAACGCCGCTGCCGCGACGCCAACCGCAACTGGAGTGAACAGCAGCCCGACACCCAACCGCCAAAAGCCGGAGCGAGCCGGCGCTTCGGCTTGGGGCGGCTGACTCGCGGCATTCACGATCGAAAGATACTAGCCACTTCTTGCTCGTGTCGCTCGCGAAGTCTGTGCGCGGGCCTCAGATGGGGCGACCACCGGTACTTGCCACATGGATTCGTTGCAGGGCTGCAGCAGTTGCGTCCGGCAAGCTCGTTCGGTTCGCTCGGTTCGCTCCCGAAAGAAACGGGCGCCAGCGTGAGTCGGGCTGGGACAGCATGGCGCAAGCAGCGCGCTCCGCCAACGGTCGCTCGACGTCGTTGGAGAGCGTGCTCAACGCGCGCAATGAAGCCGTATCTCCGCGTGCTGAGAGCGCGGACAGCGCGCTGTCGCGGCTGCCTGGATCGTGCGCGGCTCGAACGAGCGCTTCACGCGCCTCACTGCTCAGATCTCGCTGCAAGAAATCGAACGCCGGTCCGCTGGTCAGCGCGCCGGCGCGAAGTCGCGCGATACTTGCCCGACGCAGGGTCTGTCGCGCGGCTGGCGTGGGTTGCTGCGCCTCGAGCAGAGCATCGCAAAGCTCGTCGTTTTCGCGGAGTAGTCGCAGGAGCGTGCCTTCGGCGCTCGCGCCTTGCGTAAACAGCGCTTCGACTGCAACTCGTCTCAGGTCCGCGTCACCTTTGCGCGCTGCTCGTTCGAGTCCAGGAAGCGCCTGAGGTTCGCGACAGTTCGAAAAATAGCTGACGGCTGGAGACGGATCCACGAAGTCGAGCGCGCGCACCATGAACTCGCGAACATCCGCGCTGTCGAGCGTGGCGAGCGCCTCGAAGGCGGCGCTGCGCGTGGCAGGGCGAGAGGACTGCGCCGCTGCGCGCAAGAGCGCGCGCGCTTGCGCGTCACCCACGGTCGCCAAGGCCCAGGCGAGATCGGGTAGCTCCGAATCACTCGCGGCATCGAGGCGGCGCGCCAAGAATTCACGCGCTCGATCCCCGCCAATTCTTGCGATGGCGTCCAGCGCGGCGTGCCGCAAATCGGTGTCGTCACTCTGTGCATTGGCGATCAGAGCGTCGAGTGCGGCGGCATCCGCGTTTTCTGGCGGCGGGTTCAATTGCGGAAGGCGCGTGGGTTCTGCGCGCACGGTCGGTGTTGCCGCTGCTTGGGGCGCCTCGGCAAGATGCGCCCTCGCCCGCGGTCGTTCTGCCTTTGGGCAGAGCGCGAGGGTCAGCGCGCTCGCGCTCAATGTGATGGCGAGGAGGGGCCAGGCCCAGTTCGCTCGCGTGCTTGCCTTCAATTGTTGCATACGAATGGTTCCTCGGCGGCGACGTTGCTCAACGAATCGAGTAGCGCGGCGTTCGCGCGTGCCAATGGGCCACCGAGCGTGCGCAGGGCGCTCGCTGCTTCTCGCCGCACGTCCTCCGAGCGAGCCGAGTCATTGGCGACCGAAAGCAGTCGCTCGGCGGTTGCTGGGCCTTGGAGATTGCTGAGCGACTGAATGGCTTGCAGCGCGACGGAGTCGTCCGCGTCATTCAAGGAGCGTTCGAGCAATGGCCGGCTCAGGGTCGCTTTCAGATCACTGAGCGACGAAAGCACGCTCGCGCGATCCTCCGGCGTGGCTTCACGAAGCGCATGCTCCGCGGCGCGCGCGACGAGTTCGGGCGAGCGCGCTTGCAAGGCATGTAGCGCGCTGCTCACGACTTGCGGTGAGGGATCGGCGGCCAAACGCTCGAGTTCGTCACTGGCCCCTCGATCGTTGCGGGTAGCCAAGAGTTGCACCGCCAGGTCGCGATCAGTCGTGTCGTCGCTCTTCGCGAGTTGCTGAAGGTCGGACAACACGGACTCGTCGCCGAGCTGCACCAGGGCTGTCAAAGCGCTATTGCGTGTCGCCGAACCCACGCGCGCGTTCTCACGCAGCGCGCTGGTGAATTGTGGATCCGCGCGTCGCGTCAATCCTTCAATCAATGCTTCGCTCGCGCCGCGATCGATGAGTCGTCGTACCGTAGCCGCCGGCGCGACCTGCACCACGAGCGCAGTGTTGCCCGCGAGGTCATGCTCCGCGAGGTATCGCAACAGTACGTCCTGGCTGCGTTGCGAGGGATCCGAGGCCACTTCGTACAGCATCTGAGGCGTGACCCCCGTTGCGCTCGAAAGGGCTGCGAGCCGTCGCTCTCGCGCTTGGTCGACGTTTTCCTCGACGTCTGGGATCAACAGCCGCTCAGTCAGCGCTTCCGGAAATTTGCTCGAAAGGCGCTGCAGCGTCGCTCGCGCATTGGGTGTGTCGAGTCGCGATAGTGCCTGCATCGCGATGAAGCGATTGCGGTCATCCTCACGCTCGGCGTACGCAATCAAATCCGGCTCGAACGACGGGTCAGGCGTAGTTATCAGCTGCGTCAATACTAGATTTTCTCGCGTGGCATCCCCGCTCGCCAATTGCTCTCGCATGATCGCGGGCAGATCGGGCAGCTTCAGCTGAAGCATGGCCGACAGGGCCAGCGCTTGCCGTTCGCGGTCGGCCGAAGCGAGCGCGGCTCGCAGCTGAGCGGGAACGCGTTCTGGAGCGAGTTGCCTCACTGCTTCAGTAGCCGCAAAGAACTCTTCATTCGAACCGACCTCGAAGAAGCCCGTCAGGCGCGCGGCAGCGCTCGCCACTCCCAGTGCACCTATCGCGCTGATCGCTTGCAAGTGACTCTCGCGAGTGGCGTTCTCCAAGAGCCCCTCGAGCGCGGGTAACGCCTGCGGATCCTTGGACTGGCCCAAGGCATCAATCAGCGAAGACAACATCATCTCGTCTTCGATCAAGGGCAAAGCCTGCGCGGCGGCAGCAAACGCTTCCGAACGTTTTGCCTTGAGCAGTGCGTTAACCGCGCTCACCCGCAGTTCCAGGTCGTCACTGTGTGCGGCTTCCAGAACCACCGCGAGTGACCCTTCGTCGCGCGTTGCCAGACTGTCGAGCGCGCTGCGGTGTACTTCCGGTTCCGGGTCCTCCGCCAAATCCACGAGCCAACTGCGGGCTTCGCTGGTTGGCTGACGAGCCAGCGCTTGAGTGGCACACGCGCGAACGGTGCCCAGCCGAGCGCGTTCGAGCACCGCGGTGATCGCGTACGTGGCTTGCGCGTCCTCGCTCGGCTCGATTTGCTCGAGCAGCGTGCAGCGTTCGGTCGAGGTGGCCGCCGCGGCAAGCCGCGCAAACGGGCTATCGACGCCCGGTGCGCTCATGGGCGATGCTTCCAGCACTGGCTGCAGTGTTGGACTCTGCTGGTGCGTGGTCGCTTGGGTCGCTGCGCGCTCGGGTGTGACGCTCGCCGGGTACAGCAGCCGCCCACCGGCAAGCGCCGTTCCAAGACTCCCCAGGAGCGCCCAGACTTGCCAAAATCGCGATGAAGCCGGCGTCTTTTCGGCCATGCTCCGAAACCGACAACGCGGCGAATTGGAAGTTCCAAAAGTTTGCACCCGCTCGCGACCTCCCTGAACACCTCTTACGCTGGGCGCCGGGAATTTCTTGCCATGCAATCGCGTACAGGTTTTTGGGGCGCTCACAGGGCGCGCCACGCACCTCACTGCGCGCCCTAGCAGCTCGCAGGTCGCTCCGCAGAGTCGTTCAGATCACGGCGCAGTCACGTCGTATTTGAACATCTGCTGAGGCAGCGCATAGAAGCAGCCGTCGTCCGCCTTGAGCAGATTCAATGAATCGAGCTCGACGTGGCCCGGCGCATTCGACCAAGCGATGGGTTCCGAAGTGTACACAGCATCACTGCCGTTGAGGCTGAGCGTCCACTTCGTCGGGTTGGGGGTGGGCAGACCCGCGGTATGCGCAGCGGGCGCAGCCAAGTTCGGCGTGAACTTCAGAGCATGCCCCGCGACCGTGAACGTTTGCACGATACTCGAATTCTTTACCGACGCATCGAGCGCTGGCGAGACGTCTTTGATTTCGAGTGCGGTCGGTGCTTGCTGGGTGCCGCAGCCTGGCGTTTGGGGGGTGCTGTCATCACTTCCGCTGCAAGCCAACGCTGCAACCGAAAATAATAGTCCAAACCCGAGCGCCCGCTTCATTAGCCCAATATCCATGGCAGCACTCTCGGGAACTCGACGCGAATCGTCAATCTGTGAATTTGGACGGGCAGATCGCGCCCACCTGTCGCCGCCAAACCACAGTGAGGCCGCTTGCGCGGACGATGGCGCTTCGGGCAGCGTGAATGTTTGGGGCTCGAGCCTCGTCCAAGGCGTCTCAAGCATTACTCGGGAGGGAATCACCATGATGAAGGTCCGGATGAAGAAGCGAAGTCATTGGCTGCTATTGGGGCAAGGAGCACTTGGTTTGGCATTGAGCGCCTGCGCTGGTCCGCGCATGGCCGCTCCCTCGGATGTGTCGAGCGCGAGCGAGGTGCTCCCCGTCAGTGATCGCAGTCACGCGTCGGGTGCATTGGTGAATGAAGGCTTCAAGCTAGGCCCTTATGACATCGCCGACGTGAATCGAAAGTGGGACTCGAGCAGCGGTGTCAGCGTCGGCCCATGGGGCAAAGAAACCAAAACTACGGGTTTTTCGTTCACGCTCGCCGGTGGCAGCACCAAGCTGAAAGGCAAATGCGAGAGCGTGCTCGAGAAGCAGAGCGTGCTCGCCTTCGGCGGCGGTTCGATCGATTGGGGCAGCACGACCATTGCTTGCTCGTGCGAGGGCGGAGCAGACAAAGCCTCGCTCGTGCTCTCCAAAGACGCGAACAAGCTTACCGTCGGCTCTACGGTCTACCCGCTTCAGCAAGTGCACAGCGTCGTCGGAGGCAGCGATCAAAGCGCTCCCAGTGGCTTCCGCGCTGATTCCGACGGTCCGCTCGGCGCCGTGGAGGTGCTCTACCCCGGTCAAGTTTGGCTGAAGAAGGGGTTGGACGAGCCCACGCGCGGCAATGTCAGCTGTTTGTTCACCGGGCTCATGCTGTACAAGCCACCCAGCGACAACTGACCTGCTCAGACGAGTCGAGCGCCACTCAGTCGCTCAACTCGTACGACTGACATCCAGGCTGCCGCCGATCGGTAGCACGTGGCAAGCGGCGGGCGCGAGCTCTCGCCGCTGCCACTCGCTCGCCAGTCGCTCGGGTGGTTCATCGAGCGGTTCGTCGGTCAGCTTGAAGGTGCCGAAGTGCATGGCCACGAAGTGGCGTGCGCCGAGGTCAGTGAAGGCGCGCACTGCTTCCTCGGGGTTCATGTGCTGCTTGCTCATGAACCAAGCAGGATCGTAGGCACCGATCGGCAGCATGGCCGCGTCGATGATTCCCGAACGGCGCCCGATCTCGGAAAAACCATCGAAATACGCGGTGTCGCCGGAATGATACAGCCGCGAGTTCGAGCCTTCGATCACGAAGCCGCCCCAGAGCGTCGCGTTGCCATCGTTCAAACCGCGGCGACTCCAATGCTGCGACGGAACGAAGCGGATCGTGACAGGTCCAACGCGCGTCTCGCCCCACCACTCGACTTCGGTGCAAGGCAGCTTGCTCTTGGCGAAAAAGGCGGCGAGGCCGATGCCGGCGACAATCGGGCTGGCCACAGCGCGCAGTGAAGGTAAGTCGAGGTGGTCGCGATGGTTGTGCGAGACGAGCTGCGCGTCGATGCGCGGCAGTTGTTCGACTGCCAGCGCTGGCGGCACGAAGCGCTTCACGCCGGGGCCGATGCTTTCGGAAAAGATCGGATCGATCAACAGCGAGACGCCGTCGAGCTGAACCAGCCAACTCGCATGCCCGAGCCAGGTCAGCCGTGCCGGTTGCCCTGCCGCGGGAGGCTGCTTCACCTGCGCGGGGTCGAGCGCCACGCGGGGCGCCGGTGATCCAATCGGGCCACTCCGGCGGCGTCCCAGCAAGCGATCGACGACCGCCCACTTGAAGACCGCAGAAAATGGCTGCGGGGCTGAACCGTCTACATTCACGAAGCGCGCTGGTTTTGACGCTCGCTGCTCGACCATGTCGGTAGCTTCGCACATCACTTGTACCGACTTGAACCGTCTTCGAGCGCTCGGGGGACATAGGGTGCATGAATCGCCCTACCCGCCAAATGGCGCGGATCCTGCTCAATTTCGCGCCCTTGAGCTGGGCAGTGCTGGGCGTTGTTTCGTGCTCTAGCGATTCCGTGACTAACGCTGACTCGGGGGGAGGGACTGGGGGCGTTGGAGGCGCGACGCTTGGGGGTGGGGGAACAACGGCAGTAGCCGCGGCGAGCGGCGCGGCGGGTCTTGTGCGCGCAGGCGGGAGCGCAAACGGCGGAAGCGAGACGTCGAGCCGAGGTGGCAGCGCAGGCAGTACGGTCAACGCGGGGGGGAGTGCGACGAGCGACGCCGGGCGCGGTGGCAGGGCGGGCAGTGCCGTAGCGCGCGCTGGCGGCGCGAATGGTGGTGCGGGCGCTGCGCCATCGGGTTGCGCGGGACGGAATTGGTTGCTGTGCGAAGATTTCGAGAGCACCGAGCTCGGCGCGGTACCGAGCGGCTGGACGCAACACGGCGAGCTAGCAACCGTAGACGATACCGACGCGCACGGTGGCTCTCGCAGTTTGCGGCTCGGGCCAGCGCCGAACGCCGAGCGACGCATCTATCACGACGCGAAGCTGCTCGGCAGCGCGCACTGGGCGCGTATCTACTATAAGGTTCAGACCCCAGTGCCGGACGCATTCGTGCACTCCACGCTCGTGTCGCTGATCGGCGACGGCCCGAAAAACGGCCGCTCCGACTACCGTCCGATCGACACCGTCAAGCAAGCCAAGGACACCAAAGACGTCGGTGGCCGGCACAATTTCATCTACAACGTGCAGATCGTCGGCAAGAGCGAGTTCGGTACGGAGACTCACTACGACTACACTTTCGACGCGAAGTGGCACTGTGCGGAGTATCACATCGACGCGGCCGATCAGAGCTACACGCTCTATTTCGACGGCAAGGACGTGCTGCACTTTACCCACGGCGCAGGCAACTACGACGACTCCGACATACCGAACCAATTCGACGAGCTGCGCGTCGGCTGGATCAACTATCAGAGCGCAGCCCCCGGCTTTACCGCGTTCATTGACGACATTGCATTCGACGAGAAGCGCATCGGCTGCGATTGAGCAGCGAGCCACGTAGGTGTGAAAAAGTGCTCGACGCGCGCTGAGACGCCCAGCACGCTCGGGGTATGCTGGTGCCGCGTGCGGTCGAGTCTGGTGTGTTGGCGCTTGCCGTTCTGGGAGTAGTCCTGTTCGGCGCTGTTCCGGCCCGCGCTTGCGGCGTCTCTGCGTCGGGTGTCGCCTCCTGTAGCCTCGCCGAGCACGACGAAGCAGTTCGACCGCGCTGGGCCCTTGGAGTGAGCGGGCTCTACACTTCGACGCGGCTACGCTTCAGCGACGACCTGCACGCTGACCAAGTGCGCTTCGCGACGCTGGCTACGCTCGCCTATCTGCCAACCTCGAAGTTGGTCTTGCAGCTGGGAGCCGGCGCCGCATTCGGTGGCTCGTTGACTTTGCCCGATGGTGGGCATCAGTTCACTCCCGGCCCGACCGCGCTGATCGGTGCAGATTTTCGCGCCTTCGATGATGGTCGCTACTTCCTGCTGTTGACGTCGGGCTTTTCGTTCACGACTGCGCGGACCCACGCGTCCGGCGAGGCGAGCGAGAGCTACACGGCGTTCGACTTGCGCCTCGGTGCTCAATTCGGCGTCGAGCTCGCGGGCATTGTTCGTCCGTATGCACTGGCCCGCGTTTTCGGCGGCCCCATTTTCTGGCGCTACCACGGTGAAGCGGTTACCGGTACCGATACGCATCACTATCAGCTCGGCGCCGGGCTCGCCGTTCGCGTCTCGAAAGTATTGAACGTCTTCGCCGAAGGCGTCCCACTCGGCGAGCAAGCCATCGCGCTGGGCGTTGGACTTGCGTTGTAGCGCGCGTGAAGTGCGCGCGCTGCGACGTAATCAACGTCGGAGGTGTGCTTCGATTAGGCTCGCGAGGAACGCGGGATGTTCTTCTTCCAGATCGTGACTCGCGTCGGAGACGACTTCTAGCTTGGCGTTGGGCAGTCGCTCGAGCAAAAATTCTCCGATTGCGGGAGGGGCGATGCGATCGTCTTCGCCCAGGACCAGCAACGTGGGGACGGTGATCTGAGTCAATTGATCGCTGAAATTGCTGTTGTCGGTCACGAACCAGCGCGGCGCAAACGGTCGCGCTGCCACGAATGCTTCGCGCCAGTCGAGTGCGCCGAAACGTTGCGCATTCACCCCACCGCAGGGAGTTACCAACACGAGCCGCCGAATGCGTTCTGGATATTCGAGGGCCAACCTGAGGGCGACTGTGCTGCCCATGGACAGCGAAACGACGTCACATCGCTCGGGGAGTTCGGATGCAATCCAGCGGATGAGATCGGGGAGCGAGCGAATCGACTCGTGGTCGGGGGCGTCGCCCAGCCCGGGGTAGGCAAAGAGAAATGCTTCGCGGCGATGGGCAAGGACATTGGCAATCGGCTCCCAGACCGTCGAGCGGCCGCTCGCACCCGGCAGGTACGCAACCGGTAAATACTCGTTACCGAGTGTGCTCATCCAATCCCTTCCATCGCTACCGGCGAAGATTGCGCAACCATTCGCACTTTCATACTAGGGGTTTCTCGATTTCCCTTCAACGAAACGCGGGGGGCTCGAGGTGGACGACAAACGAGGGGCTTTATTCGGGAAGAAGCCAAGCGTACATTCCGTACTTCGCGAGTGCTGAGGGGCCGGCGCCGAGCTGCGCTGTGCTTCGTTTTGGGTAACGACACGGAGGAGGATCCGCGATGAGTGCTGTGACGTATTTGTTTCCAATCTTGGCTCTGGGGGCGATGGCCTTTTGGTATTTCCGGATGCACCAAAAGGGCAAAGCCTTGGGCGGTGGAATCGCCGAGGGTTTCGCGCAGGCACAGCTCGAAAAGTGGGGTGACCTGATTTCCCCGGGTGAGAAGGCCAGAGCCTATGGCTCGGGCATCTTGTGGAGGCCGTCTTGGCAGTATTGGCTCGCTAAGCAGGTCCCGCTCTTGAAGCTGGTTTGGCCGATGACGGTCTATTCGCTGCTCGTTACTGATCGCGGGCGCGTGTTGCTGGCGACCTACACGACCTTCGGTGGGCTTTCGAACAAGGAAGGGCACGAGAGCGGCGTGGTTCGCTTGTCGGATGTGATGGAGGAGAAACAGGGTTGGATGATGAGCTTGAACCCGCTCGTCCAAAGCGGCGGGTACAAGTCGTTTGGCGCAACGCTGAACCTGCCCACGCGCACGCTGAAGCTGTACTCGGTACCGGGTGACTTCGTGAACGCGCTCAATCCCTGAGCATCTGGGCGAGCCAGTCTCGACGCGGGTGATTGGCGAGGCTGATGGTGTCGCCTCCGCCGGCGGGTGTGAGGTTGTTGAGAAGCTCACCTCCGCCGGCGGGTGTGAGGTTGGATTGTCGCCTCTGCCGGCGGGCGCGAGGTGGAGAGTTTCACCTCCGCCGGCGGGTGTGAGCGGGTGTGAGCGCCTCCGCCCGCGGCGGCCCGGGTCCCCTCTCCCAAGCCGCGGCGCGACGCCGAAGGCTGCGACGCGATGGGTCCTGCTCTGTGACCATCAACCCAAGAAAATCGGCAGCGCTTCGCCAGGTCGGATTTTCTCGGGGTTCCAGCCACCTAAGAACCCTTTTTGCCACTCATTGCCGGCCAACTGTCCGGTCCTCGGTTGTGCGAGCGGGACTTTCGCGCTAGAAGGCATCCTGCACAGCGTGTTCGGTAACCGTCTGACTGCTCTCTCGTCACAACACGGGCGTCGCGGATAAGTCGTTTCCCAGCAATGACCGTGTGACGCGGTGGATTTTACACCGAAACCGGAGCCGACGATCTTGGCGCCGGTAGCAACGCCCCCGCAGGGGGGCACGACAGTAGAGAGTAGTAAGTAATGAACAACCGATTGTACGTGGGCAACCTTTCCTTCCACACCACCGAAGACGTGCTCTTGCGCGCGTTTGGCCAGGCTGGTGAAGTCACCGAAGCCAAGCTGGTGATTGACCGTGAGACGGGCCGTTCGCGCGGCTTTGCGTTCGTCTCGATGGGCAGCGACGCGGACGCTCAGAAAGCGATCGCCGAGCTCGATGGTACGGACCTCGAAGGTCGTCCGCTTCGCGTCAGCATTGCCGAAGAGCGCAAGCCCCGCACGGGTGGCGGCGGCGGTGGCGGCTACGGTGGTGGTGGCGGCGGCGGCGGCGGTGGTGGTCGCGGCGGCCGCGGTGGCGGCGGCGGCGATCGTCGCGATCGTTGGTGAGTTGATCCCAGGCGGCGCGGCGCGCTTTCGCGCGTCGCGCTCCCCCCTTCATCGTGGCTGACCGGGGTCCAGATTTTACTAATTAGCCACCGAAAGCGTTGCTCGAATGCCAGGACCCCAAAGCGCTAAAAAGCGCCAACGTGAAGCAGCCCGTCAAAGCCATGCCCGCGACAAGGCCGCCAAGAAAGAAGAACGCAAAGCGACCAAGGTTCGCCCAGCGCTCGGCACAGACGGTGAAGACCCGGATCTAGCCGGTATCGTCGCCGGTCCACAGCCAAAGCCCGACGGCGAAGAGGACTGGGTCGTGCTGCCGACCGTGGCGCCGCGCTGACAGCCGAATCTAAATCGAGTCGGTTGCGCGCCAGAGATACCAGCTCGCGACGCTGCGGTACGGTTTCCAGCGTCGCGCGCGCGCTTCGAGCTCGGCCTTCGACGGCAATTCATCGGTTCCGAACGCGATCGAGAAGCCTTTTCTCACGCCGTAGTCGTCGAGCGGCAATACGTCGGGGCGTCCTAATCGGAAGATGAGCAGCATCTCGACCGTCCAGCGACCGATGCCGCGCACTTCGGTTAGACGCTCGATGATCGCTTCGTCGTCCAACTTTTGGATCTGCGCGAGCGTCGGAATCGATCCGCTCTGACAGCGCTGCGCGAGATCGCGCAACGCCAAGTACTTCGCATTCGAGAGGCCTGCACCGCGTAGCTCCGTCTCGGTTGCACTCAGCACCTGCGCTGCTGTGAGCGCGCCTCGAGCGCGCGGAAACAGCGCGCGCACGCGAGCAAAGATGGTTGCTGCGGCTTTGCCGTGCAGCTGCTGATACACGATCGACTCGGCCAGCGCGGCGAAGATGCTCGGTGTGGTTCGTAGCTGCAAGCGGCAGGGACCCACGCGCGCGATCAAGCGCGCGAGCTTTGGATCCGCGCTGCTCAGCGCGTCGACCGCTCGCGCCGGATCGAAATCGAGTTCGCCATCGCCATCGAACAGGCTGCGCTGCGCTTGTTCGATGCGTAGCATCTTGAGCTTGGTGTCGACGCCGCCATTGGCGGAAAAACCGCCGGGCTTGCCACCAGCAGCGAGCACGCGATGACACGGCACTACGATCGCGAACGGATTTCTGCCGAGCGCTTGCCCGACCGCGCGAGCCGCGCCCGGCGAGCCGATGCGCGACGCGACCTCGCCGTACGACAGGGTTTTGCCGGGGGGAATCGTGCGTGCGAGTTCGTAGACGCGCTGGTGAAACGACGGCACGAGCGCCATGTCCAGGACGATCTGCCCGAGATCGCTGACTTCACCGCGCAGCAGCGTGATGATTCGGTCGATCGCCCGCTGGACCACGGGCGGCGGCGCGCTTTCGCCGACCTCGGGATAGCGCAGGCGCATGCGACGACGAGTCGCAACGACGTTCGCCTCGGGGAGGTAGACGCCGGTAATGCCGCTCGAGCCCCAAGCGATGCCGCAGCGACCAATGGCCGTCTCGAACAAAGCAAACCCAGGTGCGCTCATTGTCATCGATTCAGTGAGTAGCAGTCACGAGAACGTGTGACTTCCAGAAACGTGCGCGAATCACTCGGGACCGTCAATGCCCCTCCAGTTCGAACGCGGGGTCGCGGCTGGATCTTTTCGCCAACCAGCGCTCGAAGCCGGCTTGACCCCGCGGCGCCACCGGATTCTACGTAGCCGGTGAGTCACATTCATTTCGTTGGTGGTGAGAAGGGCGGCGTTGGCAAGAGTGTGGTCGCACGCTTGCTTGCGCAATGGTTCATCGATCGCGCTCTGCCGTTTGCGGCGGTCGACGGCGATCTTTCGCACGGCGCGCTAGTTCGCATGTATGCGGATTACTCGCAGCCCGTAGATTTGGCCAATCCAGAGAGCGCCGACCAGATCGTCGATCGCGCACTGGGCGCGGATCGTCGCGTGTTGGTCGATCTCCCCGCGCAGAGCGTGCGCACGTTGCACAATTGGTTGTCCGAAGCCAACGTCTTTGCGTTCGCGAAAGAGGCCGGCATTCGCATGAGCTTCTGGCACGTGACCGATGGCGGCTTTGCTTCCGTGGGCGAGATCGAGCGGTCACTCGATTTGTTTGGCGACCGCTTCGAGCACAAGGTCGTGCGCAATTTCGGCCGCTCCAAGAACTTCACTCAGTTCGACGAATCGAAGGCGAAGCAAAAGCTCGATCAGCTTGCGGGAAAGATCATCGATCTGCCTGAGCTCGACGCTCAGGCGATGTTCAAGGTCGATCGTCTGGGTGCGAGCTTTTGGGGCGCCATTCACAGCACGGGCGAAGATGGGCCCAAGCCGCTCGAGCGGCAGCGGGTTCGGCTGTGGCTCGAGCGCAGCTACGCTCAACTCGAAAGCGCGTTCGACGCGATCTGAGCGATCAATCGGCGCCCGCGAGCCAGCGCTGCAGGCCGTCGTTGACGAATTCTGCCTGCAGCGCGGAAATGCCTACGAATATCGGCGCAGAGCGGCCATCGACCAGAGTCACGAACAGGGCGCGCTGATAGAGCTGATACACGCCGCCACGCCCGATCTCGATGCGCTCGATCTGCGAGCGCGGCAGCACGAACGCGCGACCGAAGCGCCGGGTGCCTTCGATTTCGAGCTGACGTTCGCCGATCAGGACCGATCGGCGCGGGGGACCGCGCAACCACGCCAGAAACGGCAATCCCAAGAACCAAAACACGATGAACACGTGGTGACGCCAGGCTTCGAGCAAGGTGAACACCACGCAGCCCACGAGTAGCAGCCGCGGGAATGCCGCGAGCGCGCGGCTCGTCGGGCTCAGACGCAGCTCGAGCCGCACTCCGCCCGACGCTGGGCGTTCGAGTCGAAGGCCCGCCGGCAATTCCACGCCGTATTCCGGGTCGCTGGGGTCTTTCGTCGGGTCGTCGCTGCTAGTCACTGCCAGCACTTGTAACAGGAGTCGCGCATGACCCGCACTGGATCTGGCGGCTCTTTACAAGTGCCGGGCGCGCCTTACATCAGAAATCTGCCGAATCTGCTGCGCATTGCCGTGATCGCCGAGGACTCGCTGGTGCAGAACGCGCTGGTGTCCCTGCTCGGCGCCGAGCCCGACTTCCGCGTGGTCGGGCAAGCGGGCACGCCTGACGACACGCTCGGTGGCCTTGCTGGCGCGGACGTCCTGCTTTGGGACGTTGGAACACGAGCGGCTTCTGCGCGCGATCCTTCGCTGTTTGCTCGGACCGCGACTCTGGCCTTGGTGCGCGACGAAGAAGCAGCGCTCGATTGGCTGCGCGCTGGGGCACTCGGTGTGCTCTTGCGCAGCCCGGAAGGAGAGCGTCTCGTTGCGGCGCTGCGCGCCGTAGCCACGGGCCTCGGCGTCTTCGATCCGACATTGGTTCGAAGTCTGCTGTCCACCCGTGCAGCGGCTCGCGACACCCTGCAGCTGACCCCACGCGAGGCGGAGGTGTTGAGTTTGATGGCCGAAGGGCTATCCAACAAGCTGATCGCGGATCGCCTGAAAATCAGCGATCACACGGCGAAGTTCCACGTCAACGCGATCCTGAACAAGCTGGACGCCGAGACGCGCACGGAAGCCGTGGTCAGCGCGGCGCGTCGAGGGCTCTTGATGTTGTGACTGACTCAGCCACGCCTGCCCGATCGGGTAGGCCCACCTGACTGGTCAGGTAGGCGCCACCTGACTGATCGGCTGATACCCGACACGAACAGCCGGGCCTACCTTCTGCTGATGAGCAATGCAGCACAAGATTTATCGAATGCGTTGGCGGATGCCGTCGAGCGCGTGAGCGCCAGTGTCGTGCGCATCGAAACGGCTCGGCGACGGCCAGCTTCCGGCTTGATTTGGTCAGCTGAGGGCTTGATCGTGACCACGGCGCACGGCCTCGAGCGTGAAGAGGGTGTGGAGGTGTCGCTCGAAACGGGGCAGGTTCATGCTGCAACGTTGGTGGGCGTCGACCTATCGAGTGACCTCGCGTTGCTACGTATCGACGCGGTTGGTCTGCCGGTCGCGGAACGAGCGTCCGACGAGGTTCGGCGCGGTCAACTGGTGCTCGCGTTGAGTCGCCCCGGTCGCACGGTGCGCTCGAATCTGGGCGTCGTCAGCGCGCTTTCGGATCAATGGCGCGCGCCGGGCGGCGGTAAAATCGAGCGCTACATCCAGAGTGACGTCAGCGTCGAGCCAGGGTTTTCCGGCGGGCCGTTGGTCGACGCTTCTGGTCGCGTGATCGGTCTCAACTCGGCTGGGATTTTGCGCGGCACTGCGTTGACACTCGCAAACATGACGCTCGAACGCGTGGCCTTGGCGCTCTTGTCGCACGGTCAGATCCAACGCGGCTATTTGGGGGTGAGCTCGACCGCCGCGCGTCTCCCTGCAGGCCAGGCTCAAATCGCCGGGCAACGCGTGGGCCTCGTGGTCACGGGAGTGCAAGAAGGCGGGCCAGCAGAGAGCGCCGGTGTCTTGCTGGGCGACGTGTTGCTCAGCTTCGACGGCGAGCGCATCGAGAGCATCGGCGATCTACAGGCCGCGTTGGAAGAGCGGGCACAGCGCGCGGTTGCGCTGCGCGTGTTGCGAGCAGGCACGCCGCTCGACCTCTCCGTCACGCCGAGCACGAGGTCTTGAAATGTCGCGCCTGAGCGAGTTTTCGGATGAGCTCGAGAGCTTGGTGGAAAGCTCTGCACCCAGCGTCGTGGCCGTCGAACACGGGCGTGGCCAGGGCAGCGGAATCATCGTTTCGGGTGATGGCTATGTGATCACCAACGCGCACGTCGTGCACGGCCGGGCGGGCGCGTTGAGCGTGCGTCTGGCGGGCGGTGAAGAGCTGTCGGCGGACGTGATCGGCGAAGATCACGCGAGCGATCTCGCGGTGCTGCGCGTGGGAGCGCGAGGTCTGCCGCACTTGTCCTTGGATGAGTCGCGCCGGCTGCGCGTGGGTCAACTCGTGCTGGCCATTGGCAACCCGCTGCGTTTCGAGCGTTCGGTGAGCTTGGGCGTGGTGAGCGCGATCGATCGCAGTTTGCCGGGCCCGGGCCGGCGGCCCTTCGAGGGCTTGGTTCAGACCGATGCCGCAATCAATCCCGGCAACTCCGGCGGCCCATTGCTCGACGCGCGGGGCGCCGTGGTCGGTATCAACACCGCCGTGATCCCGCGCGCGAACGGGCTCGGTTTCGCCATCCCCGCGCACACCGCTGTTTGGGTGACCGCGGTCCTGATTCGCGACGGACGCATCGACCGCCCAGTGCTGGGCATTTCAGCGCAAGGTATCGATCTCACGCCGAGAATTGCGGCCGAACTCGGCCAATCGCGCGCGGTGCGCGTGCACGGAGTCGCGGCGTCGACGCCCGCGAGCGGCGCGCCGCTCAAACCAGCCGATCTGTTGCTCACTGCCAACGGCAGCCCGCTATACAGCGTGGACGACCTGCAGCGGGTGTTGGTGCTCTCGGGCGGCAGTGAAGTGACGCTGCGTGTGCAGCGTGACGGGCAGCCTCTCTCGCTGTCCGTCACTCCGCAACTCAAACGCAAAGCGGCCTGAAACGGCGCTCAGCTCTGCGGCGGCGGGTTCGTCGTTTGCCCCGCGTCTTTCCAACCGCGGATGCCTGCGCGCATCACGCTCACATCGCTGTAGCCGGCGGAGGCGGCACGCACGGCTGCCTTGTCGGACGCGCGGCACTGCGTGCCACCACAATAAAAGACGAGCTTGTCCGTCTTGGACGCGGGCAAGGTGTTGAGCGGATATTCTTTGCCCGAAAGCAAGACCGCACCCGGAACCACTCCGTACTCTTTGCGCGTGTCGCTGTCGTTGGCATCCAAGATGGTCGCGCTCTTGTCTTTGACGAAGCGCTCGACGTCGCCGACGCTCACTTCGGCGATCTTCTTCTCTTCCGCCGATGCTTGGTCAGTCGACGACGAAGACGGGGTGGAGGACGTGTGACAGGCAGCGGCCAGTGTTGCGCACAGGGCGCTTGCAAACGTGAGTTTTGCGATTCGCATGAACATAGCGCGTAGTTTACGCCCATCCCTCCCAGTGCAAGCGCCGTGGGGTGTTTCGATAAGTTTACGCGGTTACACGCGAGCGCTCAGGATCATGATGGGGAACGAAAACCAAATCGCTTGCCCGCGGCGCGTTGCGCCGACCCCCAGGTCGTTCACGCTCAGGTCTTTCTCAAACATTTCGCGCAGTTTGTCGGCCGCGCCCGGGGCCGGAAATGACGCCGCGAGGCTGTCTTCCAGGGCGACCTCGAGGCGATATTGTGCGCGGTCGTAGACCTGTAGGCCCTGACTGCTGAACAAATCCTCCAGTTGTTCGGGGCACAATGCAGCAGCGTGTGACGGGTCGCGCAGCTTCTCCATGCGGTTGTAAGCATCGCGCTTGTCGCGTGCGGGTGCGGCGTCGCAGACCGTGATCGTGCCGCCGGGACGACAGACGCGCGTCATCTCTCGTAGCGTCAGCGCTGGTTCGAGCAAATGGTGAAAACTGTAACGAGTCACGACGCGAGAAAATGAGCCGTCTGCGTACGGCAGCTGCGTACAGTCGCCGGCATCGAAAGCCACGTTGTCGAGGCCGAGACGTGCCGCGCGTGCCCTCGCTTGCTCGATCATCGGCTCGACCACATCCAAGCCCCGCGCTGATTTCACACGCGGCGCGAGCTCGCATGCGACCAAGCCTGGACCGCACGCTACGTCGAGCAGCTCGTCATCCGGACCGAGCCGCGCCGAGCGCGCGAGCAACTCGAAGCCCTCTGCGTTCGAATGCGCGGGCAAAGCCGCAAACGGCAAGGCCTGACGAGAAAATTGATCTTGAATGCGCGCGGCGTGCTCCGCCTTCGAGTCGGACATGCTCACTATCTAACGAATTTCCGTGTGGCCGACTAACGAGTATCGGACAATAATCAGCTCTGAACGGCCACATGCCCAGCACACAGAAGAAACCGCTTTCTGCCCGAGAAACTAAGGCATTCCTGCGTGAGAACCGGCTCGAAAGTAGCTCTGCCAGCGCCTTTGCGTTTGCGGACCTCGCTCGCGGTCAGAGCTACGCTCCGCACTCGCACAAGCGCCATCAGTTGCTCTACGCCACTCAGGGTACGGTCACGCTCGAGGTGCAGGAGGCGAGGTTCCTCTTGCCTCCACAGCGCGCAGCCTTCATTCCCGCGGGCACTCGTCACGTGACCAGCATGGGTAACGCGCAAGTCCTCTCGATGTTCTTCGACTCGCGCTTGGTGCGCGTGCGTTCGAGCGAAGTGCGAGTGCTCGACGTGACGCCGCTGCTGCGCGAACTGATTCGATACGCTGCGCGCTGGCCGCCTTCGCGTCGCCAGGCAGATCGCGTGGCCAACGCCTATTTTCGCAGCTTCGGCCTGCTGCTCGAAGAGTGGCTCGAGACGCCCGGTGCCTATCACCTGCCGCGTGGGCGCACGCCGCTGGTGCGGCGCGCGATCGACCTGACGGTCGAGCATTGCGCGGGGCTAGAGCTGCCGTCGCTGTGCCGCAAGCTCGGCGTTTCCGAACGCAGCTTGCGTCGTCACTTGCGTGCAGAAACTGGCTTTGGATTTCGCGAGCTCCTTTGCCAAGCGCGGGTGCTGCGCGCCATGGAGCTCTTGGCCGACGGCCGTTCGAGCGTGACCGATACCGCCTTAGCGGTCGGCTTCGACAGCCTGAGCGCTTTTGCCAAAAGCTTCGCGCGCGTTGCGGGCGAATCTCCGCGCGCGTACCGCGAGCGGGTTCGCGGCGCGATTGAGCTGCCAAAGCAGCGTCCAGGCCCCCGAACGGGCGCGCCCGGTAGCTGATTTGTCGCGCAATTTGCCACCAGCTTTGGCTAAGTGCGAAGGGCTGAGCTAGACCGGGGCCCCGCGCGTGCTCCTCGCTCTCCTCGTTGCCGTCCTTTCCGTGCTTCTGGGCGCGGCCCTGTCCTTCGTGCCAGGCACGTCGCGCGCGGTGCTCGGCTACATGCGAACGTTCGCAACGCTAGCGGCGGTCGCGGTGGTCGTCACCCACCTGCTGCCCGAAGCGTTGCATGAACTCGGCCCGCTCTCCATCTTGCTGTTCTTGGCGGGATGGTTCGCGCCCGCGCTCGCGCACTTCATCGGCCAACGCTCGACCAGTGGGCGCACGCAGCACGCGGTGCTCGAAGCCGGCTATTGGGGCTTGGTCATCCACCATGTCGCTGATGGCATCGGGCTCGGCGCGTACACGCGCTTGCCGTCGGACCAAGGCTCGCACTTGGATGTGATCGTCGCGCTCGCCGCGCACACGGTGCCGCTGATTGCCGTGGTGTCACTGGCTTACCGCACGACTTTCGGCGCGCGTTCGGCGGTTTTGCGCTCACTCGGACTCGCGGCTGCCAGCGTGGTGGGCATCCTGCTCTCGAATCTGGCGGCGGCTTCGACGATCGAAGGCTTTTCGCCGATCATCGCCGCGGTCGCAGCAGGCCTTTTGCTGCACGTCGTCACGCACGATCTGACCGAAGATCCCGCTCACGGCGCACTCGCGCGGTCACTCGACCTGGTCGTCGCTGCCTTGGGCGTTTCGGTCAGCTTGCTCGGCGTCTTGCACAGCGAAGAGCCGAGCACGCGCGAATTCATGTTCGGCTTGATTCAGCTCAGCGAGCGTACTGCGCTGGTGATCTTGGTCGCGCTGCTGGTCGCAGCCTTCAGCTTGCGCACCGTAGACCGCGGTTCGAAGTGGGCGCGCTCTGCGCTGCCCGCGGGCATCCTCGGCGCGGAGAGCGTGTTGTTGAGCATCGCGCTTTTTGGCTTCGAAGCTGCCCTTTTGCGGCTCTTGGTAACAGTCCTGGCCGTCGCGTTCGTGCTCGGCTCGAAGGCCGCCGAAGCTACTGCTGCAGAAGCCGCGCCTCGCCAACGTTGGCGTGCGCGGGTCGCGGAGTCGCTCGAATCGGCCGGACCTTGGTTGGTACTCGGCTTGTTGATCGGCGCTTTGCTCACTAGCGTGCCGCTGGCGGCCTTACAGCGTCACAGCCTGACGCCGCTCGTCGAACTGCTGGGTGTCGCGCTAGTCGCAAACCTCACGCCCGTAGCGGCGCCCGCCGCAGTGCTGATCGCCGCGGGCTTTGCTGGTCTTGGTTTGTCGCCAGGCGCAATCTTCCTGTTCGCAACGCTAGCGCCGATGGCGCACGCCGCGAAATCCGCGCTCAAGGCACGCGCGCTCGCAACCGCCGCTTGCCTCGCCATCGCGTTTGCCGCGGATCGATTCAAACTACCCACGACACCCCTCGATGGTGCCCTTTCACAAGGCGATCTTGGGCTGCGCGCGGCAATCACACTCGCCGTCCTGCTCGTGTTCGGGGTTTGGCTACGCAGCGCACGCCTCTGGCTCGCAACCATCGTCCCGCCTCCGCCGCACGAACACGAACACTCGCACGACGTTCACGGCCCGCACGACGCTCACGGCCACCATCACCACTGACCCAATCCCAACGACCCCGGTCGTCGCGGATTGGTTTTATTGATGGTCAATCAACAAGCCGCAGCCCCACCCAGCCTTCGGCGTCGCGGACGATGGGAGAGAAGAAAACCGCCAAGCCGCCAAGTCGCCAAGCCCTCACAGCGTCCCATCAACACTGAACGCACCTGAGTGCGCACAGGAATTGGGGTTGGCAAGGTGAGCTATGTACGGAGATGGCTACGACTGAGCGGTGCCAAGAAGCACCCCTGTCGCGTCGTAGCTATTTTCGAGTCACGCCTACTCTAGGTAACCCCAAAAAATCCTCTGAATCTCCCCGGTGTATTTCGTTTCGCTGGGCCGCTCAGGGGGCTTGGCGGCTTGGCGGTTCAAACCTCAGGGAGCCGAACCGCGTCGGGCACAGCACGCGACGTGAGGTGCGTTGCTGGATCGCGAGCGCTCACCTCTCGAATCGACGAGAGGTGGGCGCGAGTGGAGCGTTCGCGATGTTTGAGGAACTCGATTACTTTGCTTCGCCTAATTGCCAGAACCTGGAGAGGCGGGCGCGATTGCGTTCGATGTAGGCGGAGCCCACGATCAGCAGGATGCCGACAACGGTCAGGCTGATCCAACGCAGCAGATTGTCCGCATGAACGGCGAGCCACACTTGCAGGCCGAGGCCCCACAGTGCGACGAGCGCGCCGGCGACCATGCGCACGGGTGTGCGCACGGCGGCGCCCCACACCGAGACTGCGACACCAAGCACGATGCAGCAGAAAGCGGCGGCAGTTCCACGATCGACCGCGCTGGCGGACAGAGCAGTCATCAGCGCGAAAATCGTGCCCAAAGTGAGCAACGCGGTTCGAGCGTGCGCGGAGCGCAGCGCGCCCAGAAAGAACATTGCTGCTGCCGGCAAACCCAAAACCAGTATCGAGACACCAATCGAGGACAAGTGAGCCATGAACTCGAACCAGCACAGCCCCCAGCCGATGACGCCGAGCGAGCTTGCGATCCACGCGCCCGCATCTCGCCGTGCCTCGCTCGAAGTCGGCGTCAGCAATTGCCACAACGCGGCCGCAGCGATCAAGAGCACTCCGCCGACGAACGCGGGACCGACGTGGTAAAGGTGAAACACGCGGCCCAGCATGATCAACGGCGGCGCAAAGGGCATCACCCGAGCAAGTTTGCCTTCCAGCGTATCGAGCTGCGCGGAAACCGCGAAGCGCGTGAGCTCCAGACGCAACAGCCCGAGCAAAGCAACGCCGGAAAACACGGAGACGAGCTCGGGCTGACGTAGCGGGACGAGCACCAGTAGGTTTGCTCCAACGAAGGCCAGCGTCAGCGCCTTGGCCTCTTTGCGCGCGAGCGCGGTGAAGCTCACCAATGAAAGCGGCACGAGCACGATCAACGTGCCGAATACTGCCAAGAGCGCTGCGCCCTTGCTCGGCGCGATCCAGCTCGCGTAGTGCGGCAGAGACGCCAGCTCTCCGAGGTGAAACTGCGAATAAACGAGCCCGCCCAGCACGGCAAAGCTGACCGGAATCGTCGCCAAAACTAGCGCCAAGAAGGTGCGCGCCGAACGTCCCTCACGCACCGTGAGCCCGACGAAGTACGCTGCCGCCGCGAGCAACAGCGATTGCCCGACCAGCATGGCGTAGCGCATCAGATCATTGCCGGCTTGCCAATTCTGCAGCATGAAAGTGGAGGCCGCGGCTACCACCAATGCGGCGCCTGCGATGCGCAGCGCGCGCGTGAACGCATCCGGATCGAAGCCGGTCTGCGGCGATGCAGGTTTCTGCTCCCGCATGGTTTGGGGATTGTCCTGCAGGTCCTCCCGTCGGGAATCGTGAAACGCGTGCATCACGCCTTCTCCTGTTGTTTACGCAAATCTCCGAGCTCGAGCTTGAGCGCGGCGATTTCCTCCGCGTCCAGGAACTCTTCGTCGAAGCTGTCCACGGTCGCGATCAGGCACCCGCTGTGCACTTCACTTTCGGCCACGCGGGTCTCCCAGCGCTCGAAAATGGCCCCAAGTTCGCCGTTTTCGAGATCACCCGTACCGTGCACGACGCTGAAGGCGTCGGCCCGCGATTGACGAGTGCGCATGGTGTTTCGCTGCTGGCGAAGCTCGAACAAACGCTGTTCCAAGGTTTGTATGTCCCGTTTGAGTTGTTGTTCGACGCGAACATGTTCGGTTTGATTTTGGCTCAACTCCAGCGCGCGCCGCTCGCTGCGCTTGTGACGACGCAGGCATTCGAGCGCGCGTGCTTCTTGTTCTTCGCGCGCGGCCCGCTCGCGCCAGCGGATTGCTGCCTCTCGTTCCTCAGTGAGCGCTTGCTCGAGCGCCTTGCCGTCGCGTTCGACGCGCATCAGCTGCACCTTGGAACGCGCCACTCCTTGCTCGAGTTCACGCAGCGCACTCGAAGCTTGCGCCTCGTGGTTTTCGACTTGAACGATGAAACTGTCGATGCTGGCCACCACTCCGTGGGTCCAGCGCTTGAAACGCGCCATCAATGGGCCTCCTTCGCTCCCACCGGGGAGCTTGGACACCCCTTCAGCAAGGTACGGGCCGCTCGCACCTAAACGTCTAAGTGTTTGAAACTGTTGATGGCATTCCGGTGACGGGGCGGTTCCTAGATGCGCCAGATGAACAGGTGTGTACATTGGATGTACATGATCTTCCGGCCCGAGGAACGTCACTTCGCGCAAGCGGTGTCGCGCATCGCCTACGACAACCCGTTTGCGCCTGAACGCATCGAGAGCGAGCGCGTCGCGCTCGGTCGGGAGTTCACCGAAGGCAGCCCGGTTTGGTCTCCCGACGGCGCACAACTCGAGCGTCAGGGTTTCCATCGTGAGCGCCCGAACGTGATTCGGTTGCGTGACCTCAGCTGGCATTCGGCGCTCGCGCTTCGAGCGCGTCTCGATGGACCACGCGCTGAGCTGACCGCGGACGAGCTATTGCTTTACGAGGACCTGTGTTTGTACGCGCTGTTCGCGCGTTACGAGCTGAGCCTGTACGAGCTCGCTGTCGACGAATCGGGTCAGGCGCGCAAGGTTGGCTTCTATCCGGCGTTCAAGCGCGACTTCGAACGGCTACTCGTCGAACCTGAGCTGAAGTTGCCGTCCGGTTTGACGGCGGAAAGCGCGCTGGCCTTCTTTTTTCAGATCCGGCGCGCGTTTCATTACATTTTTCGGTACTTGCTCGGCATTTCGCGGCCGATTGCCGAGCTTCGCGCGGAGACCTGGCACTCGGTGTTCACGCACGATCTACGGCGCTATCGCAACAGCGTTTATCGCCACATGGCCGATATTCCGACCTTGATTATCGGCCCATCTGGCACGGGTAAAGACTTGGTGGCGCAGGCCATCGGCTACTCTCGCCATCTTTCGTTCGACGAGAGCAAGCTGCGATTCGTCGAGACGTTCACCAGCCAGTACCATGCGCTGAACGTGTCTGCGCTTTCGCGCGGCGTGATCGAATCCGAGCTCTTCGGCCATCGGCGTGGCGCATTTACTGGCGCGCTCGAAGATCGACAAGGCTGGCTCGAGCTATGCGGGCCGGATGGCACCGTGTTCTTGGACGAGATCGGCGAGCTCGACAATGACCTGCAGGTGAAGTTCTTGCGCGTGCTACAGACGCGCGCCTTTCAGCGCTTGGGTGAAACCAAGCCCCGCCTGTTCTTGGGTAAGATCGTGGCTGCGACTCATCGCGATTTGGACCGCGGCTTGGAAGCGGGCTGGTTTCGCGAAGACCTTTATTATCGGTTGTGCGCCGATCGCATTCAAACGCCTTCCTTGCGTGAGCGCATCGAGGCCGAGCCGAGAGAGCTGATGTTGATGGTCTCGGTGTTGAGTGAGCGCATCGCGGGCGTCGAGTACGGCCCTGAGCTTGCGACGGAAGTGCAAGCGTTCGTCGAACGAGAGCTCGGCAGCGCCTATCCGTGGCCCGGAAACGTGCGCGAACTCGAGCAATGCGTGCGTAACGTGCTCGTGCGAAAGCGCTACCGCCCGGCACGTCGCAGCCCCCCCGTGCCGGAGCTCGACCGGGCGCTACTAGCGAGCGGCTTCGACAGCGAAGCGCTGTTGGATCGCTACTGCGCGTTGCTCTATCGCGAGACCAAGAGCTACATCGAGACGGGGCGCCGTCTGGGGCTCGATCGTCGGACAGTGAAGGAACGCGCTGCGCGCGGCGCCCGTGCGCTCGCGACTACGTAGACCGCGTGATGGTGCGAGCGTCAGCCGACGCGAATCGCTTCGTCCATTTGTCGCGTGGCTTCGAGCAGCAACGAGTTGACCGAACGGGGCGGCGAGATCTGCGATTCATTTGGGTTCTGGCGAAACCAAAAGCGACCGTTCTTCCAACCCAGTACCGAGCGTAACGACTCGACCGGATCCACGTCGTTCTCGCTCACCCGGCTGCCCACGACGGAGCCTTCTTCGAGCTCGAACGCGACTAATGCGCCGTCCTCGCCTTGCACCTTGAGCCGGCCACTGCGGCGCTCGATCTCGAGCATGGCGAGCACGGTGGACAGGGACATGTCGCCGATGCTGCCGCGGATCGAGGAACCGGAGATCGACGCCTCGTCATCGTCGGCTGCGTCGCGGACCAGGGAAAAATCGCCGGTTTCGTCCAGGCGAGGGGGGTGCATGGTGCGCGGGGGTTCGGAGTTGCGCGCTTTCGGTATGCGCGATTCACGCCGTTCGCTTTCTTCACGCGGGGCCGGTCGCTCCAGGCGATCCAAGCGACGCTCGATGCGCTCCAGAGTCGACCCCAAATTCTCGAGTGCGATCGCCTGCGCGTCGACGCTCTCGGCGATGCTTTCGACGAGCTCCGCGGTGCGGCGATCGGTGCGGCGCTCGCGACGCGATCGATGCGACAGGCGACGCGCGATCACATCCAGCGCGTCCTCCAAGCCTTGCAGGCGTTCGGACAGTGCGTCGAAACGCGCGCGCAAGTCGGCGCGTCGCTCGTTGCGTCGTTCATCGACGGCGCTCGTTGCGCGCACTGCGTGTACCGCTTGCGCGGCGCGCAATACGTCCGCGCTCGTCTTGGGGACGTCGAGCGGCTCGCTGGCTTCCACGGTTGGCGCCTCGGGGGCTTCGATGATCGGCGTAGGGACCGGCGTGCTCGCAGCTGGAACCGGGCTTTGCGCGGCCGATTCAGGGGCAACGCGAGTGGCAGCTTCGGTCAGTTGCGTCGCGAGCCAACGTCGCCAAAGCGCGGCGCGCCACTCCGTGTCCAAAAAGGAAAGCGGCCCTCGACGCCCTGGAGACATAAGTCTAGTTCAATCGAAAACGCGCGCTTTTGCGAGCCCCGAATTGGTGCGCTCGGTCGTTTCTCCGGCTAGGCGGAAAGACGTGTCAGCTCTGTTTCTGGGCGCGACGTTCAGCGAATCAGTAGGCCGTACGGTAACGCGACCGCGACATGTTCGCGCTCGGCGAGCGGTGCAAAGCCGCTCACGAACGTGCGTAGCTCGGGCGGCACCTGCGAAAACAGGCGTGTTGCGGGCGCCGCGCTCAAGCGCTCGAACGCTGCCTGTGCGTCCGCATCGCTCGCGTCATCACCGAGCAGTAAGCCATCCAGCAGGCTATCCTTGCCACCTTCGACGGAGACGGGGGCGTCTGCCTCTAGGTGCGCGGCCTTGCGCGCTGCGGCGAGCGCCTCGGATAGACCACCGATCTCGTCGACGAGGCCGCGTTCTTTCCCTTGATTGCCGCTCCAGATGTGGCCCTCGGCGGAAGCGAGCACCTTGTCCACCGGCAGCTTGCGGCCATGAGCGACGCGCGCAATGAACAAGTCATAGATGCTTTGCATCTGCGCGCGCACCCGCTCACGCGTCGGATCGTCCCAGGAAATGAGCGGGGAGTTGAACGCGGCGCGTTCGCTAGCCCCGGGCTCAGGGCTGGCGGCGAAGGTTTCGGCGTGAACGCCGAACTGATCGAGCGCGGGCGCGACGTTGATCTTGCCGCCGAATACGCCGATCGATCCGACGATGCTGGTGCGCTCGGCGAAAATCGAGTGACCGGCACAAGCGATGTAATACCCGCCGCTCGCGGCCATGCTGCCGACAGAGACGATGATCGGCTTCTTTTTGCGCAGCTCCATCATCTCGTGCCACAGCAAATCGCTCGCCAGCGGTGAGCCACCGGGTGAATCGATGCGCAGCACCACTGCCTTGACCGAGTCGTCATGCTGCATGCGGCGCAGGGTTTTGCCGAGCGCGCGCGCGGTGATTCCGCCGCGCGAGAGCGGTCCACCCGCTTCCATCGTGATTGCGCCTTCGGCGGGTACGACCGCGACGTGCGGCTGACCGTCGCCCGAGCCGCTCGCGCCCGAAAGCACGCGCAGGAGGTCGCCGATGCCGGGGCTACCGCCGGACTTGGCACGCGGCCCGAAGCTGACCTCGACGGCGCTGACTTTAGCGGCCTTCTTTGCGGCATCGAGAGCGTCACTGTCGAAGCCGATGTCGTCGATTAGGCCGCGCTCCAGCGCATCACCCGGGCTCCACGGTCCGTGCTCGAGGGCGTTCTTGAGAGCGTCGCTCTTCTTGACTTCGTTGCTCTCTTCCAACCACGCACTGCGAATCGCGGCCAGGGTTTCGACCAGAGAGGTGCGCGCTTCTTCGCTCGGCCCCTCGCGCGTCATGGGTTCGGCGCCGCTCTTGAACTTGCCCATGTGCAAGAAGTCGACGTCCACCTTCAACTTCTCGAAAATGCCGTGAAAATACAGCATTTGAGCGGCAATCCCGATGGTCGAGACCTCACCTGCAGGGCTCAACCACAGCTTGCTGCAGCCGCGCGCGCCGAGCAGCGCGCTGGAGTTGTTGAGCGTGTGCGCGTGACACACCACGGGCTTGCTCTTGCCGCGCAGCTGACCGAGCAGGCGCGATAGCTCTTCACTCTGGGCCAGGTTGAAGGAAGCTTCACCCAAGCGCACGAACAAGCCACGCACTTTGTCGTCGCTCGCGGCCCGACTGATGATGCGCACGAGGCCGGTGTATGTTTGGGCGGCAGGCGTGTGGAACAGCGCTCCGCCGTCATTGCTCTCCGGTGCACCGGCGCTCAGATCGAGTTCGACCAAGCGCGGTTCGTCACCCTTCGGGGTGTCGTTAGCTTGGCCGGCGCCAGTGTGCCGCGGCCGCGCGCTGCAAGCGACGAGCAGCAGCGCCGGAAGCAAAAGCCGAGCGCGAAGCTTCATTTGGCCTCGGGAAGATCGGTGCGGTCGATGAGGGGTTCTTGCGCGGCGGGCACTTGTGGCTTGATCGTGGCTCCGGTTTCGACCGGCGCTGCTGCCCCGGTCGCCGCTGAGCTTTGCGCGATGCGCGCGGCGGCGCGCGCCCCATATTCGGAGTTCGGTCCGGCTTGTTCGACCAAGCGTCGATAGAGCACGAGCGCGCCGGCTTTGTCCCCCGCGTCCCACTTCTGATCGGCACTGGCCAAGATCGCCGGCCAATAGTTGGGATTTTCGGCCAGCACGCGGTCATACATCTTGGCCGCTGCCGTGGGGTCGTGGCGCGCCTTGGCCACGTCCGCTAACCCCGACAAGGCTTCGGTGTTGTGCGGTTGCTCCGTCAGCACCGAATCGAAGAGCCGCGCGGCGCGCTCCACATCGCCTTGCTTGAGCGCGGCGGTACCTTGAGCGAGCCGCTTTCTGAAGTCACCCGTGACGGGGTGAGCGTCCTCGGGTGCGGGCGAAGTGTCGAGCTTGGGCAGCTTGCTCGTGTCGACCGCGGCGATCTTCGAAGCGGTGTCGCCCGCACCATCCGCCGAGCGCTTCGCTCGCTGCAAGAAAGCGCGCAGTTCTTCGAGCAATGGGTGCGGCTTGGGCCGGCCGTCGATCTTTGCGAATTCGGCTTCAGCTTCGCTCAGGCGACCGGCACGCGCCAGCGCGTAGATCAGCGCGGCGCGCGCTCGACCCGGATCGCGCTCGGCCGCAGCCGCGGTGCGCAAGCGGTCGATCACCGACGGCCAAACGGGGGCGGGATCGGCCAGATCGAGCGCCGCCAAGACATAAGCGTTTTCCGGCACGCTCGCGTTCGCGCTCAACGGGCCCAGCCACTCGCGCGCTTTGTCGGCTTCGCCATTCAAGCGCAACGCGTCCACGCGCGCGCGCAGAACGGCTGGATCTTCCGGCGAAACCGCGAATGCGCGATCGACGGCCGTATGTGCTTTGCCCACGCGGCGTCCGAGTTCGCGATGGGTGGCTTGAACCAAATCGGTCGAGCTCGGGTCGATGATCCGGAGCTTGAGCCACGAGGCGTCCGCGCGCAGCGTTTCGAGGCGTGCCAAGGCGGTCAGCACCGCGGGATCTTTTTCCGCCAAGGCAGCGGCTTTGTCGAATTCTTCTTTGGCGCTCTCGAAGTCGCCTTCTTCGCCGAGGCGCGAGCCTTCGCTCAAGAACTTGGCGACGCGGGCATCGCTCGAGCTGTTCACCGAGGCGGTGCCGATGAGTTGCGCGATGAACCTGCGCCCCACGGTGGCGCCGAGCAAACCGAGGACTCCGACCACCACCACACCCGCGATCCAACGCGAGCGCGCGACTCGCGCGTGGTGATCGTCGGCGTAGCTATCCGGTTGCAGCTCGTCGTAGGACTTGAAACTGTCCCGGATGTTGGCGACTTCGAGCGGCGGCAAATTGCGCGGGGAAGAGACCGGCGCGTGCGCGACCGGCACTTCGAGCGTGGTGTCGAAGGCAGCGACGCGCGGCGACATCGGCGTCCCCATGAGCGACAAGCGCGTGGAGTCCGGCGCGCTGTCGTTCATCGGGCGCGACTTGGGCGGGTTTTGAACCGACAGAGGTTCAGGCTCTGGGCGCGATGGCGGCTGCGCGAGTGAACCGTTCGGCAACGTCGCGCGAGACGAGACGAGATTTGGAGGATCGCCTGGCAACGTCGCTGAGGACACGCCACCCCAAGCAGGCGCGCTCGGCGGGGGCATCACGACGGTATCGGGACTTTGCGCTGCGGACGCGGGACTCGCGCTCGGGCGGAACTCTGCCGCGCCCGGCACGGGTTGCGTGGCTGGAGCTGGTTGGTCGTCTGCGTCACTTGGCCGTTGTGCATCGAGCGCGGGCAGGGGCGGTGCAGGCGGCATCGGCGGCGCGGGTACGGAGAGACGCTGTGCTGACGCGGGGGGCTCGGAATGTGGTGCGAGCGGCGGTTCGCTTTGGTGTCCACGATATTGCGGCTGCGGCGGTGCGACACCGTGCAAGGTGCGTTGCACGCGCTCACCCGAACCGGTCTTGCGCGACTGACTCGTGTTCGTGACTTGGAAGAATGGTTCCAGTTCTGCAATCGAACCGAGCGGTCGCGGTGTTTGCTTCCCGCGCGAAAGCAGATCGTTCGCGACGACTTTCTTGTCAGCGATTCCACGCTGCAGTTCGCGCAACGACGTGTACACGAGTTCACGACCCGAAGCCGTGCGCACCACCCAGCGTTCGGGCGCGAGACCCGTACCCTTCCCGGGATAAATCTTGAATTGAAACCCACAGTTCGTGCACTTGACCGTCGTGCCCCGTTCGGAAATCAGGGCATCGTCGAACTCGTACTCGGTGTCACAGCGGTTACAACGAACGTCCATATCGGCCCGGCTGCAGGGCGAAAAACGTAGCATGCTCATGCTTTTCCCAGCGACATTCTTTGCCGCGTTGGGAGCCGCGCACAATCCGGCCTTGTCCCGGGCACGCTGCTTGCTACTTTGCTACAGTGAGGCCCCGATGCGAGCAGCGGTCACGGTAATATTCTTTATTGGGGTGGGCCTGATCGACGCTTGTACGTCGAATACTATGTACGACGGCTGCTATCACGACAGCGACTGCGGCTCGGGTTATCTATGCAATGACGCGACTGGCGCGTGCTACCTGCCAGCGAACGATCGCGGTGGCGAAGCCTGTACGGCGCCCGGTGATTGCCCCGCGAGCTACACGTGCGGCACCGAGGGGCGCTGTCTGCCCGGTGATTGCTTCTTCCACGGCTGTGTGTCGGGCTTCGAATGTCAGTCGAGCACGGGCGCGTGGGAGTGCTCGCCCGGCTCAGCCGGTGCGTCGGGCAATGACGACAGCTCGCAGGCCGGCGCAGGCGGCCAAGGCGGCTAAAGTCTACTTCACGACCCGAAGGTAGGGCGGCAGCTCGCGCTTCGGCTTGTTCGAGTCCGGTGTGCCGTGCGAGGTTTCAGGCTTCGACGCCGCGGGCTTTTTTGCGGCGGTTTGACGAGCGACCGCGGGTTCGGGCTTCGGCACGGGCGCTGCGCCAGGGCTCTTCGCGGCTGCAGGCTCTGCGGTCTTGGCGGTCTTGGCTTGCGCTTTGCCGGTGTTTTTGCCCGATTTCGGCGTGCTGGCTTTGGCCTCTGCCTTGGGCTTGGCGGCAGCTTTCGATGCGCCTTTGCTCGCTTCGGCCTTGCTTGCGCTGGATTTTGCCGGCGTTTTGCTGGCTTTTGCAGCTGGCTTTTTTTCGGGGGCGGGCTCGGCCTTCGCCGCGGCTGGGGCGGCGCCCTCTCCTTCACCGACCGATCGCAAGTGCGGACGCGGTTTCTCGGGGGCCTTCTGAGCTTGGGCCTGCGCTGCGACCTCGGCGGGAACGTCCTCTGCCCAGACCATTGCTTGGCCGTTCTCGCCGACGAGGGCGAACACGGCGGGCCAGGGAATCATGCAGAAAAACGGCGTGCGGTTGAAACTCAACGTGCACGACAACCCTTGATCGTCGACGTGCAAATCCGGGATCGCCACGGCCATGTTCAAACCGACCTGCAGCACGAGCTGCGGCTGATTCTTGAAGCCAGGGGGCACCTGCACCGAACCAGAGCGCGGATCGAGGTGGATGTACATTGACGCCTGTTCGAGCAACGCCAATGCGACGTCCTTCTTCGGTGGAAGGCGAGCCGTCGGAGCCATATTCAGCCCGTTACTTAGCGCTCTCCGTTCCAAATAGCCAGCGATCGGACAAGGCCCTTCTCATATCCGCCACTTCAGGCGGGGGACCCCACTGTCATGTTTCTTTGGCATGGTTTCTTCAGCATGGTTTCTGGCATGGTTTTCCGAGACGCTCAGTGTTCGAGCTCCGAGGGTGCCACGAACCTGTGCATTTTCCCCCGAACTCGCGGTGTCAGCTCCGCAAAGCTCGCGATCGGTAAGCTGCACACCACCAGACCTCCGGTCGGCAACGCGACGGGATCACCCGTCAAAATCAGGGCCAGCGCTTCGAGGCCCGGATTGTGCCCAACCAGGAGTACGCGCTGGGCGTCCGGCGCATTCCGCCGCACGGCCGTTATATAAGCCTCTGGTTCGGCCAAATACAGCTCATCGAGCTCGTCTATCGCACCGCTGAAGTGTACTGCGGCGGCCGCTTCGCGAGCCGTCTCGCGGGTCCGCCGCGCGTTCGAGGCGAGGATCCGGTCGGGGACCAGATTGTCGCTGTGCAGCAGCTGACCCATCAGCTCCGCCTCGCGTTTGCCGCGTGCCGTGAGCGGCCTTGTGGCATCACTGCCGCCTTCCCCTGTCTCTGGCGCAGCCTTTCCGTGACGCAGGATGAGCAATGTTCTCATTTGTTCATAAGATCGTCTGATTGCCGCTGGCATGCAACAATGAGCCGAGCATGGTTCAGCGGATTCTTGTCGTCGAGGACGAGCCGGCGATCGCCGAATCTGTCGCGTATGCGCTCGGGCGCGACGGTTTCTCGGTTACCCAGGCCGCAACCGCGACGGATGCCGCCATGCTGGTCGACGGCGCGGATCTGGTGGTTCTGGATCTGATGTTGCCCGATGGCAGCGGCTTCGATTTGATCGGGCGCTGGCGCAAAAACAAGCACATTCCAGTGATCGTCTTGTCGAGTCGCGACGGCGAGGCGGACCGCGTGGTGGCGCTCGAAGCCGGCGCGGACGACTACGTCACCAAGCCCTTCTCGCCGCGTGAAGTGGTGGCGCGCGTGCGCGCCGTGCTGCGGCGCTCACAAACCGAGCTCGCTTCCGGGACATCCGTCGCCGTCGCTCCGCCGATCACCTTGGACGCGGCCACGCGGCGCGCGCGCGTGAACGGCTCGATTTTGGAGCTCACGCGCGTCGAATTCGACGTGCTCTCGTGCCTGCTCGAGCAGCCGGGGCGCGTGTACAGCCGCGCCGAGCTGATCGGGCGCGTGTGGGGTGATGGCTTCGCGATCACCGATCGAACGATCGACTCGCACGTCAAAGCGTTGCGCAAAAAGGTCGCCGAGGCGGGTGCTGAACCGGGCTTGATCGAAACGGTTCGCGGCGTCGGCTACCGCGTGACCGATGCACCGAGCGCCTTGAAAGAACCGTGATCCGCCTGATCGTCGTCGCAGCAGCCTCCGTGGGGCTGATGCTGTTCGTGGCGTTCGTGGTCTCGCGCCTGTTGCGCACGCGCACGCGCGGCATGTCGATTCGCATGCAGATCTTCTTGGCCTTGGCCGTGATCGTCGGCGCGTTCGCCTTCGGCTTGGGGCTGATGGTGATCGATCGCATCGAAGCGCGCGCCGTGCGTCTGTCTTCGCAAGCCGCGGAGGACGAAGCCGTGGCTTTGGCTGGCATGATGGCGGGTGAGCTCGACCGCACGGGCGTCAGCATCGTCGATTTGGCGGGGCGGCTAGAGCACGAGCGCGGTCGCGGAGCGGACTTGCGCTTGATGTTGCTCGACGACAGCGGGGCGCGTCTGTTCCCCGTGCAGGCGCCGGCCGAGGAGCACGGTGTGGTCTCGGTGGACGCGCCGATTCGCGTGCGCGGCGCGCGCGTCGGCGCGGTGCGCGTGGTCAAGCCGACCATCGCCATGCGCAATTTGCTGGCGGATTTTGCGCCCACCGTGCTGGTGATCAGCCTCGTCTTGGGCACCGCGGCGGCGCTCGCGGCCGCCTGGATCGGGCGCGCGATCGCGGCGCCGATCGAGGCGCTGAGCGTGTTCGGTGAGCGCGTCAGTCTGGGTGAACGGCGCGGCGCGCCGCCGATCGCATTCGGCCGCGAAGTCACGCGCCTCACGCGTGCGATCGACTCGATGCGGCGAGATCTCGAAGGGCGTCCGTTCGTCGAAACCTTCGCCTCGGACTTGTCGCACGAGCTCAAAAATCCGGTTGCTGCCATTCGCGCGAGCGCTGAAGTTTTGGAGGAGAGCGCGCTCGAAGAGCCAGTAGAAGCGCGTCGCTTCGTGGCTCGCATTCGCGAAGCGACCGCGCGCATCGAACGCTTGCTCGGTGAGCTGCTCAGCTTGGCGCGCATCGAGGCACGTGGCGTCGAAGCATTCACGCCGGTCGATCTGAGCGAACTCACGCGGCGCACGATCGAATCGCTCGCCGACGCGGAGGGGCGCATCACCTTGCACGCCTCGGGCGACACACGCGTGCGTGGTGACGAGCTCTGGATCGCGCGTGCGCTGATCAATCTAATCGAAAATGGCCTGAGTCATGGCGAACGTGGCTCGCCACTCAGTGTGGAGGTCTCGCGCAGCGAAGAGTGGGTCAATCTGCGCGTGATCAGCCAAGGCTCGATCTCGCGCCACGTGCGCGAGCGGCTGTTTCGCCGTTTCGTCACCACGCGCGCCGACAAGGGCGGGACCGGCCTCGGCTTGGCCATCGTCCGCGCGGTGACCGAGGCGCACGGCGGCCAGGTCGAACTTCTGAACGCTGGGCCGCCGGAAGTGGTCTTCCACGTCAGCCTGCCGCCAGCGCGTCGTCGCGCCACACTGCAAATCCTGAACGCGGTTCAGGAAGCCCGCGCCAGCCTAGAGCCCGCGGAGCCTACGGAAATAGAGCAATGAAATCATGTGTTTATGGGTAGTGTCTCCGATCTCCACGAAAGCTCCACAAATGTTGGGCTCGTGCTGTGGGAAAACATGGCTCACGCGGGAATTCTCGGCCATATGGCCAACCCGCGATTCGCTTGAAGTTTTTCAGTGTGCTTCGCTTGGCGTAGCCCAGGCAGCGGAAAGAGAGTCTTGAGTGGTCAGCGGCAAGAACGGGTCGAACGGCGCTTCGCTTCCTCGTCACGTAGCGATCATCATGGACGGCAATGGGCGTTGGGCTAAGGCCCGCGGCTTGGACCGCGCTGAAGGGCACGCCGAAGGCGCGCGTGCCGTGCGCGACGCAGTGGAGACCGCGACTCGCATCGGCGTGAAATACCTCACCCTGTACGCATTCAGCGTCGCCAACTGGGCGCGTCCTCGCCCCGAGGTCGAAGCGCTGATGCGACTGCTCGTTGAGTTCGCGCGCAACGAACGAGCTGACCTCCGTCAAAACGGCATCCGCGTGAACGTCATCGGCGCGCTCGAAGATCTACCCACCACCACGCGCCATGCCGTTGAAGACTTGATGGCCTACACCCGCGATGGCGATCGCATGACGCTGACGCTCGCGCTCTCGTACGGCGGCCGCCAAGACATCGTCGACGCTGCGCGCTCGCTCGCCGTGCGCGCCCGCGCCGGTTTGGTGTTGCCAGAGGAGATCGACGAAACCTTCTTCCATCGCCAAATGACGACCCACTCGCTCCCGGATGTCGATCTGCTGATCCGCACCGGCGGCGAAACGCGCGTCAGCGACTTCCTGCTCTTCGAATCGGCCTACGCCGAACTCGTGTTCCTGCCCATCATGTGGCCTGATTTCCGCCCGGAAACGCTCACCACTGCGGTCGCTGAATACGGCCACAAAGAGCGTCGCTTCGGCAAGACGTCGGAACAAGTGCAGATGGCGCAAGCCGCGTTCGATCCGTTGGATCGCGTGGGCTGAGCGCTCATTCAGCAACGCGAGTGCCCGTCGCGTGTGCCAGCGGATGGCACAGTCATGGCGCGCTAGCTTTTGAAAACGTCGCGGTGAAAGCAGGCGAATGGTGTTCGGCCTGGGTCTTGCCCCGAACGGGGGGGTGAGCTTGAAGTTAGGGTTAGGGACGAGTGTGGTGGCGGTTCTGGTGGCGACAGCGTGCAGCGGTCGCCTCGTGCCGATGCATCTCGGAGGCCCATCGGTAGACGAGGACGTCGCGGGCTCAGGTGGGATGTCGCGCGGCGCGTCGGCGGGTGCAGGCGGGACTAGTGAGGGCAGTACCGGTGGTGCTCCCGATCATTCGAATCCAACCGACCCGAACGGTCAGCCCTGGGGTGCCGGCTGGCCTCGTTTTGAGGACGACGGAGGTGCCGCTGGTAGCGCTGGTAGCGCTGGTAGCGCTGGCGCGGAGCAAAGCTGCGACGCGAACTTCAAAATACTGCAGGCAATCACGGGAGCCGCCGACGTCGTCGCTTGGCCCGAGCTGAAGCGCCTCGCGTTCACGACGCGCTCGGGGCCGCTCGAAGTCTATGACGTGAGCGCGGTCGCATCTGGCGGCGCGCTGGTAGAGCTGGCGGAGATCTCGAACGACACGTTGGGGCTGTCGAGCGAGTGGGTCATTCAAGGGCCGCTGATGTACGGCGATGGTCTCGTGCTCAGTGCGATCAATATCGACCAAACCAAGATCTTCGCTTGGCACCTTCAGACAGGAGCGACAGAGCTTGCCATTCCCCTTCCGTCGCAAACTCGGCTCATCAGCGCCGCTGACTCCGCGGTTGGTCTCGCGTTCGTTGCCGGCGGCAAGATCTACCGCGCTACGGAGAGCGCTGGGACTTGGGTCGTTGGAGAGCCAATTTTCACAGCCGGGCAACAGCGCGTCCCGCTGGCGTTTGCGGATGATGAGTTGCTCGTCGGTTTGCAGGCACCCGATCGCTGGTACACCCAAAACACTGGCACCGCTGGCCAAACAGGAGCTGCCGTCGGCTGGAACGCCGCTGTCGAGCGTTGGAATTCAGCTGGTAACTTGCTCGGGAGCTACCCATCGCTCGGCACGCCGCGAGTGGCGCTGTCCGCTCGCGGCGGTTGGTTGATCGGCGAAACCAATAGCTTCTGGGGCAGCATGAACGCAGCGCTCGAGTGGCTGAACCCCGCGAAAGACGAGCTGCGAAATTTGAGCAAGGTGCCAGTGCTGTCGTCTGGCGACGGTGAAGACGGCGCGTTTGGGGCCGCGGTCAAAGGCAGCACCGTTTTCGTTGCCAATTGCGAAAGCGGTCTGCGCTCTGGACCTTGGCAGGGCGATAACGCGACCCTGAGCCCGCTTTGGAACCCCCCCGACGCCTCGTTTAGCCGATGCGATCCCAAAGCGGTTCACGTTTTCGACGACTTGCTGGTCATCGTCGGAGGCCAGCTCACGTTCGCGCGTGTGTGCGACCAGTAGCGCGCTCAATGGCGGGCGTGGAATTCCCCGGTTCGCGGAGATGCGTGGCGATCCGCGCGGTGCAACGAGTGAGCGACGCTGCGTCGATCACATCGAGTATTCGACGGTATTGAGCGACGGCACCTTTGCCGGCCAGGTGAGCTCGCGGATGCGACCTTTGAGACACTCGGCGAGCTTCGGATTCTTCGGCGTCGTGGTCATGTCGATGGCCACGGCTTTGCCGCGCCAGACCGCGACGCGGAAGGTGAAATGCGCGGTGCCGGCTTTGCAGGGCGCGTACAACGCTTCGTCCTGCAGCGGCTTGCTCATCGTTTCCTGATCCACGTTCATGCGCTCGGTCCCTTTCGTCGCGTTGATCGCGTCGTCGACGGACATGTCGGCGGTGAACGTGGGCTCTGGGACTTCTTCCTTGGGCGTCTTCTTGGGTGTCTCGTCCGCCTTCGGTTCGTCCGACGGTGGAGCAACTTCAGTATTGTCAGGGATGACAGGGCCGGTGCTCTCGGGCGGTGTTGCCGCGGGGACTGACGAGCCGCCACAGGCTGTCGCGAGCAACAGGCTGGCGAACAAGGACGAGACCAAAGCCGCGGATTGGTAACGGAGACCCCTAGTCATGCGTCGACAATAACACACGCGAGAGCATTTTTTTGACCCGTTCTGACGAGCCGGTGCCAAGAGTTTGGTTCGGCCGCTCTAGCCGCAAAGATATTCGCTCATCGAACTGTGCGGGGGGCGAGCGCGCGTTCTGTGGACCTTTGTTTATGGGGACGCGCGGCGCCTGCGGCGCGCGGTGGGAGACTCTCGTTTGCGCACGCTCGGACGGTGGCGCTGGGCCGCCCGCGCTGGCGCCCACGGAAAGCAGGCGCCTGTGCGGTCAGTTCTCGTGGGTCTCCATCTCATTGGCTGATCGTGATCTGATCCTGCCAAAGTCGGCTGACCTCGACGCATTTCCGGGCGTGCGGCTGTGCTGCTTCCCGCGCGCCCGGCGCGAGCGTGCGGCGCTTCGCGCGCACCCGAGTTTGTGGGCAGCGTCGTGTTGCTCCGCTCGGGGGCTACGCGGGGCATTCGGCTGTTGAGGCTTGGCGTGCGCCCGGCGCGAGCGTGCGGCGCCTTCGGCGCGCACCCGAGTTTGTGGGCAGCGTCGTGTTGCTCCGCTCGGGGCTACGCGGGG
>Ga0164309_10000131_pt1 | contig 45227 bp, 34 predicted proteins | sample Whisoiple_247_MG_FD_109984 | JGI IMG/M metagenome (GOLD analysis project Ga0164309, IMG submission 109984) | Soil microbial communities amended with fresh organic matter from upstate New York, USA - Whitman soil sample_247_MG | ecosystem: Environmental > Terrestrial > Soil > Unclassified >... | reverse complement strand
GAGTTGTACGGCTGAACGATGAGGCAGCCGCGCTCCGCCCAGAAGCGCTGCAGGGTCAGAATGATGTCCTGGAAGTACATGGCGGGCGGAGATTACCCGTTTTTCCGCCCGTTGCACGCTACGACTCAGGACTTCTTGGATTTGCTGGGGGCTTTGGAGGATGGCGCAGGAGCGGACTTGGAGGGCGCCGTCGCGGGCGCCTTGGAAGCACGCGCTGCGGCTGTCTTCGCGCCGCGTGAAGCGGGCGCCTTGGACACTGGCGCGGCGTCTTTCTTCGAGCTCGCGGGCGCCTTGCTCGATTTGGGCTCGCCTTTTTTCGACTTGGGTGCGCCACGCGTACTCTTGGGTTTCGGCGCGGCGAGTGATGCGCGGACTGCGGACAGGTCGGCTTGCTCCCGACCGTCCAGAGTGGCTCGCAGCGCCTCAGCAAACAGCGGCCCGAGCACCTCGTGCTTCAGATAGGCATACGCGGCTTGCCAGCGCTGCGCGGCGATGCGCGCCCCCCAGTCTGCTATCGCTTGCGGATCGTAATCCATGCGCCTCAAGCGCAAGTAGCCGAAGTCTGCGGTCGCTACGAGCGGCGGGGACTTTTCTTCCTCTTCGAGATCGCCTGCAACGAGCGCGACGTTGCGCTGCGAGAGCGCATTGTACACGTCATCGGAAAACCAAGACGGGTGGCGGAACTCGAGCGCAGCTTTGCGTCCTTGCGGCAGGCACGCCAAAAAATCGCCGAGTACCGCCAAGTCCTTCTTCAAGAACGGCGGGGTTTGGAACAACACGGGTCCAAGCTTTTCCCCCAGCACGTCCACGACGCCAAATAGATGCGCGACATCTTCACTGACGTCGATCAGCTTCTTTTGATGGCTGATGCGCCGGCTGGCTTTGATCGCGAAGCAAAACGAGTCGGGCACTTCGTCGCGCCACGCCGCGACGGTGTCTCGATTGGGCATTCGGTAAAACGTGTTGTTGATCTCGACTGTCTCGAGGCGCGTGGCGTAGTACCGAAGCATTTGTGCACCAGGCAGCGATTCGGGATAAAAATGCCCGCTCCACTCGGGGTAGCTGAAGCCGCTCGTACCTGTGAAGATCTGCATCAGTGCTCCAGCTGCACACAGTAGCCGAACGCAGTTCCAGTGACGCCCAAATCGTGAGTTTACGCCTCGATATTCGGGGAATCCGCGCACTTTGCGGGTGTGCGTCCGGCAGGACGGCCGAACTCAGGTAAGTCACGTGGCAAGTCACGAATGAGGGGCAACCGGGCACGCGAGGCCCCGCCCGAAGGTGCGGAAGCCTGGACGAGAGCCGCCTTTTGGTGCGACCCTAAGCTAGGAGTACGCGCAGAGTTCGAACTCGTTTCGACCACAGGAGACCAGGGCTTAAGTGAGTGAAACGATGAGCGCCGGACTCGAACCCGGGATGGTCATTGGCTCGCGCTACCGCGTCGAGGAGCGACTCGCCGTGGAAAGCGAGCCCGTTGCCTACGCTGCGGTCGACACCGAGAGCCAGCTGCAGGTCGTCGTGCTCGAAGTCAGCGCTGGCGTGGCCAAGCTGCTTGCCAAAGCCAAAGGTCTCGGCCACCGGCATCTGGCCAATGTCATCGACGTCGTCGAGGCCGACGACCGCCAGTTCGTCGTCTGCGAGCAGCTGCGAGGCGAAACGCTCAGCCAGCGACTCGTCGAGATCGGCAAAAAAGCTCCCGTCGACGCCGTGCGTTCGGCCCTACGCGTCGCCGACGCGCTTTCCTCGCTGCACGAAGCCGGCGGCGGGCACGGCGCCGTCCACCCGAACAACGTGATCCTCACCCCAGAGGGTCGCGATGGACCGGTCGTGGCCTTCGGGCCTGTCAGCCGCGGTGATTCCGCCTTTCACCAGCCGGAATGGGAGGCCGGCGATCCGCCGTCTGAACCCGATGACAGCTGGGGCGCCGCCGCGCTGCTGTTCCTGATGCTCGTGGGCGAGCCGCCGGCGCGCGCGGGCTACGAATCAGAGAGCGCAGTCGCCGACGCCGGCGTGCTCGATCCGGTGCTGCGCACCGCGCTGTACCACGCGCTGGCGCGCGATCTCGGAGCGCGCAGCCACGACTTGCGCCCGCTCAAGCGCGAACTGGCGCGCTGGTTCGTGGAGCACGCCGGTGAAGAGCCGATCCCGCCGGGACCGCATTCGACCTCGCCGCCACCGCTTCCGCACAGCATGCGGCCGAGCCAACTCCCCCGCGTCTCGTCACAAGCGCCACGGCGGAGCGCACCTCCCCCACCCCAAAAGAAGCCGTCGAAGCTGTTGATGCTGGCTTCGTTCGGGGCGGCGCTGGGGTTGATCGGCGGCTGGACTTTCTCGACCCTGCGCGGAAAGACGCACGTCAAAGTGATCGAGGTTCAAAAGCCTCCAGCTGCCGCAGCGCCCGAAGAGCCGAAGAAAGCCATCGATCTGTCCGAAGTCCCGGTGAACGGCGAGAGCGAGACCGCCAGCGTCGACAAGGTGGGCTCGTGTGTCTCGGGCTATCTGCCCAAGGGAACCTTCGACAAGGCGCCGGATATGAGCTGGGTCTGTGAGGAAGCCGATCCACGCACTGGCGCTGAAAAGCTGCGCGTCGCCGTGATCAATGGCGGCAAAGGCAACGTGACGGACGCGATGAAGATCTTCGCGCGCATGGGCTGGTACGACATGGCAGCCTACGCGGTCGTGCGCGCGGGTTGCTGTGAAACGGCGAAGCCGCTCACCCTGCCCGAGCCGAGCACGGGCTGCACGGCGATGGCTGATTCACTGCGCGAGATCGGCAGTTCCGTAGTTGCCTCACGCGCGTACGACGAGTCGCTCAAGACATATACTGCGGCCGTTCATTGCGAACTGAACGCCGGCAAGGGCGTGGCCTTTCGCCACCCGAACCGACCCACGGGCGGCGAGGACAGCGCGTTCGGCGAGTTGGTGCATGCGGTTCAACCGTAACCACGCTCGGTAGTGGGCGGCGTGTTCGAGCCGCTGCTCGTCGCGTTGAGCCTGCTCTTGAACGCGCTTTTGCCGTATTGGATCGTGCGCTTCGATCTGCGCCGACTGTCGGCCGAGCGCCTGGCACGTGCCTGGACGGACGCGAGCTTCTTGTCGGCCGTGGTTGCTTTCGGCCCCTTCTCGCTGCCCGTTCACTTCACGAAAACGCGCCGTTCGCTGGCGGGCTTTGGCCTGGGAGTCGGTTTGGCCGTGCTCACGCTGGCGGCACAGGCCCTGGTTGCGGCATTCCTGAGCGCGGCCTTCGGCCTGGATTGAGAGCCAAGCCTGGAATAAGCGCGGTTTGGCAATTGTCTCCCGCGCGCCCGCCGCGCTAGAAGCGGGGGCTCGCCCCCAGGAAAATCATGCAGGACGTACGCGCGCTCAATGAACTCGTAGCCAAGGAAAGCGCCTTCGTGGACGACCTTATGGCCGAAATCGGCAAGGTCATCGTCGGCCAGACCTATATGGTCGAGCGGATTTTGATTGGTCTGCTGACCGGAGGTCACGTGCTGCTCGAGGGCGTCCCGGGGCTCGCCAAGACCCTCACCGTACGCACGATTTGCAACGCGATTCACGCCAAGTTCGCGCGTGTGCAGTTCACGCCCGACCTGCTGCCCGCAGATCTGATCGGCACCGTCATCTACGATCAGAAGACCGGCCAGTTCAGCTCCAAGCTCGGTCCCATCTTCGCAAACCTAGTGTTGGCGGACGAGATCAACCGCGCGCCGGCCAAGGTTCAGAGCGCGTTGCTCGAAGCGATGCAGGAACGCCAGGTAACGATCGGTGACAAGAGCTATCCGCTGCCCGATCCGTTCATCGTCATGGCCACGCAGAACCCGATCGAGCAAGAGGGGACCTACCCGCTGCCGGAGGCGCAAATCGATCGCTTCATGCTGATGGTCAAGGTCGGCTACCCCTCTCGTGACGAAGAGCGGTTGGTGATGGATCGCATGACCTCCGTCATCAACACCACCGCCGTGTCGAAGACGACGCCCGAGCAGCTGCTCGAAGCGCGCAAAGTCGTGCGCGACGTCTACATGGACGATCGCGTCAAGGACTACATCGTGGACGTGGTGTTCGCCACGCGCGAGCCCCAGAAAAAGGGCATGAAGGACCTGGCACCGCTGATCGAGTACGGCGCCAGCCCGCGCGCGAGCATCGCCCTGAATTTGGCTGCCCGCGCCCACGCCTTCCTCCGCCACCGCGGCTACGTGACGCCCGAAGACGTGAAGGCCATCGGCCCGGACGTGCTTCGCCACCGCGTCGTCCTGAGCTACGAAGCCGAGGCCGAAGAGGTGACCGCCGAAGACATCGTGCGGCGTGTGTTCGAGGTCGTCGAGGTTCCCTGAGGCATCGTTTGCGCCCCTCGTATCCGAACGTGCTGAGGTGATGCGGTGATCCCGAAGGAACTGCTCAAGGCACTACGCAAAATCGAGATCACCACCAATCGGCTCGCGACCGAGCAGCTGGCTGGCAGCTACACGTCCGTCTTCAAAGGTCAGGGTCTCGCGTTTCGCGAAGTGCGCGAGTACCAACCGGGCGACGACATCCGCACCATCGACTGGAACGTGAGCGCCCGCATGGACGCCACGCACGTCAAGGTGTTCGTGGAAGAGCGCGAGATGACCATGATGTTGGTCGTCGACCTGTCCGCGAGTCAGCGCTTCGGCACGCACACGGCCAACAAAGCCCGGCTGGCTGCCGAGGTCGCCGCGCTGTGCGCCTTCAGCGCGATCAAGCACAATGACCGCGTCGGTCTGATCCTGAGCACGGATCAGATCGAGAAGCTGGTGCCCGCGAAGAAAGGGCAAAAACACGTGATGCGCGTGGTGCGCGAGATCCTCGGGCGAGTGCCCGAGCGCACCGGAACCGACCTCAAAGTCGCGCTCGAAACGCTGCACTCGGTCGCCCGTCGCCGCAGCGTTGCCTTCTTGATCAGTGACTTTTTCACGAGTGGCTACGACCGTGCGCTCTCGCTCGCGGCCGCGCGTCACGACATCATCCCGGTGATGTTGGTCGACCCGCGCGATGAAGAGCTGCCGAACGTGGGGCTCGCCAGCTTCGAGGATTTCGAAACCGGCGAAAGCGTGATCGTCGACACCGCGAGCCCCGCCGTTCGCGCGCATTACGCCAAGCAAATGCGTGGCATCCGCGCCGAACAGGTGCGTTTGTTCACCAAGCTCGGATTGGATTACTGCGTGGTACGCACCGACCAACCGTACATCAAACCGCTGCGCGATTTGTTCGCGCGCCGCGCCCGGCGAGCCCACCGATGAAGGCCGCGAAGCGTGCCATTGCGCTCTCTCTTTGCGCGCTCGCTTGTGGGCTCCCATTCGCCCTCCCCGCGTTCGCGCAAACGGCGGCTACCGGCGCGCCCGCTGCGAGCTCCACACCAGTCGCGAGCTCGGCTCCCGCGACGCCCCCGCCCAGCGTCGTCGACAGCAAGACGGGCGAGAGCTGCGTCGAGCGCATCCCCTCCGGCAAGGATCGCCCGCATTTCACCGAGAAAATCGCGCGCCGTGCGCTGAGCGGTCACGCCTTAACGCTCGAGGTCGTGGTCGATCACGGCAAAGGCGAGACGGTGCTGCCCACCGGCTTTCGTCTGTTGAGCGACAGCCCCGAGGGCAAAGCGCTGGAGCGCGAAGGCTTTGCGTTACCGGATCCAGCGGGCTCCGCGGGTCCTCAACTCGAGCGCACCGAACAAGGTGAGCGTGCCACCACCAAAGTGCGGTTGTCCGTCGTGCCGTTGCCCGCAAAGCCCGGACGACACGAGCTCGTGTTACCGCCATTGCCGATCGCGATCTCGCGCGCCAGCGGCGAAGTGTTGACCGTGTGCACCACCGCCCACTCGGTGTTGATTGAAGACCCGATCGCGAATACCCCGAATCCAGCGCCGCGCGGGAACCCGGCGGCCCGGCGACAATTGGAGATTTGGACCGCCGCCAAGCATGTGGCGGTCGCGGTATTGATTGCGCTGGTCGTCGGCGCCCTGGGAGCCCTCTTGGTCAGCCGCTGGCTGCGACGACCGAAGAAGTTGCCGCCACCACCGCCGCCGCGTCCTCCCTGGGACGTCGCGCTCGAAGCGCTGCACGACATTCGCCATGCGGGGCTCACGCGGGAGGGCCGTTTTGCCGAGGTTTTCGACCGAGTGTCGGACGTTTTGCGCCGCTACTTGGGTGACCGTTACGGCTACGACGGCCTGGAAAGCACGACACGAGAAGCCTTGATCTCGCTGCGAGAGACCACGCCGCGGATCGAGGATTTGCCAGGCATCGAAAGCTTCATGCGCGACGCCGATCTGGTGAAGTTCGCGCGCCTCACGCCGAGCGAAGGTGAGTGCCTCGATCTGTTGGCCCGCGCCGAAAGCATCGTCACGCGCACGATGCTCATCACCCCGCTGCCGGTTCAGGCCGAACCCACCGAAGGCGATCCCGACGCGGACTCCGACGAACCCGTTGAACCCAAAAACCCGGGGGTGGGATCGTGACCAACGCTCCGTACGAAGGCGACGCGACGAAGCCAGCAGAGGCCGTGCCCGGCCCTTCGCCGGCTGGCATCGACGCCACACCCGAGAAGTCGGATAACTCCGACAAGCCCGACAAGCCAAAGGCCCAGCCCGCGCGCTTCGATCTCCTCGCCTCCGCGCGCAAGCTTCGACGCGCGCTGCGCGGAGGGCTGCTGTTCTTGTACGCGCTGTTCGCGCTGGCGCTTGGCCTGGCCTACCCCGCGCTCACTCGCGGTGAAGAGCTGCTGCGCGCTCGCTGGCAAACGCCTTGGTTTTTACTGGCTTTGTTGCTGGTGCCCGCGATCTTCTACCGCGCCACGCTGGGTGAAGATCGGCGCATGCCGCGACTCAAGCTCGGCACCTTGGCGGCGCTCGGCGTCGGGCCCTCCGGTGTGCGCGTCTGGCTACGCGACCTGCCCGGGGTGCTGCGCGCAGTCGGCTTCGGGTTGTGCGTGCTCGCGTTGGCGCGTCCAGTGAACACCTTGCGTCCCCAGGCAGCCGACGAAGAAGGCATCGACATCGTGGTCGTGCTCGATCTCTCCGGCTCGATGAACGCGGCCATGTCGAACTTGCCTGCGGATTTGCAGACCTACGTGCCGCCGAAACCGCGCGGCGTGCGCCCCACGCGCATCGACGCCGCCAAGGCCGTGATTCGCGACTTCATCGCCCGGCGCAAGACCGATCGCATCGGCATCGTGGTCTTTGGCTCGAGCGCGTACGTGCTGTCACCGCCGACGCTCGACTATCACCTACTCGACGCGCTCGTGGGCAAGATGGAGCTGAACGTGATCGACTCCAGCGCGACCGCGATCGGTGACGCGGTGGGCGTCGCGTCGGCGCGCCTGCGTCGCAGTCACGCGCACAGCAAAGCGATCATCTTGCTCACCGACGGCGACGCCAAGGGCGGCAAGATTTCCCCCGAATACTCGGCCCATTTGGCCAATTCGGTGGGCGCACGCTTGTACACGATCCAAATCGGCCAAGGTGATACGGCCGAGGTGCAAGACGGCTTCGATCTGTTCGGGCAACCGCGTTACGTCTCGGTCAACTTCCCGGTGAACCCGAAGCTGCTGAAGGAACTGGCGACCAAGACCGGCGGCTCGACCTACGTCGCGAGCGACGCCAAGTCTCTCCAAGCCAGCTTCCACGACGTGCTCGACAAACTCGAGAAGACCAAGTTCGAAGCCAACATCGCCAACTACGAAGACCTGTTCGCTTTCCTACTCTTGCCTGGAGTGCTGTTGCTCGCTGCTGATGCGGTGCTACGCGCCCTCGTGCTGCGGAGGTTCCCGTGAAGTTCGCGGTCCCAGTCTGGCTCTTCGGCAGCACGCTGGCTTTGGTCGTCGCGTTGGCGCTGATTGTCGGCGGCGTGCTGCTGAGCCGCAGCGTCAAGCGCTTCGGTGACGAGGCGTTGGTCCGCGGGCTCTTGACGGCCAACCCGAGTGGGCGACGCGCGCTGAAAGGCGTGCTGTTGGTGATCGCGGTCGCGCTCGCGTTCATCGCCTTGGCCGAGCCCCAATATGGGCGCGGCACACGACTGATTCCGGCCACCAATCTCGACGTGGTAATCGTGCTCGACTACTCGAAGAGCATGTACGCCAAGGACATCACCCCTTCGCGTATTTTGCGCGCGAAATCTGAGGTCGGTCGACTGATTCAAGATCTGCCCGGCGCGCGTTTCGGGGCCGTGGCCTTCGCAGGTGAGCCGATGGCGTTTCCGCTGACCAGCGACGGCGCGGCAATTGCTCAGTTCTTTCGCCAACTCTCGCCGAACGACATGCCGGTCGGAGGCACGGCGATCGCCCGCGCGCTCGAAGCGGGGCGCGAGCTGCTCGAGCGCGATCCCAAATCCAAGCAGCACCGGCGCGTGATGCTGCTCGTCACCGACGGTGAAGATCTCGAGGGCGATCCCGTGGCGGTCGCCGAGTCTTGCAAGCAAGCCGACATCACGATCCAAGTCGTGCAAATCGGCGGTCGCACGCCCGAACCCATTCCGGACGTGAACGAAGCCGGTGAAGCCCATGGCTATCGCACGGACGAGCAGGGCAAGCCGCTCACGACCTCGCTCTCGGCCGAGGGTGAGGAGCAGCTCTCCAAGATCGCCAGCAGCACCGGCGGCATGATCGTGCAAAGCGCACGCGGCGAAACTGGGATCACCGAGATCTCACGACGCCTGGCGCGCTTGGTCACCGAGGAGCTCTCGGAGAAGGTCGAGACCGTGTACGCCGACGTGTACATGTACCCGCTCGGCCTCGCCTTGCTCTTGGTGCTGGCCGAAACCTTCGTCAACGAGGCAGCGCGGCGCAGCAAGCCGAGCGCGGTGCCGCCGCCGAAAAAGACGCGACGCACCGCCAAAAAGCGGCTGAAGAAAGCCGCTGCCGCCGCGAGCGCGGGCCTCTTGGCCTCGCTGGTCTTCGTCGCCGCGTGCGGCAAGACGACTGATTCTCTGTTCGAACGTCACGCGCCGGCCGTCGATCAAGCGATCAGCGCGTACGACGCCGGGGACGCGGGCAGTGCGGTGTCGTTGCTCGAAGGCTACCTCGCGACGGGCAAATGCGAAAACGGCGAGATCGGCACGCCTGACCCCGTGCGCGAGCGCCCCAACGCGAGCTTCGATCTCGGACTCGGGCTGTTCAAATTGGCCGAGCGTTTCGGCAAGCGCTTCGGTGAAGAAGAACCGATCGGTGACGCCGGCCCGACCTCCCAGCAGGATGCGGAGCTCGCGCAACGCAGCAAAGGCGTCGACTGCGCGTTGCGCGTGGTGCGCCTGGTCGCGGCCGACTCGAGTACTCCCGTCGAGTTCCGCGCCCGAGCCCACTACTTGGCGGGCAACCTGGAATTCTTGCGCCGCGATTACAAAGCCGCGGTCAAAGAGTACGACACGGCGTTGCGTTTGATGCCCGGCGTCCCCGAAGACGCGGGCGACGGCATCGGCCGCGACGCCGCGTACAACCGCGCGATCGCGCTTCGTCGCATCGAGGACGAGGAAAACAAAAAGAAAGACGCGGAGCCGCCGGATGCAGGAAACGACGGCGGCGAGCCCGACTCCGGCGACCAACCTGATTCCGGCAAGGATCAGGACCAAGACGGCGGCAAAAAAGACGACAAACAGAACGATAAGGACAAGGACAAGGACAAGGACAAGCAGCAAGACGCTGGGCAGGATGGCGGTGCGCCCAAGCCGGAGAACCAACCGGACGGCGGCAACGACCAGCAGCAGCCGAAGCAGCCTCCGCCGCAGTCGGCGAATCAGGACGATCGCATGCTCGACATGTTGGAGCACGCCCCGACGATGCAAGAGCAAGATGCCAAGAACCGCGCCATTCAAGGCCGCACGCGCGCCGGGATGGAGGACAAGTGAGGCTCGCATTCACGGCCGCTGCTGCTCTGGCCGTGTTTGCTGCGAGCTCGGTCGCGCGCGCGCTCGAAGTCAAGACCGCGGTGAGCTCGCAACGAGTCGGCTTGGGCGAGCAGTTCATCGTGCAGCTGGTGGTGATGTCGGATGGCCACAACGGCAATTCGATCGCCGACGTACGACTGCCATTGCCGCCGGGCATGACCGCCGGACCGCCGTCGCGCAGCCCGCAGCAGCAGGTCAGCATCATCAACGGGCAGATGTCGCAGCGCGTGGGCGTAACGCTGACTTGGACGGTCACGGCCAGTAAAGTCGGGTCATTCCGAGTCGGGCCGCCGAGCGCCACATTCGGCGGCGAGCGCGCGCAAGGCAATCCGATCCCAGTCGAAGTCGTCGCGGGTGGAACCGGTGGCGGTCAGCCGCGCCAGCGCCACGGCTTCGACCCATTCAACTTTTTCGACCCGTTTGGACAGGGCAATTCACCCTTCCCTCCCGGCTTCAACTTCAAGAGCCCGTTCGACGACGATCCGAGCGATCAGCCGCAGCCAGAAGAGCCGACCTATCCCGACGAGCTGCGCGTCGACAAGGCGCCGGACCCCATCGCGTTCCTGCGCGCCACGGCGACGCCCAACCCGGTCGTCGTCGGCCAACAAGTGACGCTGCGCGTGTACGCCTATGGGGGTCGAGGCCAATTCAGCGCCGAAAGCCCCAACGAACCGTCGCACGCGGACTTCCTGACGTATGACAGCGGCCCAGACCAGGTCAAAGCCTACTTGGTACCGGTATCAGGCATCCGCTTCATCGCGGCGAAGTTGCGCGAACTGCCGATGTTTCCGCTGCACGCAGGGACGCTGCGCGCAGGCAACATGAAGATGGGCTTTGCAGGCCGCGGTTACCCGCCAAGCCCCTCGGGCGGAGCATTGTTGCGCGAGAGCAACTGGGTCAACGTGGTGGTCACTGAGCCGCCGTTGGATGGCCGCCCTCCGGGCTACAAGATCGGGGACGTCGGCGAGTATCACATCGACGCCACCGTCGAACCGCGCCAGGTGTTGGCCGGGGAATCGATCTCGGTGGTCGCCAAGCTCGCCGGCGTCGGCAATGTGCCGTTCAAGCTGCAAACGCCAGAGACTCGCGGCGTCGAATGGTTGGAGCCGGCGCTGACGGAAAAAATAGAGGCGCCCGGCGGCGTCGTTCAGGGTTCGCGAACGTTCAGCTACGTCGTGCGCATGACCGAACCGGGCAACGTGGATCTCGGGGAAATTACCCTGCCGTACTACGATCCGAAGCGGCGCCAGTACGCCGTGGCTCGCGCCAATCTCGGCCAGATCGAGGTCAAAGCCAACCCCAACGCGGTCAAGGCCAAGCTCGAACCGAAGCCCAACGATCGCTTGGCAGGCGTACTGCGACCCAGGGATACCCTCGGGCCGATGCCCGCGGTGCAGAAGCCACTCAGCGATCGCTCGGGCTTCTGGGTAACGATCTTGCTCGCACCCTTTGGGGTGGTGTTCGCGGGAGCTGCGCTCAGCTTCGCCTCCCGCACCCGCGAGAAGCTGCGAGAGCGCGGAGCTTCACTCGGCGCGCAGCTCGAAACGGCATTGCGTGAAGCGCGCGAGCTCGCGCAACGAGACACCCAAGGCTCGGTGGCCGCCGTCGAGCGCGCGCTATTCCTCGCCATCGAACTCAAGTTGAACTTGAAGGCACGCGCAATCTTGAAGAGCGAACTGCAGGCCGCCCTCGTCGAACGCGGTTTGCCGAGCGCACGCGCCGAGGCCTTGGCGCGGCTGCTGGAAGACTGCGACACGCTGCGCTTCGTCGGCGCGAACAGCGGCATCGATCCGGCCGAGCTCGCCCAGCGTGCGGCCAAAAACGCGGCCGAAATGCGCGGCGAAAAGCTGTCGACCCCCAGCTGAGGAGATGCGGTGCGGCGCTTTTTCCTGGTCCTCCTGACATTGCTGCTCGCGTTGCCCGCCGCGCCTGGCTTGGCCGCGCCCAGTGAATCCGAGCGTGATTTCACGGCCGCCAGCGAAGCGTTGAAGCGCGGCGCGTATACCGAGGCCATCGATCGCCTCGAGCTGTTGGCCGATCGCGGCTTCGTGCACCCGGACGCCAGCTTCAACCGCGCCGTTGCGTACGTGGAGCGCGCGCGTTCGAGCGCGGCCAGCCCGGGCGACCTCGGCCGCGCCGCCGCGGCCCTCAGTGAAGTCTTGTTGCTACGGCCATCCGACGAGCAAGCCGAGCTCGGGCTGTCGCGCATCCGCGCGGAGATTTCGCGGCGTCACGCGCGAGAGGGCGTCGCCCCCGTGATGGCGCGTGATTCGCTGGGGCGCGCGGCCACCTCATTGTTCGACGAGAACGTGTGGGCGATCCTCGCGCTCGTTGGTTCGCTGCTGCTCACGGTGGGGCTAGCACTGCGCCGCTTCGTCCAGCACACGAGCGCTGGCCTCGCGGGCGCGATCGGGATCGGACTCGGTGCGGTCATGCTCCTGCTCGGCGCCAGCATGACCGCCGGGGCACGGCACTTCCGGCTCACTTCGTCGCCCGCGGTCATCGTCGCGGATGAAGCGCGCTTGCTCGACGAAACTGGCAAACCTCTGCCACAAAAGCGAGGCAGCGCTTATTCGATGACGGTGCCCGAAGGGGCCAGCGTGTACGTGCTCGAACGGCGGCCGACGTCGTACCGAGTCGCTTGGGGCTCGAGTGAGGGCTGGCTCAATCCGGGGCAAGTTCGGATTTTGGCAACTCGTTGAACGTTTTTGAGCGGAGCCGGGAACTTTTGCCCGCCCCGGTGTACTTTAACTCGATGAGCGCGTCCTGGCTCCGAGCGACGTTTTCCGGTCTCGCACTCATGGGTTGTGCTGCGCAGGGCCCCACCCAAAGCGCACGGCAAGTTCCCGCGCAACCGCCCGCTCCGACCGCAGTGTCTGCTCATCCTCAGGCAAGCTCGAGTGCCGGAGCCACGAACGCGCCTGCGCCGACCCTGCCCGCACCGCCGGAACCCCGTCCTTGTGGTGCGCTCGATTGCCTGGCCTTCGCCACCCCACAAGCCGCGTTCGAGTATGTGCTGCGCAGTCAGCCGCGGGTGCTGGCGATCGGTGAGGCCCATGCCCAGCAAAGCAGCGCGGGCATTCGCTCGAGCACGCGTCGCTTCGCCGAGCAGCTGCTCCCGCTGCTGGCAGGCAAATCCAAGCACATCGTGATCGAGCTCTTGCTGGCGAATTGCAGCAAGAAGACCGTCGAGCGCACGACCCAAACTCAAGCACCGGTCACCGAGCACCAAGCCGCGAGCAACCAAAACGAGTTTTTGGCGCTCGGCAAAGTCGCACAGCGCTTGGGCATCGAGCCGCAGGCATTGGCGCCAACGTGCGCTGAATACGACCGCGCAACTGCCTCCGGCGAAGACGGGGTGGCACAACTACTCGCCTTGGTCGCGCGCCAAACCCAAAGCTCGGTCGAAGCACTGCTCGCCAAACCGGACACCAGCGGCGAGCCGATCCTCACGTACGGCGGCGCGTTGCACAACGATCTCTCGCCCCGACCTGGACAGGAGAGCTGGTCGTTTGGGCCACAGCTCTCGCTCGCGACCCAGGGGCGATACGTCGAGTTGGACTTGATCGTACCCGAATTCGTGAAAGATACCGAGGCTTGGCGCGCAATGCCCTGGTTCGGTGCCTTCGACCGCGAACACCTCACGGCCGAGACGCTTTTGTATCGGCCTTCTGCCAGCTCCTTCGCGCTAATCTTTCCAAAGACGTGAACCACGGCGGCGCAACGGCGGTAAGCTCGTGCATCGCGAGCTCCCATGCAGCTACTCGAAAACCCAATCCAAAAATACGCCTGGGGGTCACACACGGCGATCCCCTCGTTGCTCGGTCAAAACGCGCCATCGAGTGAGCCCCAGGCCGAACTGTGGATGGGGGCGCACGCGAGCGCCCCTTCTTTGGTCCTTCCCGAGCGCGAGCCGCTCTCACGGCTCATCGAAAGAAAACCGGAGTCGGTGCTCGGCCGGCAGTGCATCGCGCGCTTCGGAACGCGACTGCCATTCTTGTTCAAGGTACTCGCAGCCGAGACCCCGCTCTCGCTCCAAGCACACCCCACGCTCGAGCAAGCAAAAGCCGGCTTTGCCGCTGAAGAGGCCCAAGGGATCCCACTCGAGGCGAAAGGCAGGAACTACAAGGATGCGAGCCACAAGCCCGAGCTCCTGTGCGCCCTCACCCCTTTTTCCGCGCTGTGCGGCTTCCGACCGATCGAAGACACGCTCGAGCTGTTTCGCACCCTGAACCTGCCGCACGTGAGCTTCCTGCTCGAGATCCTCGAGGACCTCCCCACCGAAACCGGGTTGTCTCAGCTGTTCTCGACCTTGCTCAGCTTGTCTCCGGAGCGGCGCGCCGAACTCTCGCGTGAGACGCTGGATCGCTGCACCCTGCTCGCGGCGATCGACGGCCCGTTCCAGCACGAATTTTCCTGGGCCGTGCAGCTGGGCGTGCTCTACCCCGGCGACATCGGCATCATCAGCGCCCTGCTCTTGAACCTCGTCAAGCTCACGCCAGGCGAGGCCATCTACTTGCCCGCCGGCAACCTGCATGCGTACCTGCAAGGCGTGGGCGTGGAAATCATGGCCAACTCGGACAACGTGCTACGCGGTGGCCTCACGCCCAAGCACGTCGCCAGCAAGGAGCTGTTGCGCGTGCTCTCCTTCCAGGCGGGCCCCGTGAACGTCTTGCGCGGTGAGATGCAAGGCAGCGCGCGCGTCTATCGGACTCCCGCGGCGGAATTCGAGCTGCAAGCGTTTCAGCTACTGCCTGGTGAAAACCCGACGGTGCTGGATCGACGTGGCCCAGAAATCCTGCTCTGCCAGCAGGGTGAAGTCACGGTGCACCATCCGGGCGAGAGCCACACGCTCGAGCAGGGCCAAGCGCTGTTCATCGCGGCAGACGAGCCCAGCTACGGCCTGCGCGGCCAGGGCAACTTATTTCGCGCCAGCGTCGGCCGCAGCTGAATCAGCCTCGTCCTCTTTTTCGGGCACTGGGCAACGCTCACCGGTATGGCCGGGTTCACCCGCGGGGATGCGACACGGGTGCACCTCGACGCGCCGCGCACGGGGCTTGTACGTCACCTTGCGCCGCTCTTCTTTCGTTTTTCCATCGGCATAAGTGAGCGTCCGCTTCACCGTCACCGTCCAACCGATCATGCCGCCGTCACGGGTCTTTTCTTCGTCGGCGTCGAGACGAGGGTTGGGAATGAACTCTACCGACGGCATCACGATGTTCTGCTTCTCGGAGACATCGGCACGCACTCGGCGCCCACCATTATTCCCGTAAACCTTCACGGTGATGGTGGTATCCGTATACGAGGTCTTGATCAGCGCGCACGCCTCGGTATCGTTCTTGAAGACGATGTCCGGATGCGGATAGCTGAGCGTCGCGTCGTAGCCCATCGGGTAGCGCGTGAACCAATAGCTGTGCGGTTGCCGCTCGAGGATGTCGTAGCCACCGTAAAACAACGCGTTGAACAGCGTGGTGGCGAACTGGCTCACGCCTCCGCCCACGGTGTCGACCATGTCCCCATCTTCGATCGTGGGAGCGGGGACGAAACCGTTTTTGATCGTGCGCGGCCCGACCAGTTGATTCACGGAAAACGTGTCACCGGGACGGACCAGCGTGCCATCGAGCAGATCCGCGATGTGATGAATGTTGGTGACACGCGGCTGACAACACGCGTGCCGAGTGGTGTAGCTGCCAACGAGACCGGCAATCCCCGCCTGCTCGGCTGCGGCCGTCGAAAGCGCCGGCTCGGCCCCCGGGCTGAGCGGCAGATCGCCGCTTTTCGCGCTGGTTCGCGCGGCCGCGCAGAGCGCGCGGGCCACCGCTTGGTCCTGCAAGAGCGTGCCAGGATGTCCCGGCTCCACGTGCACACGCTCTTGCTTGTCGATCACGAAGCGCGCACTTTCGGCAGCCCGCTCGAACTCGGCACGGTGGGGCACGAGCAACGCATGGGTCGCCTCCGGATCGCATTCGAGCTCGAGCTTGCTCCCCGCACCGTCCACACGCACGCGCAAGAGACTCCCGAGTTGCGCCGGAGAGAGGGTGAGTCGGCGGGTGTCGGCGTTGAGCACGACTTCACCGCTCGTCATCGCGCGCGCTTGCTCGACGATTCGATCGACCTCCGCGCGGTCCACGCTCGGCAGTTCACTGCGCAGCGCGAGCGGACCGGGATCATGGCCGCTCCGCAGCGCTTCAATCAGTTGCGCTCGTACCCGCGTGCGATCGAGTCGTGAGCCCGCTCGAGGATAGAGCGGAGTGATGCTCGAACCGTCGACGTTCACTCCGCCGACGAAGGGCGGATCTTTGATCGTCTTTTGCCATTCGTCCTGGAGGGCGTTGAGCTTGTTCGAATCGAGCTTGATCTCGACCGGAACCGACTCCGGCCGTACCATCCGCGCGAAGAACGAAAACTCCCGCGCAAAGAAGGAGCCGCTCCGGCCGACGGACAGGGCGCGCGCGGCGCTGGCCGGCGCGTCGACCTCGAACCCGACCGACGGCGGCTGCAAGGCGAGCGGAGTTCCAGCCAGCGAAAGCGCGATCGTTTGCGAAGAGCGCTCGCTCGCCCAGGCCTGAACTCGCGCCACGATCTCGCTGCGAGTGAGACGCGAGACATCCTGTCCTTCGACATGGACACCGGGCAGCGCTCGCTCGCCATCGCGTGCCGCAACCGCGAACCAAACCGTCGAGAGCAGCACACATGCGCCCACGACCCCGAGCCCTATCGCCGGCAGCAACCAGCGCCGCAAGCTCGTACTCTTGCCATTGCGCTCCGCTGATTTGTCGCCTTGGGCCTTTCCGCTGCGCGCTCCAAACATTCGGCGCACTATTTCGCATTTATTGGTCCGAGCGCGTGACCTTTTCACATGCGCCGCGTGGCATGCTAGACCTGTCATCATCGTGTGGGTTCGTCGTTCGGCCATCCGCCCCGTCCCTTCGTACGCGACCCTTCCCTCGCATGCGCTCGAGTCCGTGCGCGACAACCTCGCCGAGGATGATGAAGAAGCGCGCTCCCAACTCGACGAAGCGTTCGAACGCTTCGAACGAGCCCAACCGGCCTTGGCCGCACACGTGGCTGACGCCCTGGGCAAGCCTCTCGATGAGACGGCCCTCGCGCTCGGCTATTTCCTCGCGCTGACCGTGTGGCTCGCCTTCGAGCGCACCCACGGCTCATACATCGACGAGGTGAAGGAAGAGGAGCTCCAAGCCACGGACGAGCTGCTCACCCTCGATGAAGAGCTACGCCGCGCCGACCCTGCGGAAGCGCTCGACAGTGACGACGTGATCGCGATGGAGCAGCCCCACGTGCTCGCCTACATTCACGAGCATATCGACGCCACGCTCGACGCCCACGCCGAGGAGATCGACGTCGACGACGTACACACGGTGTATCGCGTCGTGTTGGTCGAGATTTTGGCGCTGTCGTATTCGGTGAGACGACCCGAGGGGTACCCGGTCGCGAAGACGGAGCTGTTGGCGTAGCGGGGAGAGATCTGCTTCCCGGAACGCCAAATACAGCGCAAGTTCCGACCAGCCCAGGTTGTTCCAGGTGTGCCGACACGTGGAATCAGCCATTCCCGAAAGCCGACGAGCACGCCGCCCTCGCACGCGATGTCGTAGCCCAGCACAAAAGCGGCAACCGCCTCGTAGGTCGCGTTGGGAATGTACATGCCCGGATTCGCGCGGACGTTCTCGAACACACTGCGGAAATTCGACAGTTTAGAACCTAGGGCCGATCATATCCGAATCAGTCGACTGATTCGGCACAGAGGGCTTCAGTGTCGACGAGCGCTGCGCTCAGACTTGGGCATCTATCGCGCCACCCCGTGTATTGCCCCGCTTTCCTGCGTTTCATGGGCTAAGATGCCGGCGGTATCGCGGGCGGGCAACCCGTGGGGTTTCAAAATCAGGAGCAGAGGCGATGCGGGGTATTACGGGTCGATGGGGTGTAGATCAGTTGGCGTGCGCGTTCCTTGCGCTCTCGTCGAATGTGGCGTGTTCCGGTAGTGGCCACGGGGGTCAGGCGACCGGAGGCTCGCAGCAGGTAGGCGCGGCGGGAGAGAGTCAAACCGGGGGAAACGGCGGCTCGACTTCGGGATCAGATGCAGGCGGTGCGACCGCGAGTGCGGGGTCGTCTTCGCATGCGGGGTCGTCTTCGCATGCGGGGTCGTCCGGTTCGAGCGCGACCGGCAGCGGCGGCACCGGCGGGAGTGCGACGAGCATCGGCGACGGCCCTGCAACCCCCGAGCGCATCGCGACCGTGAAAATCGTATCCGACATCGTCGTGAAGGATGGCTTCGTCTATTTCGGCGACGATGACGACGAGCCGAGCCCGGCGACGGGTCATGGCCACGTGAGCAAGGTGCGCGTGGCCGGCGGAACAGCGACCGTGATCGCTCACCGCGAGGCCACTGATGAGCTTGGCATCTTTCCGTCAGCGCTCGCTGTGGACGCAACGAATGTCTATTGGGCCGATGCGGGCCTCACTGCCCGCGTGCTCAAGACTCCGATCGCAGGCGGCGCCACGGTCGAGCTCTGGAAAGACGCGAATTGCACGCTTTGGGGCTCTATCGCACTCGAGGCTGAGAACTTGTATACGCTCGAGCGTTGCATGCAAACGGGCGCGAATCTGATTCGCGTGCCCACCGCCGGTGGCAGTGCGACCACGGTGGGTTCCGGCACGGGCGGCGCGTGGACGCCCGGGGCGCTAGGAGACAATGGCAATTGGCGCGGCCTCGCCGTTGGGGGCGGCCTCGCCTATTGGTCGAACCCCGGCGGTTCGGTCGTGTCATTTCCACTCGAGGGGGGCGACAAAGCAACGTTGGTGGCTTCGGCGTTCGACGTTTCTGGCCCAAGCAGCGTCGTCCTATCTGGCGATCACCTGTTCTTCGTCCAAAATGATTTCATGCTCCAAAAGCTTGGCGCAGTTTTATCGGTGAAGGTGGGCACGCCAGGCGCAACCCGGATCGCCGACAAGCAAAACATCGAAGAGGACACGGCCTTGGCCGTGGATGAAACGTCCGTGTATTGGGCGGTCGACGACGCGATCTTGAGCATGCCGCGCGCGGGCGGAACCGTCGTCACCGTGGCATCTTCACTCGTAAACCCGCGCGCCCTAGCCGTCGACGGCTCACGCGTCTATTGGACCGAAAAGTCCGGCGGGATTTGGCGCGTGCGCAAGCAGCCTCAGTGAGCACGAAGACACGCGGATCTCAAGTCTCCCAGTCCTCCCAGAGCAGCCCAGGAACCCGAGCGAACTCGAGTTGAACGGCAACAATTTGGGCTCGATAGGAGCGTGCGATATGCAGCGAGGTGGGTCGGTGTGAAATAGTCGTGATTGTCTTGGAGCCCCCAGCAGATCGCCAGAACGCCAAAAGCCGCCTCGAGCTCGCTCTCGCGCTCGGCCCGGCGCTCATCGTCGCCCTCACCGCTTGGTTTGCGCTGCCCGAGCAGGCGGGCGGCTATCGGCTAGCCAAGTGGGGCATGTTGGGGTGGGCGCTTTCTCTCTTGAGCTTCGCCTTGCTCGTGCGCCTGTGTGCCGCACGCCAGCGCGCGGTGCGATGGCCCCAGCCAGGGTGGGCGCTCGGATTGTTCATGGTGGCGAGCATTGGGCTGCCGTCCCTTTCGCCAGCGCTCTCGCGCACGCACTGGGCCGGCGCGCTCGGACTGCTGTCCGGGCTGGCACTCTTTTCCGTTACGGCCCTGGCGCTGAACACCGTTGCCGCGGCGCGCCGCGGCAGTCTGGCCCTGCTCACCCTCTCGGGTGCGGTTTGCGCGCTCTTGGTGCTCTCGCAGGCGGCCGGGCTGCGCTGGCTCACCGAAGGGCTGCCCACGACCCTCGAGTTCCGCTCGCCGGGAAGTCTCGGCAACCCTAACTGGGCGGCTGCTTTTCTCGCGCCGCTAGCACCCCTGTCGCTAGCGCTGGCCGCCACCAGCGCTGCGTCGGGCTGGCGCAAGCTTCACCACGCGAACGTCGCATTGCTAGCGCTGGCCACGGCGGCGACTCTATCCAAGGGCGGCCTTCTCAGCCTCGCTGCGGGTGCCGTGGTGTACGCGCTGCTGGATCCACGCCTGCCGAGCACTCGGCGGCGTACGCTCTGGGGCGCGATGCTTGCGGCAGCGCTGGGCATGCTGCTACTCGCGTGGCACTTCGACTGGTGCGCGACTGCGCCTTGGCTGCGCGGGCGGCTGTTTCTCTGGCGCGTCGCGCTCTGGCTGGCGAGCGAGCATCCGCTGACCGGCGTGGGCCTGGCTGGTTATGTGGCGGAGTACGGGCCAGCGGCCGCGACCTTGCTGCAGCACGAACCGCGGCTGTTCATGCCGCTGTCGAGCGTGGATTTCGCCCACAACGACGTGCTGCAGTTTGCCGCCGAGGCGGGTGTTCTCAGCGCCGCAGCGTTCGTGCTCGTCGGGGTGCAAGCACTACGGCGCGCCACTCGGCGCGAGGGCGACGCGCTGGATCGCGCTGCAGGCGCGGCGCTCGCGGCCATCTATATCAACGGGCTAGCCGACTCACCTTTGCGCGAGCCCGCCACCTTCGTGTTGTTTTTCTTTCTGCTGGGCTGGCTCGCGCCCGCCGCTCCAGCAGCGACTACTGCGATGCCTTCGCCGTGGCCTCGCCGCGGCGTGGCCGCGCTGCTGGCACTGGCGGGGCTGCTCAGTGCGTTGCAAGGGATCCGCTTCACGGCCGGCCATCTACTCTGGACGCGTGGTCGCGACGCATTCAAAGATGACCGCTCTGCCGCAGCCGCCACCCTTGCGCTCACCGACTTGTCACGCGCCCGCTTGTACCTGCCCGAACATGGTCGCATTGCCTCGCACTATACCCTGGCACTAGCCCGCGCCGGGCAATGGCACGCCGCACTCGAGGCATCCCGGGTGACCAACTCCCTGCACTTCGACTTCGACGACCAAATGCTCGAGCGCGACCTCGAGGCTGACAGCCTCTCACCGGAGGACGCCATCGCCTTGTGGCAGGACTTTGCGGCGCGCTACCCGCAGCTGCTCACTCCACAGCTGCGCCTGGGCGACTTGTACCTGGAAAAGGGCGACACAGCCGCCGCCGCCCGTGCCTACCAGCGCGCGCTCGGCGCTCCCCAAGACACCCCACGCGCAGGCCAAGTGCGGGAGCAGGCGCGCCGCAAGCTACAAGGCTTGGGATCCGAGCAGCGCTGAGTCGCGCTTCGAACCGGCCGAGCGACGCGGCTCAATCCGCGTGCGGGCTGGTGGTCAGCGAGTAGTCCAGCTTGCCCGTGCCGCGCCTCGAACGAGCCTCGAAGGTAACCGTCTCGGTCTTGGCGTAGTCGAGCGGTGAAATGTAGTGGAAGGTGGCGTCTGCCGGCACCTTGTCGCCCAATTCGGCGATACTGCCGCCAGCGTTCGTCTTGAACTTGGCTTGCACCGTGCCGCCCGTGGTGACGCCGCTATTGCTGCTCTTGGCGCGCGGCTTCGTCAACAGATCCACGTTGGTGAACGGCGCCAGATTCATGGGGCCAGCGCTGGGCTCCACCGTGATGGTCACGCAGCGGCCAGCGTCGAGCATCTTCTGCAAATTCGGCAGTAATTGATCGCGGTAGAGTATCCCGGAGAGCATCGCTGCGTGCAGCCACGCGATCGCCTCGTCGTTCGTCATGCCCTTGTAGGTGCTCTTGCCGTCACCGAAATGCCCGTCGGCGAATTCGGTGATCGACACATCAGCGGACCCGTCTGTCACGTCGTAACCCTTCGAGGAATCGGCGGTGTGCGTCTTGGTACTCGACTTGAGCTGATTGCGACCCGTGAGCTGCGCGTCGTCGTCCACTTCTACAATCAGCTCGAAGCTGAACCGGGCGTTCTGATAGGCGTTGCCTGCTTGCCACGTTACATCCAAGGACGAGTTGACGGTCATCAGGCCGTTCACGTCCGGACAGGGGATCCCGGAGTGAGTCTTGATGGTCGCGCTCAAACCTTTCAAGGTAAATTCCGCGGTCGCGTCGAGGACTATCAACGTGTCCGTCAGTCCCTCCGTGGCGGTGACGTCCTTCGTGGTGGTACTGCTCGTACTGGATCCGCTTTTCCCGCTGCTGTAGTCGTTGATAGCAGCCTGGACAAATAAGGCGTTGAACAGCGAGCCACCGAGCCAGCCCGCGCCAAATGCTTCGCCCACGCCTCCATCTCCGTCGCCCTGGACGCGCACCCCGGGCCACTTGATATTCGAGGCGGATTGCGGCCGCTGCGTGCCGAAAAGCGAGCCCGCGGCGAACGAGTCGGCCACGCTCTTCATTTGCGTTCCAATGCTGGCCCACGCTTCGCGCGTGCTCATTTCGCCGCCCAACTCGGTGACGAGGCCTGACGTTCGTGCCAGCGCCATTTGGCCATCGAGGTCGGCCGCGGCGAGCGCTGCGCTCAGCTCCTCTTCCGACAGGGCATCGGCCTGGACGGCTGCGTCGACCACTGCATCCGAGTCGATTTCCCCGTCAGCAGAGTTACTGCTGCCCGCCAGGCCACTTCCGCCGCCCAGGTTACCACCGCCGTTGCCAGCATCGCTGGCCCCGCAGGCGCTGAGAAAGAAAGTCGCTCCGAGCGAGGCCCAGAGCGCTAGCAACATCGTCCCGCGCTGCCACGGGTGGGGGAATGTGTTTCCTGGAGCCTGTCTGATCTGTCGGTTCGTGCGGTGCATATGCATACCTAGACCCATTGTTTTCACGCGGCGGGAAAGGGCGCCTCAAGGATGGCTGGGGCTATCGCGCCCGAGAGGATTGTCTCGAGCCAAGTGAATCGCCCCGGAAATCGCGGAGGCAGTTTCAGTTGATCGGACCACCATCGCCGGATCCCGCGCAACCCTATTTCTCCCCATCCAATGGCACTGCGTGAAGGCACCATGATGTGTTTGAACGCTTGCTGTTGGCTGGCTGCGTCAGCGTTCCTCGCGATGAAGGGCGTTGTCTACGACGCAGGCGTCTTGATCGCGGCCGGCCCCAACGCCCAGAATGAAAACGAGAACGCCGGGACTTCAGGCAACGAGCCTAGGCGCAGCGCAGCCGCTTGGTTGACTTGCGAACCGAGCGCTATTTCTTCTGAACCGCGACCTCGCGTGCGCAGCGCAGTCCGCCGAGGAGTGGTCCCGTGTAGTTGCCCACTGAACCGTTCCTCCGGGTCGAGCAGATCTCGACGCTCGAGGCAGTCGGGTAGCCGCCGCGGCTCACGCGCGATCCGGGCGGGGCGACGAGACCCATATCCACGCAGTCGCTGCACGGCTGGCCCAGGTGCGAAAACAGGCGGTAGTCGTACCAGTCGACCACCCACTCACCCATATTTCCTGCGAGATCTTGCTGACCCCAGCGCCCCTTGCCCAGCCACTTGGAGCCCACGTCCAGGATCCTGACGGAATCGGGCGTACCCGAGCAATCACCGTTGCAGGCGAACGCTGCGAGGGTTTCGTTCGGACGCGCGAAGCCCCAGGGGTAAGGCCGGTTTTCGTCGCCGCCCGCGGCGGCGTATTCCCACTCCAGCTCCGATGGTAAGCGGCCTCCGTCCCACACGCAAAAGGCGAACGCCTCGAACCAGGTCACGCTGTTGATCGGACGATTCTCGCGGTTCCCCGGATCTGGTGTCCACGTTCCGGAGGTCACGCTGAGCTGCTGCTCCCAGAGTTCCCTGCTGGTCGGGATCTGCGAGTCCCACTGAGCCTGCCAGCCCGTTTCCGGAAGGCCGGCGTGCGCGCCCGCGCCTGCGCTTGGTTTCCACGCTGATTGGCCAGCCTCGATGAACTTCCGAAAGCGTCCCACCGTGACCTCGAACAAGTCGAGTCGAAAGCTCGATACGGTGCCGAGATGCGTCTGGGAAGCGTCGAAAACGCAGCCGTACGCAGCGTCTGCCGGATCGCCACCCATGATGAATGATCCGCCTTCGACGCGCGGGGACGCGCAGCAATCGCGTCCCTGGCACAGCGGCGGGGTGGCGCCGCTGCACGACGGCGGTGAGACACAGAGTCCATCGTTGCAATCGCCGCTCGGGCAATCTTCGTCGCTGCCGCACTGGGTCTGGCTCTCGCAGGCCGGGCACTCTCCACCACAGTCGGTTGCGAGCTCGGTGCCATTCCTCTGCCCGTCCGTGCAGGTCGGCGCTCGGCAGATTCCATCTCCGCAAACGCCACTCGTGCAGTCCGCGCCTCGTTGACACGCGCGTCCCGCGTCGCACCGGCGACACGTAACGCCATCGACGGGCGCGCCGCCTCCGCAATCGACGGCTGTCTCGTAGCCGTTCTTGATATCGTCGTCACAGCGTGGTGCGGCGCAGAGACCGTCGGCGCAGCGCGCGCTCGAGCACTGGGTGCTCGAGTTGCACTCGCTGCCCGCACACCTGCCGCAGTGACCACCGCAATCCACGTTCTCTTCATCGCCGTTCCGTAGCCCATCGTTGCAGGCGCTTTCGGTACAGACGTAGTTCATGCAGAGGTTGCTCGCGCACTGCGTATTTCCGGTGCAGAAGTCCCCGCCGCAGTTTCCGCAAGATCCCCCGCAATCCGTGCCTGTTTCCCGGCCGTTCTGAACGCCGTCATGACAGGTGATGGCTTGGCACTTTCCTTCCAGGCACACCTCGCTCGCGCACTCTCCGCTCGAACTGCAGGCTTCATCAGCGCAAGGTTTGCAAGCACCGCCGCAGTCGATGTTGACTTCGTTGCCGTTCTTCACCCCGTCGTCGCAGCTCGGAGCCAGACAGACCGTGTCGCAGACGCGGCTTGCACACCAATCGTTCGTTTCGCACTGGGAGCCGGTGCACAGGCCGCACACGCCCCCGCAGTCCACGTCGATCTCGCCGCTCTGTTGGATACCGTCCGCGCAGCTCTGATCGCGACAGCGTTTACCAACACCAGGAGCCGACCTGCACATGCCACTCGCGCATTCCACGTCGCCTTCGCAGACTCCCCCCCGGCACTTCTTGCAGGGCCCGCCGCAATCCACGCCTTCTTCGCCCTGGTTTTGCTTGCCGTCGCTGCAGCTGATGGATGCGTTGCCGCCGCTCCCGCCCTCGCCGACGACGCTGCCTCCAGCTCCGCCCCCTCCACCGTTCGCAATCCCTGCCTGGCCCATGCCGGCCGCCGCTGACTCATCGCCCCCTTGTCCACCCTGTGAAAAGTTCCCCCCCGAGCCTAGGTCACCGCCGCTGCCCGCGCCTGCGCGAACCCCGCCGCTGCCGTTTCCTGCTTGCGAGCGGCCCGCGTTCGATTGCATCGGATCGCCGGCGGAATTCGCCCCGCCCGGACCCAAAGTCGTGTTGCCCGCTGCTCCGCCAACCGTGGCTCGCGTGGCGACTAGTGTGCCTACGTCACACGCCCCCGACAGCAGGCCGAGCACTGCGAGCGAAGGGGTGAAATAAGCGGGGATCAGCTTTCTCATCGTCATTGCCTAGTCAGTCGTGAACGGCCGCAAAGCGGGTCACTGGCTTCCCCAAAACACCTGCACGAGTAGACCTGGCTGAACGCGCCACGCGGTGATCCACGCTCGCTGCGCGCCGGCTTCTGCGACGTCGTAGTGCCGTTGCACGAGTTGCACGGCCAGATCGAGCGCAACGCCCACGCGGAACGGCTCGAGCGCGAAGTCGACGCCGACGCGCGGGGCGAGGAATGGATTGATCTCCCAAGAAGGAGCTGTCGGCTCGATCCCCGTGGGGTTGGCAGACGCGCTCGCGCTCACGATATCCATGCCCAGCGCGAGCGAGCCGAGGCAGCGGACCGAGCGCTCGCGTCCAAGCTCGACCCACGGTTCGAGGGCGAGCGAGTACCCCCGCAAGCTGAGCTGGAGCTCGTCTTGCTCGATGGTGATCGGCAAGAGCAACGCGCCCGAGGCACGCACGCCGATCTCGCGTTGCTTTCGCTGCGCAATGCCGAGCGCCAACAGCGGTCCGTGTCCGACACCGGCGGGACCGCGATAGCGAAGGGCGTAGCCCGCGGACGCGACTACGTACGGGGGCGCCGAAGTTGCGCTCTTCCGCCGCGATGAGTCGTGCGCAACGACGCGCTTGTCGTCAGTCACGGTCGTTGCAAGGCTCGCGGCGGGCGGCGCGGGCGTGTCCGTCGTCGTCGGCGCAGGACCTGGAAGCGGGGCGAGCGGGAGCGGGGCGAGGGCGGCTGCAACGCGGTCGGGGTTCGTCTCTTCTTGCCCCTCCCAGATCGCGAGCGAGGCGGAAAACACGACCTGGGCCGTGTTTTCTAAGGCCATTTCGTCGAGCCCCCGAACGAGCGGCAGGTCGCGAACCAGATACCGTTGCTTCGCCCCGTCCCTGCAGACGAAAAAGATCCGCAACTCGTCAGCGTTCGGGCGCGTCACGAAGACGTGCACCCCCGGGCCCTGAGCGCCGAACAGCTCGGAGGCTTGAAAATGCTCCTGTTGAACACTCGTATAAGCGCCCGCCTGAGCCAGGAACCAACTGGCGATTTTGGCGTCGAGCTCCTCGGGCCGGTCGATCGCGACGAGATGAACGACCACTCCGAAACCTGCAGGTACACTTTCGCCGACCGCTGCTGCGGGCTCGGCTGCTACCGCCGTGGCCGTCCCGGCCAGCATGAGCGACCAGCAGCACGTTCGAACGAAACTTTGCATTCGCCTCACCGTGCCCAGCCCGCCCTTTCGTTGCGTTACGCTCAGTCTTGCTCCTCGAGCTTCCGACGCGCTGCGGCTTCGTACGTTGATCCCGGATAACGCGATACGAGCAATGTCAGCGCCTCTCGTTCGTCGGAGCGACGGTCGAGCTGCCGCAACGCCAGCGCCATGCCCCAGAGTGACTCGGCACCGAAGCCGGCACCGCCTGTCGCTTGGTGCGCGCGAAACTGAGCCAGCGCCAGCGCTGGCTGCTTCGACACGAGGTAGACGTTGCCGAGCGTGAGCCGGGAGGCCGTGGCCTCGGTCGAGCTCGGGAAACGCTCCTGAAGCTCGAGATAGCCGCGGATCGCGGCACTCAAATCGCCTTGCACGCGCGCTTGATTAGCGCCGGAATAGAGTTGCGCTGCGCTCGGCTCGGTCGCGGACGTTTCCTCCGGCGCGCGCGGTGCGGCCCTGAAACGGGCCGTGGGCTCGCGGTACGCCGCAGTTCCAGCGGGACTCGCGGCGGGCTCAGCCGCACCCGCAGCGGGCTCGATCGCGCTCGCGACCGGAAGCGGCTCGCGCGGCGCCGGGGTCGCAACACGCGACTGCGCGGGCGTCGTTCGCGTGGCGCTGCGCGGTGCACCGACATTTTGCTCGTGTCCGAAGTTGGTGAACGGGATGCCCCAAAACGTGGCCGCCATTGCCACGCCCGCGACGGCGCCGACCATCAGCGAGGCTGCCGCGGTGACCCAGGGATTGAAGCGCGCGCGCCGCCGTGTGTGCACGTTTGCACGCGGCCCGAGGGTGTTCTGCCCCGAGCGAGCCTTCGCATACTCCTCCGCCTTGCGCGCCAGCGCAGAAACCAGCTCTTCGTCCCCCGCCAAAGCCGACGCCTGCTCATCGAAGGCGATTCCAGCGCGTAGCAAGAGCCGCGCTTCGGGCAGCGAGTCGAGCGCGGGTTCGAGCTCGCGCTTTTCGGCCGGCGAGAGCAAGTTGCGACGCGCTCGAGCGATCAGGTCGTCCACGTCCGAACCGCTCATGGCGAGTCTCCTTCCCACGGCGCAAGCAGCTCCAGCGCGCGCGGATCTGCAAGCACACGGCGTCGCAGCGACTGTTTGGCCAAACGCAAGCGGCTCTTCCAGGTATCGGCAGAAACCCCACTACTGCTCGCCATCTCGGCCAGCGTGTATCCGAGCACGCAGTGCAGCGCGAGCGCTTCGGCCTGCTCGATCGGTAAAGTATTGAACAGCTCTCGCACGACGTCCTCGATCAGCCGCGACGAAAACCGCTCATCCGGTCTTGGGCGGTCACAAGCGACGGCATCGAGCGCTTCATCGCCCTCGCCCTCTCGCTCGTGGGCGCGCTTGGCGGCTCGCAGACGGCGGCGCGTGTTGATGCCGGTGAGCAGCGAGATCCGGCACACGAAATGGATCGCGCTGCACTCGCCACGAAACGACGGCAGGGCATCGACGAGCGCGAACGCGCATTCTTGCGCCACGTCCTCGACGTCCGGGTGGTGACTGCCGAGCAGGCGCCTCACCACACGCAGGATATGTGGCGCTGCCGTGAGCAGAAACGTGCGCATGGCCTCGGCGTCGCCCGCACCGGCCGCGCGCGCCAGAGCCCCCCAATCATCGTGAAAGAGCTCACGGGTCGCCCCTTCCTGCTTTCCGCCTCGCACGACGGCAAATTTTCGCGGAGATCCCGGTGGCATTTTCGCCCGCTCTTTCCAGTACCCATCTGGCGGAAAACGGGTCACGCGGCCAGCAATATTGCCCGTCCGCAGGCGAAATCAGCTGCAGGCCACGCGGCCCGGTGCGGACAGCGCGCCGAGATTGACCAGCTATTGCCCGCAGGCGGCTTTGGCCAGCCCTTGCAGCTCCACGCCAACACATGTTCCCGCGTCACAGGTCGTCCCCGGGATGCAGAAGGAGAGCGCGTCCGCACAAGCATCGCCCTCGCGCCGTTCATAAAGGCAGGTAGGCACGCAAGGCGTGCCGTCGCAGAAACAACTCAGTCCGGTTGCGCAGTTTCCGACCAGATCCTGAACCGGATCCTGGATCTGACACTGCTCGCCGACTTTCACTTTTGCGACGCACACCAGCTGATCCGGCGCGGTCGTCGAATAAGTACACCACCCGTCAGATGCACAAGCGCGGTCAGAACATGACTCACCGAGTTTGGCAGGGAGCGCCACTTGACAGCGCTCGTCGTCACCGCAAATCGTGCCGGCCTCACAGTACGCGCCGTTGCTGCAGTCTTCGCCCGCTTTGCGCCGCGGCTGACAGCGCATCATCCCATCGCTCGCAGGGAAACACAGCGATAGACCGTGGCACTGAGCGTACCTCTGGCACACCGCGCCGTCCGGCAAATTAAACTGCACCGAAGGCTGGCACCCGGTACTTGTGCACTCATAACCATCGGCGCAGGCAAACGAACCGTCGGAACAAGGATCACCTGCGCCGCCCACAGGGACACACTGCCCACATTCGAGCCCCTTCTTCGCTTCGCACTCGTTCGACTGACATTGGCTCCGGTACTTGCAGGGCTCGCCAAGCGCGCGCGTGCCGCTCTCCAATCCGCAATCGGGGTCGAAGCCTTTGTTCAACAAGTCGCAGGAGTAGTTGCGCCAAGTTTCAGCGCAAGCGAGGACGCTGGGAATATCCAGCTGTGAGCCCTCGGAAAACAAAAAATCCGGACACCAGCGAATGAATTCAGGGCAAGGATCGGCCTGGGGCTCGAAACCGATGCATTCGTGGTAACGCTTGTTGCACTGCGCGTTCATGTACGTGACACAGGCCTCGTACTTCGTCATGGCTGTACTGCCGGCGGCATTCGCCCCAGCGTTCGCATGGCCGCTAGAGCCGCTCAGGCCGCTTAGGCCACCGACGCCGCTCGTGCCGCCGACGCCGCTCGTGCCGCCAAGACCGCTCACTGAACCAGCGCTGCCAGCACCGCCCGGAGATGCACCACTGCTCGCGCCGCCATTGTCTGCGCCCGCACGCGACTGCCGAGAGCCGCTCTCAGCGTTCCCGCAAGCAGCGAGCAACACCCCAACCAGCACGCAGCCCAACGCCCCCTGGAACCCGACCCGCAAAAGGTTCATCCTCGACAGTTATGCAGACAGGTTGCGCTCGAGGCAAGGGCGTTTGTCGAAGGGGTTGTAGCGCTGCCATGCCTTCACTGGCTGAGTTGATCGCCGGGGGCTGAGAGCGAACTATCTTCGCCGAGGTTTCGTAATCAGGGCGCTCTTGGCGATGTACGGGATCGCATACCCGTCGAGTTCGAAGGCCTTTGAACTTCGCCGGGCTCCATGCAAAAGAATCGTGTGTGCCTCATCCGTGATTCGCCCCATCTTTGACAAGGGGACTGCGGGCTCGGCCACCGGGCGCCGCTGGAGGGGTTCTCGTTGCCCAACGCCGCGAGAGTCCAGCGATGTGTCGCAGGTCGCTACACAAAGTACACGACAACGGACTGCTGCGCGCTTGCCGCGGCGGCGAGCAGCCGCTGCGCCTCATTGAACGATTGCATCAGGAAGTCGAAGCTGTCGTCTGCTTCTTCGTCACTCCAGATCGCGGGGTACACGTCTTTGGCGCGGAACTGGGCTGGATCGAAGCGCTTCTTGAGGTCCGACGGCGTCAAGGCCGACAACGCGGCTGATGCGCGTTGCACGGTGTTCGGCTCGAGCAAGTGGCCACCGAGGAACTCGGGCGTCTCCGCGTAATTGCGGTCGCCGGTGGCGATGAAGTTGAGTGGCGGTTCGCCCTTCGACTCGTAGATGTCGAAGCCGGTGAGCAAAAAATGCAACCCGTACCAGCCCTGCTCGAGGTTGCCGGTGCTCTCGCTTCGCTGCTCGTGCTGAAGGAAGGCATAGGCAGTAGTCTCGTCTTCGGTCAGACGACGATCTAGCTCGATGAGCTCGGAGCTTGATAGGCGTAGCAGGCAACATGAAACGCTCATGAAGCGGGCATGGTTGCATTCGACGCGGGGCTTTGCAATCGAGCCAACGAGTTCGATCAAGAATGGCAGAATCACTAGCGCGTCCGAGCGTTCATCTCTCGCGGAAAATCGCGGACGTCACGAAGCGTTGGCGCCACACTTGTGAACTCGCAGGGGGTTCGAAGATGCTGGCGCAGCCCTGGGCGGAGCGAGAGCAGGCGGCTAGTAGCCTGATAGTCACGACATCGAACGCTCTCGGCGCATCGCCGGGAGCGGGACCGAGCCGACAGAACAGACGGGAAACGAGCTTGCGGTCCCGATCCCGGTGCCGAAACCGAGACTGATCCAATGTGAAGGAGTTGCGGGGTTGCCGTGCCACGCCGGCTTTCAATGCGTGGACAATCCGAGGACGACTGTAGTCCGTGCAAGGGAGCCGCTGACTGCAGCGAAATTTGTATGCGAGTGGCCCTGCGCCCCAAGCCACAATCCCAAGTGGTTCTGCACACAAGTCATCACTTGCATTGACGGCCTGCTCTACCCAACGGGTTGCGGACCGCGCAACTGCGACAAGCCGATCGACAAGTGTTAATCGTCACCAGCGCCGATTGGTTGCGGCGATGGTGAGTGTCGCGCCGGGCGGCACCGTCGCGTGCGCATTGCGCTGCGGGTGCCGCCTGGTAGCGTCCGGTCGGCTGTACATCGGTAGAATCGCCCCCTTCGCAACTGGTGATGACGTACTGAGAAATCGGAGCTGCCAACGCGAGCGGGTAATCAATTCACCAATAGCCCCCCATTTACACGCGCGGCGGGGGTTCCTTGCGCCGAAAGCAACAGTCGCGCCGGCAAGGTCGACAGGGGTGGCGCTGGGCGTGTATTGGATACCCGTGACTTCAACTGAGTGCGTTTACATAGGGGCAATTCTCAGCTTGGTCCTCGGCTGCGGGGCGCGCGACGGTCTTTGGGACTCCACCGGAACAGGTGTCGACCTGGGGGACGCTCGCGACTCTGGCGTGGGCGGGGGCGCTATGACATTGGGCGGGCTCGGGGGTAAAACACAAGCATCGCCCGTGGTTCAAGGCTGTGGACCGAGCGCGGCGACCTGTCTCGACTCTGAATATTGTAGCTATTCGTTGGGCAGTTGCCGCAGCACGACGGACTTCGGTTCGTGTACGGCTCGACCCACACAGTGTTCCGATAGGTACATGCCAGTTTGCGGGTGCGACGGTCAGCGATACGACAATAGTTGTCTGGCTCGCGCGTCTGGCGCAGACCTCGCAACGAATGGCGCTTGTGTCGCAGTGCGAGCGACTGCTGGTGGATGGTTGCCCTGCGGCGCCTCGAGCGCCGTGAATCCCGAGCTCGCATATTGCGAAATCAGTCAGAGCGCCATCGATCAGGTCGTCGTTTTCAACGCGCCCTTGCTCCCGCCGGCGTGCGTGGCGGAAGCATCGTCCGGAGCAGCGTCGTGCGACTGCTTTCCGAAAGATACCCCGTGCCTCGAGGGCTGCGCTGTCTCTCGTATCGGCCACTCTTGGGCGTTCACGCTAGTCTGTTCGCGGCCGCGTTGAGTCGCCCCCGGGCTGCATCCTTCACGTGGCGCAGGAGAATTCGTATGACTCGATGAGCCGTGTATTGCACTCGAGCGTTCCACACCTACCAGCGAGTGGGTCTCAAGGTATCATCGACTATTCGTATGACGAGAGAGCGCGTCTCACCGAACGCGTACCCGCATGCATCCACGGTGGAGCGACGAAAGAAGCCGACAGCTTCGACTTCCTGATGCAGTCGTTCGACGAGGCGCAGCTCAATTCTAAGCTAACGAGGGAAGACGGTTGGTGCTTCAGATGTTGAAGGTATCGAAAAGGCATCCGGGGACGCATCCATAGAAGATGCCAGACACCGACGTTTGGTCGTCGCCAAGCAAGCACCTAGCACTCACGCAAACGTCACAGGCGTCGCATTCAAAAACCGCCCACGCCGATAGCTAATCACGTACACCAACGCAAACAGGCAATACGTCAGCGCGACGATCTGCCAAAGCCCGATGTACGTCGCGCGCTCGGACACCACGAAGAGCACGCTCATGGGCAGCTGAAAGCCGACGATCACCAGCGTATCGAGGAACAACGCGCGCAGGGTCGCGCCGGCGCCTTGGATTGCCGAGCCGAGCACGATGCCGATCCCCAAACCGACGTAGCTTGCGCCCACCCAGCGGATGTAACTCAGCGCAGGCCGAAGTACCTCGGGATCCGGGTCGAAGAAACCGACGATGCTCGAGCCATACACCGCGTACACGATGGCGAGCGCGCCCATCATCGCCGCATTGCAGAAGGCCGCGTACCAGCCACTCAATTTGGCGCGCTCCGGGTTCTGCGCACCCAGGTTCTGTCCAACGAAGGTCTGCGCGGCGCTGCCCCAGCCCAAGCCCACGAACAACGCCATCGTCTCCAGTCGAAAAACGATGCCCAATGCGGTGGTGGCGCTCTGATCCGTAGGCGTCGTGAACGCGCGTGCCACGAGCGAGTGCGTCACCAACATGGCGATGATCCGAACCACGAGCTGCGCACTCGAGGGCCAACCGAGCTTGACGATCGATGCAATGATTTCGCGTTGAGCGACCATGCGTGATTTCGGCAAAAACAAGCCGAAGCGCTTCATCAAGATCGCGAACAACGGCACGAGCACCACGAAGCGCGCGATCAACGTCGCCCACGCGGCGCCCATCAAACCCATGCGCGGGACGCCGAAAAGGCGCGCAATGGGTCGGCCCCAGGCCAAGATCCCAGGCGATTCACCCGGACCGTAGACCATGACCACGGCCAAGATCAGATTGATCACGTTCGACGCAATCAGCAGGCCGACGGGCGTTTTGCTGCTGCCGAGCGCGCGCTGCAGGCTGACCAAGTGCATCAGCATGAAGATCGTGAACGAGCCGCCGAGCATCACGCGCAAGTAGGGCACGCCCAAATTGGCGACTTCGCCCTTGGCGCCGACCAAGTCGCGCAGCACGAACCCGGCGCCAAAACCGCCAAAAATTCCAAAGAATAGCGAGAGCGCGGTAATCACGATCAGCGATTGCCAGGCGACCTCTCGCACTGCGTCCTGGTCGCGTTCGCCGACCTTTCGGCTGATCAGCGTGGCGGTCGCGACGCTCAGGCCATAGCTCACGATGGTTCCGAGCGCGGACAGCTGATCGCAAATGCCGATCGCGCCGAGCGCCGGGCCCGTGGTGGCTCCGCCCAAGCGCGAGATGATGAAGGCATCGACGAGGTTGAACGCCGTCTGCAGTCCCATGCCGAGCGCGAGCGGCGCGCCGAAGCGCAGCACCTCGAGTCCCAGCGGTCCGCGCAGAATGCGTTGCGACGGACGATCGCTCACGAATTAGGCTCCATCCAGCGCATCACCAGCGCGTTCGCGCTCGAAGCAGTGATCGGGGATCTTGCGCGTTCGGCGCAACGCGCTGGAGCGGACGACGAAGTCTGCGGTGACCGGATCGTGATAGCCGCTCGGGCGCTTCTCCTCTGACTCCTCATCGGCGTAGTGCTGGCCGATGCGCGACATGAACAGCTCACGCACGTATTTGCCGACCAGCGAGGCGAGGCTCACCAAGGGATCGGCCGCGTCGGCGTCGCGCACGAAGTGCACTTCACCGAGCCCCGGAAACCGATAGCCACTGCGCGCACGCCCTTCGACCAAGATCGCGTGCAGGCGACCCGAGAGCGGGCCGAAGAATTTGGAGTATTCGGCGATGCCACCCACTTTCCCGCACACCGCTTCGACGTCGCCGCCGGCTTGGGCCCGCAGGTCGAGCACCAAATCCTCCATCGCGTTGAGGTCTGCCACGAAGCGATTCGTGCCGCGTTGCTTGGCGTCGTTCAGCTGCTTGGTGCAAACGACGCTGCTGCGCACGCTCAGCAGTTCGACGCCGCGCTCGGCCAGGGCCTCACGGTGCTTCGCCACGCGCTGCACGTCTGCCGCTTCGGCCTGGAACGCTTCCCCTCGGTCGCTCCAGCATTGCCCGGCGACGTGTGATTCGCAGCGCTTCTTCAGTTTGCTGGAGCCCTCGAGCGAAAGACGCTCGAACAACTCGGCTGGGGAACTCGCCGTTCCACCAGCGAGCGCTCGGGCCCAAGCTTCACCGAGAGCGACATCCGTGTGCGACATCAGCCGCTTCGAGTCGTCCAAATCAGCGCGAATCGCTTGCGGGAGTTTGCGGCTGAGCGTGCGCCGACCGCGCTCGTTCACTCGTGCGAGTACCGCGGTGACTACGAGCGGGCCGAGGCGGGCACCGAGCCCATTTTCGTCGGCTCCGACGCGGAATTCGAATGGCAATGGGGCTGGCACCGGGGCGAGAGCCTAGCCTCGCGTTCAGGTGCGAGCAACGCTCAGCCGCCCGCTACGGGTGGAATCAGCGCGATCGTGCGCACATTGTTCAAGCTGTCGGAATCTACGGCGAAAGCCTCGTCCAACGCGATGCGCACCGAGGCCAATTTGCCGTTCAACGCCGGGCGCACGTGTTGCAGGTGCCGAACGAACTCAGCGACCGTGCGCACCTGCTCGGGGAGCTCGAGCGCTTCTTCATGCAGCCCGAGCAGGTCCCGAAGCGCTGCAAAGTAGAGGACTTGAACCACGCGCCCGAGTGTAGCGCAAACACGACCGAGCCACGCAAAACCGAATCGAGTTCGAAACTGGTTTCTGAGTCTGGTTTCTTGGGTTGGAGAAGGAGAATTTTTGTTGATGGTCACGCAGAACGCTGCAGGCCGTCAAAGCCTTCGGCGTCGAGGGGCGGGAACCCCGCGCCCCTCCGAGGTGCGATGCTGGCCCGCGATCGCCCACCTCCCCCCTCTCGGGGCGCAACACGAACTGTGTTATGGGTTTTGGTTCTCGGAGGTTTCACATGACGGAACACAAGACCAGGCTGGGTCGGGATGTGTACTTGGCGCTTGCTGCCGTGGGCTGGGCTGACGGACAGCTCGATCAAGACGAGGCGGACGCAATCGTGCGCACTGCTTTGGAAGAGGGCCTCGACATCGACGAGATCGCCGAGATCGAAGAAGCCACCAAAAATCCGATCGATATCGGCGTGATCGATCGCAAGAACCTGTCCAAGGAGGATCGCCTGTTCGTATACGGCGTCGCCTCGTGGATTAGCCGGCTAGACGGCGTGGTGAGCGCGGCCGAACAGTCCGCACTCGCGAAACTGGGCGAGCTGCTAAAGGTGCCGGAGAAGCCGCGAGCCGTCGTGGACGGCATCGCGCAAGACGTCGCCAACCTGTCGGATGACCGCCCCGATCGCTACGACCTGCTCGCGCTGCGGCGCATCATTGGCGAGCGGCTATCCATGGCCAGCAAGAAAGACGCGAGCTAGAGCTGCGCAAATTCTGCAGTCGCTCGACGCTTAGCTGGGAAAACGGCCCGCTCATTGTCGCGATTTGCCCCCCTGCTGGCCCCTTAGGCGGTGTCTCAGTGTGGACGTATTGAAGTCTGGTTGGAGCTCGACGCGCGCTTCACGCGCGGTTCCCGAACGGTCATGAACGCGCACGCCACACGATCCAGTACGCCGCAGAGCAAAGCGCCGTTGTCGCTGATTGCGCTGCAGATCGTGCGCGAATCGTTGGCGCCCGAGGCATCGCTCCCCGAGTTGGCGAAGCTCGCGGCGAGCGATCCGGGATTTGCGCTGCGGATCATCGCGGTCGTCAACAGCCCCGCGTTCGGCCCGCAGCGTCACGTCTCCGACGTCCGGCAGGCGGTGTCGATGGTCGGGATCCGCGGCCTTCGCGGTATCGGCATGAGTTTGGCGCTGTCCGACATGGTGCCGGTGGGTGAAGCGGGGCGAACCTTGCTCGGCAACTCGCTGCGTCGCGCGGTGGCTTCGCAGCTCTTGGCGCAACAGCTCGGACAGAAAGAGGTCGACGAGTTTTTCACGACCGGGCTATTCCTCGAGGTCGGCTTGCTTTCGCGCGCGCGTGAAGATCTCGAGGGCGCGGCCGAGGTGGCTCGGCTGCCCGCGCTCCACCGCATCATGCACGAACGCGCCGCCGGACTGACGGACCACCCGGTCGCGGGAGCGGCGCTGGCGGCGACCTTCATGCTTCCGCCTCACGTCGAAGCAGCCGTGCGTGAGCATCACGCGGACGTGCCGCCTGAAGCGCTTCCGTCGCGGGTCGCTTGGGCCGCAGAGCGTTTGGCCGCGATTTGGGAGGGGGGCGATGCGGTGCAAAATCGCCGAGCGGCGATCGATGCTGTGCTGGCGCTCGGCTTGAGCCAAGAGCACGCGCAGTCCGCGCTGAAAAGTCTGCCTGAGCTCGTGGTCGCAGCGGCCACCGCGTTCGACCGCGATGTCGGCCCGCAGCAAAGCGTCGAAGGCATTCTGGTCGACGTGAATCGCAGCTTGCTGGAAATGACGCAGAACTACGACGCCGCCGTGCGCCGACTGGAGTCCTTGCTCGCTGAAAAAGAACTGCTCGGCAAACAACTGCAAGAAGCCAATACGCAGCTCATCCGCCTGGCTTCAACCGACGCATTGACTGGCCTGGCCAACAAGCGCGCCCTGGAAGACGCGCTGATCCGCGACTTGTCTCGCGCCGAACGCGACCAAACTTGGCTCACGATCGTGCTCAGCGACATCGACTTTTTCAAGAAGGTCAACGACACGCACGGTCACCTGACCGGTGACGAAGTCCTGCGCCTCGTGGGGCGCGTCTTCGGCTCCAAACTGCGCGGCGGCGACCTGGCAGCTCGCTATGGCGGCGAGGAGTTCTTGCTGATTTTGCCGGGCAGCAATTTGGTTGGCGGCAAAATCGCGGCCGAACGCCTGCGCAAGACGATTGAAGAGCTGAACATCCCCGGACCCAACGGTCCGTTCAAGGTGACGTCGAGCTTCGGCGTCGCTTCGGTGTGCGGGCCCGGCTGCGCCGGCACCATGAAAGCACTGATCGCGCGCGCGGACAGCGCGCTCTACGCGGCCAAGCACGCTGGACGCAACCGCGTGATGACTGCGGAAGCCTGACCCCGCCTAAGCGGCGCTGGTCGCGCTGCGTGCCGAGAGCAACCGCAGGCTTTCGGCGACCGGCGGATCGAAGTGCATGTCCACCTGCGGAAACGCGATGCTGATTTGCTGCTCTTTGAACGCGAGCCAAATCGCCTCCCGCAATTTCGAGGCGGCAATGCGATGATTCCACGGGTCGCGCATCCAGACCGAGGCTTCGAACTCGAGCGCGGAGGCGCCGAAACCGAGCAAGAGCACGCGCGGCTCGTAACCCTTTTCTCGATAGTCCATCGCGCGCGCGCAGCTCTCGAGCACTGCCTTTACTTTGGGCACGTCCGAATTGTAGGACACACCGACGGTCACGCGCACACGGTAGATGTTGTCCTCCAGCGTGAAGTTCTTCACGTTCGACTGCACCAACGAAGAATTCGGCACAATCACGTCTTCTTCATCCAAGGTGCGCACGATCGTGGCGCGAATACTCATCTGCTGCACCTTGACGATCTGCCCGCCGACCTCGATCACGTCACCCGGTTTGATGGTGCGCTCGAACAGCAAGATCACCCCAGAAACGAAGTTCTGGGCGATGTTCTGCATCGCAAACCCGAAGCCGACGGCGAACACGGCGCCCGCGGCGAACAGCGCGTCGAGCCGAATCCCCGTCGTGCGCATCGCCACCAGGATCCCGAGCAGCACGATGCCGTAGTGCACGAGCCGCTCGATGGCGCCGACCTCACCCGTCGGCGTGAGACCACTGCGCTGAATGAACCGTCGCATGCCGGCGCGGAAGACGCGCGAGCACAAGAAGCTCAGCAGGATGATCACCAGCGCAATCACCAACGTCGTTGGGGTCACCTTGGTGGACCCCACCCTGAATAGCTCCACCCGGATGAACGGATCGGCGACCTGCTCTGCTGGCTTCATCGACATCTCCGAACGGCCACTCTAACACCGAAGAATATGCCGCATTTTCCCTACACCTACATCGGTGTGGCTAGAGCCCGTGATCGTCTGCGGATAAGCTCGAAAGCGTGTCTGAGCTCGAGCATTTCGATTTGGTCGTGATTGGTGCTGGCCCTGCGGGCGAGAAAGCTGCCGCGCAGACGGCGTATTTCAAGAAGCGGGTCGCGATCGTCGAATGCGAGCCGGAGCCGGGCGGAGCGGCGGTGCACACGGGGACCTTGCCCAGCAAGACCTTGCGGGAAACCGCGCTCTACCTTTCGGGTTATCGCGCGCGCGAGCTGTACGGCGTAGCCCTGGAGCTCGATCGCAACGCCACGTTGCCACGGCTGATGTCGCGCAAGAACGCGATCGCGGCCGCTGAGTCGCGCTCTTTTCGCAAGAACTTGGCGCAGCACGACGTCCAATACGTGCAGGGGTACGGGCGCTTGGTCGATGCCCACACCGTATCCGTCACCTCATCGAGCGGTGAACGGCGCCTCCGCGGCGAGATCATCCTGATCGCCACCGGCTCGAAGCCGCATCGCCCGCCGGACATCGACTTCGCCGACGACTGGATCCACGACAGCGACGAGATCCTGACCATCCACGATTTGCCGACTTCGATGACGATTTTGGGCGGCGGGGTGATTGGCTGCGAATACGCCTGCATGTTCGCCGCGCTCGGCGTCGGCATCACGCTGGTCGACGCGCGCGCCGAAATTCTTCCGTTCTTGGACGCGGAGATCGTGGCTCGCCTGAAAGCCGCAATGCTCAAGCTCGGCATCGTGTTGGTGCAGGGCCAGCGCTGGACCACGGTCGCGCGTTCGAGCACTGGCGTGGTCACCAGGCTGACTGACGGGCGCACGATCGAGAACCAGCAATTGTTGTTCGCCGCGGGGCGTACGGGGCGCGTTGCGGATCTGGGGCTGGAAACGGTGGGCCTTGCCGCTGATTCTCGCGGCTACATTCCGGTCGACAGGCGGTTTTGCACCCAGGTGCCGAGCATCTACGCCGCTGGCGACGTGATTGGTTTCCCCGCTTTGGCTTCGGTCTCGATGGAGCAGGGTCGGGTCGCGATGTGCCACGCGTTTGGCTTCAGCTACAAGCAAGCCGTCGCCGCCGAGATGCCTTACGGCATCTACACCATCCCCGAGGTCAGCTCGTATGGCGAAACCGAGGAGACCTGCCGGCAGAAGCAGATCGAGTACGTGTGCGGGCGCGGGCTGTTCGAGAACAACGCACGCGGCAAAATCACTGGCGATCTAGAGGGCATTACCAAGCTGATCGTCGACGCCAAGTCGCGCAAGCTGATCGGCGTTCACGTGATCGGCGAGCGCGCTACCGAGCTCGTGCACATCGGGCAGACCGCGATTCACCTGGGTGCGACGGTCGACCTGTTCATCGAGATGGTGTTCAACTACCCGACGCTCGCGGACTCGTACAAGTACGCGGCCTATCACTGCCTCGTCGCGCTCGCGCCGAAGCAGTGATGGAAACCGGCTACTGACGATGGCCGCCTAGCAGGCGGCCCGGCAACTCAGAGCTTGCCGTTGAGCGGGTCGTACGCGCTGCCGCCGGACTTGAAGCCGCCGGAGCTCGCCACTTTGCCGCCCTTGCGCGGTGCGGGTGCAGCAGCAGCACGCCCTTTGGCCTTCTTGGCCTTCTTCGCGTCATGGGCCTTGTCCTGCGCGAGCAAGGCTTGCTTCATGTCCTCGGTTAGACCGTTGCTCTTGGGCACTTCGGCAGCGGGTGCCGGAGCGGGCTCCGGGGTGGGGGCCGGAGCAGCGGGTGCGGTCGTCTCGATCGGCTTGGCTTGGATGTTCGAGAGCGTGAGTGACGCCTGGCTATGGCTGGCAGCCGCTTCGAGGGCCGCCTTGTCCGGAATCGCCGAGGCCATTGCGCTGCCGTTGAGCGCGAACACGGTACCGCCACCCGCAACCGCCAACACGGCGGCAGCGGCGAGCACGAGGCCCCAGCGGCGCTTCGGGCGCATCGAGAGTTCGTCGAAGTCCAGACCGGCGGGCTCCACGTTGCTCGTGACCGGCGCGAAGCTCAGCGAGGGAGCGGGCGCGCTCGGCGCGACGGGCGGCACCGATTGCTGAAAGCGTGCCGCCGGCTGCGTGGACATCTCGGGACGACGCTGCGGCATTGCCGGGCGAGTCTCAGCAGTGACCATGTCCGGCCGGCGCTCCGGCATCGGCGGGCGCGTGTTGCCAGCGGCGACCACTTCCGGCCGGCGCTCCGGCATCGGCGGGCGGCGTTCGACCACGGGCGCTGCTTCAGCTTCTGCCTCGGGCTCTTCCTCACCCAAGCCGGCAACGACGGCCAGCGTGATCCATTCGCTGTCGCCCTCGCGACACAAGAACGTGTTCTCGTGGATCTGGCCGGCCTCGAACGCGGCTTGAATCTCGTCGAGCGTCATCAGCTCGACCTCGCGCGAATCGAATTGCACGTAGAAACGATCTTCAGAGTCGTCGTGAGCGGATTCGTCGTGGGTCATCGGGCATCAAAGTAACTCGGGGCCACGGCCTCAGCCACAACTCTCGACACGCAGCCAAAAATCTGATCCGCAATCCTGGCGGATTAGTTCATGGACAGCGAACATCCGGACTGGAAAGTTCTGTAAGGCTGTAAATTAGCGCCCTTTTACCGATGTGAAATCGGTTCCTTAACTCACCTCATCTCGCGTACTGCACTCACTTCTTGGCCGCGTCGACCGCTGCGCTGGCTCGCTGATGACCCGGCCCGACGATCTTGGGCCAGGAGGCAGTGGCGCTCCAATCGGCTTTGACGTGCGGCGGATGATGGCACTGCGCTGCGCATAGGCTCGGGTCCGGCGCGGCCACGATCTTGCCCTCGAGCGGCGCGTCCGCGTGGCGTGAGCCTGGGCCGTGGCAAACCTCACATTGCACGTTGGTCAGCTTCTCGACGTGAACCACCGTGGAGCCGCCGGGCTTGTCGTAGCCGGTCACGTGACAACTCACGCAATCGAGGTTGAACTCTTTGTGTGCGGAGGAGAGCGTCGCGTACGCGGCGGAGTGCTGCGTGAGGTTCCAGAACTCGCGCTCGCTCTTGTGACACGTGCTGCACGCGTCCACGCCCACGTAGTGACTCTGACCTTCCGCGGCCGGCACCGGCAGCTTGCCTTTGAACACGTCGCGGTTGTGCTCGTTGACTCGTTGATAGTAGCCATCCAGCAACGTTTGCACCGCCTGCTCCCGGCCGAGGTTTTCGCGCACTTCCACCAAGCGGTACTGAAAGAAGCTGCCCTGTGCCGGAACGGTCGGCGCGGAAAGCGCCTTGAGCTGAGCTTTCATGTGCTCGAGATCGACCCGACGCGCTGCGAGATCGGCATCCGCGGTCTTGCCCGCGTTGTTCGCCGCGGCGAGCCGCGCGTCGAGTTCGGCGATGCGTGCGGTGAGGCTCTCGCGTTCCGCGGCCGCAGCGGTGTTCGAGCCATCGGCAAACTCGTATCGGTCGTCGCGCACGAACAGGTCAACGACGCCCATGGCCTGCAAGTGGTTCGGAGCCTCCACCACCAACGTCGAGCCGACGACCTCCGGCGGAGTCGGGCGATCGTTGCTCTCGCCTTGATCGAACGGTTTTCCGATCACCAAGACTTGAAAGCCTGGCACCTGATCGATCAAGCGCAGCGCGTCACCGCGAGGCATGGCTGTCAGCAAGATCCGCAGCCGAGCGCCTTGGTCATCGAGGGTGACCTTGGCTTTCTTGAGTTCGCTCAGAGGGTCGAGCGCGCTGATGCCCGGCGGCAGTTTGGCCTGGTACAGCGGCAGGCTCACGCCCGTAACGCCGACCTTGGCTCCGCCCACCTCGAACACGCGGGTCGCCTGCAGGCCCGCGCCCTGCAGATTGGCCGCGAGCGGCACCGCGCCCGCGGCGTTCGCCAGCGCATCGAAAGTGTTGCCCCCCGCGGCCCAATCATTCGCACCCGGCGCCCAAGCGCGCAGCCCTGCAGCACGGAGAGAGCGCGCGAGCGCGTCGGCCTTCCACTCGTCTTGCGTCTCGCGCTCGGGAGTGAGCGCGGTGTTCATGAAGAACATCGGGCCTGCACCGAGCAGCGCACTGTGTGGCGCGTCTACCGATTGCTGCTTCACGAACGCTGCCAAGTGATCGACGCCACCGAGCATGTCCTTCACGCAACCACACGGCTCGAGCGCACCCGCCGGCGAGGACACCAGATACAGTCGCACCGTGGGTGTCTTCGGCGGCAAGCTAGCGGCCTCGGGGCTGCATTTGCAGCTGCCCGCGAGCGAGGCACAAATGACTACCAGCGCGATCCGAAGCAGAAGACCGAGCACGCGCGTCATGAGCGCCCTTTATCACTTTCTCGGACAGAGAAAGCCGGTCCGTGAGCGATTCGTCAGGCCGATCGGCGAAACGCCCGGCCGGAAGAGGCGCCACCTACACGGCCCCCTGTCGTCCGTACCGCGAAGGCCCGCGCAAAACGAGGGATGAGTGCCGAAGCCGTGTCGGATTTGTGCGCAAAACTCGGCAAGTTTGCAGGACTGTGCAGCGCGCGCACGAAGTACGACGAGCGAGCGGGCCTCCTTTTCGCTGTCCCGATTGCCCGAAAGCCGCTCTAATGGAGGGCTGTGGCAACCGACCGCAAAGGGGCCGGGGCCCAGCAACCATTCGGGCCATTCGTGCTGGAACGGCGCATCGCCGTCGGCGGAAGCGCGGAGGTATTCCTGGCGCGCCCGAAGATCGGCGTTCAACCCGCACCGCACTTGGTGGTGAAGAAACTGCTGCGCGCCGCGCGCGAGGGGGGCGACTTCGACGCCCTCGAGCGGGAGGCTGCCCTGCATCGTGCGGTCGTGCACCGCAATGTGGTCAACGTATTCGGCGCCGGGATGGTCGGGGACGAACCCTACCTTGCGATGGAGTACGTGGAGGGTGTCGACCTCTACCGCTTGCTCCGGCGCGCCGACGCCGACCAGCGAAAGTTCCCCCCCGGGCTGGCCGCCTTCATCGCCATGCGCGTGGCCAGCGCCCTGTCCGCCGTGCACACCGCGCACGACGCCGAGGGCAATGCCCTGCACATCGTCCACCGGGACGTCACCCCTTCGAACATCTATCTCTCGATCGACGGCCAGATCAAGCTCGGAGATTTTGGCATCGCGCGCTTCGAGCAACGCGTGAAACCGGCGCAACCGAGCGTGGGCTTGAAGGGCAAGTTCGGCTATCTGGCGCCCGAGCAGGTCGCGGGTGAACCGTTCGATCACCGTGCCGATCTGTTCGCGTTGACCGCGGTGTTCGGCGAGATGTTGATTGGCGAGCGAGTGTTTCCAGGCAGCGGTCAGCTCGCGGTGTTGCTGGCCATCCGCGACGTCAATATTGCTCCGCTGCGCCAAGTTGCGCACGCCTTGCCCGAAGGTCTGCTCGAATTGTGCGAGAAGGGACTCGCTCGCGATCCGGACGCGCGCTTCCAAGACGCAGCCGAGCTTGCGGCCGCGCTCAGCGAATTCGAACAGCCCTCACCCGAGGAGCTGCAGGTCACGCTCGCCGAGTGGGTAAACTGGGCCAAAGATTCGAGTCAACTGGCGCGCCAGATCGAAGGCCAGGTGCGTGACTCGGTGCAACGCATGCGCGCCGTCCGCGCCCGCAGCAGCGGCAGCATGGCCGCCGTGCGAGAGCCGGCACCGCGCAGTGAACCGCTGCCCACTCTATCGCTGTCCAACGTGCGTCGCGGCGACGGCCAAACCATCGTTGGGGTCCCCTTCGCCAAGTTGATCGAGATGATCGCCACCGGCGATCTCTCGGCCGATGACGAGGTGTCGCTGATGGGCCAAGAATACCGGTTCATTCGCGATATTCACGAGCTCGGACGCCACCTTTTGCCATCGACCACGGCGACCACCAACCGGCTCTTCGAGCCTGGCATTCCCGACTACCAGGTGCTGCTCCGGGACACGCCGATGCTGGGCGTGCTCGCGCACATGCGACAAAAGGGCGAAAGCGGTGCGCTGTTCGTGGAGCGCGGCACGAACAGCGGGAGCGGGAGCCGCAAGGAAATTTATCTCGACAAAGGGCGCCTGCTTCACGTGGCTTCTTCGGATCGTGAAGAGCTGCTCGGTGAGTACCTGGTCCGACGCGGGCGCTTGACGCGCGAGCAACTCGACACGGCGCTCGGCACGTTGTCCAACTACGGAGGTCGCCTGGGCGACACGCTGATCGGGATCGGCATGGTCGACGCGGTGGATGTCTTCCGCGCCATCCGCGACCAAGGTCGCGATCGCGTGGCTACCCTGTGTGGCTGGTCCGAAGGACTCGTCACCTTCTACCGCGGCACCGCGCCCCAACGAGTCGAGTTTCCGCTCGATCTCGATCTGGCCAGCCCAATGATGGCCGGCGCGATCGTGCGCGCCAAAGGCGAACCGAGAGCCCTCCTACCGGATGGCAGGAAGCGGCTAGTTCCGGGGCCGCGCGCGGAGGCCGTGCGCCATCCGCGCGAACGCGGCTCCGCGCCAGCGTCGCTGATTTACGTGTCCACGTTGATTCCGGAACGGCTCACGGTCGAGCAGGCGATCGAGCGCCTAATGACCTACCGCACGGGTCATGAAGCACGAGCCGTCGGCGCCAAAGAGGCGGCGGCCGCGCTCGTGACCGCGGAGCTCCTCGGCTGGGTCATGTGGGGCGAATGACAGCGCCATCGTGTCGCGCGCGCCGGGCGTTGTAGGCCGCCAGGCTTCAGAGTACACCCGGCCGCATGTCGTTCGTCGTTCGCGGGTTGCTCGGCGTCGCAACCGCCGTCTGTCCGAGCGTGGCGCTGGCTCAGAGCGCACCTGCGCCCAGCCCTCCTGCTGCCACTACTGCTCCCCCCCCCCCCCGCTCCACTTCTGGTCCCCCCCCCCCCTGTCCCCCTCCCGCCCGGACCCCCCCCCCCCCGCCCCGCCGT
>Ga0164309_10000129_pt1 | contig 45626 bp, 36 predicted proteins | sample Whisoiple_247_MG_FD_109984 | JGI IMG/M metagenome (GOLD analysis project Ga0164309, IMG submission 109984) | Soil microbial communities amended with fresh organic matter from upstate New York, USA - Whitman soil sample_247_MG | ecosystem: Environmental > Terrestrial > Soil > Unclassified >... | reverse complement strand
GCCGCCGAGAGCGTCTTGAATCACGCCCTCCATTTCGAGAAGATCACCCTTACTCATGTGTTACGACTCATTCGGTCCTTTACGGCCGCGGAACCTGACACAGCCGGACCGCCAATGCAACCGAACTGACGGAAGGCTCGCCTCGCGTGAGGCAGCCACATCTCGGTGAAAACGCCCGTGTTTCCTGCCAATCCCAAAACCTTTGCCGCCACTTTGTTCGATTACAACGGCGTGCTGGCCAACGACGAAACCGTCCACCTGGCCGCATTTCAAGACGCACTGATCCCACTCGGAATCACGCTCACGGAGGCGGATTACTGGGCGAAGTACCTCGGCTTCGACGATGTGGGCGCGTTCGGGGCGATCTTGGTGGATTCGGGCCGGCCGCTCGATGCTGCGCAGATCGCCGGGCTGGTGGAGGCCAAGCGGCCCCTGTACCGCGCGCGCGCGGAAGCCTCTTTGCCACTCTTTCCGGGCGCGAGCGAGCTGATTCGTCGGCGCGCCGCCGCCGGACCAGTGGGCATCGTTTCGGGTGCCTTGCGCGACGAGATCGAGCTGGGCATCGACGCGCTCGGTGTGCGCGAGCTGATCGTGAGCGTGGTGGCAGCGGAAGACACGCGCGCCTCGAAACCCGATCCGCATGGCTACTTGCTCGGCATCGAGGCGCTGTCCAAGCTCGTACCTGCGAGCGTCGCGCAGCGTGCGCTCGTGATCGAAGATTCATTGGCGGGGATCGAAGCGGCGAAGTCGGCGGGCTTGCCGTGTATTGCAGTCGGGCACAGCTATCCCGAGGCAGAGTTGTACGCGCACGGGGCGGATCTGGTCGTTGCCGATTTGGCGAGCATCGACGATCAGCGGCTCACGGAGCTGTATCGAAAGCTGTATGGCTGAACAACGGCTGTGGCCGTTTGCGTTGGGCCTGCTTGGCTGTCTCTCGTTCGGAGCCGAGCCGCTCTCTGCGCAAGGTGTGCACCGCGAAGACGCAGCAGCTACGCTCCTGCAACCACGCGCCGAAGCTTGGAGTGACGGTGCGCGCGGCGCGATCCGCGGCGTCACCATTGGCCCGATCGAAAGCGCGCTGCATCCAAAGCGCGGTTACGGCAGTGAGCCATTCGAGCGCACGTTGCTGGAGGCCAAGCGCCTCGGCTCGAGCTGGGTCAGCTTGACGCCGTTCGCGCGCGTGAATGATCTGAAGAGCACCGGCATCTCGTTGAGCTTCGAAGCACCGTTCGCCGACAATCGCCGCGCGATCGCCCGCGCAATTCGCCAAGCGCACGCGCTCGGACTGCGCGTATTGATTGTGCCGCATCTTTGGTTCGAAAGCGGCGAATGGCGCGGTGAGCTCGATCCTGGCTCTGACGCCGCGTGGGACGAATGGAGCCGCAACTATCGCGCGTTCTTGCTGACTTGGGCCGACGTTGCACGCGAATCGCAGGCCGACATGCTTTCGGTCGGAGTCGAGCTCCGCAGTTGGCTGACCACGGCGCATGCCTCCTCCTTTCAACCGATTTTGCGCGATGTGCGGCGCGCGTATCCGGGTCTGCTGACATACGCGGGCAACTGGGATGACATCGAGCAAACGGTGATCTTGGGCGATCTCGACGTGATCGGGCTAAATGCGTTTTTCCCGCTCGCGGAAAAAGACGGAGCGAGCTTCGAAGAGCTGTCCGCGGGCGGTCGCGGCGTGCGCGATCGTTTGGCGAAGCTGGCAGCGTTTTGGCAAAAGCCGATCTTCTTCAACGAGTTCGGTTACACGACGCGCAAGGATCCGGCGATTCGACCCTGGGAGTGGCCGGACAAGATGAGTGACGTGAAGCCGGACCAGGCCGCGCAAGCGGAGGCGTATCGCGCGTTGCTCTCGGCGTTCGTCGATGAGCCGTGGTTCGCTGGCTTCTTCGTGTGGCGTCTGTATGCGGACCCGGACGACATGTCTCAAGAAGCCGAGTGGGGGTTCTCCCCACGTGGCAAGCAGGCGGAACTCGCGCTGCGCGACGCGTTCGCGGCGCATTGGGCGGGTGATGGGCCGCGAGACTTGGGGAGCGCGCTGTGGCGTGACGCTGCGACGGGGATCGGGCGATTTTGAGCCGCCGGAAACCCGCCGTGCGATTTCGTGACGGAAACTGAGGCTCGGCAATAATGGGGGGGTGATGGGATTGCGTACGACGTTGAAGCGACAGCCAGCAGCCTCGAAAGCGGCGCCGGATTTTCGCGAGCTCTTCGAGACGCAGTTCTCGTACGTTTGGTACGCGCTGAAGCGCCTGGGGGTCGCCGAGCGTGACTTGGAGGACTTGACGCAGCAGGTGTTCCTGCAAGTGCATGGACATCTGGCGAAGTTCGACACCAAGCGCCCGATCCGGCCCTGGCTATTCAGCTTCGCTTACCACGCGGCATCGAACTACCGCGCGCTCTCGCGTCATCGCGTCGAGTTGTCGATTGTTCCGCCCGAGCAGACGTGTCCCAAGGCCGCGGCCGATGAACAGCTGATCACTCGCCAAGAGCTGGAATTGGCGGAGCTCGCGCTGGCGCGTGTGCCGCTGGATCGCCGCGCAGTGTTACTGCTGCACGAGGTCGAGGGGCACAGCATGCCGGAGATCGCGGAGAGCTTGAGCATTCCGCTCAACACGGCGTATTCGCGGCTGCGCTTGGCGCGTCAGGAGTACGAACAAGTCGTGAAGCGGCTGCGCGCACAGCGAGGTGAAGCATGAAATCGCTGGAAGCGTTGCGTGCCTTGGGCACCGGTGGTGAAGCTCCGGCGGATGCGAAGCAGCGGGTTCAGGCGGCGTTGATGGCGTCGATCGCGGCGAGCACTGCGGCAACGGCCGCGGCCGTTGCGTCGCAATCGGCCGCCTTGTCGAGCGCGCCGACCGCTGGTAGTCCGCTGCTCGCGGGGCTCACGAGCGCAAAGGCATTGGCCGTCGCTGCGGGAATTTGGGTGATGGGTGGAGCGACGGGCGCGGCGCTGTATGGTGCGTTGCGTACGCAAGAGGTGCGCGTCGTGTACGTGGATCGGCCGGTGCTTCCGATCAGCGTGACTGCGCCGCCCGCTGCAGTATCGCCAGTGGTGCCAGCCCCGACGTCAACGCCCAGTGCCCCGATGCCCGCAGCTATCGAACCCGGAACGAGGCACGCAGCGCCCGCTGCTACTGCCCAAGGTTCTGATCTAGCGCGCGAACGCGCATTGCTGGATCTCGCGCGTGCCGCCGCATCCCGCGGTGAGCCGGCGCTCGCGCTCGCGCAGACCGAGCGGCATCGCGCGCAATTTCCGCGCGCCAAGCTGGCCGAAGAGCGCGAGGCCTTGGCAATTCGCGCCTTGCTCTCGCTCGGCCGCGCGAGCGAAGCGCGCACTCGCGCCGAGGCTTTCCATCTTGCGTACCCCAATAGCTTGCTCGCGCCGGCGATCGACTCGGCATTGTCCGTGCCGTGATTCGTCGCGCCCTTCTATTCACCACATTCGGGGTTTGTGCACTTTCGACAGGTCGCGTGCACGGAGCACCGGGCGACGCGACTCGCTTGGAGTATGCGCGCAGTGCTCAGGCAGCGACTTGTCCCGACCGAAACACGCTTTCGGCCCAAGTGAGCAAGCGGCTCGGCTACGACCCGTTCTTCCATGCCGCACGCCAAACCATCAGCGTGGTGATCGACGACGAGGGCGGAGATCTCCGCGCGCAGATGCGCTTGATGGATCAGAACGGTATCATCGTCGGCTCACGCGAGTTGCGCGAGCGCTCGGGACACTGTGACGAACTAGTCGCCTCCTTGGCGCTCGCGATCAGCATCGCACTCGATCCGAGCGCAGCGCTGGGCGAAGAGCCCGAGGTCGTCAGCGCTGCCGAAAGCGCACCGCCGGAACCCGCCGAAAAGCCGCCCGGCTCTGGGCCAGAACCCGTCGCCCAGGAGCCCCCCCAAACTCCCGAGCCCGCTAGCGGCGAAACACGAGAGACCGCACCAGAAAATCGAGATCCGCTACGGCCGGCGCTGCGTGCAACGCTGTTCGGTGACGTGGGTACCGCGCCAGGGCTGGCATTTGGCTACCGGCTCGGCTTCGACCTGGGTCGAAGCAGCTACCGCATCGGGGCAGAATTCGTTCACCAGCTACCTACCTCGAAGGACCTGCCCGAGGTGGGGCACGCTCGCGTCTCGCTGCTCGGCGGAACGGTCGCGCCGTGTTTCGTGAGAAACATTTTGGCTGGCTGCGCGGTAGTCACGCTCGGAGCATTGCAAACACACGGAGAAGACATCCAGTATGCGACCGGTCGTACCGTCTTCTACGCAGCGTTGGGCGGGCGCATCGAACTTGCGCCGATTTTGTCTCGGACCGTACGGCTCATCGCGCAAGTCGACGCCTCGAAACCGATCACTCCGGTTTCATTGCACGTGAACAACTCTGAAGTTTGGCACACCCCGTTTCTGACGGCTGCAGTCGGAGTTGGCGTCCGTTTGCGCTTTCATTGACGGATTATTGGGGGCGCCATTAACCAACGATGAGCGCGTGATGAACATCCGAAACATTGCCTCGCTACTCATGCTGTCGTGCGGCGGACTTGCTTGTCGCGCGACCGTAGTGGACCTCGATTCCCCGATCGAGGCTAGCAGCGAGCCCGGTGTACTCGCGATCGTGCACGAGCAAATCCGAAAGCTCACGGCGGATGACCAGCGGCTCTATTGGATGGGCTCGCTTCCCGTCGACGGGCAGACGAATGCCTGGTTTTTGCGCAGCTGCGAGAAACAGAATTGCGCAGCGACGGTCATCACCTATGACGCACAGCCCTACGTCACCAACAACGGATATGCCGTCGTCGGCGACCAAATCATTTGGGCGTATTTGGGTGCTGCGCGCGCTCGGGTGTCGTCTTGTCCGATTTCCGGTTGCGTCGGCGCGCCGCACCAGGTGGTAACTGACTTCTATTACGCCAGCGCTCCCGCCTTCGACGGTAGCGAGCTCTATTTCTTGTTTCCTGCTTCGGGCGTCTCGATCTACCGAACGTCGGCGCAACGAGGCGATCAGCAGTTAGTCGCGAATGACTCAGCCACGTCTCCTGGGTCCCAGAATCTCGCCATTCACGATGCGTATGCCTACTGGTTGACGCAAAACGAATATCCAGCCCAGGTCTCCTTGCGACGCGCGCGCAAGGACGGGTCGTCATTGGTCATCGAGACAATTTCCGACGACGTGGGGTTCTCCAACAATCACGACTTTGGGACTGCGACCGACACGACGTCGATCTACTGGACGAATAATGTGCTCGCCGGGTCAATTCGGCGCTGCCCACTGACAGGTTGTGACGGGTCCTCGGAGCTCGTGCTCGCTTCGCTGCGGACCCCGCAAAACCTGCTGCTCGACGGCCCTGAGCTGTACTACGTGCATGAAACGAAACCTTACGTATACGCGGTGGCGAGCTGCGAATTGTCCGCGTGCATGCCGTCTGATCCACTGTTCGATCACCTGACTGGGCCGGACGTGGTCGCTCTGGATGATCAATATTTGTACGCGGCGACCACTGAGCAAGAAGTCGGACCATCGAGCGCCGAGCGCATCACCGCCCGAATTCGTCGGCTCCCAAAACCCGATCGGAACTCGCCATGACTCGCCTTCGAAAGTTCGTTGCGTCTTTCTCGCTTTGTTGCGGCGCTGGTTACCTCACTGGGTGCTCCGGCCAGATCGTGGATCTCGATCGACCGATCGCCTCGTCCACACCACCGTCGCCATCCAGCACCGACGCTACGACGGACTCCCCTCCGAGAGAGGTTGGGGGTGTTTGGGTGGATGAGCACCGGTTGTATTGGTCCACCTTCGGCGCACCCAGTAAGAAGCCTTATTCCGATTCGAAAAGCTATCACGCTTGTTTCAAGCTGGATTGCGCACACACGGCGACGACCTACGCGACATTCGACGGAGGCTCCAATAACTTCGTGGTGGACGATCAGCAAGTGTACTGGACTCAATCGGACTCGGAGCTCTTTTCGTGTTCGAAGGACGACTGCGCCGGTTCAACCGAAATGATCGCGGTTGATCCAGCCCTGTTCGGGCGTCGAATCGCCGCGCATCAGGGATACGTCTATTGGTCGTCGGACACGGATCTCCTCCGCTGCCGCGCGAGCGGCAGTGCGGTTCCCGAGGTGGTTGCTCGGTCGACCGTCACCAACCACCTGGCCTTCGACGGTGCTCGCGTCTACTGGCAAACCGAGCAAGGCATCTTCAGAGCACCTAGCGATGGCTCCGAACCACCTGAATTGATGACTGCAGCACTACCTCGCCCGCAAGTACGGAACATCTACGAGAACGACATCGGAGACATCGCCGTTGCCGGAGGGCATCTCTATTGGAGGACCGAGCGGCGGATCTATCGCTGCCCGGTCGCGAACTGCATCGATGCAGGACCAACGCTTTTGTATACCGGGGACAAATTCATCGACGCTTTCAAGATCGACGACGAAGCGATGTATTGGCTCGAGGGATACACGACCACGAACGACCCAACCGAGCACGCCAAGCTTGCGCTCCGCTCCTGTCCCTTATCCGGCTGCAAGCAATCAACGGTGCGCTCTGACCAACCGGTAGAGTTAAACTACTCGACCCAGGAGGGTGCCGCGTATGCGATCGATGCAAACGACCTGTATTGGTTGGAAGCGCCCAGCGAGCCTCAATCTCCGACGCTGTCGGTGCTTCACAAGACTGCCAAATAGCGATCAAAACACATCGTCAGGCTTGGACGTATCCCGCGGCAAATCCAAATTCAATGCTGAGACCGCAGCCGCTCCCCCCGAAAGATACTGATAGCGCGCCAAATTCCCGAGCACGCGCTCCACGTACGTGCGCGTCTCCTCGAACGGAATGCGCGCGACGAAGGCGTCCATGCCGATTTTTTCTGGGGCGCTCAGCCAGCGAAAGACGGCTTCGGGGCCTGCGTTGTACGAGGCGGCGACCAGTGCGGCGTTGCCGCCGAAGTAGCCGCTGAGTTGGGCCAAGTAGTGAGCGCCATAGCGAATGTTGCTGTCCGGCGAAAGCAGCGCGGCTTCGGTGAACGGCTCTTTCAATTGCTCGGCAACGCGGCGCGCGGTTGGCGCGATCAGCTGCAATAGGCCGCACGCGCCCGCGCCTGAGCCGGCGTTCGGATCGAACACGCTTTCTTGGCGCATCACGGCAAAGATCAGCGCCGGGCTCAGGTTCTCGCGGGCCGCCGCAGCTTGGACGATATCCTGATACGGCGTCGGGTAAATGCAGTCCCAAGCCCAGGTATTGGCCGCTGTCGGGGCAAGGTCGAGTGATTCGGCGCGCACCACGTCTTGGGCGACGCGATAGCGACGTTGCCCGACACCGAGCATGCCGTACGCCTCGCATAGCGCCTGGCTGCCGCGCGGTGCGTATTGGCGGCTGAAGCTCGACTCTTGCTGGCTGAGCAAGCGCTCGGCGTCACGCGCCAGGCCTACGCGGCCGAGCACCGAAACATCACCCGGTAGGGTGATTGGCAGCGGAGTGCTCGTGGCGCCGGCATTTCCGGGGCTTTCTGCGAGCAGCGGCGGTTGTGGCGCGCCGACGATGCCGAGACGTCCGCGTGCGGCCAAGCCGAAGAATGACAGCGGCTCGCTCCGCGCCACCTCGCTGAAGACCCAGATGGCCTTTTCCTTTTGATTGCCGAGCGCGAACGAGAGTGCTTCCAAGTAGCGCATGCGCGCGCGGCTGCGGCGATCTTTGGCGAGCGCAGCGAGCCGCGCGAACGTGGGCGCGGCGCTGAGCGGTTGATCGGTCTCGAGCGCGCACAGTCCGCGTTCGTAGTTGGCGTCGTTGCCGAAGCGCGCGTGCTTACCGAAGGCGGACAAGTACTTGTCGTACAGCCCGCGGGCCTTGACGTATTCACCGGCGATGAAGTGCAGGCGCGCGGTCAGATACTGCGCTTGTTCGGCCCAATCCGTTTTCGGAAATTGCCGAGCCACGCGTTCGTAACCGGCGATCGCGCGGTCATCGAGCTGGCCGCGGGATAGTGCGCGCGCGGCGAAAAATAGCGCGCGCGGGGCATTTTCCGGGTCTTCGCGCGCGGCGCGTTCGAACAGTTCGGCGGCTTTGCTGTAGTTGGCGCGTGAAGCGTACAGCGCGAACGCGCGCAGGTAGGTGAGGCGGCCGATGGGCGCCGGAGATCCGGGGGCTTTGGCGAGGTAGCCGAGCTCGGCCTCGGTGGCCTCGACGCGGCCTGCTTCGGCCAACTTGGTGGCGCGGTCGAGGTGTTCGGATTTCGTCAAGCGAGTCGCAGGTACGGCGTCTAGCACCTTCAGCGCGACTTCACCCTCGGTGCGCAGCGGCGCCGCGAGCGCGAGCCAGCGATAGTCGGCAATGGCGGTGCCTTTATCGCCGACTTGCGATGCCAACGAGGCGCGCTGCGCGCGGGCTCGCACCTCAGCGCCGCGCGTGCGCTTGGACTTGCCGAGGCGCGCGAGTACGCGATCGAGCGCCAAGCGCGCTTTGGGGAGCGCGAGATCTTGCTGATAGGCGAGCGCTGCGGAGAGCAGTGATTCCGTGTCACCGCGTTGCTCGAAGTAGTGTGCGGCCTCGGCGAACGGGCCTGCGCGAAGCTGTGCTTTCGCGCGCACCTCTGCAATCTGCGGGGCGAGCTGAGGCAGTGAAGTGTGCAGCCCATCCAGCAGCGTCAATGCCGCGGCCGCGTCGTCGAGCTCCAGCGCGACTCGCGCGCGCACGAAACGCACCTCCGGCTGAGTTCGCTCGGCTTCGGACAACGCTTCGAGCGCCTGACGTGCGTCGGCCCAACGCTCCGCGCGCACCAGCGCGGCGTAGCTAGCAGTGCTCGGCGCTACAGCCACCGCCGGTGCGGCGCTCGCGGACGCGCTCGGTGCAGGCGTAACCGCCGCAAGCGACGGCGACGCACTGACCGCTGTACCCGGCGCGCCGTGCGCTCCGCGATCGCAGGCCGCGAGCAGCACCCACGCCCATAGCTTCGGCCTCAAAACCCCCAATGGTACTCCGCGCGCAACATGGGCGTGAACGCTTGGCCCTCGTCCATCGTAGAGAGCAAGAAGTCGTAGCGCAAGGAGAGGCCCAAACCAAAATTGCGAGTCGCGGCGTAATCCAACCCGAGCACCAAGGCGAGCAGCGCGTCGTCACGACGAAACGGCGCGCCCGCTGGGATCGGGCCTGCGATGTGCTTGTAGCCAACCAGTACAGCGCCGTACGGGATCCATTGCAAGATGTCCAACTTGTACGAAGGACCGAAGGCAGCTGAGTAGGCGGAGCCGTGTTCTTCGGCGCTGTTCGCGCTCGCTTGATAGGTGTGTAGCGAGCCGAGCAACTCGAGCTTCAGATCGAAGACGTCCGAAATGCCGTAGCCGCCATTGACCCCGAATGACGGCCCGGTCGTGTAATAGTGCGGATACGCGGTGATGCCTGCACCCCCACCGAGGTGCCACTCGCGCTCGAAGGCCTGCGCCTGCCGAGGAGCCAGACACGCCGCAGCACCGCACAGAAGTCCAAGAACCAAGCCACGCATCATCGACGCGCTGGAGTCTAACCCCAGACGCCGGCGCGTTCAGAGCATATTTACTGGGTCGACGTCGATCGCCATGCGCACCTGGCGGTGCAGGCCGGCTCGGGCAACGGCCAGCAGGGCATCACGCAGGGGCTTGCGGTCCGCAGCGCGCAGCACGAAGCGGAAGCGATAGCGATTGCGCAACCGAGCGAGCGGTGCAGGCGTCGGGCCGAGCACCTCTACGCCCGACGACACCGCGGCACGCGCGATGTCCGCGATCCGGCCACACTCGGCGAGCGCTTGGCCCTCATCGAGCGCATCGAAGCGCACCAATGCCAACCGAGAAAAAGGAGGAAACCGCAGCTCTTCGCGATCGCGCATTTCTTGCTCGACGAAGCCAGGCACATCGTGACGCAGTGCAAACGCGATCGCGGGGTGCTCGGGCTGTCGGGTTTGAATCAATACTTTGCCCGGCGCGTCGCCGCGCCCGGCTCTGCCCGCAACTTGCACCAACAAATGAAAGGTGCGCTCGGACGCACGAAAGTCGGGCATCGACAGCGCCGCGTCAGCGTTCAAAACACCCACTAGTGTAACATTCGGCAGGTCGTGACCCTTGGTCACCATCTGCGTGCCGACCAAGATGTCGATCTCGCCGGCTCGCACACGCTCGATTACTTGCTCGCTCTTCGCGCCCGCGGCCACGTCGCGATCGAGGCGAGCCACGCGCGCGGCCGGCAATTGCTGCTTCAGGGTGGTCTCGATGCGCTCGGTGCCCGACCCTTCTTCCGACAACTTTGCGGCACCGCACTTTCCGCAGCGCTGCGGCACTTCCACGACGTAATCGCAGTAGTGACACTGCAGCGATTCGCCGCGCGCGCGATGCAAAGTGAGCGATACCGAGCAGTTCGGGCAACGCACGATTTCGCCGCACGATCCGCAGATCAAGCTGGGCGAAAAGCCACGCCGGTTGAGGAACAAGATCGCTTGTTCACGCCGCGCGAGGCACGCTTCCAAGGCGCGAAACAAAGTCAGGCTCAGCAAGCGATCGCCACCAGGCCCCGCGCCCACGTGGCGCAGATCGACGATTTCGACTTCGGGCAACACCGCCGTCGTGCGCGCACGCGCGGGCAGCTTCAACAGCTCGAGTCGACCACTCTGCACGAGCGCGACGCTGGAGAGCGACGGCGTGGCCGAGCCGAGCACGCACACCGCGCCAGCGCGATGCGCGCGCAGCAGCGCCATGTCGCGCGCGTGATAGCGCACGCCTTCTTCCTGCTTGAACGAGCCATCGTGCTCTTCGTCTACACAGATCAGGCCGAGATCGTGAACCGGCGCGAACAAAGCCGAGCGCGCGCCGACCGCGACTTTTAGCTCACCGCGGCGCAGCGCGCGCCACATGGCGTGCCGCTGCACGTCGGTCAGCCCGCTGTGCAGCACCGCGATGCGGTCGCCGAGGCGCGCGCGAAAACGCGTCACGAGCTGCGGAGTGAGCGCAATTTCGGGCACCAACACGATCGCGCCACGGCCCAGTTCGAGCGCGCGCTGAACCGTGCGCAGGTAGACCTCGGTTTTGCCCGACGCGGTCACGCCGTCGAGCAAAAAGCTCTGCTTCCGTCCGTTTTCGAGCGAGGCGATGATGCGATCGACTGCGGCAGCCTGTGGCGGGGTCAACTCGGGTGGCGTGTCCTTCGCGACTTGCGCGAAGAACGGATCGACCTGAGCCTCGACGCGCTCGACGCTGACCAAGGTCAACGCTTCGAGGCGCTTCACCGCGGCGCGCGCGTTGGGCCAGCGCTTCGTCAAGTCGGGCGTGGTTTCCGGACCATTTTGCCGGAGATGCTCGAGGATCTCGCGCGCTTGGGCGCCGAGCTTGGCGGCTGCTTCCGCACCCTCGACTGCGCTCACGCGCTGCACCATTCGCCCCAAAGACTCGACCGCGAACGACTCTCGCTTGGAGAGCGCCTCAGCGGCGGTGCGTTCGACTGCCGGCAACGCGAGCTCGATCACCGCGCCGATCGGCGCCACGTAGTAGCGCGCTAGCTCCTGCAAGAAGCCCATCAGCTCGTCTTGCAGGACGGGCTCTGGGTCGACGATCGCGCGCAGCGGCTTCAGCTTGTCGATCGGAAAGTCCGGCGCGTCCGTGCTGACTTCGAGCACCACACCGAGCACACGACGCGGGCCGAACGGGCACAGGACACGGGCACCACGCCGCACCTCACCCTGCAACTCGGGCGGCACGAGGTAGCTGAATGCTTGCCCGAGCGGGACCGGGATGGCGACCCGGGCGAAGACTCGTGTCGGCTCAGTCACGATCCACGCGCTCTGCGATCAGTTCCTGAGCCCGACGTAATATGCGATCGCAGCGATCGCGACGATCAGCAGTACGGTCCACACCCAAGATGGGCCGCGCTCCGGCGGCAATTGCGCCCCCGGCTTACTTCGAACCATGGCCTCGAGCGAGGCCGGCGGCGGCTCGATGCGCGGAACGTGAACCGACTCGGGCCCGTCATCCGGGGGCGGTGGCAAATAGGGCCGACTACCCCGCGGCCTGTCTGGGAGCTCTGACACGACAATCCGAGCGTCCCAGGCGCGCTCGCTCCGGTCAAGGAGCAAGCGCGCCTACGCTACTTCAAGCGGCGGGCGGCTTGTCCAACCCGAAGCCCTCGTGCAACGCGCGCACGGCGAGCTCGGTGTACTTGGCCGCGATGATGCAGCTGATCTTGATCTCGCTGGTGCTGATGGCCTGGATATTGATGCCCTCACTGGCCAGGATGCCGAACATCTTGGCCGCCACACCGGCGTGTGAACGCATGCCGAGACCAACGATCGACACCTTGACGATATCGGGATCGTACTCGACGGGCTCACTGCCGTATTCCTGCGCGGTCTTCTCGATCAGCTCTTTGGCGCGCGGCAGGTCCGTCTTTGCAACGGTGAAGGTGACGTCTGTCGTGTCATTGCCGCCACGGGAGGGGCTCTGAATGATCATGTCGACCGACACGTTGTGCTCGGCGAGCATGCCAAAGATCTTGGCGACAACGCCCGGCTTGTCCTTCATGCGCACGAGTTGGACCTTGGCTTCGCCCTTGTCGTAGGCGACGCCTGCCACAGCCACTGACTCGAAACCTTCTTCGCCGACTACCATCGTACCTGTCCGATCGCTGAAGGAGGACCGCACGTGCACCGGAACTCCGTATTTCATCGCTACTTCGACGGAACGGATCTGAAGCACCTTGGCCCCCAAGGACGCGAGCTCGAGCATCTCTTCGTAGCTGATGCGGTCGATCTTGCGCGCCGAGGGACAGATGTTCGGATCGGTCGTTTAGACCCCGTCCACGTCCGTGTAAATTTCGCAGACATCGGCCTTGATGGCCGCGGCGATGGCGACGGCCGTCGTGTCCGAGCCACCGCGCCCGAGCGTGGTGATGCTGCCGTCGGGATCGATGCCCTGAAAGCCGGCGACCACCGCGATGCTGCCGCTCTGCACCGCTTGCAAGAGCTTGGAACCTTCAATGCTCTGGATGCGCGCCTTGGTGTACGCGGCGTCCGTGCTGATGCGCACTTGATGGCCGAGGAAGCTGCGCGCTTTGCCACCGAGCTGCTGAATGGTCATCGCGACCAGCGCCGCGCTCACTTGCTCACCGGTCGAGGCGAGTGAGTCGAGCTCGCGCATGTCCGGCGTGGGCGAGATCTGATGAGCCAGCGCGAGCAAGCGGTTGGTCTCACCGGACATCGCGCTCACGATCAGCACGACTTGGTTGCCCTCCCGCTGACACTTCAGCGCGAGTTCGGACACGTTTCGCATCCGATCCAGATTGCCGACCGACGTACCACCGAATTTTTGAACGACGAGAGCCACGGGGTTTCGCCTGGTAGCCCCCACGACCGGGGGAGTCAAGCGCGAGAAGCGGTGATAACGTCCCCCGCCGGGATGTCGCCGCTTGCGCACTATGTGCTGGAAACGCTCGTCACTTTGCTGGCGATTGCGGCGCTTTCGGTGCTCGTCCTGCTCGGCGCCCGGCGCGCCGGGATGGGACGCAGTGCCGGCCCGCTGGAGCTGGTCGGGCGGCTGCCCCTCGATGGCCGACGCGCCGTCTACCTCGTGCGCGTGGGCGCAACCATCTACGTGGTCGGCGCGAGCGAGGCGGGCATCGCCAAGTTGGGTGAAGTGAGCGACGGCTCAATCGAACTCCCCTCGGCCGCGAACCAAAACGAGACATTCCGGGAGGTCCTGAGCCGTGCGTTCGGAAAAAAGGCCTAAGGCGCGCAACCCCGTTCACAGCGCGCTGCTGTGCGGACCATTGGGGCTGCTCGTGCTCCTCCGACCGACCCTCGCTGAAGCTGCGCCCGCCGCGAACGCAATGGACGAAGCCTTCATGCGCCCGATGACCCTGGTCGTCGTGTTGGCGCTCGCGGCGCTGTTGCCGTTCGCGTTCATGACTCTGACCGCGTTCGTCAAAATCTCCACCGTCCTTCAAATCGTGCGCGGGGCGATCGGCGCTCAAAACATCCCGTCGAGCACCGTGATCATGGCGCTCGCCGGCGCGCTCACCTTGCTCGCCATGGCGCCCGTCGGCACGCGCGTCGAAGCGCGCGCGCGTCCACTGTTCGAACCCGGTGCCGAGCGCGACACGAGCACCTGGGTGATCGCCCTCACCGAAGCCACGCGCGAACCGATTCGCGATTTTTTGCGCGCCAACGCGTCCGCGCGAGAGAAGGCGAGATTTTACGAGATCGCGCGCGCCGCGCGGCCGCCCGCGGAGCGCGAAAGCGTGGGCAAAGACGACTTCGTGATCTTGGTGCCGGCCTTCGTCGTCAGTGAGCTGATCGCTGCGTTTGCGCTCGGATTTGCGCTCTATTTGCCGTTCTTGGTCATCGATCTGGTCGTCTCGAACGTGCTGCTCGCTCTCGGCATGCAGATGATGAATCCGACGCAGGTCAGCTTGCCCTTCAAGCTGCTGTTGTTCGTCGCGATCGACGGCTGGGGGCAGCTCGCGCAAGCGCTGGTCACCGGTTACCGCAGCGGATAGCAACGCACCTAGGCGTCGTCGCATCACGCCACAGCATTTCGATTAGGGGTTGGCGCTGGGGCAAAGCGCCTCGAAGGCGTCGCTCATTCTCTGCACTAGCAGCGCGATTTTGCGCCATCTCGGGCGGCCCGAGTCCTGCAATGGGCTCGACATGGGTCGTCTGATCTTGGTCGCCAATCGCTTGCCTGTGTCGGTCGACTTGAGCGACGGGCACGTGAATGTTCAGGACAGCGCGGGCGGTTTGGCGACGGGCATGCGCGGCCTGAGCAAGCAAGAGCAGACGTCGTGGATTGGTTGGCCCGGCGGCATGCCCGATAACGACGAACAGCGCGCTGAGCTCGAGCGCAAGCTGAGCGAGCACTCTGCCAGACCGGTGTACCTGTCCACGCAAGAAGCCGAGCGCTTCTACGAGGGTATGTCGAACAGCGTGATTTGGCCGTTATTTCACTACTTGGTCGATCGGCTCCCGTTGTTCGTGCAGAACTTCGCCGAGTACCGCGCCGTGAACGAGCGCTTTGCGGACGTCGTGTGCGCCCAAGCGACCGAAGACGATTCGATCTGGATCCACGACTATCACCTGTTGCTCTTGCCTCAACTGTTGCGCGAGCGCTTGCCGCGAGCGCGCATCGGCTTCTTTCTGCACATCCCGTTTCCGTCTTCGGAAATCTTCCGACTGCTGCCGCATCGAGAAGAGTTGTTGAACGGCATGCTCGGCGCGAGCGTGATCGGGTTTCACACCTTCGCCTATGCGCGGCACTTCTCGAACGCCTTGCTCGGTAACTTGGGTATCGAACCCGAGCTCGACCGCGTGGACGTGGATGGGCGCAACGTCTCGATCGGCGTGTTCCCAATGGGTATCGACGTCGCCGCGTTCGAGCGCTTGGCCGCAGACCCCGAGTTGCCGGAGCGCATCTCCGCACTGCGCCGCGCCCAAAACGTCGAACAGCTGATCTTGGGCGTCGATCGCCTCGACTACACCAAAGGGATCCCGCGCAAGTTGCTGGCGATGGAGCGATTGCTCGAACGCAGCCCGCAATATCGGGGCAAAGTTCGGCTCTTGCAGATCGCGGTGCCCTCGCGCGAAAATGTCGCTGAGTACAAGAGTTTGCGCGCAGACGTCGAAGGCCTCGTCGGTCGCATCAACGGCTCCAGCGGCTCACTCCACGATGCGCCCATCCACTACCTGTATCAACCCGTCGCTCAAACCGAGCTCGTCGCGAGCTATCGCGCCGCCGAGATCATGGCGGTCACCCCTTTGCGCGATGGCATGAACCTCGTCGCCAAAGAGTACGTCGCATCGCGCATCGACGGCGATGGCGTGCTCGTGTTGAGCGAACTGGCCGGCGCAGCGAGCGAACTCGGCGAAGCATTGACCGTCAATCCGTACGACGTCGAAAGCCTGGCCTCCACCTTGGATCGCGCATTGACGATGCCCGAGACCGAGCGACGCGAGCGCATGGCCGCGCTTCGCGACAAGGTTCGCGCGCGCCCCGTTCAGCTCTGGGCTCGGCAGTTCGTCAGCACGCTCGAGTCGGACCAGCGCAGCGCGGAACCTCGTGATTTGCGCAGCAATTCAGCCCAGCTCGACGCTTTGGCTCGAGAGCTCGCAACAAGGACCGAAGTGCTATTGGCGCTGGATTACGACGGCACATTGGTCAAAATCACCGGCAATCCGGAGCGCGCGCGCCCGGATGGCGCCCTGCGCGAGCTCTTGGCCGTGCTCGCGGCAATGCGCGGGGTCGAAGTGTGCATCGTCAGTGGGCGAACGATGTCTTCGCTGGCGGCTTGGTTCAATGAGCTCCCGCTCGCCTTGGTCGCCGAACACGGTGTGTGGTCGAAGAAAGCCAACGAGCCCGATTGGAAGTGCCACATCGACCCGAGCGCACTCGGTTGGCTGCCGGAAGCAAAGAACATTCTGCAAACGTACGTGGAGCGCGCTCCGGGTGCGTTCGTGGAAGAAAAGACGGCAGGCCTTTCGTGGCACTACCGGCTCGTCGATCCTTACCTCGGCCTTGCGCTCGCCCGCGAGCTGCGCGTGCACTTGGTCCGCTATTTCGCGCAAGCGCCGGTGTCCGTCTTGGCCGGTCGCAAGGTGATCGAGCTGCGTCCCCACGGCATCGACAAAGGCTCTGCGATTCGGGATTCACTGGGTTTGCTGCGCCAGAACGTGAGCGTGGCCGCCGCGGGCGATGATCGCACAGACGAAGATTTGTTCGCGGTCCTGCCCGAAGGTTCGCTCAGCCTATGCGCGGGCACGCTGGCAACCCGCGCCGGCTATCGAGTCAGCGGCCCGGACCAGGTGCGACGTTTTCTGCGGATCTTTGCGGAGGCACGCAAAGCAGGAAACGGCTGACTCATTCGCGGCAACCGAGCGATTGATTCGTGGACCTGATGGGGATCCATGAAAAATCACGATGAGCGTCAGTCGATGTACCGCCGTATCATCGACTGATGGGGCAGCCGCTATTTCGCCGATCTTTATTCAGGTTCGCCAGTGCAACCGCGTGCCTGACTCTGTTTGGGTGCGGGGGCTCGAGCACTCCCAGTTCAACCGCGAAGGCGGCAAGCGCAGGTTCGGCTGGCATTTCGTCCACGGTCGTGGCTGGCTCCACTTCGCAATCACTCCCCAACGCGGGCGGCGCAGGCGGGAGCGTCAGTGTCGATCCCACAGGCGGCGGAGGGGCTGCCAGCTCGGCGACCTCTGGTGGCTCCGCCAGTACGCGCGACGGGATCGACTTTTCTCACGGGACTCGGCTGGTGTTCCCTCAACGCAACTATGAGGGAGCGAACATTGGAACCGACAGCTTCGAAGCGATGAACGCAAACGACCCCATCGACCTGGTCGTCGACGCGCCGTTGGTCGACGCGCCCACCTACGCGCGGCAGTTCGAAGTAAGCTTTGGGCCAAGCTGGATCGCCGTGGGCCATTGCTACGAGCGCAAGGCGAAGTTCGCGCCCGCCTCCGTCGATGTAGTCCCTGACACGGGTGGAACCGGCGCTCACCTCGCGATAGAGCTGGTAGACGGGCACTACCGCCTGACGCACGATGGGCCAGGTACGCACGACGTGCACGTCACCGGCACGCTGCACGTCGAAGCGACCGACCTAGCACAAGTGTGCGAGCCCAGATTTCCCAAGACGGCGGTGGATATTCCCGTCACGCTCACGTCGCACATCAAGATTCAGCATCTGGGTTCCGTCGCGGGCGAGCCTGGCTTCGGTTGCGGCTCATCCCCGGTGATGTTGTCCGGTCGCAGCTTCGGTCACCTGTGGCTCAGCCTTTTGAACGACGCAGGCCAGCCGATATCCGGTAAGAACGTCTATTCCGAGAATGCAGTGGACGTCGTCGTCGAGACGGAAAAGGCCGCAGAGATCGTGGAGGCAGGCAGTGGGTTCGCTCTCTACGGTTTGATCGTCACCGGCGAGCCGCAGAAGGTTCGGCTGAGCACGTCTTACGGAACATTGTTCACCTATCAGCTGGCGAACACGGCGATGATTGACGATTGGGACGTGAAGTTTTGGTCGAGAGACAGCCAAGACGCCAAATCGGCAACATACCCCCTGGTGGTGGACAGCATGCCAGCAGTCACACCCGGTAAGGAGCTCGGAGCGACCGCCACGCTCAAGATCGGCGGCTCTCCACTTTGCGGAGCAACCCTCGCGAGCGACTTCATGACGAGCCTGCCAACACCGAACGCGTGCAAAGTGCAGTTAGAGAACAACAACTACGACGGAGGCGCCCCTGGCTTTTTGGCAACATTCGTCGACCCGGCCGGAACCTGCGAGGTCGATCTGTCGGTCCCTGGTGCCAACGGCGAACGCGGGCTGAAGAAGCACCTTTCGGCGATCTTGGCGCCGGCGAAATAGTTGCGGCCCCGCTCCGGCCGGAGGCCGGACGCTTGGGGGCGCCCGCGGCGCAGCGGAGCGAGCACGCGGGCCGTGATGCGACGTCACTCGATCGGGGCAACCCCGATCACTCCAAGAATCAAACCGGACCCGGGGTAAGGCTCCCCGGGGTAAGGCTCCCGGGGTAAGGCTCCCGGGGTAAGGCTCCCGGGGTAAGGCTCCCGGGGTAAGGCTCCCGGGGTGCGGTCACTTGCGGGCACTGGCTCTTAGCGTCGGCCGTCGAGGGGATCGATTGCGGGTGCCGCGGGCTGAGCTGCGACGGGTTTGGGGGTCGTGGTCACGGCCTTTGCTTTGGCCTTGGTTTTTGGCGTGACCGCGCTCGGCGCGGGTGACGGCGCGCTTGCCGTGGGGGCTGCGGTCGCAGATGGCGCGGGCAATTGAGGTTCAATTGCGGGCGGCGACGCGGGCGCGCTCGGTGCGGGGGCGGCCGCGACGGGCGTGACCGAAGGATGTTCCGGGACCGACTCGAGTGCCGGAGTTTTGTGCGTGAGGAAGAGCACTGCGCCGCCGAGCAACGCGCCCAGGGCGCACAATGCGACGACCAGCGGAGCGCGCGATTTTTTGGCTTCCGTCGAAGCGCCGAAGTTGGTGTTCGTGCCGGAACCGGGGCGTGACGACGCGGCCACTGCAGCGCCGGGCGCGCTCGAAATGCCCACGGCGCCGAGCACGCGCGAGATGCGCTCTGCCGAGCGTTGCGCGGCGGGCTGTCCGAAGGGTGCTAGCGCGTAAGCGAGCTCGGCCACGTTGTTGAAGCGCCGCTCGCGGTTCTTCTCCAAGCAGCGCAGCACCGCGTGCTGGAGGCCCTGCGGCAGATCCGGACGTAGTTCACGGATCGGACGTGGTGGGTCCTGCAGGATCATGCCGCACAATTGGGGCATGGTCTCCGCCTCGAACGGGACTCGACCGGTCAAGCTTTCGTACAAGATCACGCCCAGTGCCCAGATGTCCGTGCGCAGATCCACATCGCGCGACGAGCTCATCTGCTCGGGAGACATGTACAGCGGTGAGCCCATGACCGTGCTGGTCTTGGTCATGCCGAACTCGGGTGCGACGCCGGGCACCGTCACCTTGGAGATGCCGAAGTCCAAAACTTTAATGCAAGGGCTGCCATCAACCCGACGGGTGACGAACAGATTTGCGGGCTTGAGATCGCGGTGCACGATGCCGAGCGCGTGCGCTTCAGCGATTGCCTCACACGCCTGCAACAAGAACTCGATCGCGTCCGCCATGGGCATGGCGCCGTTGCGACGCACCCAACCAGCGAGATCCTCGCCGTGCAGGTACTCCATCACCATATACGGAGAGCCGCTTTCGAGCGTGCCCACGTCCGACACGCGTGCGACGTGCTCGCTCTTGATCTTGACCGCGGCACGCGCCTCGCGCGCGAAACGTTCCACTGCCTCTGGATTGATGAGCGCCTCCGGAAGCAGGAACTTGAGCGCGACGCGCTCGTCCAGCTGCAAATGTGTCGCAGCCACGACGATGCCCATGCCGCCCCGGCCGAGCACACGCTCGATGCGGAACTTTCCGGCCAAAATCTGGCCTTCGTGAACCTCGGTCGACATTCTCGTGCGGGTCTCGCTGCAGGATCCCACTTAGCAGAGCGGCGCGCCGCCTGATAGGGTCCCCCGGAGGCATACGGTGAGCGTCGACCCAATCCACCTCGCGGACATCCCCTTTTTCGCCGAACTCAGCGAGGAGCAGCGCGCGCTTTTAGCCCAAAGGCTCGATACGGTTCACGAGCCTGCCGGCAAATCCATGTGGGTGTACGGTGACCCCGGCGACGCGGCATATATCGTGCGCAAAGGCGCCGTAGAAATTTACTCCAAGAACGATACCGGCGAACGCCTCGTGCTGGAGACCGCCCGCGTCGGCGACTTCTTCGGTGAGATTTCGCTGCTCGACGGTGGTCCGCGCACCGCGTCCGCCGTCGTGATTGAGGATCTGGAAGCAATCTTGGTCGATCGCGGGGATCTCGAAGAGTTCCTGCGCGTGCGCCCGGAGGCCGCCATCAAATTACTCGCGGCCAGCGGGCGGCGCATTCGTGAGACCGCTAAGCTGCTCCGTCACAGTGTGTCGCGCGACATCAACGAAGAAGTCGAGGACAAGCGCACCCGGGTGCTGAAGATTGCGGATTGGATTTCCGAATTCAGCGGCAGTCTGGAATTCCTGTTCATCCACCTGGGCCTTTTCTTCCTGTGGATCGTGCTCAACGTGGGACCCCTTGCGCACCTCTCGTTCGGCAACTTCGACCCGTTTCCCTTCGGCCTACTCACGATGGTGGTCTCGCTCGAAGCCATCATTTTGTCGGTGTTCGTGCTGCTCAGTCAAAATCGCCAAGTGGCGCGCGACCGGGTGCGCAATGACATCGAGTACCACGTGAATCTGAAGGCGGAGCTCGAGATCGGCCATTTGCACGAGAAGGTCGATCACTTTCACCAAGAGGTGATGCGTCGCCTTTCCGTGCTCGAGAAGGCTTCGATAGCTCCGCCGCGGCCGTGAGCTGCTCGACGGCCGCGGCACACGACGTTCAAGCGCGGCGGCGACGGCGCAGTGCGACCGCCGCGAGCGCCGCTGCCAGCGTGACGGCACCGAAGGGCGTTCCCGAGTGCCCGACGCTGCAGCCTCCGCTGGCGGTCCTTGAAGGCTCGCTCGGTTGATCGCCGTTCGACGCACCGGGGCTACCCGCGACGCCAGCGCGACCTGCAGCATTGCTGCCACTTGGGGTCCCGGAACCGCCCGCTGTACCGGTAGAACCCGTTGGTACGGTGCCGCTGTCGACGTCCGCGTTGTAGCTGGCCAAGAGATCGCCGATGGCGTCCGCGTTGTTTTCGACCACTTTTCCGGCTCCGCTCTCGCCGGTGCGAACGATCGAAAGGTTCGGCGGCAGCTCGTTCAGCGGCTGGGGCCAAACGCCCAAATTAGCGCTGCCGACACCGCGAATCACGCCGCCCTGCGGCAGCTCGATGCGCCAGGGCGCTTCACTGAAATCCACGCGCGGGTTGCATTCGATCACGCGGTTTGCCGTGTGCACGTTGCTCACGGCGGGCACATCTGGGTTGAACGCGAACAACGGATCGAGCGTCATCTCGTCCGCCGAGAGCGTGGTGTACATGCGGGTGAGTTGCGGATGCGCATCCACCAAACCTTGAACCAGCTTTACCGGCGCGATCACGCTCTTCTCGAGTGCGGCAATGTAGCTGGATGGCGAGAACTGAATTTGGCTGGAGTAGCAGTTCGGGCACAGTTTGAAGTCGTCGAATGACACCGAGTCGGGCAGCGTGACCGCTGCGCGCGTCGCATCCCAGAAGCCGTCCCAACCACTATATTGACCGTAGGCCTGATTGAAGAAGTCCGAGAAGGATGAATAGAGCCGACCTTTGAAATAGGTCCAATTCGATTCGTCGCTCGTCGTCCAGATCGCGTCCTTGAGCGTTGCGGCATCGCCAGCAAACTCCGTGACGAAGCCCTGACCGCCCGCGTCATTCGCGGCGTCAATCACCACGGAGTTGTAGTTGCTGGCCGCGTTGAACCAATTGATGCGCGCTTCGTTCAGCTTCAGCGACAAATAGTTTGCGGGCACCGCGCGGTTCTTTCCGAGCACCCAAGTCAAGACGCCCATGTCGTCGTTGGCGGCGACGGCGGTGAGCTTCACCGGAATCGAGGCTTGGGTGCCCTGATAAGTGAGCACGATTGGGCGAATCGACCCCGTATCCGCACCCTTGGTCAGCTTCAACGCCAGCAGGTACATGCCTGATTTGAGGTACGGACCGAGCTTGTCGGGACCGATGCTGGGCACGTCGAACCCGTTGTCTTTCAGCCAGGCCACCGCAACGTCCGCCGGCTCCGCCGTGCTCTTGTCGAGCGAAATCACGGTCCATTCGAACGCGCCGACGACGCCCGACGCTTCCACGGTCACTCCGCCGTCAGCGGCAGGGACGTTCGCCGTGGGGCCGACCGCTAATGTACCGCCCGGGGTGGCCGAGCCAGAGCTGTTGCGGGTCTGAGCACAGTTGCCTTCGGTAGTCGTGGTCAGGCTGTAGCTCGGATTCGTACGCGCTTGCAGACGCTGAAACGCAAGCTCGGAGGCGACGCCAATATCCGAATCAGTCTTTGGTACCGACGAGATCGGCAAGAGCCAAGAAAAGTTCTTCGACGGCCCTTGATATTTGATTTGAATCACCGCGGTGACGGTGCCGTCCCCGTTGTCGGCGAAGATGATGCCTTCGGCGGCTTGGTTGACGGGCTGGGATTGATTGCAGAAGAAGCCACCGCAAGCGAGCGCGGAACTCGGCAACCAGGCGCTCGCCGCCCAGACCGAGATCCCGAGAATGCTGCTTCGAATCAGACTAGGCATGATGACTCCTCAAATCCATGATCCCAGACACGGTGATCATGTCTAGGCGTGTTTTGGCACGGGTTGGCACAGCTTTGAGCTGTTTTTCTGGCCCTCGTCGGAATAAAGCAAAGCCGGTGCCAAGGCGGCAGAGCGCCGCGCTTCGAGGATGAATCTGAGTTGAAATCATGCGCGCGCAGGTCGTGGGTCCAACTTCGAGTGGTGGTACGAATCGTGCTCACCAGGAAGCAGTGTCGAGTCCGGCGCAACTCCTAATCGCCATCGCGGCCCTGCTCGGGTGCGCATGCAGCTCGGACGTTCGAGCCGTGGGGGGCAACGGAGGCGGCGCTGGGGGGTCCAATCCACAGGGTCAGGTCGAGCTTGGCATCCCGTCAGGCCCTGATTCGTTGGACTTCGCCCCGCTCGACGACGGTGCGGTGCTGCCGCTCGAAACCTTTGGCCAAGGCGGAACCCACGTATTGCTCGGGGTCCGCTGCGTGGGTTTTGGTCAGCGCGCGTTCGTGTCGCTGCGCGTGCGGAACCTGGCCGACGGGACTGAGTTAGTTGCGCCTGCTCCCGCCCGCCCACAACTCCTGTTTTGCAGCGGCGACATCTGTGATCTCGTGCCGATTACGATGATGATGGGGGGGATTGCCGCAAACGATGCGGATCGTGACGGGCTCGCGATCGAAATTTTCGCCGAAGTCCATAACGCGGCTGGGGTGACGGGCAGCGCGTCCGCGCAGGCCACGCTCAGCACTGCTGATCTTTAATTTGGGAGGGCCTGCCTTTGTTTAGAATGCACACATCGCTTCGTTCGATCTCGGCGCTGCTAACGCTCGCTTGTTCGATGCTGATCGCCTGCGACGATCAGGACGGCTTGCCGGCGGCGAGTGACGACAAACCGCTGGCATGGTCCTGGGTCGCGAAGAGCGACAGCGCCGCGTTACTCAGCGTGAACGGGACGTCGGCGAGCGATGTCTGGATCGCGGGTGCAGATGACGGCACGGGACCGGTGGTGCTCCATTTCGACGGGCAGGCTTGGCAGCGTCGCGACACGGGCGCCAAAGGCGATCTGTGGTGGGTGAACGCGGCACCTGACGGAACCGTCTATTTTGCAGGCGCGAGCGCGCTCATGCTCCGCTATCGCGACGGCGCGTTCGAGCGTTTGAAAACGCCGGGGCTCGGCAAGGACGTGCTCTACGGTGTGTGGGCAGCCGGACCGGACGAGCTGTATGCCGTCGGCACCGCGGCCGGCCGCAACGGCTTCTTGTGGCACTACGACGGCTCGGAATTCCAAAGCGTGCCCTTGCCGGACACGCTGCCCGTCGACGAAAACCGCGATCAACCCGGGCTGTTCAAGGTCTGGGGCAGCTCGAAGGACTCGGTTTGGGTGGCCGGCGCGAACGGCACGCTACTCCACGGCAACGCGCGCGACGGCTTCACTCTGGTCCGAAAGGGCGGCAGCGAGATCTTGTTCACCGTGAGCGCGCGTGACGATCACGTGCTGGCTGTAGGAGGTACATCGAGTGGTCTATTGCTCGATGGTCGCGGGGTGACGCTTCAGGATCGCACCCCGCCGTCGACGCCGTTGCTTCAAGGCGCTTGGATCGACAACCGTGACCGAGCCTGGGCGGTCGGCGTTGGCGGCACCGTGCTGCGCAGTGGCGTGAACGGCTTCGAGGTGCAAGACACCGGCCTCGACTTCGCTGCCAACGACTCGCTGCATTCGGTGTGGGTCGATCCATCAGGCGGTGTTTGGGCCGTCGGTGGGGACGTGCTGACGCCGAATCTCGCGCACGGCATCGCACTGCATGGCGGTGCCCCGGTGCCCGAGATCGATCTGACTGCACCGACGCCGCCGGTTGCGACTTGTCCCGACGCGCAAATCGACCCAACGCCGAAGGCTTCGATTGCGCGCCGCTGGGACGAGCAAATGCTCGGCGCAATTCGCCGGGATTTGCCCCGCCCAGGCGTGCACGCGAGGAACCTCTTCCACACTTCGATCGCGTTTTGGGACGCCTATGCCAGCTACGATGGTTCCCTCTCCGGATACCTGACCGTCGAGCATCACAACGCTGACGACGTGGACGCGGCACGCGAAGAGGCCATCTCGTATGCCGCCTACCGAGTGCTCAGCCATCGCTATGCGAGCGCCGTGGGCGGTGCAGTCTCGCAGGCTTGCTTCGACGCGTTCATGCACAAGCTCGGCTACGACCCGCACAACACCGCCAGCAGCGGCGACACGCCGCGCGCCGTCGGCAATCGCATCGGCCAAGCCGTGATCGACGCGTTTGCCGACGATGGCGCGAACGAAGCCAACAACTACGCCGACCCCGCTGCGTTCGAACCCGACTCCACGAACATGATCGTGGAGCATCCCGGCTCGCATGCGGACAATCCACTGCTCTGGCAACGCCTGGTGCTCGCCAAGGCCGAAACTCAAAACGGCATTCCCACGGGCGCCGGGGCGCAGGTGTACATCGGCGGGCAATGGGGACTGGTCACGCCCTTTGCGCTGACGCGCTCGGAAAAGAACCAGCCCTACCTCGACATCGGTCAATTGCCGGCCGCATTCGACGATGATCTGGTCGATGCCGCGATGGACGTCTTGCGTAAATCCTCACAGCTCGACGTCGATGACGACGCGCTGATCGACATTTCTCCAGCCGCCATGGGCAACAATCCCCTGGGCACGAACGACGGGCATGGACGCACCGTGAACCCGATCACGGGCAAACCCTACAAGCAGCATCTGATCCGGCGCAGCGATTTCGGACGCGTGCTAGCCGAGTTCTGGGCAGATGGCCCGAACTCGGAAACACCGCCCGGGCATTGGAACGTGATCGCGAACCACGTCGCCGATGATCCCGCGTTCGAGGGGCACCTATTCGGCACTGGGCCTGCCCTCGACGCACTGAGCTGGGACGTGCGCGTCTACCTCGCCATCAACGGCGCCCTACACGACGCTGCCATCGCTGCGTGGGAGCTGAAACGAAAGTACGTCTCTGCCCGACCGATCACGCTCCTTCGCTACATGGCAGAGCACGGCCAGCGCAGCGATCCAAAGGCAGCCTCCTACGACCCGCAAGGGCTACCGCTGATCGACGGCTTGAGCGAGCTCATCACCCCCACGAGCTCCGCCCCCGGCGAACGGCACGAGCACCTGGCTCGCTACGTGGGCGAGGTTGCGGTGCGTTCTTGGCGTGGCGAGCCGGGCAACCACGTGACCGACATCGCGGGCGTAGGTTGGATCCGCGGTGTCGATTGGATCCCCTACCAGCGCCGCACCTTCGTCACTCCCGCATTTCCGGGCTACGTCTCTGGCCACAGCACGTTCAGTCGTGCGGCCGCGACGGTGCTCGCCGGGCTCACGGGTTCCGAATTCTTCCCGGGTGGTTTCGGCAGCTACTCGTGTGACCCGGGCTATCTGTTCTTCGAGCTTGGCCCTTCTGCGAAAGTCAGTCTGGAGTGGGCCAGCTACTACGACGCAGCGGACCAAGCAGGCCAATCGCGCATCTGGGGCGGGATCCATATCCGCTTCGACGATTTCGACGGGCGCCGCATCGGAGCGCGCGTGGGGCAAAGCGCGCTCGACCGGGCACAGACTCTCTTTTCTCCATCGTTGAAGTAGCTACTCGACCGACGTAAATACGAATGCGCCGGGCGCGTGTCACTCACGCGTCCGGCGCATTTGCTTTGTTCGGAGGAACTAGGCTGGAGGTTGGAGGCTCACATGCAGTACAGGTAGCCGCAGGTGTTCGGCTGGGTGCTGCACTTGGAAACCAGCTTGGTTACCTTGCCGGTGGTCGTCACGCAGACACTATTGAGGAGGCTGTTGGTGGGGTCGTAAACGCGGTTCATCGGGTAGCTCGGCGCGCTGCCTGCCGTCGTGGTCGAGGTGCTGGTGTTGTCGCCGTCGGCCGGGTCGATCGCGAGGCAGGTGCGACCAGCAGGGCATTGCGCTTGCGTGGTCGTGAAGGCGATGTACGGGTTCTGACCGCAGTTGCCTTGTCCATAGAAGCAGAGCGCGTTCTGCATGGCTTGCGCTTGCGCCGTCGTCAGCGGGTTACCGTTCTTATCGTCGACTTGATAAACGTAGTGCGGGCCGCAGTTGCCGGAGCCGAGGCTCAGCGGGCCGCCCACGAGGGTGAGCTTGTGGTCAGGGGGCAGCTGGCTTGGGCTATTCTGGCGCAGGTTCGTGATCAGGTTCGTCTGGCGACCGAACGAGGCTTGCAAGTCCGAATTGAAGACCGTCGGGTTGAACACGTTTTGATCGGCGGTCGCATTTGCATTTTGCTGACCGAGCATCGCGACCGTGTTGGCGCAGCCATTCTGGCAGGCCGCGAGACCGGCCGCGCTGAGCACGACCTGACCGCCCGACATCGTGAGGTCGGTGTTAGGCGCCCAACGACCGAGTTCGGTCGCCATCGCGACGGCTAGCGCCGCCTTGGTCGGGTTCAAACCGCTGTTCTGGTTGCAGGTTGCGTACGCGCCCGACTTCATGTTCCAACCGATCATCACAGGGCGAGCCGAAGCATTCGGTGCAGAAGCACAGAAGCCGAACTGGATCGATTGGTTCGGTTGAATCGCGGTGTTGTAGTTCACGGGCGTGACGGTGATGACGCCGGTCTTCCCCGGAAAGTTCGCGCTGTAGCTGCTGGTGATGGTGCTACCTTTGAGATCGATGGCCGCTTGCCAGTTCGTCGTCGACGCCGTGAGGCCGTTCGTCAGCGTGACCACCGCGCAGTAGCCATTGCCCCAGTCCGACTGGATTTGCAGCGCGCCGTTACCAGTCAGAGCGTCTGTCTGCGCGCCGACCTGTTCGCCGCTATCACCCGTGCTCACAGCACAGGCATTCGCGACCAGGGCCAGCCCCGCAAATAGAACGTTTCTCAGATTGCTCACGATTTCTTTGATCCTCTCCGCGCTGCTACTGGACATGCCTGGTGCATCCGCCGTTCCATGGCATGGCAGAAACCGCCTCGTTGACGGACACCGCAGAATTAGCGGCAAGGGAACAGTTGGGGCTGGAACGCGCACATCGGGCGCTCGGGTCGCGCCCGAGTTCGTGGCGCTGTGCAACTTGCACAACTTGATCCGAGCGAGTTGTGCAAGTGCTTCAGTCCACGGTTCACGGGTTTCAAAGTTCGCCCACCGGCCGCTTGACCGGCCGAGCCACGTCGCGCGGGCGGCTCGTTGTCGGATTTACGACCTAAGGGGAATAACCCTCCATTCCAGGGGTTCTCCGCGGTGCCGGGCGTACCGGCACCTTTAGGACACCACCAGTTGACAGCGATCATGCCCCCGCTAGGATGCCGCGGCCTTAGGCCGGAAACATTACTGGCTGGGGTGTTTTTACGCATTTTCCCCGAAAAATTCGGGGGTTTTTGAACGGAGGTCGGATGGCTACCGACGTCATGATCCAGGCGAATGGCCTGACCAAGCGATTCGGGGTCGTACGCGCCCTCGACAAAGTGAATTTCGAAGTAAAGCGCGGCGAAGTCGTGGGCTTCCTGGGGCCGAACGGCGCTGGCAAGTCGACCACGATGCGCATCCTCACGTGCTTCATCTCACCGAGCACTGGGTCGGCGACGGTGAACTCGCACGACGTGTTCGACAACCCGCTCGAGGTGCGTCGGTCCATCGGCTACCTGCCGCAGCGCGCTCCGCTGTACACGGACATGACCGTCTGGGAGTACTTGAAGTTCGCGGCGGAAATTCGCGGACTCGACGACAGCACCTTCAAGAAGCGCCTGAAAAAGGTGGTCGAAGTGTGCGGCCTCGCCCAATCGCTGGGCAAGGACATCTCCACGCTGTCCCACGGCTATCGCCAGCGCGTCGGCCTGGGGCAGGCGCTGATTCACGATCCGCCAATCTTGATCTTGGATGAGCCGACCAGCGATCTCGATCCAAACGAGAAGGCGGAAGTGCTCCGCTACATCAAAGAGATCGGCAAAGATCGCACGATCTTGCTGTCGACGCACAACTTGGGCGAGGTCGAGGAAGCCTGCGCGCGCGCGATCATCGTGAGCAAGGGGCGCGTCGTTGCTGACGGCCCGCTCGACGACATCCGCGGCAAGACAGGCCGCGTGCGCTATGTGGTCACCATCGACGAACAGCGCGCAGAAGCCGGAAACAAGCCGCCCGCGGCCGCGCAAGCGCAAGAAGCGCTGCAACGGCTGGGCGGAGTGAAGACGGTGCGCGAGCTGCCCACCGACGAGAAGGCGCACAAGTTCGAGCTGAGTGGCGCGCAAGACTCGGACATTCGCGCCGAAATCTACCGACTCGCCGTCGCCAAGGGTTGGACCTTGCTCGAGCTCCGCCGCGACGCGCAGAGCCTCGACGCCGTGTTCCGCGATCTGACGCGCGGTGACGAGAAGCTCGACCGCGGCGCCAACTGGTCCGCCGCGGACGCCGCTGACGAAGAGGAAGAGGACGATAAGTCCAGCGACGACGAAGACGACGACTCGGACGAAGACGATGAGGAAGAAGAAGCAGCGGACGCGCAGTCCAAGGGAAAGAGCTGAGCCATGTCTCCGATGATGATCATCGCCAAGCGCGAATTTCGCTCCTATTTCGACTCTCCGATTGCGTACATCGTGATCTGCCTGAGCTTCTTTGCGCTCGGGCTGATGTTCTTCTTTCTCAACGGTGGTTTCTGGCAGCTCGACCGCGCGTCGGTCTCGCGCTTGTTCGAGTCCACGCCGATGGGCCTGTCCTTCTTGGTCGTGCCCGTGGTGACGATGCGCCTGCTCGCCGAAGAGCGCCGCAGCGGCACCTTGGAAATGTTGATCACCCTGCCGGTCAAAGACAGTGACGTCGTGATCGGCAAGTACCTGGGCGCTCTCGGCCTGGTCTTGGTGCTGGTCTTGTCCACGCTGGCTTACCCGCTGGTGATGTTCAAATTCCCATGGAATTTGGGCCCGCTCGACGGCGGCCCGGTGGGCAGCGGCTATCTCGGCATGGTGCTGTTCAGCGGTGCGGCCGTGGCCATTGGTCTCTTGATCAGCGCGCTGACCGAGAGCCAAGCGGTCGCCTTCTTCATCACCTTCTTCGTTCTGGGCGCGCTGTGGCTGTTCGGCGATCTCGCCGGCAAGGCCTCAGCCTCAGGTTACCCGGGGTTTGCAGCCGTCCTCAACTACGTGAGCTTCCAATCGCGCCTGAACAACTTCTGGCGTGGTCTCGTCGACTCGCGCGACGTGATTTTCTTCCTCTCGGTTACCGTCCTCTCGCTGATGGTGGCCTTCCGGGCGCTCGAGCGCCGAAAGTGGGCATGAGCCATGGCTAGCCAAGAACATCGCCGCAAAGCGGCCGCACAAACTGGCCTATACGTCCTCGTCATCGCCGCGATCGCGGTGGTGGCCAACCTGCTCGGCGCCAAGGCTTACAAGCGCTGGGACACCACTCAGGCCGAGCGCTACACCTTGTCGGCGGGCAGCGGACGCCTGATCCGCGGCTTGAACAGCCCGGTACAGATCGATGCCTACGTGAAGACGGGCTTGCCCCAGCTCGACGCGTTCGTGAAAGACCTGACCGACCTGCTCAAGGAGTACGAGCGAGCTGGCGGCGGCAAGTTCAAGTTCACGATCATCGAGCCGAACACGGACGAGCTGCGCGCACAGGCCAAGGAAGCCGGCCTGACCGAGACGCCGTTCGGTGAAGCCAACCAGACGGGTGAAGATCAAGCCTCGATCACCCAGGGCTACATGGGCCTCGTGCTCAAGTACGGCAGCGAAAAAGCGGTCATTCCCCAGATCATGCAGGCCGAAGGCCTGGAGTTCTGGATCACCAACAAGATCCGCGAAATTCGCGACAAGGCCGAGAACATCAAGCATCGCATCGGCGTCGTCACCGGTAAGGACGAGTTCAAGCTGAATGACGCGAACCTGGTGCCGAAGCAGGGTCGGGGCGGCCAGGGCGGCCCGAACATGCAGGGCATCATCGAGCAGGCCTTCCCCTTCTACAAGATCGAGGAAGTGGACCTGAAGGGCGGCGAGAACGCGATCGACAAGGATCTCGTCGGTCTGATCATCACGCAGCCGCAGAAGGACTACGACGAGAAGGAGCTGCGTCGCATCGACGAGTTCTTGATGCTCGGTGGCAAAGCCTTGGTCGTCTATGCCTCGGCCGTCACGATGAAGGCCAACGACGCGACGATGAGCGCGTCCTTGAACTTGCACGGCTTGGACAAGTTGCTCCCAGGCTACGGCATCAAGATGAGCAAGGACGCCGTGTTCGATCACGGCGCGCAGTTCCGCATCGGCGTGCCGTTGCAGGGCGGTGGCTTCACGTACATTCGCCACCCGGGCATCGCTCACGTGGTCGCGGATTCGCGGCTCGACGGCGAGAACGACAAGACGCTCGATACCTCGTTCGCTGGCTTCTTCCGCATGGAAGAGGCGATCTTCCCGTTCGCGTCCAGCCTCACGCTCGACAAGTCGAAGCAACCGGCAGACGTGAAAGTCGCGGCCGTTGCGCGCACCACGCCGGCAACCAGCGTGGCCACCTCGGATACCGTCGACATGAAGCTGCGCGAGAACTGGGAACCGAAGCCCCCGCTCGATCAGCGCATCATCGCCGCGATTGCGGTGGGCAAGCTGAAGAGCGCGTTCGCCGGAAACCCGTCGGATGCGATCAAGCCGCCGGAACGCGCACCGGCCGAGTCGCGCGTGCTGGTGATCTCGTCCAGCGAGTTCTTGACCAACCCGTTCGCCTACGCGGGCAACGGTCCGGACCTCGGTGGTCAGTTCCAAATGTTCGGCGCCGTGGGTGGTGACCCGCAGCTGCTGATGTTTGCGCAGCCGTACACCAAGTACCTGACCAGCACGATCCTCTCGTTCAAGAACACGCTCGACTGGATGGCGGGTGACTCGGATCTGGTCGCTGCCAGCGCCAAGCTGATCGGCGATCCGGCCCTCACCTACTCCAACATCGGAAAGCCCAAGTTCAAGGCGGGCGATGATCCGGCCGAGGCCAAGCGCAAGGACGAGGAGTACCGCAGCGCACGCAAGTCGATGCAGACCAACGTGCAGTGGACCCTTACCTTTGGCGTGCCTTTGTTGTTCGCGGCCTTCGGGCTCTTGCGTTGGCAGCAACGCAAGTCACAGCGCGACCAGCTGAAGATCTGAAAGCGAAACGAGAGAAGTACCAATGGCACTCAGCACGGAAAACAAACTGTACGTCTCGCTCGCTGTGCTCGCCGTCCTGGCCGGAGCGCTGTTCCTGCAGAACAAGAAAGAGAAGGAAGAATCCGCGTCCTACACCCTCAGCGGGCAGGCCGCGGCGCTTCCGAAGCTCGAGCTCACGGATGACGACATCAAGAAGATCGACAAGATCACGCTCAGCAAGCCCGCCTCGGGCGACGCCGGAGCGGCGGTCGACGTCGAACTGACCAAGAGCGGTGAGGATTGGAAAATCTCCAAGCCAATCGATGCCACGGCCAATCAAGCCAACGTCAAGTCGCTGCTCGATAACCTGAAGTCACTGAAAGCAACCGAGCTGATCGACGGCACGAAGACCAACTACGCCAAGTTCGGTGTCTCGGATGACAAGGCGCTCCACGCCGTGTTCTCGAAGGGCAACGGCGTAGCGCTCGACTTGTACTTTGGTGACAGCGGCGGTCGCGGGCAAATGACGCGCATCGGCGGAAAAGACGGCGTGTACGCGACCAAGGGCTATTCCAGCTTCTTGTACTCGCGCGACGTCAAAGGCTGGCGCGACATGGCGATCATGAAGTTCGAGGACACGGACGTCACGAACGTGTCGATCGAGAACGCGAACGGCGCTTTCGCCTTCACCTACGACAAGGGCAAGACGACCAAGAACGAGTTCAAGAAGGGTAAGGACGGAGCGGCCGAGCCAATCAAGAACTACGACGAATCCAAGTTGGTCGACCTGCTCCGCGCGTACAAGGCGCTCAACGCCGACAACTTCGCGGACAAGGGCAAGACCGAGGCGGACGTTGGTCTCGACAAGCCCGTTGCCACCATTCAATTCACGTTGAAGGACGGAGCGAAACGTCAGGTGCGCTTCGGTGGAACGTCGGAAGGCTCGAGCCACTGGGCGAAGGTCACGGGCAGCGACGAGATCTGGAGCATCAGCTCTTGGGCTACCGAGTGGGCCACTGCCGACGAAAAGAAGTTCCAGAAGTCGGAAGACAAGAAGGGCGGCGACTCGGATCATCCGAACGCGCAGCATTTCGGCGGCGGAATGCCTCCTGGAATGCCGGGAATGCCGCCAGGCCACCCCTGATTCTGAGTTAGCTGCAACGACATACCAGCGCCGTTCGCTCGTCACCCGCATGCCGTCTCGTGTAAGCTCACGAGCGGGCACGGGGGGCGAGAGGAACGGCGCGGTTGAAACATAGAGCGTTAGGAAGTTCGCTGAGTGCGGCGATCGCACTCTCCTTCGTCGCCGGCACCGCAGGTGCCCAGAGTTCGACGAACACCGCTGGTGCGGAGGCGCTCTACGAGGAAGCTCGCACCCTGATGAAACAGGGCGACTACGCGCGAGCCTGCCCGAAGTTCAAGCAGAGCTACGACCTCGACCCGGGTGGCGGCACACTGCTCAACCTCGCTGAATGTTACGAAAAGCAGGGCAAATTCGCATCTGCGTGGTCAACGTTCAAAGAGGCGCTGGTGGTCGCGCAACGCGACGGGCGCACCGAGCGCGTCGACTATGCGAAGAAGCACCTCGCCGTCGTCGAACCCAAGCTATCCAAGATCACCATCGAGGTCCCAAGTGAGACCAATGAATCTGGCCTCACTGTGACGCTCGACGGTGCCCCACTCGGAGCCGCAGCGTGGGGAGTGGGCATGCCCGTCGATCCCGGCACGCATCGAGTCGTGGCCAGCGCACCCAACAAGGTGCCGTTCGAACAGAGCGTAGAGATCGAGAGCGGCTCGACGACACTCAAGCTCCCGAAGCTCGCGGACGCGAAGGACGCGACCGCGCCGCGCCCGGTCGACAATGACACCGAAAAGAAGCCCGTCACTGACGAGCCTCAGACAGGCAACAGCAAGCGTACCGCTGGCTTCGTGATCGGCGGCGTGGGCGTCGTTGCGCTCGGCGTTGGCGGCTATTTCGGGCTGCGCGCGTTCTCCAAGTGGAGCGACCGCAACGATCATTGCGCCGGTGGCTGCGACAGCACCGCAAAAGACGCAGGCGATCAAGCCAAGACCGCGGCCACGATCAGCAATATTGGGATTGGGGTTGGGGTGGTCGCGATCGGTGTCGGCACGTACTTGGTGCTGAGCTCTAAGCCCGCGAGCGAGCCGAGCGCGTCGCAACGCCGCGCTTCGCAGCAAGCGCGCGCGTGGCAAGTGCTACCGACGGGAGGACCTACGGGCGGTGGGCTCGTGCTCCAAGGAGCGTACTGATGCCGCTGATCTCGAACTCGCGCAGCAAACGAGCCGCAGCGCTGCTTGGGCTGATCGCATCGTGCGGCGCGGCGCTCGGGTGCGCAAAAATCGTGGGCATCGAGGACACGAATGTCACGCGCGGTGATGCTGGCGGCGGTGCGAACGAGCAAGGGGGCAACACCAGCTCAGCAGGCGCAGCCCACGCTGGCACATCCAACGCGGGCAGCTTGGCAGGCGGTCACGCCAATGGCGGGAGTTCGCCCAGTGTCGGTGGCAGTGCAGGCTTCGCAACCTCGAGCGGCGGCCGCGTTGATACGGCTGGCACGGGCGGCTCGGGCAGCGCAACGAGCGCAGGAACTGGCGGAAGCGCGGGCAGCAGCAGCGAATGCCCATGCAGCGCGCCGAAGCCCACCTGCGAAAACGGCAAGTGCGTCGTGCGCGGGCCAACGATGGCCGAAGCGACGGGTGTGGGCTTCTACATCGACAGCACCGAGGTCTCGAAAGCGCAATACGACGTTTTCCTCAAGGCCAAGGGGAGCGACACATCTGGGCAGATTGCGGAGTGCGCGTGGAACACGAGCTACGCGCCCAGCGGCTCTCCAGTCGACAACCCGCGACCAATCGTGAACGTGGACTGGTGTGATGCCACGGCCTTTTGCGCCTGGGCCGACAAGCGTTTGTGCGGCGCGATCGGCGGCGGCCCGGTGCTGCCGGACGATCTAAAAAACGCCGCGAAGTCCCAGATGTATCGAGCGTGCGCGGGCGCGTCCGACGACTACTACCCGTACGGCGGCAGCACGCGCAAACCCGACTATTGCAACGCCTACTCCAGCGGCGACATGGCGGACGTCGGCACGTTCCCCAAGTGTGAAGGGCACTACACCGGCATCTTCGATCTGGTGGGCAATGCCGCAGAGTGGATTGATTCGTGCGATATGAGCGGAGGCACGGACCGCTCGATGGACAATTGTGAGCTCGGCGGCGGTTCGTACCTGCGGGAAGATTACACCTGTCAGTACTATTACAGTTACCAGCGCGGAGGCGCGGCGGAGGTGTTTGGCTTCCGCTGCTGTAGCAAGTAGGCCGGGCGGGCGCGCGGTAACCCAAGCCGAGCAACGCGCCCGACGAGTCCTGTCACAGGCCCGGGACTTGGACCGGAGTCACCCCCCAAGTGAATACCGCGCCGTCCTTGCGCAGCGCATACAGCTTCCAGTAATTGTCAGATACCTGCACGATATCGCGATCGAGAGTAGGCACCGCCGTGGGCGTCGTGATCGATCCCGCGGTGTCGTCGCTGGCCCCCCAGCAAAACAGCCCGCCTGTTCGAGAGACGCCACAGGTGTGCTGGTAACCGGAGAAAATGGAACTGAAGGGCCCGCCGGCAACGGCTGTGGGCAGCGCGCGATCCTCAGTGGTGCCATCGCCCACCTGGCCGACTCCATTCCAACCCCAGCACTGTGGCGCGCCCGCGCTGCTGATCGCGCAGGCTGCGTTCAAACCGGCACTCACCACATGCATGGCACCGCCCACGTGCTGGGGCGTCAGCGCGCATGGCTCGGTGCCGCAAGTTGCGGGGTCCGCGTGGTCAGCGCCCAGCGCGCCTGCATAGTTTCGTCCCCAGCACCAAGCCACATCATCCATGTCGACGGCGCAGGTGCCAAACTCACCGGCGGACACCAGCGCGGCATTGTCGATGCCCATCACCCCTACGGGTAAGTTGCGCTGAGTCGTCGTTCCGTCGCCAAGCTGGCCCAAAAAATTCGAACCCCAGCAAACGATGCTCCCGCTGGCGCGCAGCGCACACGAAAACCCAGTCCCCCCGAGGCTCAGTTGGACCGCATCATCGATCCCGAACACTTGCACGGGCTTCATCGAGCACTGGCTGGGATCAGGGTTTTCGCAACCACTCGCTTGACCGCCGTCACCGAGTTGGCCGTAGTCATTGGCCCCCCAACAATAGACTTGTCCAGTTGCGATGCGCGCGCACGCATGGCGATCGCCATGAGCGATTTCGACCGCGCCCGCAATCCCCCGGACCTCCGTGGGGTCTCCAAGTCCCCAACACAGGACACGCCCGTTGGCGCGCAGCGCGCATGCACCCGAGGCGCGCGCACTGATGCTCACTACCTGCAGCGGCGGCACCGAGCCACGCCCCGCTGATCCGCCGGATGTCTCGACACCTCTCGAACCCCCGGACGTCTCAGCATCTCCCGAGCCCCCAGATGTCTCAACGCCTCCCGAGTCACCGGACATTTCAGCCCCGGCTGTTCCATCCGGGGACTCTACGCCCGAGGCTCCGGCTGAGCTCGTCAAACGAGGCTGATTCGCATGGCCACCGCAAGCGGATGGCGAGAGGATGAAACATCCGAGAATGCACAGGCGTTGAACCGACATGACGAGGTTGGCGAACCAAGGAGCAGACAACCGCACCTGACGTTGAGGTACAAGCCACCAGGTAGTGGTCATTTTTTCTGCCCAGCTGCCGCAAAAGGGAACGCTTGAGAGTGCAACGACCAAACCTTTCACTGAGTGCGGCTGATGTTACGTTATGGCAGAGTCGCCGCTACCTCTGGCTCGTCTGTACACTACTCAGCGTCGGGTGCGGAGCTCGCACCGGCTTCGAAACTGATCTCGCCTCAGTACCGGTTCAGGGTTCCGCAGGGGCGGCTGCCGCGCCGTGCACGAAAGACTGGGATCAAATCGTTTGGGATGCCTCGCGCGAAGAAGCCGTCCTCTATCTGTGGACCGTAAACGCGAACGACACCTGGGCGGTGGTTGCCGGCGACGCAGTCGGTGTGCGGCCGTTTCATCGTGATCACTGGGATGGTTCGAGTTGGACGCGAACCGCGAGCGAAAACGACCCCAGCGGCGTCTTCGGAAACCAGCAGATTTGGGCCGCGGACGGCGGGCAAGCGTTCGCGGGCGGGACCCAAGACTTGCAGCGCTGGACTGGCAAAATCTGGGCGAATTGGCAGAACACCCCGGGTTGCCATGCGATTGCCGGAACCGCTACCAACGATCTATGGTGCGCGACCGATAGCGAACTCTGGCGCTTCGACGGCGCCAACTGGACGCAGTCGCTCAGCATCAACGGCGTACAAGGCATTTTGGCCAAGACGCGCAACGATGTCTGGATCTGGGGCACGTCCGGCGCGAGCCACTTCGACGGAATCCACTTTCAGCCCGTGCTCAGCGATCCCGTGAAGCGAGTGTCGACCAGCACCCCGAACGACATCTGGGTCGTGCAAGACGGGAATGTCCTGCACGCGACCAGCCCGAGCGGCCCGTGGACACTCCAAAACCCGACGGGCGGTATCATCGCGTCGGTGTGGAGTGAATCACCGAGCAATACTTGGGTCGTCGCAGCAGGCGCCGGAATGCGCTGGAACGGACAGAGTTGGCAACTGATGGACTTGCCGATGCAAGACGAGCGACTCCTGATTTCTGGCTCTGCCGACGACATCTGGATCGCCGGCACGCTCAAGCTCGCACACGGTCATCCCGTGTGTCGGTAGTCAGCCGCTCATCCCGGCACGCGCAAACTGAGACACAAATAGAGGCGTAGCGAACGCGCCCGACGCGCGTTCGCTACCTAATGGCCCGCTCAGAACTCGAGCGGATAGCCGTTGTCGCCCGGACTCTTGCCGTCGATCTTAATGACCTTCAGCTCGGGGCGGATCTCGTTCACGGGCGCGTAACCGATTGCGCCGTCGAGTCGAGCCACCACTCGCTGCATGAGGTCCAACGGTTCGATGCTCTTGGGCGGCCCTGAGTCACCGCGGATCTTGCGATCGACCCAGTAGCGGGCGATGGCATCGGGCGACATGCTCAGCACGGTCTTGTCGAAGGCGCCGCGTTCACGCGAGGCCGGCGTCAGGTTCAAGGGCAAGAGGCGCTTGCCTGAAGCATTGATGCGCTCGCCGAGATACAAGCGCTTCAACTCGAAGATCGAGATGTCGGAGACCGGGCTGTCCTTCGACACGACGATGGCAAGCCTCGTTTTGGCTTCGCCGGCGCCCACGGGAGTCGTGACCCCAGAAGCCGCCGCCAAGCACGAGAGACCAACACACAAACTCAAAAAGGATCGTCTAGTCTTCATCAGAAGCTCCATGCCGCCTGGAGGTCGATGCCATTGTAGTGTCCGTAGTCAGGCCCCTCCCACTTCGAGAACCAGGAGTAGGTGTACTGTGCTTTGAGAACGACGCGCGCCGTGGGCCGAACATTCAAACCGCCCCAAAACGCCGCCGAAGGAGGCGTGAAGGAGTACAGACCAACGTCGTAGTACTCAGCGCCGGCGAAGGGCATGATGCCCAGGAACGGGAAGCGGTAGCCCGCGAGCCCGTACACGCCGACGCGCCGATGATCGGGCGCGAAGCCGGGTGGCCCAGATGTGGAGTACATCGCTGGGCGGTGATCATCTGGGTATGCAACGTCGTTCATGATGACTTCGCTCTGCACGAGCGCGCCCCCGAGTTCCCACTTGAGATCAGCCGCCAAGCTGAGCTCTTTGTATTGGGCGCTGATCGGGTGCGTGACGACTAGTTTACCCGTAATGGGGTCAGAAGCATAGGCATCCGTACTATCGGTATAGGTGCCTTTGTAACCAGATGTACCGACAGTGATGCTGCCGAAGTCCTTGTTCTCGTGTTTGAAGAACGCGCGCCAGCCGATTGCCTTGTTGTGGTCGAGGTCTTGATAAGAGTCGATTGGGCCACGACCGTTCGACAGCGTGAGGTGATATCCCACCTGTGAAGGTCCGAAGTTCCAAGCGCCGTACACCTCGAGGCCCGTTTGGTGTTCGGGGAACAAGCTCTCACCGATGATGAAGGGACGACGCGCACCGATGATCACAGGCGAACCGTGATCGACGTTCCAGATACCGTATGGCGTCAGGAACGCACCAGCGCGCACAGTGAGCGCCGGGTGAAAGGTGTGCTCGAGCCAAGCGCGCTCGATCGAGATACCGCCCCACTTCACCGGTCGACCCAGATCGGTGTAGTCGCCAACGGTGGTGTCGGTTCGCGGCGGAGCCGGGAATGTAGTGGACGCGGGATTCGTTCCGTTCGGGAGATACATGAAGCGTATTTCCGCGAGGGAGCGCCAGTTGTCGCCGAGCTCTGCGGCCGCGTACAAGTTCAACTTGCCGACGGCAAACGACGAGTACGGCGAACCGAGATCGAACGAATGTCCGACCTGCGTGGAGTAGGTGAAGTCGGTGAAGCCGTACAGGTTCAGCTTGAACTGGTCGACTTCCTCGTTGCTTGGGCGCGACGAGGCCGCTTCCTCCGCTGCGGCAGCAGCGGCTGCATCAGCGGCCGCGTCGTCCTTCGCGGCTGCAGGCGCCGCGGCCTCAGCTGCGGGTGCGGCTGCCGGTGCAGCGACCGCAGCAGCTTCCGCGGGAGCGGGCGTCGGATCAGTTGCGGGCGCGGCGTCGCTGCTCGCAACGGCGGGGGGCAGCGTGTCGTCCTCGTTCTCGGCGGCTTCGGCGCGCGCGAGCGACGGAAAGAGCGCCAGTACCAGGGTGATCGGCGCGATCGCGCCAAGACGAGTCATTCGGAACGCGCTCATGTGGTGCAAGCTCCCGCGGGGATGCAGAGTGGCTGTGCGACGCCGAATGCCGACAGATCGCAGCAATCCCAACCCGAAAAGCAATTGTTGGGCGCAACAGTGCAACCTTGAACCAAGCAGCTGTGCGACTGAAAGGTGTCGCAGTACGTGGCTTCGGTGCCGGCGCAGTCATCGTTCGAAGTACAGCTCATGCCGAGTCCCGTCGGCGGCCGGAGACACGCAGTCGTCGCGGGATCGCAGGCGTAGCCGCCGGTGCAATCTGCGGAGCTCGCGCAACCGGTGCTCGTGCAGTAGCCCTTGCCGTCGGCACCAGTCTCGCAGTGACTGAACTGGGGATCGGTGCAGGGCGTGGTGGTGAGATCACACGCCACTCCAAGACCCATGGGCGCTTCCACGCAGGCTTCGCCCTCTGCGGGCTTCACGTAGCCGGCCTTACAGACGCAGCCGGTCGCGCCGGGGACTTCGTTCGCACCACACGCCTCGCAACCAGTCGCAGTGGTGGCACTATTCGCGTCGCAGACGCAACGCAGATTCGAGTACATTACTTGGTGGGGACCACAGCGGTCCTTCGAATCGTACACACACGCGCTCGGGAATACCCCCATTAGCGCGAGCAGTACGAGCGCGTATCGACCCTTCGATCGCGCCGGCACAACTCCAATGTCGGGTGAATTCATTTAATCTCCAACGAAACTGGCAATCGCCGTTTCGATCAGAATCAACACTGCAACTAGCGGCGCACTAACGTGAGAGTTCAGTGTCGAACCGTCACTTTGTTGACGTAATTCGACACATCCATTTCGAGCGCGAGCAGCGGCATGTCAGTGCGTGGTCGCAGTGTCGCGACCGAGCTTGGTCTCGTCGAACGTGAAGCGGAAAGTCGTGCCTCGCCCCTCCACCGAATCGACGCTCACCGCGCCATGCAGCGCATCCACTGACTGTCGCAGCGCTGCCAAGCCGACCCCGCGTCCCGAGAGATCCGTCACTTCGTCGCGGGTCGTGAGCCCGTCGGCGAACAGCACCTCGACGAGTTCCTCGCGCGTGCGGTGTGGCAGCCCCAGGCGCTCGGCCACGGCCTTCACTTTTTCCCAGTCGATGCCGCGGCCATCATCCTCGACCCAGAACTGAATCTTGGGGCCAGTGCGACGCGCGCCCAGCACGATCCGCCCAGCGGACGGCTTACCCGCAGCGGTGCGATCTTCCGTCTCTTCCAGGCCGTGATCCACCGCGTTTCGCACCACGTGCACCATGGCCGCCCAGTAGCTCGACCAGACCGGCGAGCTGGAACGCACGCCTCCGGAATCGATGACGATGGTCGGCTCGGCCTTGCCCAAGCGACGCGCCAATCCGAACGCTTGGCGTCGCAGTCGCTCCAAGCGACGTTCCACCGGTTCGAGGGTCCAGCTCTCGAGCTCGCGGAGCAGCTCTTTTTGCGGTACTCCAGCGCGCGCGCGAGTAATTAGCGCGTTCAGCTCGCTGCGTCCGATCTCGAGCTGATCCTTGCGAGAACCGCCCAGCAGCTGTTCCACGCGAGCAATCAAGTCCCGCCAAGCCTCGGTGAGCATGGTCCGTTGCTCGGAGCTCAGCTCCGGACCGTGATCCGGATCCATCAGTTGGGTTTCGACGTCGTGCGCCAGATCGGCCAGAGACTTGAGGCCATAAACGCCGGAATTGCCCTTGAGCGTGTGCACGATGCGGTGCTGAACGATGGGGTCCGTCTCGGTTTCGAGCTCGGTGATGAGCTTGCTGGCTTCTGCCAAGAACTCTTCCACGCCGGAAGGATCGACCAGAATGCGCTGAAAGATCTCGCGCAGCTCGTTCTGCTCGCGTTCGGCGCGCTCGCGCGCCAATTGCGTGGTCACGTCATTGATGATGACGAGCAAGTTATCCACCTGCTCACCATTGCCGACAGGTGTAACCAACACGTCGAACGTGCGACCACCGGCGCTGAATCGCTTGGGGAGCTGATCGATCGCCACCTCGGTCGGCAAGAAGCCGTCGGCGACCTGGGTCAGGTGGAATCCGAATTGCTCGGCGAACGCCGGCGCGAGGCGCTCGAGATACCGAGACAGAGTCATTCCTGGCTCGGGCGTCCCGAACCAGCGCGCGAGGATCTTGGAGCTCTCCGATGCCATTCGGCCCGTCAGATCGATGGTGACGAAGCCCTGCGCCACGTTGTCGAGCACGAGCCGCATGCCGCGATTGCGCTCATCGAGTTCGCGGGTGCGCGCCGCGACCTCACGTGTGCGCTCCTCCACTTTCTGTTCGAGGTTGCTCGCGTACTCCGAGAGCTGCGCGTCACGCTGTGCGACGGCGCTCGCGAAAAAGGAAATCACGACCACGCCCAAGATCAACATCAGCGCGCCGCCACCGAGGGTGACGTTCGAGACGCGCTTGAGCAGCGCGTTGGCCTCAGTCAAACGACGCGTCGAAATCACGACCGCGACTCGACCCACATTGGCCTCTTCGATCGTCGAATTGGCCCAGCTCACCAGGTAGCCGGGGCCGACGCGGAGTTCCTGCTCTTTGCCGCTGAAGATCTTTTCGAGCGGTTCTGGAAGCGTGCCGTGTTGGGCGAGCAAGTTCCACTTCGAGTCGAGCGCGACGATCGCCTGAACATCCGACGAAGTGGCGTAGGCGCCGAACGCCTTTTTAGTCATCGCCGCATCCCCAACGACGAGCCCAACGTCGCACGCGCGCGAAAGCTCTTGCGCACCACGCAGCGCACGCCACTCCAGGTCAGCTTGCACCTGGGGTCCGAAGCGATCGAGCAGGCGCCGTGAGTAGCTGAACATCGTGGAGCTATAGCCAGCGACGCCCAACGCCAGAGCGAGCAGGATCAGGTTTCGAAGTGTGCGAACCGAATAACTGGACTTCGAGGTGCTCGACATGTTGAGAGCAGCTAGACCGGAAACTGAAATTCCTCGGATCTCCCGCTTTGGTCCTTAGCGGCCAGATTGGGACTGCTCTAAAGAGCGTGACTGATTGTTACCCTGCTCTAAGTCCGTTACTCCCGTTTCTATCGGCAAATTGCAACGAACTAAAGCGCGAGCCGGACGGCCGAAATGCCCCGTCCCGCACGCTCGTTCCAGCCTGCGCGCGCATCATGTGTGTGTGCGCGTATGGCACGGTATGACTTCAGTGAAGCGTTTAGTTCGCACGCAGCCGAGCGATCTTCAAGAGTAGGTAATTGCGCTCTGGGATACTCGCAGTCTTCTCGGCTGCTTCTGCGTAGGACTGGAGCGCAGCATCGATCTTGCCTGATCGCTCGAGGAGGTGTGCGCGGACCGCGGCGAGGCGGTAGTGATCTTTGATGCGCGGATCGCGATCCAGGCGATCGAGCAGCGCGAGCCCTGCGGCTGGTCCCTCGGTCATTGCTACGGCAACTGCGCGGTTCAGCGCGACCATCGGGTTATCGGCCAGCTGCATCAGCACGTCGTACAGCGCGACGATTTGCGGCCAGTCCGTATCTTCGGCGCGCGCGGCTTCGTCGTGCACAGCGGCGATCGCTGCTTGCAAGAGATACGCGCCGACTGCACCGCTGGTCAGCGCGGTGCTCACGAGCTGCACGCCCTCGGCGATCGCAGCCCGATCCCAGAGCGACCGGTCCTGCTCGTCGAGCGGGACGATCTCGCCGTTCGGACTGGACCGCGCGGGCCGGCGCGCATCCGTGAGCAGCATCAGCGCCAAAAGCCCACTCACTTCGCCATTTTCCGGCAGTAAAGCGTGAGCAGCGCGAGCCAGGCGAATAGCTTCGTTCGACAAATCCAGGCGCTGGTGCGCTCGACCCGAGCTCGTCGCGTAGCCCTCGTTGAAGATCAGGTAGAGGACGTGAAGCACCGCGCTGATGCTCTGGCTTTGCTCGGCGCGCGGAGGTAGCACGAAGCCCACGCCGGAACTCTTGATGCTTTGCTTTGCGCGGCTGATGCGCTGAGCCATCGTGGACTCGGGCACCAGGAACGCGTTTGCGATCTCCGCGGTGGTGAGGCTGCCCACGGCGCGTAGCGTGAGTGCGATCGCACTCGGACGCGTCAGCGCTGGATGGCAGCACATGAAGAGCAGAACCAGGGCATCATCCTGTTCTACTTTCACTTCGTCGGGCGGCGGGACCACGTTTTCTTCCGGGGTTGTCTCGAGGATGATTTTCGTTTCGCGCCGGCGGCGCGCCGACTCGGAGCGGATCTGATCGGTGAGCTTGCGCGCAGCGACTTGAATCAGCCATGCGCGCGGATTCTCGGGCACACCATTCCCTGGCCACTGTAGCGCCGCAGCGGTCAGCGCTTCTTGCACTGCGTCCTCCGCAGCACCGAAGTCGCCGTAGCGGCGCACGACGGCGCCGAGCACCTGCGGCGCGAGCTCGCGAAGCAGGCGCTCGTCAATCGCTGTCATCTCGACGGCACCGTTCTCAAAGGGTGTCGGGAGGTGCGCTCATCACTTGGCGCACCTCGATCTTGATACCGAGCGGTTTGCCTCCGGGTCCAGGCGCGGTCGACGCCTTGCCAGCAATGGCGTACGCGCGCTCGGCGGTCTCGACATCGACGATCCAGTACCCGACCAGAAACTCCTTGGACTCGGCGAAGGGGCCGTCCGTCACCTCCGGGGCGCCTTCGCCCTGTGAGCGCACGATGCGCGCTTGTCCGGGTGGCGCAAGCCCTTCCGCTCCAACGAGCTCTCCCGCCTCACGCAGTTCGCGATTGAGATCTTTCATGAATTTGATGTGGGCTTGAAACTCTTCCGGCTTCCATTGGTTGATCTGGTATTCACCGGTGCCCCGGGGCGCGTGCATCATCAGCATGAACTTCATGGTTCGATTCCTTGGTCCGTTTCTTTCGTCCGAGTTTCAGCGGCCTTCGAATGCAGTTTGCAGCTTCGCCAGATCGAGCTTTTGCATGCCCATCATCGCCTGCATCGCGCGACCTGATTTGGCGCGATCCTTGTGCGAGAGCATTTCGCCGAGCTGCTTCGGAACGATTTGCCAAGACACGCCGAACTTGTCGACGAGCCAGCCGCATTGCACGGCCTTGCCACCATTTTCGAGCAGCTTGTTCCAGAGGCGATCGATCTCGGCCTGAGTCTCGACCTGCACCATCAGCGAGAAGCCTTGCGAGAACGTGAACGAGGGACCACCGTTCAGCGCGATGTATGTTTGCCCGAGCAGCTCGAACGTCACCGAGAGCACTGTTCCCTCCGGTTTGGGACCGCCCGCGGGGTAGCGCATGGTGTCCGTGATCTTGCCGCCGAAGAGCGAGGTGTAGAGCGTTGCGGCCTCTTCTGCCTGAGTGTCGTAGGTGAGAAAGGTCGTGATCGAGGTCGTCATGGCGATGTCTCCTGTCTGTACCGGGCCTATCCCGGTGTCAGCCAGAGGTCGGAGCCGACCACGCGCGCTCGACATCACCTCAGACGATTTTTCGAATCCCTTGTTATCCGCTGGGAATTGTTAATTTCTCGGTCGAGGATTTGATCGAGACGTGGGCCAAAGGCCCCAGCCCACGGCGCGCACTCGCCCGGACGCCTGGCCTAAATCACACCTGCGTCCGCTGTCGGCCCGCCGCTCGGGTCGCCTAACATACCGTATCTTGGTCAGAACGATACCGTATCGATTCCCGCGCTGACGGTGTTCGACACTGAGCAATATCACCCACACATCGCGCCTCGATCGCGAGTATGTTGCCGGGCAAACTTCGGTGGAGACACCGGGTTCGAGTACGAGCTCTGGGAGCGCGGAGCACGTCACTCGCCGATCCGATGGGTCGTCGAGTGAACGTGTCACGCGCGAGGGAAGGGACAAACAATTGAAAAAAGTTCGCATATCAATGAGCGAGATAGTCGCCTCTGCCATAGAAACGACGACCTCGCTCTTTCAACTCAAGAACCACGAGCTTCGCTTGGATATCCCGTGGGCAAACTTCGATGTGGATGCTGACCCGATGCGTCTCAGCCAGGTCGTCGT